>Ga0308169_10003048_pt1 | contig 16736 bp, 14 predicted proteins | sample PhyBR1_2_FD_202139 | JGI IMG/M metagenome (GOLD analysis project Ga0308169, IMG submission 202139) | Phyllosphere microbial communities from UC Gill Tract Community Farm, Albany, California, United States - DLSLSB.R1 | ecosystem: Host-associated > Plants > Phyllosphere > Unclassified | place... | reverse complement strand
GCATTGGTACTGGGGAAAGGCGCGAAGGATAGCACAGCCCGCTACCTACTGAGGATAGTTTAGCAAGTGCATTCCGGGACTGTCGCCGGACTGGCGAACCATTCGCTGAGCCGCTGGTCTAACCATGGCAGATGCCGGGAAGGAGACAGGGATGTCCATGGTACGCATCTTCACGCTTGCCGCGTGGGGTGTCGGGCTGGCGGCGCTGGCTGCACCGGTTCCGTCGGCAATGGGCGCGGACGGGCAGGGCTGCCGTCCGCGCTATTTCATCGATCCGCACCTGACGGATGAGCTGACCGGCGTGTACGACCTGTCGGATGGCGAGCTGCTGCGCGTCAGCCGGGCGGTGAGCCGTTACTACGCCGACATGCCGTCCACCGGACGCATCGAGATCGTACCGGTCGATCAGGATGTGTTCGTGCAGCGGGGCGGTCCGGTACGCCTGGCCTTCGAGCGCGAGGCCTTCACGACTGAAGTCACGGTCACGGGCCTGGATGGACGGCCGAGCGGCCCGGCCTTGTGCCGCAAATAAAGCCCACTTATGCTGGATAAGTCTTCGATAGACAATGTGTTGTCATTTGCGTAAGCTGATCCGCTTACACTGGCATATGCATGCCGCTCTCGGAGACCCGCAATGAAGAAGTGGATAGTTCCCGTTACCGCCGCAATGTTGCTTACGGGATGTGTTTCGACAGCAACGAAGACCATCGACGCCCAGGCATCGAGCGCAGTCCGCAACCAGAGCGTCGTGCATACCGCACGGGACATGCCCGACTTCGCAGAAATGACGCCGGCCAAGGCGACCTTCGGCGTGATCGGCGCGGCGATGATGATCTCCGAAGGGAACAAGACCGTCATGATGAACCGGATCGCCGACCCCGCCGTGGCGATCGCGGACTCGCTCCTGGGTGCCATGCAGTCGGCCCAGGGCGTACAGGTCGTCGCAGCGCCCCTGCGCATCGACAGCGAGGATCCCGCGCGGATCGCCGAGCTGGCGAAGGGCAAGGCACGCTACGTGCTCGATGTGCGGACCCTGATGTGGCAGATGGGCTATTTTCCAACCGACTGGACCCATTACCGCGTCTTCTACACGGCGAAGGCGCGGCTGATCGATGTCGATGCAAAGAATGTCGTGGCGGAAGCCTTCTGCAAGCAGATCCCGGAATCGAACGTCGGCGCCCCGACCTTCGACGAATTGCTCGCCATGAACGCAGCGCGCCTGAAGACGGCGAATGCGGCCAATGCCCAGGCCTGCGCGGAAAGCCTGGGCCGCGACATGCTGGCATTGCAGGTACCGAAGCTGGCGCCTGCATCTTCGCTGGCGGCGGCGATGCCGGCGCAGGCGCCGGGGGAGGGCGCCGGGAACTGGAAAGGCGTGATGGCCTGCGATGCCCGTGCCGACAGCGGCCCGCATGCCGAAGCCTACGAAGCGCACTTCGCCATGGAAGTACAGGGAAACATGGTCACCGTGCACCGCCGGACTGCCGAGGTGGCCGAAACCCTGTCCGGGGAAGCCGCGGGCGGACGGCTCGAACTGCACGGCGCGGGACACCGGATCAGCGAGCCGGCGCGGCCGTGGCGGCTCGATATCGACGGCGCCTTCCCCACGGGCGCGGCCAGTTTCCAGGGCAAGGGCGCCATGACGGCGAACGGGCGCCAGCTCAGGAATTGCGAGCTCAGGATGACGCGGGTTTGAAGATGGGGCCAGGGATTTATGACTCAGCGTCATAAATACGGAACGCTTTTATTGTCTGCGCCGACAACTGTCATACACCAAATTGCTTTTTCATACCTAAACATCCCGAATTCGAGCATCGAATCATGACAAAGTTTCTTATCTCCTTCCCTGCGAGTGCAATGGATGTTCCTGCCGAAGACATGCCTGCTGTTAGCGATGCGGCGCATGTGGTCATCCGGGAGGCAAAGGCTGCCGGGGTCTACGTGTTTGGTGGCGGCATCAACGCCGAGGTCGCGCCAGTGGTCGTGGCAGCGGACGGGAGCTGTACAAGCGAGACCTACCGCCAGACCAGGGAGTTCGATGGCGGCTTTTGTGTGCTCGAGCTGCCGTCCAGGGCCGATGCCATTCGATGGGCGGCCAGGATCGCTGCGGCCTGCCGTTGTGCACAAGAGCTGCGCGAGTTCCATTACGACCCCGAAAGCTGAGCTGGGTCAGCTGCGAGACTTGAAGCTTCTATCGCTCGCCACCTTGTCGAGTGTTCAGTTGTCGAGCGTAAATTCCGTGAACGAGGGACCCGCCGGTTCCTCGGCCGGCTTGGCTTGCTCTTCCGCCTTGGCCGCCTGACTGTCCGGCCCATTGTTGATGAGCCACAGCAGATTGGTGGCCGAATCCGCATTCGCCAGCGCTTCGTCCTGGGTGATCAGCTCGGCCTGCACCAGTTCCAGCAGTGCCTTCTCGAAGGATTGCGAACCCGGCGACAGGCTCTTGTCCATCGCTTCCTTGATCTGGCCGATCTCGCCCTTTTCGATCAGGTCGGCGACGTAACGGGTGTTGACCATGATCTCGACCGCGGCCTGGCGGGCGCCGCCGGCCTTCGAGCGCACCAGGCGCTGCGAGACGATGGCCTTCACCGCCGACGACAAATCCTGCAGCAGGGCGGGACGGTTCTCGATCGGGTAGAAGCTGATGATGCGGTTCAGCGCGTTGTAGCTGTTGTTGGCGTGCAGGGTCGCCAGCACCAGGTGGCCGGATTGCGCATAGGCGAGGGCGGCCGCCATGGTGTCCTTGTCGCGGATCTCGCCGATCAGGATGCAGTCCGGCGCCTGGCGCATCGAGTTGCGCAGGGCGACGTCGAAGCTGGCGGCGTCGCTGCCGATCTCGCGCTGGTTGACGATCGATTTCTTGTTCTTGAACAGATACTCGATCGGATCTTCCAGGGTCAGGATATGGCCCGCGCGCTGTTCGTTGCGGTGGTCGAGCATCGAGGCGATCGTGGTCGATTTGCCTGAACCGGTGGCGCCGACGATCAGCAGCAGGCCGCGCTTTTCCATGATCAGCTCGGACAGCACCGGCGGCAGGCCCAGCTCGGCCAGCGGCGGAATATTCGCCGGCACGAAGCGGAACACTGCCGAGATCGAGCCACGCTGGCGGAATGCCGACAGGCGGAAGCGGCCCAGGTTGGGCACCGAAATCCCCATGTTCAGCTCGTTGTCGCGCTCCAGCTCGGCCATCTGTTCGGGCGAGGCGATTTCCGACAGCAAGACCTGGATGTTTTCGGGTTCCAGCTTGTTCTGGTTGATCGGGATGAGGTTCCCGTTGATCTTGATGTGGACGGGAGAATTGACCGCGAAGAACATGTCCGACGCGTTCTTTTCCTTCATCAACTGGAACAGGCGTTCCATCATCATGGTTCTCTCTCCCTTGCTTCGCGGTAATTTTTGCGTTTTGGGGATTGTAACCTGCGGTGGGGGAATTGCGGTGGGGCGGTAGAGCCCGTGTGGGGAAATCCGCCTACGTCATCCCCGCTTTCGCGGGGACGACGGTATGCGCGGGACAGACGGAATAGGATTACACGCCGCGCAGCAGCTCGTTGATACCAGTCTTGGCACGCGTCTGCGCATCCACGCGCTTGACGATCACGGCGCAGTACAGGCTGTACTTGCCGTCGGCCGAGGGCAGCGAACCGGACACGACCACCGAACCCGACGGCACGCGGCCGTAGCTGACTTCGCCGGTTTCGCGGTTGTAGATCTTGGTCGACTGGCCGATGTACACGCCCATCGAGATCACCGAGTTCTCTTCGACGATCACGCCTTCGACGATTTCCGAACGGGCGCCGATGAAGCAGTTGTCTTCGATGATGGTCGGGTTGGCCTGCATCGGTTCCAGCACGCCGCCGATGCCGACGCCGCCGGACAGGTGGACGTTCTTGCCGATCTGGGCGCAGGAGCCGACGGTGGCCCAGGTGTCGACCATGGTGCCTTCGTCGACGTAGGCGCCGATGTTCACGTAGGACGGCATCAGCACCACGTTCTTGCCGATGAAGGAGCCGCGGCGGGCCACGGCCGGCGGCACCACGCGGAAGCCGCCTTTGGCGAAGTCGTCGGCGGTGTAGTTGGCGAACTTGGTCGGCACCTTGTCGTAGAACTGCATGCCACCGCCTTCCACGGGCACGTTGTTCTCCAAGCGGAACGACAGCAGCACCGCCTTCTTGATCCACTGGTTCACGACCCAGCTGCCGCTGTCTTTCTGGGCGACGCGCAGGCTGCCGTCGTCGAGGCCGGCAAGGACGTGGGCAACTGCGTCGCGCACTTCGGCGCTGGCGTTGGACGGGCTGATTTCGGCGCGCTGTTCCCACGCGGTGTCGATGATGGTCTGGAGTTGTTGGGTCATGATGGATCTATCAGGTTACGGATCTGTTTTCAGGAGGACTTCAAATCGTTGCAGAACTGGACGATGCGGTTGGCGGCTTCCAGTCCTTCGTCCACGCCGGCGACGAGCGCCATGCGGATACGGTTGCGTCCCGGATTGCTGTCGTGGGCGTCGCGCGCCAGGTAGGAGCCGGGTAAAACCGTCACATTATATTCGGCGTACAGGCCGCGTGCGAACTCGGTGTCCGACAGGCCGCTGGCGCGCACGTCGGCCCACAGGTAGAAGCCGGCGTCGGGCAGTTCGACGTCCATCACCTGCTTGAGCAGCGGGGTGATGAGGCTGAACTTTTCCTTGTACAGGTTGCGGTTTTCCTGCACGTGGGCCTCGTCGTTCCAGGCCACGCAGGACGCCGCCTGCACCGGCGGCGACATCGCGCCGCCGCTGTAGGTACGGTAGAGCAGGAATTTCTTCAGCACGTCCGGATCGCCGGCCACGAAGCCGGAGCGCATGCCCGGCACGTTCGAGCGCTTCGACAGGCTCGAGAACACGACCAGGTTGGCGTAGGGGCGCTGGCCGGCGCTGCGGCCGAGCTGGTGGGCCGCCTCCAGCGCACCCAGCGGCGGGGTCGAGCCGAACCAGATCTCGGAATAGCACTCGTCGGCCGCGATGACGAAGCCGTGACGGTCGGACAGTTCGAACAGCTCGCGCCAGTCGTCCAGGGTCAGCACGGCGCCGGTCGGGTTGCCCGGGGAGCACAGGTAGAGCAGCTGCACGCGGGCCCAGACCTCGTCGGGCACGCTGGCGTAGTCGGGGGCGAAGTTGCGCGCCGGGACCGAATTCACGAAATACGGTTCGGCGCCGGCGAGGTAGGCCGCGCCTTCGTAGATCTGGTAGAAGGGGTTCGGGCACATCACCAGGGCGCTGCCGTTCGCGCTGCTATTCGCGCTGCTATTCGATCCGGCACGCGGATCGATCACGCACTGGGCGATCGCGAACAGCGCCTCGCGCGAGCCGTTCACCGGCAGCACCATCGTGTTCGGATCCAGCGCCGGCACCCCGTAGCGGCGCTCCAGCCAGCCGGCGATTGCCGTGCGCAGCGGGTCGCCGCCGTGCGTGCTCGGATAGTTCGCCAGCCCGGTCATACTCTGCGTCAGGGCTTTCTGGATGAAGGCCGGGGTCGGGTGTTTGGGTTCGCCGATGCCGAGACTGATGGGGGCGTATTCGGGATTCGGCGTGACGCCGGCGAACAGCTGGCGCAGCTTTTCGAAGGGGTAGGGGTGCAGTCTTTCGAGATGTGGGTTCACGGCTATACCAGGACGGGTGATCGATGCGAGAAGGTCAATTATAGCGAGGCCGGCCTGATGCTGCTTTCGCTTGGAATGCGGTAATATTATCGCCGTGCCAATCCACTACGCCCGCAGCCTCCTCGGCCAGGCGCGCAGCCCGCGCGCCAACCGCCACCTCGGCGTGGCGCTCGCGTTTGTCGCCGGCGCCATCAATGCCGGTGGCTTCCTTGCCGTTCACCAATACACCTCGCACCTGACGGGGACGATCTCTTCCGCGGCCGACAACCTGGCCCTGGGCGCCTGGGACGTGGCGCTGGATGCCCTCGGCGCCGTGCTGTCCTTCCTGGCGGGGGCAGCCTGCACCGCGCTTGCCGTCAATTACGGGCGCCGGCGCCGCCTGGCCAGCGAGTACGCGCTGCCGCTGCTGTTCGAAGCGATGCTGCTGCTGGCCTTCGGCGTGCTGGGCGCGCGCCTGGCCGGCGTCGATGCCCTGTTCGTGCCTGCCACCGTGATGCTGCTGTGCTTCATGATGGGCCTGCAGAATGCGCTGATCACCAAGATCTCGCACGCCGAGATCCGCACCACCCACATGACCGGCATCGTCACCGACATCGGCATCGAACTGGGCCGCATGCTGTACTGGAACCGCGACCCGGCGCAGCCGAAGGTGGCGGCCAACCATGCGCGCCTGCGCCTGCTGCTGTCGCTGTTGCTGGGTTTCTTTGGCGGAGGGCTGGTCGGGGCGCTCGGCTTCAAGCATGCCGGCTATCTGGCGACCTTGCCGCTGGCCTGCGTGCTCGTGCTGTTGGCGATCGTGCCGGCGGTCGACGACCTGCGCCGCTTCAGGGCGCCCTAGATCAGCCCCGCCAGCGCCCGCTCGCGCCAGGCCCCCGGATTCATGCCCGACCATTCGCGGAAGGCATGCGTGAACGCGCTCTGTTCCTGGTAGCCGAGCAGGAAGGCGATGTCGGCCAGCGACAGGCCGCGCTGGCGCAGGTAGTCCTGGGCCAGCGCATGGCGGGCGCCATCCAGCACTTGCTGGAAGCTGGCGCCGGCATCGGCCAGCTTGCGCTGCAGGGTGCGTTGGGACAGGCCCAGTTCATCGGCGATGCTGGCCAGGCGCACGCGGTCCTTGGCCAGGTTGCGGATCACGCAGGCGCGCACCTGGGCGACGATGCCGTGGCGTTCGCGCTCTTCCTCTCGCGCATTGTTCCTCTCCCTCAGCAAGCGCTCGGCATGCTGCTGCAGCACCGGATACATGCCGGCGTCCGCGTTCGGCACCGGCATCGCCAGCAGGGCGGCGTCGAAGCAGGCGAGATGGGCCTGGGCGCCGAACGCCGGCGCCATTCCCAGCACCCGCGCGTACTCGGCCGGATCGGCATCGCTCGCATGCGCGAAGGCCAGCCGCACCGGCGCCAGCGGCCGGCCTGCAAGCCACGAGCCGAAGGTGCGGATGCCGGCGAACACGCTTTCGGCCAGGTGGCGGCCGGCGCCGGGGAAGTGGCTGGTCCAGGTGTAGTGCGCCAGGCCGGTGGCGGCATCGACTTCGAGCCGCGAGCGTCCGAGGTCGTGGGCCAGTTGCTCGTAGCGCTGGGTCTGTTCGAGGGCCTGGGCGAAGTCGGTGCAGGCCAGCAGGATCAGGCCGTAGACGCTGTAGGTGCCGAGCCGTACCCGCTCGCCCACGTGCAGGCCGAAGTGGGGATCCTGCGTCAGGTCGGCGCCGGCCGCGAGCAGGGCGATGTAGTCGCCTGCCGCCAGCGATTCGGGCAGCGGCTCGAGCGCGCTCCCGGGCAGCCCGGCCGCCCGCGCCAGGGTGGACGCACCGGCGCCGCGCGCGGCCGCGGTCTCCAGCAGCGGCTGCAGGTAGGAGCCGGTGACCCGGGCTAGCGGGGGGCCTTTGGCCGGTGGCATGTTCGAACAAGCGCTTGGCATGAATCCGCAATACGTGGGGAGGCGAATGGCTTATCTTCTTGCAAAATATAAAACTATGCAATGGGAGAACCATGAGGCGATGGAACGGCTGGGGAGACGATACGATCGAGGTGCCGATCGGCGAGGGCGCGCTGCGCTTCCTCGAAGAGAAGCTGGGGGCCGGCACGGGGCCGCGTGACGCCGATTTCGAGGCCGTGTGCGCGCAGCTCGCGCCCTCTCGCCTGCGGCCGCATCCGCTGGTCGACACCACGCCCGCCGTGCGCCTGACCCATGCGCTGGGCCAGAGCCTGCCGGACTGGCTGCGCCTGCGCTACGGCCGGATCGGGGCGGCGCCGGACGGCGTGGCCTTCCCGGAAAGCGCGGACGAGGTGCGCGACCTGATCCGCTTCGCGGTCGACGCCGGCGCGGCCGTGGTGCCCTATGGCGGCGGCACCAGCGTCTGCGGCCACCTGGATGCGGCGCGGGACAGGCCGACCCTGTCGGTCGACATGGGACGCCTGCGCGCGCTCACCGGCCTCGATCGCGAATCCCTGCTGGCCACCTTCGGCGCCGGCGTGGCCGGTCCGGACCTCGAAGCCCAGCTGCGCGCCGAGGGCTATACCCTCGGCCACTTTCCGCAATCCTTCGAATACTCGACCCTGGGCGGCTGGATCGTCACGCGTTCCTCCGGCCAGCAATCGCTGCGCTACGGCCGCATCGAGCAGCTGTTCGCCGGCGGGCGCATGGAGACGCCGCAGGGCAGGCTCGAGCTGCCGACCTTTCCGGCATCGAGCGCGGGCCCGGACCTGCGCGAGCTGGTGCTGGGCTCCGAAGGACGGCTCGGCATCCTTACGGAGGCGACCGTGCGCATCAGTCCCGTGCCGGAATTCGAAGCCTTCCACGCCGTGTTCCTGCCTGACTGGGAGCGCGCGGAAACGGCCGTGCGCGCGATCGTGCAGGCCCGGCTCGGGCTGTCGATGCTGCGCCTGTCGAATCCGGTGGAGACGGCGACCATGCTGACCCTGGCCGGCCACGCCAGGCAGGTGGCCTTGCTGGAGACACTGCTGCGGCTGCGCGGTGCGGGCGAGGGCAAGTGCATGCTGCTGGTCGGCGCCAGCGGCGCCCGCAAGCAGGCGCGCGCGGCGCTGGCGGCGGCCTTGAAGCTCGCGCGCCGGTTCCACGGCGTGCATGCGGGCAGCGGACTGGGCGAGCGCTGGAAGAAGAACCGCTTCCGCAACGTCTACCTGCGCAACGCGGCCTGGGAGCGCGGCTATGCGATCGATACCGTCGAGACCGCGCTCGACTGGCCGCGCGTGACGCCGGCGATGCGCGCGCTCGAGCGGGCCGCCGCCGATGCCCTGGCCGCGGATGGCGAGCAGGTGCATGCCTACACCCACCTGTCCCACCTGTATGCCCAGGGCGCCAGCGTGTACACGACCTTCATCTGGCGCCTGGCCGGCGATTACGACGCCGACCTGGCGCGCTGGCGCCGCCTCAAGACCGCGGTGTCGGAAGCGATCGTCGCCAGCGGCGGCACCATCAGCCACCAGCACGGCGTCGGCAGCGACCACGCGCCCTGGCTGCAGGCGGAGAAGGGCCGGCTCGGCCTGGAGGCGCTGCGCGCCGTGTTCCGCCAGTTCGATCCGGGCGGCTGCATGAATCCCGGCAAACTGGTGAGCCCATGACGGCGCTGTGGAGGACGGACGGCCGCGCCGCCTTGCCCGGCCTGATGGCGCGGGAGTGGGACCTGCTGGTGATCGGCGGCGGCATCACCGGCGCCGGCATCCTGCTGGAAGCCGCGCGGCGGGGCTTGCGCGCCATGCTGGTCGAGCGGCGCGACTTCGCCTGGGGCACCTCGAGCCGTTCGTCGAAGCTGGTGCACGGCGGCCTGCGCTACCTGAAGGACGGCCACCTGCACCTGACGCGCGAATCGGTGCGCGAACGCGAAAGCCTGCTGCGCGACGCGCCCGGGCTGGTCGAGCCGCAGGGCTTCGCCTTCGCCCATTACGAGGGCCAGCGCGGCCGCAGGAGCTTCCTGGCCGGCCTGGCCATCTACGACCTGCTGGCCGGACGCCGCGAGCGGCACTGGCTCGGCACCGACGAATTCCTGCAGCGGGCGCCGAATGTCGAGCGTAAGGGCCTGGCCGGCGGCATCGTCTACACCGACGCCAAGACCGACGATGCGCGCCTGGTGCTGCGCGTGCTGGGCGAGGCGATGGACCATGGCGCCGCTGCGCTGAACTATGTGGCCGCACGCTCGCTGATCCGCGAGCAGGGGCGGGTAGTCGGCGCAATGCTGCATGACGAGCTCGGGAATATCGATCATGAAGTCCGCGCACGCGTGGTCGTGGATGCCACCGGCGCCTGGTCCGGCGCCCTGCACGGCAAGGGCCCGCGCCTGCGTCCGCTGCGCGGCAGCCATTTGATTTTGCCGGCCTGGCGCCTGCCGTTGTCCCAGGCCGTGAGCCTGATGCATCCGCAGGATGGCCGCCCGGTCTTCGCCTATCCCTGGGAGGGCGTCACATTGGTCGGTACCACCGACCTCGATCACGCCCAGCCGCTGGATGCCGAGGCGCGCATCTCGCGGGCCGAACTCGATTACCTGCTGGCGGCCGTGCGGGCCCAGTTTCCCCAGCTCGGCATTACGGAAGGCGATGTATTGTCGACCTTTGCCGGCGTGCGTCCGGTCATCGCCGGCGGCCATGCCGAGGCCTCGCGCGAAGGGCGCGAGCACAGCGTCTGGAGCGAGGGCGGACTGGTGGCGGTGGCCGGCGGCAAGCTGACCACCTTCCGCGCCATCGCCCTCGACGCGCTCGCGAGCGTGCGCGCCCAGCTGCCGGATTGGCGCGACGAACTGCAGCCCTGCCGGGTGTTCGCGCCGCCGCCGGAAGCTCGCCATGAGCGGCTGTGCGGCGTCCGGCTGCGCCGCCTGAAGGGCCGGCATGGCGCCGCCACCGGCGCTTTATTGGCCGCCGCCGGCGCGGAAGAATTCGAACCCATCCCCGGCACCGAGACCTTGTGGGCGGAGCTGCGCTGGGCCGCGCGCGCGGAAGCGGTGCAGCATCTCGACGACCTGCTGCTGCGCCGCACCCGCCTGGGCCTGCAGCTGAAGCAGGGCGGCGCCGCGCTGATGCCGCGCATCCGCGCGATCTGCCAGCCGGAGCTGGGCTGGAGCGACGCGCGTTGGCAACAAGAAGAACGAAGCTATGCGGCCCTGTGGAACTCCCACTACGGCCTGCCGCAGGAGACAGCGCAATGACGACCCAGCCGACCATCCTCGCCATCGACAACGGCACCCAGAGCGTGCGCGCGCTGCTGTTCGACCTGGACGGGAATATCGTGGCGAAGTCGCAGATTATGCTGGATGCATATTTTTCCGAGCAACCCGGCTGGGCCGAACACGATCCCGAGGATTACTGGCGGTCGCTGTGCAAGGCCTGCCACGGCCTGTGGGGCCAGCCAGGGGTCGACAAGGCCGCGGTGCGGGGCGTGGCCGTGACCACCCAGCGCGGCACCGTGGTCAATCTCGGCAAGGACGGCAAGCCGCTGCGGCCGGCCATCACCTGGCTCGACCAGCGCCGCACGGATACCTGGCCCGGCATCGCCTGGTGGTGGCAGGCGGCGTTCAAGCTGGCGCGCGTGGACGGCACCATCGATTACTTCCGCGGCGAGGCCGAGATCAACTGGATCAAGGCCCACCAGCCCGACATCTGGGCGGCCACCGACAAGTTCCTGCTGCTGTCCGGCTACCTGAACTGGCGGCTGTGCGGGCGCTTCGCCGACTCGAGCGGGTCGCAGGTGGCCTATCTTCCTTTCGACTACAAGCGGCGCCGCTGGGCCGCCCGCCACGACTGGAAGTGGCAGGCGCTGGCGGTCGAGCCGCACATGCTGCCCGAGCTGGTCGAGCCGGGCGAGCGCCTCGGCACGGTCTCGGCGCAGGCCTCGAACGACACCGGCATCCCGGAAGGCCTGCCGCTGCTGGCGGCGGCCGCCGACAAGGCCTGCGAGGTGATCGGCGCCGGCTGCCGCGAGCCCCACGTGGGCTGCCTGAGCTACGGCACCACGGCCACCATCAACACCACCAGCACGCGCTATACCGAGGTCACGCCCTTCATTCCGCCTTACCCGGCGGCGCTGCCCGGCGCCTACAGCAACGAGGTGCAGGTCTTCCGCGGCTACTGGATGGTCAACTGGTTCAAGGAGCAGTTCGGCCACCATGAACAGCTGCGCGCGCTGGCCGAGGACGTCGCGCCGGAGCAGCTGTTCGACCGCATGGCCAGCACGGTGCCTCCCGGCTCGATGGGCCTGATGCTGCAGCCTTACTGGACGCCCGGCATCCGCGTGCCCGGACGCGAGGCCAAGGGCGGCATCATCGGCTTCGGCGACGTCCACACCCGCGCCCACGTCTACCGCGCCATCCTGGAGGGGCTGGCCTATGCGCTGCGCGAAGGGAAGGAGAGGATCGAGAAGCGCAGCGGCGTGGCGATCACCGGGTTGAGAGTGTCCGGCGGCGGCTCCCAGAGCGACTGCGCGATGCAGCTCACCGCCGACATCTTCGGCCTGCCGACCGCGCGCCCGCACGTCTACGAGACCTCGGGCCTGGGCGCGGCCATCGATGCGGCGGTGGGGCTGGGGCTGCACCGCGATTTCGATGCGGCGGTGGCGGCCATGACCAGGGTCGGGCGGGTGTTCGAGCCGGTGCCGGAGAACCAGCGGATCTACGATCGCCTGTACCGGCAGGTGTACCGGCGGATGTATAGGCAGTTGCAGCCGCTTTATCGGGATATTGCGGAGATTACGGGATATCCGAAGCCGGTCCAGGAGCGTTAGCTCACGCACGTCATTCCCGCGAAGGCGGGAATCCAAGTTTGCTGGAGCTAACGTGACGCATGCTGAACCTGGCGTGATGGACGGGGACGACGGGGTGCTTACATCATCGCCGCATTCCGAACTGCCTCCCAGGCCGCCCCCGCCACCGCGGTCTCGACCCGGTTCCGCCCACCCCCCTTGGCCGCGTACATGGCGCGGTCGGCGCAGACGAACAGCTGGTCGATCTGGTCGAGCTGGGTCGGCACGATGGTCGCGACGCCGACCGAGACCGTGATCCAGGGCGAGGTCGGCGAGCGCGGGTTCGGCAGCTGCAGGGCTTCGACCGTGGTGCGGATCGCTTCCGCCAGGCGGGCCGCGGCCTCTTGCGGGGTCTCGGCGAACAGCAGCACGAATTCTTCGCCGCCATAGCGCGCGGCCAGGTCGGTAGGGCGCAGGGCGTGCGCCTGCAGCGCCTGGGCCACCTTCTGCAGGCAGACGTCGCCGGCGGCGTGGCCGAGGGTGTCGTTGTACAGCTTGAAGTGGTCGACGTCGAGCACCACCAGCGACAGCGGCTGGGCGTTGCGGATCGCGCGCTGCCATTCCCGCTCCAGGAAGCTGTCGAAGTGGCGCCGGTTGGCGATCTTGGTCAGCGGGTCCAGCATGGCGGCGCGCTGCAGCGCATCCTCGGATTGCTTGTGGTGGGTGATGTCGTGCAGCAGGGCGACGAACAGGCCGTCGGCCGCGTGCATCGGCGTCATCGTCAGGTCCATCGCGCGCAGGCCGCCGTCGCGGTGGCGGATCAGGACTTCGCGGGTGCCGTGGCCGATCGCTTCCATCGCGGCGCAGTCGTCGGGATAGCTCTCCTGCTGGGCCAGCAGCTCGGCCAGCGAGCGGCCCACCAGCTCGTCGGCGGCATGGCCCAGGTAGCGGTCGCAGGCCGGGTTCGCGTACTGGATGCGGCCGCAGCGTTCGACGATCAGGAGGCCCTGGTCCATGCTGTCGACGATCATGCGCAGGCGGTCCGCCTGTTCCTTCTGGGCGTCGCTGCCGCCGCTCAGGCGCAGCTGGGCGCGCACGCGGGCGCAGACTTCCTCCATGCGCAGCGGCTTGGCGATGTAGTCGGCGGCGCCGGTGTCGAAGCCGGCGACGACGTCTTCCGTCTCGCCGCGCGCGCTCATGAAGATCACCGGAATGCGCGCCGTGGCCGGATGGGCTTTCATGCGGCGGCAGGTCTCCAGGCCACTCAGGCCAGGCAGGACGACGTCGAGCAGCACCAGGTCGGGCTGGATGCGCTGGGCGATTTCGAGGGCGCGCTCACCCGAGGTGGCGACGAAGGTCTGGTAACCCTGGCGCAGCATCATCGTACGCAGCACGGCGAGATTGTCCGCGGCGTCGTCGACGATGAGAATGGCAGGCTTGCGGGGCGTGGCCAGCCCCGCGCTGGCTAGGTTGGGCATACTGTGCCTCGTGAGGCTGCGCGATGATTGATCGTTCAAAATCATACATCGTTGCGCACCAACAAAGGGCAAGTATTGCTTGTTTGATAGAAAAATTTGTGACTTTGACGCAACTTTTGGTTGTCCAGGACAACCAGAAGTTGCGCTCAAAGACGGAGGATTACAGCTGGTCCTTGATCAGCTTGCCCAGCACGGCGATGCCTTCGCGGATGCGCTCCGGCGGCACGGTCACGAAGGACAGGCGCAGGGTGTTGGTGGCCGGATCGTTGGCGTAGAAGGGCGCGCCCGGCACGAAGGCGACGCGGGCGGCGATCGCCTGGTCGAGCAGCTTGGAGGCGTCGATGTGCTTCGGCAGCTCGACCCAGATGAACATGCCGCCTTCCGGGCGGGTCCAGGTCACTTCTTTCGGGAACTGCTCGTCCATCGCGTCCAGCATCGCCTGGCACTGGTTGGCGTACAGGCTGCGGATGGTCGGGATGTGCTCGTTCAGGAAGCCGTCCTTGACCACTTCGTACACGACCATCTGGGTCAGCTGGGCGGTGTGGAGGTCGGCGGCCTGCTTGGCCAGCTCGAGGCGGCGCACCAGCGGCAGCGGAGCGCACACGTAGCCGAGGCGGATGCCCGGCGTCAGCACCTTCGAGAAGGAGCCCATGTAGATCACGCCGTCCGGGTTCATGTTCAGCATGCGCGGCATCGGCTCGCCCTTGTACGACAGCGCGCCGTAGGGATCGTCCTCGATCAGCGGCAGGCCCAGGCGGGCGCAGGTTTCGACCAGCTCGCGGCGGCGCTCGATCGACAGCGAACGGCCGGTCGGGTTCTGGAAGTTCGGCAGCGCGTACAGCAGGCGCGCGCCTTCGGCCAGGCCTTCGAGCGAGGACGGCACCAGGCCGTGATCGTCGGTCTCGACCGAGTGGAAATCGGGACGGTACACCGAGAACGCCTGCAGCGCGCCCAGGTAGCTCGGGGTCTCGACCAGCACCTTGCTGCCTTCGTCGATCAGTACCTTGCCCAGCAGGTCGAGGGCCTGCTGCGAGCCGGACACCATCAGGATCTGCTCGGGCAGGATCTTGCAGTCCGGGGTCGACAGGTAAGCCGCAATCCATTCACGCAGCGGCGCGTAGCCGTCGGTCGGGCCGTATTGCAGGGCCTGCTTGCCGGCTTCGGACAGCACCTTGTCGTAAGCGGCTTTCATGCGCTCGACCGGGAAGGTGGCGGGCGACGGCAGGCCGCCGGCGAAGGAGATGATCTCCGGACGCTGGGTAATCTTCAGGATTTCGCGGATCGCCGAGCTTTGCAGCTGCTGTGCGCGTTCCGAGAAGTGCCACTGGATGGGATTGGGATTTTCGATTTTCATACTGATCTCACTGGAGAAGGACGGCTGGGGTGCGTCGGCCATTATAAAGCAGCTGGATGAGCCACTTCATTAAAAGAGGCTCGCCTTGTGGGCTCGCCCCGGAACTTGTAGGGTGGGCACGGAGTGCCCACCTACGTGATTACGCTACTTCGACGATCATCTCGATTTCGACACAGGTACCGCGCGGCAGCGAGGCCACGCCGAAAGCCGAGCGGGCGTGCTTGCCGGCGTCGCCGAAGATTTCGCCCAGCAGTTCCGAGCAGCCGTTGGTGACCAGGTGCTGTTCGTTGTACTCCGGGGTCGAGGCGACCAGGCTCATCACCTTGACGATGCGCTTCACGCGGGTCAGGTCGCCGCCGCAGGCTTCCTGCAGGGTGCCGATCAGGTCGATGGCGACCGAACGCGCGGCGGCCTGGCCGTCGGCGGTGGTCTTGTCCTTGCCCAGCAGGCCGGTGTTCGGCGAGCCGTCGGCGTTCTTGGCGATGTGGCCGGAGATGAAGACCAGGTTGCCGGTCTGCACGTACATGACATAGGCCGCGGCCGGGGCGGCCGGCGACGCGAGGGTGATGTTCAGTTCTTTGAGTTTGTCGTAGACGGACATGGAATCCCCAGATTACGTAATAAAGAGCGGGTATTGTACGACTTGCCACTGCGCGCGGCTACGTCCGGCTCATCGTGTGCGCACCTGCATCCGGCGCCCGGCCGCGACCACGCCGATGATCGCCAGGGCGAAGCCGCAGTTGGCGGCGGTCAGCGGCTCGCCCAGCAGCAGCCAGGCGCCGCCCAGCGACAGGAAGGGCTGCACCAGCTGCACCTGGCCGACCCGCGCCACGCCGCCCAGCGCCAGCCCGCGGTACCAGAAGAAGAAGCCGACGATGGTCGAAAACACCGTCGTGTAACCCAGCCCCAGCCAGGCGCGTGGGCCGACCTCGTCCAGGCGGGCGAACTGCTCGCCGTCGAGCACGGCCAGCAGCAGCGCGCTGGGCAGGGCCGCCAGCATCAGCGCCCAGCAGATGGTTTCGCGGCCGCCCATGTCGCGCGCCAGCCGGCCGCCTTCCGCGTAGCCGGCCGCGGCCGACAGCACCGCCGCGAACATCAGCAGGTCGGCCGGTTCGAGCCGTCCGCCGCCCTGGGCCAGGGCGAATACCACCACCAGGCCGGAGCCCAGCAGGGCCAGAACCCAGAAGCCGGCCGAAGGACGCTCATGGCCGCGCAGCGCCGAGTACAGCGCGGTGCACAGCGGCAGCACGCCGATCAGTACCGCGCCGTGCGAGGCCGGCAGCGTGCGCATGGCGATCGAGGTCAGCAGCGGAAAGCCGATGATGCAGCCCAGCGCGACCACCGCCAGCGCCGGCAGGGCGGCGCGCGGCGGCCGCGGCGCGCCCTTCCAGCGCAGCCAGGCGCCGGCCAGCAGCGCCGCGCCGACCGCCCGCGCCAGCGAGACGAACAGCGGATCGAGTTCGGCCACGGCCATGCGCGTGAAGGGGAGGGTCAGGCTGAACAGGGCGACCGCGGCCAGGCCGAGCAGCATGCCGCGGGTTTCGCCGCGGCGTTCGTCGCGCGCCGCGGGCAGGGTGGGCGGGGCGAGG
>Ga0308169_10003047_pt1 | contig 16747 bp, 13 predicted proteins | sample PhyBR1_2_FD_202139 | JGI IMG/M metagenome (GOLD analysis project Ga0308169, IMG submission 202139) | Phyllosphere microbial communities from UC Gill Tract Community Farm, Albany, California, United States - DLSLSB.R1 | ecosystem: Host-associated > Plants > Phyllosphere > Unclassified | place... | reverse complement strand
GTGCGGGCAGCACGCTCGTAAACTTTGCGCCCAGCGTCGCCGTTGGTGAGCACCACAACCGCTGCGCCCGATACGAGGTCCACGACAAACAGGTTCGCGACGCCGTCGTTGGCACCCCAGTGCCAAGCGAAACGCCGCCCACCGTCACTCTCCATTCCCCAGCCTAGCCCCCAGTCGAGTGTTCCCTTCACTCGAGTGGTCTTTGTAGAGAGTCCCGGATAGCGCCGTGCGAAAGCCAGGAACCGCGCGTAGTCGCTGGCGGTGGTCCACAATCCGGCCGCCATGTTGGGCGTCATGAATATTGGCATCGCCGGTTTGCCAAGTGCGACGGCCGCTTTCTCCCGTTCGCCTAGCATCCACCGGTCGACTGGTTTCGGTGGGCCAGCATCGCGATGCATCGCATAGCCCGCCGGGCCTTTGTCGATGAGTACACCTCCGCCTCCGTCGTGCGCCCACGCGACTGCTGGCTCGGTGCCCCTTGCCCATCCATAGGTGCTTCGGCTCATTCCCGCCGGTCGCAGGACCCGCGTCTCCACCACCTGCGCGGCGGTCTGCCCAGTAACTGCCTCGAGTAACCGGCCGAGCAGTACGAAGCCCTCGCCAGAGTAGCGGCATCGCGTGCCGGGAGGGAACGCGGCTGTTAACGGCTCGCCCGCTTCGTCGCGCCAGTTAGGCAGGCCACTAGAGTGGGAGAGTAGGTGGCGAGGCGTAATCGATCGCGTCGCAGCATCATCCGTGAACGCGACATGCTCCGCCACCGGCCGGTCGAGGCCGATCATGCCCTCCCGCACCATGTCATGGACCGCGACCGCAAGAACCACCTTCGACAGCGATGCTGCTTCGAACAGTGTATCGGGTGTCGCGGGCACCGTATTAGCCTTTGCATAGCCGACCGCACCGCCCGAGATGGCGCCGGACCCGTTCAGCATTGCCCAGCTCGCGCCCGGTACTGACGCCAGGTCCATCCAGGTCGACAAGTTGGCAAGGGTGCCGGGCGTCCTCGCGGTTGTTGCATCTGCCGCTACGGCTATGGCGAGCGTCCCGAAGCAAGGGGCCGCGAGCATCGTCCGCCTGGACACCAAATCCATGATCAACTCCCGTCAGCGACCTACTTATCGCCATACAGGTTCGGCGTGACTAGGCTAGCTGAGACCACCGCGCGGTAGACCGTCCACCGATCCGTCGGGGACGACCCAGAAGGCGACACTCAGAACCTTCACGCGACGTTCCGAAACCGGCCGCTCGTTCATCGGGCGACTTCTTCTCTAGGAAGCAGTTGATGCCGTTGCTCGCTGGTTCGGCAGCCTGCTAGCGAGAAACGGCGGGTCGACCAGACTGCCGCGAGCTCCGAATAGTTCGTCGCGGCGTGGTCGGTAAGCAGAGCAGGCCGATCTGCTCTTACCCCAACGTGCGTGTCTTAGCGCTTGAGGTGATCATATCAAGCGCTGCGAAAGGTGCCATCGAGCCGAAGTCATGCTCGACTTCGTCGGCTTCGCCGGAGCGGACCGGCATGCTGGTTCCGTTGCCGACGTGTCGAGCAAAACCGATCCTCGAACGATCTCGCCGCCGCGTGCGCTTTCCATCCGCCGATATCAGCGAACTCTTCTCTACTGCGGCGCGTGCCAGCCACATGACGGTCGAAACGAGCATTCGCTGGGGTCTTGACGCCGTGTTCGTGGAGGTTTTCGTTCACTCTCAACGAGGCGCCACCCAACGCTTGACGCACGCCTACCGCCCGGCGACTGTCCGACCAATGTCTTCTACCCTGCCCCCCCACTGGCCGAGCGACCTAATGCAGGCCGCGCTCGCGCTGAACGACAACCAGCTCCACATCGCCGAGCCGCTGCTGAAGGCGTATCTGAAGCAGGACCCGTTCGATGCGCGCGCGATCAGGATGCTGGCGGAGCTGGCCGGGCGGATCGGGCGCTATGCCGATGCGGAGGCGTTACTGCGCCGCGCGGTCGAACTGGCGCCCGGCTTTACCGCCGCACGCGCGAACCTCGCGCTCGTGCTGTACCGCCAGAACCGGGCGCCCGAGGCGCTGACGCTGCTCGACGCGGTGATCGCCGACGAGCCCAACAATCCGGGGCACGCGAACCTCAAGGCCGCCGCGCTCGGCCGGCTCGGCGGCTTCGAGGATGCTATCGCGCTCTACGAAAAGGTACTGCACGATGCGCCGGGCCAGCCGCGCGTGTGGCTGAGCTATGGCCATATGCTCAAGACCGTCGGGCGCCGCGACGACGGGATCGCCGCGTATCGGCGTGCGCTGTCGCTGCTGCCGACGCTTGGCGATGCGTGGTGGAGCCTCGCCAACCTCAAGACGGTGCGGTTCGACGAGGCGGATATCGCGGCGATGGAGGCGGCCCTCGCGCGAACCGACCTCGATGACGAGGACCGCTTCCATCTCGACTTCGCGCTCGGCAAGGCGTTCGAGGACCGGCGCGATCCGGTGCGATCCTTCGCGCATTATGCAGCGGGCAACGCGCTGCGCCGGACGCGGATCGTGTACGACGCCGACGAGACTCAGGCGTTCGTCGATCGCAGCATTGCACTGCTGACGCCTGAGTTTCTCGCATCGCGTCACGACCATGGATCGAGCGCGCCCGACCCGATCTTCGTGCTCGGCATGCCGCGCGCCGGATCGACGCTGATCGAACAGATCCTCGCGAGCCACAGCCTGGTCGAAGGAACGACCGAACTGCCTGACATGCCCGCACTCGCACGACGGATCGCCTCCTATCCTGAAGGTCTGGCGACGTTGTCCGCCGACGTAGCGCGCGACATCGGCGAGGAGTATCTGCGCCGCGCCGCGATCCAGCGGCGTTCCAATCGCCCGTTCTTCATCGACAAGCTGCCCAACAACTGGGCCCATATCGCGCTGATCCAGCTCGCGCTGCCCAATGCCCGGATCATCGACGCACGCCGCGATCCGCTCGATTGCTGCTTCTCGAACTTCAAGCAGCATTACGCGCGCGGCCAGGCGTTCAGCTATGCGCTCGTCGATATGGGCCGCTACTACACCGACTATGTCCGGCTGTTGACGCATGTCGACACAATGTTGCCGGGCCGAGTCCACCGCGTCGATCACGAAGCGCTGATAGCGGATACCGAGGTCGAGGTCCGCGCACTGCTGGCGGCGTGTGGGCTGGAGTTCGAACCCGCGTGTCTCGCGTTCCATCAGACCGAGCGCGCGGTGCGTACCGCCAGCTCCGAACAGGTCCGCAGGCCGATCAACCGCGACGGCGTCGATGCCTGGCGCCCCTATGATGCGTGGCTCGGACCGCTGCGCGGAGCCCTGGGAGTAGTCGCTACGACGTGACCCGTGGTCAAAAAGTCGCGGATGCGTCACATTTATTCAAGATCGACCAAGCTTCGTTTGACCTTTGTTGCGCCGCAACACACTCTGCCGACATGAATCGTCGTGGGGGCAACGGGCATGCACATTTTCGATCGTCGCGTATGGATTGCGTCGCTTCTGGCCTCGGCTTCGGTCGCGGCGCCTGCGTTCGCGCAGACGGCTCCCGCGCCTGACGCCCCCACGCAGACTGATACGGTGGAGGCCGCGCCGACGGCCGGGGAATATGAGGGCGACATCGTCGTCACCGCGCAGAAGCGCGACCAGAATATCCAGGCGGTCCCGATCAGCATCCAGGCGATCGGCACCAAGCGGCTCGACGACCTGAACATCTCGAACTTCAACCAATATACGCAGCTCCTGCCGTCCGTGTCGTTCCAGACCACGCAGCCCGGATCGACCGTCGTCTATATGCGCGGCGTTGCGTCAGGCGGCGACGGCAACCATTCGGGGCCGCTGCCCTCGGTCGGCACGTATCTCGACGAGCAGCCGGTGACGACGATCGGCGGCACACTCGACGTGCATATCTACGACATCGCGCGGATCGAGAGCCTCGCCGGGCCGCAGGGCACGCTGTACGGCGCCTCTTCCGAAGCCGGCACGATCCGGATCATCACCAACAAGCCCGACACCCGCGAGTTTTACGGCCGCGTCGACGGCCAGGTGAACAGCGTCAAGTCGGGCGGCGTCGGCAGCAAGATCGAAGGCATGCTCAACATGCCGGTGTCGCAGTCCGCCGCACTCCGCGTCGTCGGTTTCTATCAGCGCGACGCAGGCTATATCGACAATGTCGCGGGCTGCCGCAGCTATTTGCCTGAACCGACCGCGACCTCGTGTACCTCGGCGAATGGCGGCGTGGTCGTCGACAATGCCGCGTTCGTGAAGAAGAATTACAACGACACCGAAACCTATGGCGGCCGCGCGGCACTGAAGGTCGATCTCGACAGCAACTGGACCGTGACACCGACCGTGCTGTACCAGGAACAACGCAACAACGGCACCTATGGCTATGACCCCAAGGTCGGCGACCTCCAGGTCCAGCATTTCTTCCCCGAATTCCGGCGCGATCGCTTCGTCCAGGGCGCGCTGACGATCGAGGGCAAGCTCGGCAACTGGGACGTGACCTATGCCGGCGCGTATCTCGACCGGAAGACATACACGTCGAGCGATTATACCGATTACGCCGAGGCCTATGACTCCGCCTATTCGTCGGTCGGCGGGCTGGCCGGCTATTTCTATTACCAGGACAATGCCGGGCGGACGATCGATCCGCGCCAGAAGATCATTGGCACCGATCATTTCAAGAAGACCAGCCAGGAACTGCGCGTCGCATCGCCCGTCGAAGACCGGTTCCGGATCGTCGCCGGCGCCTTCTACCAGCGCCAGACGAACGCCATTTTCCAGGATTACCAGATCGCCAATCTCGGCACCGCGGTATCGGTCAACGGTTCGCCCGGCACCTTGTGGCTGACCAAGCAAAAGCGCGTCGACAAGGATTACGCGATGTTCGGCGAGGCGAGCTTCGACATCCTGCCCAACTTGACCGCAAGCGCGGGCGGCCGCGCCTATATCTACGACAATTCGCTGATCGGGTTCTACGGGTTCGGCCGCAATCCCGCGGTCGATCCCGACGATGGCCGGCCCTATAGCGCGACACCGTTCAACGCCGCGGGCAGCAGCCAGACCGGCGTCGCGGGCTGCTATCTGGCGAATGGCCAGACCTTGCGCGAGGCGTATCTGAGCGGCGGCGACACCTCGACGCTGCTGCCTGCGGCGGTATCTGGATCGCCCTGCACCAACCTGGCGACATACACAACCACCGGGCTGCTTCCGAAGAAGACGGAGGGACAAGGCGCTACCTACCGGTTCAACCTGACGTACAAGCCGACCGACAAGGTGATGGCCTATGCCACCTTCTCGCGCGGGTTCCGGCCGGGCGGGATCAACCGTCGCGGCGACGTGGCGCCGTACGACGCCGACTTCCTGACCAATTACGAGCTCGGGTTGAAGACGACATTGTACGATCGGCTGCGGCTCAACGCGTCGATCTATCAGCAGGCGTGGGACAAGTTCCAGTTCTCGTTCCTCGGGCTGAACAGCTTCACGATCATCCAGAACGGGCCGAACGCGCGGATCAGGGGGATCGAGGCGGATGCCAACTACGCAACGGGGGGCCTGTCGCTCACCGCGGCGGGTGCCTACACCGATGCCAAGACCCGCAACGACCTGTGCGCGACGCAGGTCTGTAGCGGCGACGGCACCGACGTGCTTGCCCCCAAGGGGACGCGCCTACCGATCACCCCGCGCTTCAAGACAAGCGGCAGTGCGCGCTACAGCATGCCGATCGGGGCGGCCAAAGCCTATATTCAGGGCCTGGTCGCGCATCAGAGTTCGGCGGCGGCGGATATCCGCCTGGAGCAGGCAGCGAGTTTCGGCCGGCTCAAGGCGTATACGACTGCCAACGCCTCTGTCGGTGCCGAGCTGTCGAACTTCACCTTCGAGCTGTTCGTCCAGAATCTGTGGGACGAACGCGCGCAATTGTCGCGTTTCCAGCAATGCGGCACCTGTTCGCAGCGCACCTATATCGTCACCAGCGCGCCGCGCACGATCGGGCTTCGCGCAGGGGCGAATTTCTAGACCGGAACGACCCCATGATCCTCCCCCGCCAGGGGGAGGTGGCGCCGATGGCGACGGAGGGGGAGGATAGGCACCAGCCGTTTCCCTTCCCCCCTCCTTCAGGCTGACGCCTGCCACCTCCCCTTGGTTGGGGAGGATTGAAATGCTCCAACGAAAGATGATGATGACGTCCAAGCTCAAGCTTCTCCTGGCCTGCACCGCCGCGATGACCGCCCTCCCCGCCCAGGCGCAGACCGCCGCCGACAACGGCCTCGCCATCGCCAAGAAGATGATTGCCTTCCGCAGCGTGCGCGGCCCCGGCAACCAGACTCCGCAGCTCGCCGCATATCTCAAGGCGACATTGGTCGCGGGCGGCTTTGCGGAACAGGACGTAACGGTCACCCCGGTGGACGACACCGCCTATCTGATCGCGACGTGGCGCGGCAGCGATCCGGCGCTGAAGCCGATCGTCTTCTCCGGCCATATCGACGTGGTCGAGGCAAAACCCGCCGACTGGCAGCGCGATCCGTTCACTGCCGTGGTCGAGAATGGCTATCTCTACGGCCGCGGCGCGACCGATATGAAGCTCGACGCCGCGCTCGCGATTGCGACCCTGCTCGACATGAAGAAGGCGGGCTACACGCCGAAGCGCGGGATCGTCCTGGCGCTGTCGGGTGACGAGGAAACGGTGATGAAGACCTCGTCGCTGATCGCCGACAAGCTCAAGAACGCCGAAATGGCGCTCAACATCGACGGTGGTGGCGGACTGTACGCGGAAGACGGCAAGGCCGAGTATTTCACAATCGGCGCGGCCGAGAAGACCTATGCCGATTTCCAGATGGCAGTGACGAACCCCGGCGGCCATTCGTCCGCGCCGCGCAAGGTGAACGCGATCAACGAACTGTCCGCGGCGCTCGTCCGGATCGGCAATTACCGGTTCACGCCGCAACTGTCGCCGATCACCAAGGGCTATTTCGAGGGCGTCGCCCCGCGCCAGACGCCCGCGATCGGCGCGGCGATGCGCGCCTTTGCGGCGAACCCGAAGGACCAGGCGGCAATCGAGACGCTTGCCGCCAATCCCGGTTACGTCGGCCAGATCGGCACCACCTGCGTCACGACGATGATCAGCGGCGGGCATGCACTGAACGCGCTGCCGCAACGCGCGACCGCCAACATCAACTGCCGGATCTTTCCCGGCGTCAAACCGGCGACCGTGATGGCCGAACTGGCCAAGGTCGCCGCGGACCCCGGCGTGACGTTCAGCGACGTCACCGAAGGCTCGAACCCGACCGACGCCTCGCCGCTGCGCGCCGACCTGACCGGCGCGGTCAAGACCGCGATGGGCGCGATCCGGCCCGGCGCACCGGTGTTCCCGAGCATGTCCGCGGGCGCCAGCGATTCGATGTGGTACCGCTCGGTCGGCGTGCCGAGCTACGGCGTCAGCCCAACCTTCATCAAGCAGTCGGACGATTTCAGCCACGGGCTCAACGAACGCACATCGATCGACAACATCCCGCTGGCGATCACCTATTATCGTTCGTTGCTCACGAGCCTTACAAAATAAAAATCTGGATGAAGGTGGACGGTACTGAAACGACGCTAAGTCTTTAACGCCACAATTCGTAAATCTAATCTGTCCGGAGCGAGTATCAAACCACAGCGGGACGGTCGCTCCGGCGCAGGCATCGCATTGACCCAAAAAGTGACATTCGCGTCCTGTTTGTCGCTCCCCAATTTCTGCCATACGTTAATCTCGCTGCGATGGCTTCTTTTGTCGCAGTAGACGGAATTTGATAGATGGCCGGCACTTTGACCGTCATCGGGCGTCGCGTCGATCAGAAGCGGCGTATCGATCACCAGACTGCCGCCCGCGTAGCCGTGCTCAGCCGTGCTTCGGCTGACGACCCGATTTGTTGAAACGCTGGCGTCAGGCGGTAGCTGTCGTATTTATTTCCTCGTCGGCGGGTTCGGACTGATCGTCCGGTTCCCCGGTCGGCAATGTCACCGACGGCGCAGTTTCTGGTCTCCCCTTGGGTTGTGCGTTGACCTTGGCCTGCAGGGCCGAGAGGCGGAGGTCTGCGGCGTCTGTATCCAGTCCAGCTGCGACGGCAGCTTTGAGATACCGCCCGGCCGCTGCTTCGGTGTCGAACCAAGCCACCTCGTTCTCCGAACCGACCGGTTCTCCGTCGCCGAGCGTTAAGCTCGCTTCCGCATCAAATCCCCCGCACTCGTCGAGCTTTCGCCAGCTAAAGGTTCGTGCGACGGAATCGTAGCAGTTCTGGCTGTAGATCATCTCACCGGCGAGTTCTTCGCTCGCAGCGATGGAGACGCGTGAGGCGCCCCGACGAACGCCTGCGGGGTTCAGCGGTTGGGGCGGCAGAGGCGATTGCGCTTCCACAGCAGTCACCAACGCCTCCTGAGCATTCCCCACGTCCTCGGCAACGGGCGTGGTTGAAGTCGAAACGCCCGTCGATGACGAGCATTTTGAAATGCCGAATAGCAGCGCAACTGCCACTACAAGGATCAGCCAGCCGTTATTCCCGGCCTTCTTAGGCGGAGTTGCAGCAGCCGGAGGGATAACCGCCGTTTTGGGTGATAGCCGCACGGGCCTGCGCTCGACCACGATTTCCCCCCGAGTTGTCCTTCGCGGAGCTTAAACTTGTCACACTGATCGGCAATCGGAATTTTATTTAAGAATTTGAGGCTTGCCGTAGCGTATACTCGCTCATAGCATTTCGACTTGAACTGAATGTGGGGACGGCGTGGAGATGGTGGAGGTTTTGATGGAGCTGTCGATGCGCGACGCGCCGTACGAAGCCGAGGCAGCGAAACGCGTGGCCATGGTCTCGGATACGCTTCGAGCCCAGGTGGGGGGCCGCCACGTGATGATCTCAGGTGCTCAAGACGAGGCCGAAGCACGACATTGCTGGCGAGTGTGGCTGCTGAATGAACGCCTTGTCGCAGAAGCTAGCGCAGACCGCCAAGCCGTCCTCGCATTGCTGGTCGCTTGAGCTTCGTACCGCTCCGCCTTCGACCGACAGGCCGTGGAAGCGCGCTTGCGGTCAGTGACGCCGGACGTTTCTTTGTCGGATCGCCGGACTTTCTGGAACGGCTAGCAGACGAGCGCATATCGGATAGCGACCGGGCCTTTCTCCGATTAGGCGGCTTCTTCATCGAGAAAGGCGACTTACTCGGCGCGACTGCGCATACGCGCGGGATGGCTGATCGCATCGCATCCGTTGGAACGCTGGACTATCTTATTCTGGTCCCCACCCTTCGATGCAACTTGTCGTGCAGCTATTGTCAGGTGTCGCGCGTCGCCGAAACGCGCCAGGGCTTCGACTGGAGCGAAGAGACGTTAGCCGCAGTCCTGACCATGATCGACCGCCTCGAGACGCCGCGGCTCAAGATCGAGTTCCAGGGCGGGGAACCTACGCTCCGACCAGACCTCATCCGCGCGGTGATCGAGCGTTGTGCGCGGTTTGAACAGGTCGAATTCGTAGTCTGCACCAACCTTCAACATGTCGACGATGAGATCATGGCGATATTCGACCGTCCCGACGTGTTCATCAGCACCTCCCTCGATGGCGATGCCGCCACTCACTCGCGCAACCGCACGGGCACGTTCGAGATTACGAATGCGTTTTTCGCCAATCTTCGCTCTCTGACGGATCGTCACGGCCCACGGAAAATCTCCGCTCTACCCACGATCGATCCCACCTCGCCGCCCGAGATCGACGACCTGATTGATGCATACGTCACGCTTGGGCTAGACAGTATCTTCCTGCGTCCGATCAATTATCAGGGCTTTGCGAGGAAACGGCATGCCACCTCGCGCGAACAGGATGATGGTTGGCGCGGATACTACGAACGCTTTGTCCGGCGCCTGATCGAGCGCAATTGGTCGGACCGCGGTCGCGTGCTGGAAGAGACCTACCTGAGCATCGCGTTAAGACGGATCTTTCAGCCCGGCCTCGAACGACATGTTGATCTGCGCAACCCGAACCCGATGGGGGTCGACTATGTCGTCGTGGACCACGACGGCACCGTCTATCCCACGGATGAGGCTCGCATGCTCGCGCGCTCTGGTGTCATTGATCTAGCAATCGGCAGCGTCAATGACGGATGGAACGGCCCTGCGCGTGATCTGCTCAACACGGGCGTAACGAATCAGTTCGACCCGGACTGCGTGCGATGCGCCTTCCAGCCTTTTTGCGGACGCGACGTAGTGGACGATCTTGCGCGCTACGGACGAATTGATTTGCCCAGGCACGAGACCGACTTCTGCCGCCGACATCTTCATCTCTTCGATTTCGCTTTTGAACTCATATATTCGGACGATGAGGCCGTGAGACATTCCCTAGGCCGGTGGCTTCGAATTCCGGGTACGCCTTCGGCGTTCGGGGAGCGACTGTCATGATTGAACTCGTCCGTCCCGCCACTGCCGATGCCGAGAGGCCTTATGTGACGCGACTTCGCAGTTCGACCGGCGCCTTCGACCCGGACGATGCAGTGCTTATCGACGGGGACGCCGAAGGAGGCTTGTTCAGCGGCGCGTTCGGCATAGTTGCTATTGAGGGCATACCTGCGGGGCAGCTTGAAGGTGAGGTGGTGCTGGTAGATCCGGCCCGCCGCCGCATCGAACGTCTGCTCCGAGCCGAATCAACGACGAACACTTTGTTGGTGACCGAGCGCTGCGATCAGCTGTGCGTCATGTGCTCTCAGCCACCGAAGAAGACGCACGTCGACCGTTTCGATCTACTTGAGCGGGCATGTTTGCTTGCCCCTGAAGGCATGCTCATCGGAATTTCAGGGGGTGAGCCCACGCTGTACAAGGAGCGCCTTTTCACGTTGATGGAGAGGACGCTTTCCATTCGCGCGGATCTGAGCTTTCACGTTCTGACCAATGGTCAGCATTTTACGGCGGCTGACATCCAGCGGCTTGGCGCTCCCGAGTACCGGCGCGTCAGCTGGGGGATCCCGCTCTACTCCGCCGAACCTGCCCTTCACGACCTTCTAGTCGGCAAAGACGGCGCCTTTGCACAACTCGAAGAGGGCCTTTCCCACCTCGCGATGGCTGGGGCGCGGATCGAACTGAGAACGGTAGTGATGAACGACAACGTCGGTGGCTTACCGGCTCTCGCTGGCTACGTATCGTCGAGGCTTCGCTTTGTTGAAGCCTGGTCTATCATGCAGCTAGAACATGTCGGCTTCGCAAAAAACAGGTGGCCCGCCCTCTTCTTCGACCACAGCGGGCGGTTCGGGCCGATCGCGGATGCGTTGGATCGGGCTCTGCTGCACGGCGTGAGAGCGCAGCTATTCAACTTTCCTCGCTGCACGGTTCCTGCCGCATATCGCAGCCTTGCGATCGCTTCGATCTCCGACTGGAAGCGCAAGTTCGCGCCGGCGTGCAGCGATTGTCGAGAGCAGACGAAATGCTCCGGCTTCTTTGAATGGCATCCCGATGAGGAAGCACGCGTGACCGTGAGGCCATTGTGAAACGAACTAAGTTCCTTGTGTCGAGCCTGCTCGCGGCTGGCTTCTCTGGCCAGCAGGACGCACTGGCGCAGGCATTCGCAAAAGCCACGACGAGGGCTATTGATGATCCGCAAGGGAGTGCCCTCCTGCGTCGATTCTCGCAGGATCACGCGATCACGCTTGCCCAGCATCGCAGTCATTCGAGCCATTCGAGCCACCGGTCAGGCAGTGGCGGCGGTGGTCATTACAGCCATACCAGTCATCGCTCGTCATCCGGCGGCGGGTACAGCCCGAGCTACGACAGCACACCGACCTATTCTGCGCCGTACGTCGCGCCAACGACCACGCCGTCAGCTCCGCCAGAGCCCACACCAGCGGTGCAGCCTCTGTTTGCGCGTGAAACCAGAGCAGCGGCGCCCCCCTCGGACGGGCTACCGGCACTGTCGGGACGAACGAAGCGCTTCACATCGATTGTACGCCGGGTCCAGATCGCGCTGACGGCCCAGGACCTCTACTCGGGAGCAGTTGATGGAGTGGTCGGGCCGGCGCTGCGCTCGGCCCTACGAAAGTTCCAGAAGGCTCGCGGTCTCGACGTTACCGGCACCATCACACCGCCAACCCTTGATGCGCTGATGGTTTCCAGCGGGTGAGGTTCAATAGTCTTGTATCTGCGTCGAAAACGAGAGACGTCACCGTCGCTGCAAGTCCTTGATGGGTAATCGTAAGAGCGGGCATGAATCGCCCAACGTCCTCTATGGAGTCGGCGCGCGTGACCCATAATCCGACGTTCAAGGCGACTGATCGGCTTCCCGACTTCCGCCGTCTGTTCATGTGCCTAATCAAGACGCTGACCGCGGGCCGCCGACGCGCCCGACGCGCCCTTTTAAGGCTCCAGTGGCCTACCCTGTCTCGGCTCGATACACCGACTGCAAGCGGCAGGCAGGATCAGGCGTCAAGGGAGAAGGCACGATGACGGACAGGCTTTGGAAGGTGACAGTGAGCTGCCTCTTCCCGATGGGTAAGCCGATCGAGATGGTCTTCGAGGTCCATCACGCCACCGAAGAGGGCGCGCGCGACGCGGCGCTGAGACAGGAAGCGACCGCACATGGTGGGTCATCGATTCCCACGGTCTTAAAAGTCGAGGAAATCGAGTAGTTTTGCCACTCAGGATCGGAGCTGATCGACGGCGCGGATAGTCAGGATATCGCTGTCGAACAGCCAAGATGGGTGGGGATGGCTTTTAAAATGGCAGACGAAGCAAGATTGTACCGCGAGCGTGCCACGGCCGAACGTCAGATCGCTGACGGTACGATATTGCCGAATGTTCGCGGCAGGGCGCTCCATGCGGCAGGACGCTGGGACGAACTGGCAGACCAGGCCGAACGGTCGAAGGTGGCTGCTGCGGCACGGCAAGGTCGCGGGGCCTATTCACCTGCGATAGCACGACTAGCTAACTAGTTTCTGCTGCGGCGCACAAAGACTACTTGCGTGGTGATGGCAGGCGGCACACCATAGCCGTGCCTTTCAGGCATCCTCTCCTAAAAAACTTCAGGGCCGGCCCGACCGGCCCTTTTTTTTGGCCTGCCATGCACCGGCAGATCAGCGACGGACGTACGGACGGTATCGTTAGCAGGCTAGCTGCTCCTGGCGTACGCCTGTTGTCACAACCCACCCTGGAAATTGAAGGTGAAGCGGTACGATCGCATCCTGGTTCGAGGTTGTGTCGTGCGCGGGAGCGGAGTTGCCTCGATCAGTGTCAGATTGCCGTCCGCAACATGGACGGGCACGCCGGGTTGAAGATCGACCTGTTTCGACCACCCGCCTCCGAACACGGTCACCTGCACGATCAAGCGGCCCGCCTGGATGCATAGCACGTCGGCCGGGCAGCGGCTGTCCTCGATCACGCGATCCGCTCGAACCCGAGGACCGTTGACGGCCGCCATCTGCCCCAAGGGCACCGGCCCTTCCACCGGGCGGGTAGAAGCGCAGCCGGCGAGAAACAGCGTGATCGAGACGATCGCTGCCATCCTCGCCAATCGGCCATGCTCAGCCACAGGACGCAGCAACCACTCGACCGTCGTCGATCGTGACCGTGACGCGTTCCTCGCGGAAGTCCTTCGTGGTTGCATCACCAGGAGCGATGCGACGTACGATCGAGCTTCCTGTCGCTTGGAGGATGGTACCATCGTCGGGAGCGGCCTTGCCGACCAGGGCCGCGGCAGCGGCGGGGCGGCAGACCGTGCGTTCGGGTTCGGTCGCACCGGTCGTTGCACATGCACCAAGGCTGGCGAGGCCCAATACCGGCACCAGCATGCCGATCACGTTCTTCGTCATCATCGTCTCTCCGTCAGCGACAGGCTGCCCGGCGTTGTAACGGGGCGAAGCTGAACGGTAGACGGAGGTGGCAGGAGATGACCTTGCCGTCAGTCGTTCGGCCAGAATCAGGGCAGTTGCCCAACCGGGATGGTAATATGAAACTAGGCCAGCCCGGCCGTCTGGGCGATCATCAGGCGCCAATCCTCGGCTAGTCGTCCCTCTTCGCCGAAGTTCACCGATAACCAGACCGGCGCCGTCCCTTGCCCCGCCTGATACTGAATCTCGAGCACATGGTTGGTGTGCGTGGTCGTCGATGTCTGATGCGTGGTGGTTGATTTGCTTTTGGACAGCACCGCGACGTTGCGGGTGGGTACCACGGCATAACGTCGGCCGTGCTCGGTGGTGCTGGTGGATGTTTGGCTGGTTTTTGTCGTCGCATTGACCCGGACTTGGCGGACGGTCTGGCGGCCGGCCATCATCAAATGCTGCCAGCGGGTTGTCGGCCCGAAATAATAGACGAACCCTGTATCGGGGAACACGCCGACAAAATCATAATCCCGACGAACCCATTGGTAGCGTCCCCGGTTCATGAGTAGGACGAAGCGCTTTACCTCCTCGACGCCAATGGCGATCAACTGCGCAGGCGTCGGATCGGTCGGCTTGCCGATGACCGCTGAGACCATGCTTGCCAGGTAGAGTGCCCCAAATCCGACGATCGCCGCCAGAATGAAACCTGACACGATGTAGCCGTGGAATACACAGTACAGCAGGGTAGCCAGGGCAATCAGCCCCGGCACGGCCACCATCCGTGTCTCCCTTCTGTCTGTGCTGGCCTTGATCACTTTGCCTGCGGCCACGATCCGCGCGTTGGCATCGAGAAAGGTGCTGGCAGCATGGCTCAGCACGACTGGCCGTTCGGCCGGCACGCCGGTGCCGATCGGACGCGGTATACCGAAATTTGATCCTGTCATCAGTACCTCGACATTACCGAGTTGAGATCTGCAAACACCCCAGCCGATTGCCACAATGCCTTGTTGCCAATGACGTACACCGCTTCCTTCGCCCGCGTGACGGCGACGTTGAGGAGATTGGGGTCCTTGCCGGCCCAGGCACGAGCGCCCGTCTGGTCCTCGTTCGGAGCGCCGAGAACAAAGATCACGGCCTCAGCTTCGCGACCCTGCACGGTGTGGATCGTGCCGATGTGGGTGCGGGTCCAACGATCAAGCTCAGGAATGGCATGGGCGAGTAAGGGGCTGTCGCGAAACAGTCGCCGCAGGCCATTTGCGACAATCACGAACGGCGTCACGATATAGAGGTCGGGCTTGATACCGGCGCTGACGATCCGTTCGATTATTGCCAGCGCTTCCTGGCCTTCACGTGGGCACCATTTGTCCTCGCCTGATCCGATAACATCGATCCAGCGGGATGGCCCGAGCAAGTCGCGAATAGCTGATGCCCGCTCGGGTTTAGCCTGCACCATCAAGTTTTCGTAGGCGATCCGATTGGCGATATCGAACATTGGAGACGAACAGCGACGGTGCACCAGCAACGGCACACCGACCGTCCGACTTCCAATGCGAGCTGGAAATTCAGCAAACCATGCCGTCGCATCATCGGCGAGCGTCTGTACGGAAGCTGTGGGTGCTCCGAAGCGCTGCGGATCGATGTTAAACGTCTGACAGATCGCTGCGGTAAGCCGATCGGGCAGGAGGACCACGGGTTGCACCTGTACGGGATCGCCAACCACGATGGCCCGGTTGACGCGCATAATCGCACCTACGGCCTGCTGCGGGGCAGCTTGACCGGCTTCGTCGATGAGCAGCCAGCCCAATGCTTCTGCTGGAACACGGGCAAGCATCGTGCCGACCGAGGCGAAGGTGGTTGATACCGCCGGCACCACAAGAAACAGGCTGGACCACAGGTCCGGGATCATCACATCCTTGGTTTGATCTGCGAAGCCTTTGCCGTCGATAACCTGCAACATCACGTTGAGGTTGTGGCGCAGTGGTTTTGCCGCGGCGTCGATGAAGGCGCGGTGCAGGTCCAACGCGGCTTGGAACATCGCGTCACGCTGACGATGCTCTTCGGCAGTTAGCCATGGCGCGGTCGGCTGGCGCTGCTCGTTTCCCTGATCGAAAAAGGCGTCGTCGATAATCGGAGCCTGACGTGCCGCCCGATCATGCCGAAGCTGCTCCAGCAGCGGACGTAAGCTCTGCTCAATGCTCGCAGCACGGGACGCGGCGCCGAACCCAAGCCAAGGGGAGCGCGCGACCAATCGAGCCAACGGCTTTAAGATTACGCCGGCATCGGATGCTGCCGCGGCGTCTGCGGCCAGTGCTGAGGATAGCGTTAAATGCTCAGCTTTCCAGCGGCGGTAACTGGCTAGCCGAAAAAGCTGCTGCACCCAGCCTGGTCGGCCTATGGCATGATCGCGTGCAGCGTTGAACGATCGCTCAACGGCGGGAAGGTGACGCCAGCGCTGACGGAAGGCTTCTACGGCTGCCGTGGTTTCGGTGACCTGCTTCTCCAGCAGGCGGAAGCGGGTGCGTGCAGCTTGCCAGCGGCGCAGGGCTTCACGTCGTTCGACCGGGGGATCGAGTTCAGTAACGATGATCGGTGGGCGCTTGCTGCCATCGGGCTGTTCGACCTCCGGCTTACGTCCATCGACCGCTTTCAAATAGTTGAACAGGCCGGTGTCCGGGTCCCACCAAAACTTGTCCTTAAAGGCGGCCCTGTTGGCACCGTTCCCGAGCACCGCAGCAATGGCACCCCAGCTTTCAGCGCCAAGCAGCCCGTCAGCAAGCGGCTTGAAATATCGTAGGTCGGGCGCATCATCGGCTACTGCTCCCAGCGCTGGCAGCTCGGCACTGACATTTTCAACCGCCTTGTTGTTCGACGATGCGATCAGCATCTCGAACCCCTTGAGGGTCTTGTCGAGGCGATATAGCTGGAGCCAGCCATTGCCGGCTTGCAGCTTATGGC
>Ga0308169_10003046_pt1 | contig 16748 bp, 9 predicted proteins | sample PhyBR1_2_FD_202139 | JGI IMG/M metagenome (GOLD analysis project Ga0308169, IMG submission 202139) | Phyllosphere microbial communities from UC Gill Tract Community Farm, Albany, California, United States - DLSLSB.R1 | ecosystem: Host-associated > Plants > Phyllosphere > Unclassified | place... | reverse complement strand
AGTGCCGGAGGAAGGGATGGCTATCCCTCCTCCAATGCCTTCTTCTTCCTCGCCCGGCTCTTTTTCCGCCGTCCATCGATCGGCCCGTCATCATCGGCCCCTCGCTTGCCCGAACCGTCTTCGTCATCTGCTGCCAGCTGCTTCTGCTTCGCCTGCGCCATCTGCGCCTGTCCGTCAGATGTAATGCGGGCGTCAATTTCTGATTACTCACCTCGCGGAATTTGGCCAGGTACACCTTTAGCACTCCCTCGTAGTTGTCGAAACCCAATGCCCGTAATGACGTGAGGATGTCCTCGCCGTTTATCGTCTTCCTCTTCTCTGTCAAGCACTTCTCGGCCGCCTCGGATGTCTGCCGTTGGCGGTCCACCTCGACGGTACGGCAAACCCCATCCATCCGCCATCGGTGGTGCTGCCCCTCTTGACGACGTGTCGTGCGGGTACGAGGAGTGGTGGACTCACTATGAAGCTGATGAACTCGGAGACGCACTCCTGCACGCATTCCTTGGCATCCTTCGACACCTTGGCCGTGCCCGGCAAGCTGGTCTTCATGATCCTGGCCACATTGGCGATCTGCTGTCAGCGACAATTTACCCGATGATCCGGCGCTCGACGGTCTGCGACGAGTGAGGCCATCACTCACAGGCAGCCATCGGTCCTGCTCCCGGAATTCATCGACTTGCGCATCGGTGAAGGGCAGATCCGTCGCGGGATGCAGCGTGGTCGGTGCCGTCGAGGATGAGCCGCCCGCTATGCCATGGGGAGCCAGGTGGGGGAGGTTTGGATTTTCGGGCATTCGGGAATGGTCTGCCGGACTGCGGACGGGAAAGAAAGGGCCGGAGCCCGTTTATCGAGGGGCTGCGAGCCGTGACAGGCTGGCCCGATGGTGATCAGAGGGAACGACGATGCTTGTGGGTGATGTCAAATGGGTCAAGACGGGCAGTCGGAAATGTAAACAGAACCCGACATTCCGAGTGAAGGAGCCACCGGCAAAACCTCGGATCCGATGCAGTCAGTGTCGATGCGGTGTGCAGCCGTCTACAGCCATGCCATGCATGGTGCTCTCTGAAGGGACAGTGGAGTAGAGGTGGACTATTGAAGGACCTGTCATGCTACAATATGCACAGCGGGTGGGGCATCGGAATCCGGTCGATGTGAGGTCGCTTGGGAGAGAAAAGCGGGGTGCGTCATGGGGGAGCAACCAGGACGAAGAGAAGCTCAACTTGTACATGGGGCATTGACGGCAGATGTATGCTACGACGGCGCAATCACCAGGGCTTGGATGTTCCGTCCCACACAATGTACTTGCCGCCGCCATAGTTGTCGCGCGTGGCTTTGTCGATCTGTACAAGGTAGCGCGCAAGTGAGAGATACGTTGTAGGGGAAACATCGGCATGGAGGAGAAGAGGGGCGTGGGGGTGTGGGGGGAAGGACAAGGCAGTGGTCAGCGACAGACATAGGTAGGGATGCAACACGACCGCGGCGCACCTTGTCCACGCAGCCAGCGACGGTCTCCTCGACAGTCTGGAAGATGGTGTCCAGGCCAAGGTGGGCTTTGATTCCTGCAACGCCCATGTCCGTGGCGGCGTCTCTTGCGCGTGAGCTTGGTCCTCCTTTCCTCTTCGCCCGCCCCCACTTACCCTGGATCCAGCAAAAAAATGACCAGCTCGGGATGCTCTGAGCCGAGCTTGGCCGCCGCGTAGTGGAGGACGACCTTGCTGAACGAATACGAGGCGTCGTGGAAGGGGCCCGCGCTGGTACCAGCGGTACTGAGGTTCGCCATGTTCGTCCCGGTGATGACAAACTTGGCTCCGGGGTGCAGCAGCTTTCCCTTGAAGGCGGCTTGGAACAGCTCCACAAGCGACCATGCATTCACCTGCCAAAGCTCGAGGCACTCCTCTCGGGTGACATCGGCGATTCTCACGCGGCTGCCGACGATGGCCGCGTTGCCAATGACCACGTCAAGCGAGGTGATGTTCAGCTGGGAGGTGATGAGTGCAATAGCGCTGGCAGAGTCACCCGGAACCGAGCAGTCAAGCTTGATGACATGGAGCTGGCTCCCAGGACCAACGGGGAGGTCGGCCAGCGATTTGGCGGTGGGGTGAGCCGGGTCGCGGACAGCCGCCAGGACGACATTGTTGGGACGGGCGAGGTACGTCTCGACGTATCCGCGACCCAATCCTGACCGTCAACCATGGAGGAGGCACTTGATGCCCCGCCCTGCGACTCACCTCGGTTCGCACCGGTGATGAGGTAGGTGGTTTTGCGTTCGGCGCTCATGCTTCGTATGGAGTCAGGAAGACAAGCTAGGTCGGTGGGCTTGGGGAGCTGAAACGTCCGCGACCCACCCTTATAAGTTGGAGAGTACCGCCGTACACGGTGCTTTACGCACCGGATTACTAATGCACAATAGGTGATGCATCCTTTCATCACATCAATGCTTAGCAAGACCGGCGATCTAGCCACCTTGAAACGTCACAAAGTCCAAGTCGGCACATTCTTTGTGACGGCCATGCGGGCATGAGCAGCTAGCACAAGGCGAGCGAGTGGTAAGATGGACACACGGCAATGCGGTGGACGTTTCAGGCAGGCCCGCTCTGCCGTGGTCATTCACCCACCCAGTCGAAGCCTCGTCTGCTTTGTCATCGCAGCGTCATGGACCGCATATGTCGCCTACCCGGAGAGCACTCGAAAGCGGTGCCTCACCTGCCGGCCGGCCGAATCGTGCTCTTTCGCGACAGTGACCACCCGTATGGTGTCCACTGGATTGCACCTTGAAACCGGCCTGCACCTTGCCCTGGCACATACAGGACCAATGATTGGTTTCTCGTGAAATCGCGCGCTTGAAACCGCTTGCTTCCACACGCAAACCCTTCCCTTGTCCTGTGACGGAATCTCGCCGGCTAGGCAGGAAGCCTTGTATACATGCAGCTGCGCCGCGCCAGAATGTTGGCCCCGCTAGCTTTGCCCGCCTCGCCCGCCTCGACCGCCTCCAGGCAAGGCACCGAGTTCAAGGTCAAATTGCGCTAAAACCTTGTCTCCGGATGTCCGGGTCAACTGGATGCACCCCAAATTCCCGGTAAGCGGTCACAGTCCTTCTGACCTGATAAGCGATGGTACTCTGGGCCCGGGTCTGCAAGGGATAACGTGGCGGGTCATGCGCTTAGCAAAGCGGGCCTTGGGCAAGGAATGCGATCTGTCCGGTGCACCCAGCGCTCCAACTCGTTCCCGCATAGATGACGGAAGCCCAATCAGCTCCAGCAAGATATATTCGACGCCTCGGTGGCGTCGCTCTGCATCCGTGCACGGCGCAACGCACGTCCAGCGTCATCGTCATGGGCGGGTGTGGCGTCAATAGGCCAAGCCAAGGATTCGGGAATGAAGCAAGCATGCGGGATGGTGTCCACGCCCTTGTACGTGGGATGGGCCCAAGTCTCGGCTCGAACAGGGAAACGAGATGCGTTTGAGAGGAGAACCCTGTGAACCAGGTTCCTGCAGGGTGGGGACTCGGGGTCGGGTTCGGGTTCGAGCGATAGCTCGTAGAAACTCCGCACTCCTAGCCCCACTTTAGTTCGATTCTCCCCGTACCTTTCACACTGAAGCGCTTCCGCTGACCTCTTGTGCCGACACTATCGGCGGGTGTATTTCCAGGCATGTCTCAGGATAATTGCCAGTCAGGAAGGGAGAGGGCGCGGCACAGGTGTCATGAGTGCTCGCAATGTCGGCTGGAACGATAGCGACGGCGGCGACGAGGAAAGATAAAAATGTGAGAACTTTTGCACACCATCGTTGTCCACGCCTCGACAAGTGCTTGTTGTTCAGCGCATCGATCTATCTCTCCGACTTCGCCATCTGTTGATCACTGTCATCCTAGGCCAGTCCCGATCCAGACAGGGCAGGGTCATTAGGTCACAGGTCAGAGGGAGCCGCTGATTCGGCTATCTTACCCGGACGGGACGTTCCCGAGAAGGATAAGCGTCGAGCTCTCTGCGTAGGATTTCAGCAGACGGCCTCCTTCAGGTCGTCGGTCACACCCAAGGTGAGTAGCTCACTGCTCGTCCTCTGCATCGGGGTTTCGTCCATGTCCGTTCTGCGGGAAATGGGCAGAGACTTGCTCAGAAGAAGGGGAGACGGGGGTAGACGGTGTGTGATGGCACCGCGGGTCACTGCCGACCCCTTTAGGGTGATGGTCATCGGTTTCACCTTTGATACAGGATCATCGCGCACCCACCGGCCCTCGCCAAATCCCTCACCAACTGCGGAACACACACACACAAACGCACAACTCTTTTCCCCCGACGACCACCGTACGGTTGTCACCTCGTTCTACCTCCAGACATTCCATCTCTCCACCTCTCGTTGCTCTACTCTCCCCCCATATCAGACCGAGGGAGCTGCTCCAGCCCGTGTCTCTCTCTCCAAGAGACGTCCGGCCAGTCGTTCCCTCACCCAGGCCTTCCCGTTCGGATTCTGCTCCCGAGTCTGGCTTCGCTCTTCCAATCCATTCAGACAAACTCAGGCCCTACTCTTTGCTTGACGCAAACGCTCACCGCACCCAGGTTCCTCCAGCCTTTTCTACACCACAACCCGACGAGATATTGCTCTTTCAACCGAAACATCTGGATTTCATCTTCGATCGACCACTTGAAACCTTTGACGCCCCGACGCCTCTGACGCGTCCCACGCCCTCGCCCGCTCGGTCGAGACTTCAATCTTGCTCCGTTCTCCGCACATCAGCTGTGTGGTGGCCCAAACATCCGTATACTTCGTGCCCAGATCAGGTCCGGCAAGGTCTCAGAAGAGTGAGTCGAGTTCTACCCTTAATGACCCGCTCCCCGACCCCTCGTCCCGAGTCCAGACACGTCCCCGCGCATTGCTCCTTCACACGACCACTACACCGACTTCGCCTCTCCACCCCCCTCTCGCGAACCCGTCTAAGCGACCATTGCTCACGCTCTTTTCAGCTCAACGACATCATGGGTCTACCACCTCAAAACCTTTGGGATGGTGAGTTGTCGGCGCTCGGATGCGCGTCGGCGCTGCTGATGACAGACCCAAATGGGCTCGCTGACTACTACCAAACCCACGACATCCCTTTGAAACCCATCGCTGGTCTCCTGGTCCTCTCCATCATCGTCTCGATCCTCGGCTCGTACGCGACACTCCTCTTGCTTGGTCGTCGAACATCCTCGCGAGGATGGAGGAATCACTCCCTGCTCCTCGTCGCGGCGATCTGCTTCTCCGCCGTCGCCGTCTGGGGTATGCACTTCGTCAGCATGATCAGTGTGCGGCTTCAGGCCAGTCCCGACGTGACATGGTACCTTGAGGTACGTACTGCTGGAGTTGTCCAGATGTTCAGCTCACACCAGTTCTCTCCGGGAATGACCGTTTTGTCCCTCTTCGTCCCGCTGGTCGCTACAAGCTTTGCCTTCTGGTTCATCGGTTACGAAATGGACATCCCGCTCTGGCGTATCGTCTCGTCAGGCGTCTTTGTCGGTCTGACCAGTGCGTTACCCTGGACAACTGCAAGTCTGTCGCTCACCTCCAGTCGGGCTCATGCACTACTCCGCCTCCTTCCAGCTTCCGTACCTGAGGGTGTCATACTCTGCGGTCACGGTCGTCTTCGCCCTCATCCTCGCCGCGACCGCAGCGACCGCGGCCCTCTTTGCTTTCTTCAAGTTCCGTGCGCAATGGTCCGACTCGTTCTGGAAGCGAGGTCTTTGCGCCATCTTCCTCGCTGTCGCCGTCTGCGGCATGCACTACCTCGGTCTGGGAGGTTCGTCTTACCAGGTCCGTCAGGGTGTCGTGCCAAGCGCGCTTCAGGCCGGACAGGAACAATCGAGGCGACTCACCATCGCTATCTCGGTCATGTGCGCCGTGATCATCGTCATCGCCGTCGCCCTCGCATTCTCCGACCTGCTCACCAGGCGTGACATGCGAGACAAGGCTCGACACATTGTCATTGCCAGCGCGACCTTTGCCGACGACGGCAGAATCCTGGTCAAGCACGACGGTACGATCCCGATGCAGGCCATCGAGACTGAGGCGGACCTCAAGCGCGTCATGGGCGAGCTTGACCCCCGGCAGACGACCTTCCAGTGGCTGTACCAGCTCTCATACAACTGGCAGCTGGTCCGACCGTTTGTGCCACGTATCGCCGATCACTTCACCCGACGCCGGAGCAAGCCCGCCAACAAGACGTCCGCCTCGACCTGGCAGAGCGAGAAGTTCCGACAGCGTTTCGTTGAGGCGTCGGTGTTGCTCGCGCAGCAGCTCGGCATGTCGGTCGAATCCCTCGGTGAGCTGTTCGACCGTGTCATGACGACGGGAACGCGTCTGCCGAGTGACGATGGCGAGGAGGTGAACCACCGCGACGACGAGAGTTCCATCCACGGTATCACACTCAAGCTGCACAACTCGGAGGGTGTGTTGCTCTTCCTTGTGAGGGAGCTGGGCAACGGTCACCCCATGTCGCTCGATTACCCAAAGATGAACCAGGACGCACACCCCAATTTCGACACCGTGGACTACTGGCTCGAGCGAGGCTACCGTCTGACCGAGACTCGATTCTTCTCCCGAACGCTCGCGGATCACATGGGCGTCGCCAAGGGTGAAATGGATGTCTTCCTGTCGGCCTGCAAGACATACGCCAAGCGAGGAGCCCGACCGGTCGTTCAGACGGGAGGCACGTACCTCGGCATGTTCGGTGTCCGGCCCACCACCGCCGGTCACGGTATCGATGTGCTCGTCTACAACTTTGCGAGGCACCAAATCCCTGCTTACCGACTCCCCGATGTTCAATTCCCGCTTACGGCGAGCATGCGCGCGTGGATCCGGGAATGCAGCAACATGACCATGGGCGAGGTGTCTCGACGCGCACACGAGGCGATCCACCGTGCCGAGACGTCCGACACCGGTTCAGGTTCGATTCAGTCGCAGGACGACGAAGCCCTCTACGAGTTCCAGGGCGCCATGGCGGTCGCTATCGAGTCGCTCTCCACTGCTCTGAAGCCCTGGCCTCAGATTCAGAACATTGCGCGTCTGTCCCCCGAGATCCTCGAATTGCCTTCGACCAACTTCGACGATGAGCCGCCCGCGCAGATGGTCGTTCTTGAGGTTGTGCTTCCTGCTCCCGAGGCACACCTCTCGCCGGTGCAATCTCGCGCCTCCGGTATCCAGGCCCCCGTCCTCCACTCTGGCCGAGCCGAGTCCGACAAGCCCCCTCCACCATTCATCTACACCCCGTGGACGCTTTTCGCCAAGTCGCAGAACATGCTCATCCGCGGCAAGATGTGGAACGAGGTTTGCAAATCGCTCCATGCCGAGATCGCCAAATCGTACCCCCTCGTCCCGACGGATCTCGCTGCTGAGATTGCGGCCGAGGAGAAGGGCATCCCCGACATGCAAAGTCCGTTCGCCGATGCGTCGGCTATCGGAAGATGGACTGCCCGTCGAAAGAACATGACCATTGATACCACGCATGGTCGTCACGCATCCCTTGCCCAATCGATCACCTCCCCGGGTGCAATGTCCGATAACACCGATGATTTCGACTACGAGAAGGTATACAACAGCAAGTTCGCTGTCGACCCGCGCCATGTCACTCCACCCGCTGGCACTGGTAAGCGTCCCAACACCGGCGGAAGCGAGGGAGGCATCAAGAAGCAGCTCAACGCCATCGTCGGCCGGACGGGGGGACACGAATCGCACGCCCAATCGGCCACTCGCGCCAACGCTCAGGTCCACGGCCCGCCGATCTACCAGCAGATCAGGACGAAGCTTGATGGGTGGTACCTGCGCAGCATGCGAACGCTCGAAAGGAGCGAGTTTGGTTCCTGGTTTGACGGGTACGATTGGCAGACCTCTGCGCGGGAGATCTAGGCGTAACAGGAAGGGCGGAGGCGGTGTACAACACCTGCGGTGTTTTGATTTGATACCCTTTCGCTCCGGCGGGGTCTTCGTTTTGGCTTCTTGTTGATACTTTGGTGCGGTACCGCTAAGCGAAGAAGTGACCGGTGTCTTTGCGGTACCGCTCGGGGAATAGGTATAATTCTATACATGAGTCTGGCTGGACACACGACATATGCATGATATGGACTTCAATGACTGATTGCGGCGCATCGACAATCCACGAGAGGCGCGATGCGGTTTCGAGTTCGAGCATCATGGGAATGACCCCGGGGAGAAGCTGAAACACGAACCTCGTTTCGGAAACGATTCCTCTGTGACGTCAGCATTGTCACTCAACACCCCCTCTCATCCCATCTCTTAGCTCGACCATGCACCGCCGCGCTCTCGCTTGCAGATCTAGCGCCCTCATGATACATCGCGCGGCCTTTTGCTGGAGGATCGGCAGCAACAGGGCTGGGGGCCGCTCGGCGCGTACCGCGAAACAGAGGAACCTCGTAGCGGTGCGGTGCAGTCGTCAGGTGGAATTGCAATCACGAAGCGTGCGCGCGCGCGATGTGGCCTCTTTACCCTCGCGATCCCGACTGGTCCAGACTCTGATGGAGACGCTCATCGAGACACACGCACCGCTCGGTCTTCCGGCCGTGTGGGGGCTCCTTTGCAGGGCTGAGTAGCGGCGGGGAGATCAAGCAATCACTGTGCGCTTCAGGCCGCTAACGTTGGTCTACCCGTGTGTTTTGTGGCCTGTTCGACCAGCATAGCGCGTCGTCCGCCCAAAAGCTCTCACGACGCGTTTAGCCGTGGCTGTTGGACTGAGCGCTTTCTCATTGTTTGACCGGATCTTGCCTCGCTCGATACCATGGCGGACCCCTTCGCAGACCCACACCACCGCACGCGCTTCGCTCCGAGCCCCTCGCCTTCGGGATACGCCCCGTCGCCGTCGCCTTTAGGATACGTCCAACCGGGGACACGGAGCTACCCACCTCAACCGTACGCGACAGCTTATGATGATCACTCAGGCGGGGGGGACATGGGCTACGCTGGAGGGGTCATGATCAATGGGCAGGGGCAGGGCATGCCGTGGGTTGCGGGGGAGGACGATGATGAGAGGAGGCCTCTGACCGCTGGGTGAGTGGCACGATGTGCCCTCGCTGGGTGTCTGACCCCTTCCTGTTATGTGACCGAGGGCAAACAGGCTGGTGTGGGGTATGACGGTGCCCGAGCGGGCGTGTAGTGGAGGCAAACTGATGCCCCTGGCTGATTGGCAGACCGATATCGACCCCGTTCATGCCTGGGACACCTTTCGGACGGCCCGGACTCAACACGCTCCCATCCGCTGGTGCAGACTTCATCCGGCGGCAGACGATCCCAAAGCGGGGAGCGACGACTCGTCGCGTCAAGCTCACGAACGAGGGCAACTGGATCAACGAGTGGGAGCGCTATTAGCCATCCACCCGCTGGCAGAGGTTTTGCTCACGACAGATACCCCGTCCCGCGACCCATCAGCAGCGCTGTCGAGGGCAAATGGCTCGGCAACGCCAAGTCGTCGCGCGAGTTCACGCACATGCGCTACACGGCCGCGACGTGCGACCCCGACGACTTCACGCCCGAGAACGGCTGGAACCTCCGCGTGAACCAGTACAACCGCGAGACCGAGCTGCTCATCGCCGTGACGTCGTACAACGAGGACAAAATCCTGTATGCCCGGACGCTCCACAACGTCATGATGAACATCCGGGACATCTGCAACACCAAGGCGTCCAAATTCTGGCGCCGAACGGCCGAGGAGGGCCGGCCGGGGTGGCAACGAATCGTCGTGGCGCTGATCGCGGACGGCCTGGGCCCGATGGACACTGCCGTGCTGGACGTGTTGGCCACGATCGGGGTGTACCAGGACGGGGTGCTCAAGAAGGCGGTGGACGAGAAGCCGACGGTCGCGCACATCTTCGAGTACACCACCCAGCTATCTGTCGATGCCACGCCGCAGCTCGTCCAACCCCATCCTGGCGATCCGAACAATCTGGTGCCCGTGCAGATCATCTTCGTGCTCAAACAGGAGAACACCAAGAAGATCAACTCGCATCGCTGGCTGTTCAACGCGCTCGGGCGGCAGATCGATCCCGAGATCTGTGTGCTGCTCGATGCGGGCACGAAACCCGGCCACAAAGCGATCTACCACCTGTGGGAGGCATTTTACAACAACCCGAACCTCGGAGGGGCGTGCGGCGAGATCCACGCAATGATCAACAAGGGTCTCAAGCTGTTCAACCCGCTCGTCGCGGCGCAGAACTTCGAGTACAAGATGTCAAACATTCTGGACAAGCCCCTCGAGAGCTCGTTCGGGTACGTCAGCGTCCTACCGGGCGCGTTCTCGGCTTATAGGTACCGGGCGATACAAGGCCGCCCGCTCGAGCAGTACTTCCACGGCGACCATACGCTCGCGGCGAGGCTGGGCAAGAAGGGCATATACGGCATGAACATCTTCACGAAGAACATGTTCCTCGCCGAGGACCGGATCCTGTGCTTCGAGCTGGTCGCGAAGGCCAAGGACAGGTGGACGCTGGCGTATGTCAAACCCAGCAAGGCGGAGACGGACGTGCCGGAGCAGGCCACAGAGCTCATCAGCCAACGCCGACGATGGCTCAACGGATCGTTTGCCGCGTCGGTGTATGCGCTGATCCACTTTTTCCGGCTGTATCGCTCGGGACACGGACCGATCAGGATGTTCTTCCTGCACATCCAGGCGCTGTACAACCTGTTCAACCTGGTTTTCTCGTGGTTTGCGCTGGCGAACCTGTGGTTGACGTTTTCGATCATCATTACGCTGGTGCCAGAAGCGGTCAACATCAACCTGTTCGTCACGGCCGACGTGGTGAGTGGGCGGGGCCATGTGACCAGACGAACGGGTGGCGCTGATGGCAGACCCACTGGGTCAATGCGGTTCTGCTCTGGGTCTATATGGCTTTTCTGATGCTGCAAGTAAGCTAGATTGGTCACCAGCTCACACCCGTTTGCTGACCGCAGTTCGTGCTCGCCCTGGGCAACCGGCCGAAGGGCGAACGCGGGCTGTACCTAGTCACCCTATGGGTCTACGCGGCCCTAGCCACGTACCTGATCGTCTGCTCCGTCATTTTATCTGTCAAAGCCTTCGACGACGCGCTCTCCACCGGCAACACGCTCCTCGAGAAGCTCCGAATCCTCTTCAACAAGACAAACGGCGTCCTCGTCGCTGCGGTCATGTCCACTATTGGGATATACCTGCTCGCTTCGATCCTGTACTCGGACCCGTGGCACATGTTCAGCTCGTTCCCGCAGTACATGCTCCTCGCCCCAAGCTTCACCAACGTGCTCAACGTGTATGCGTTCTGCAACTTGCATGATGTCTCGTGGGGGACCAAGGGGTCGGACAAGGCCGAAGCGCTCCCGGCCGTGAGCAGTTCAAAGGAGAAGGGCGAAGGGGGCGTGGGCGTCGTAGAGGACGTGCAGAGGAACCAGGAGGAGCTGGATGAGAGCTTCCAGATTGTTGTGAGGCGGGCGGTGGCGCCTTTCAAGGAGGACACAACCCCCGAGAAGCCAAGTATGGATGTGAGTTGCAGCTTGAGTCGCGGCGCCGCTGCTCACCTGCAGGACCAGAACAAGACTTTCCGGACCCGCCTGGTCGGCGTCTGGCTTTTATCCAACGCGGCCTTGGCCATCTCGATCCAGACGCTCAACGGGCTGGACAAAACCCCAGAGCTGGTCGAGAGCTGCCTGAAGGATACCGGCTTCAACGCCAACAACGGCTCGATCGTCGTGCCCATCAATGGCACCTGTATCGAGGATGCACTGTCGCAGAACGCCGATGATTTGCAAGACAAGCAGCAAATTTACTTCAAGTACTTGCTCTGGGCGACGTTTGGTCTCTCGGCCGTGCGATTCCTCGGGGTAAGTCGAACACAGCCTGCTCGACTTGAAGACGCTGACGCCAGTGTCTGTACTACTGGGTCGCGAGACAGCTTGGAAGGTGTTGTCGCCGCAACTGACCGAACAAGATATGATTCGAGGACATGAGCTACAGCAGCGGTGGATGTGATGGAATTGCTTCATGGCGTGCACGAGATGGGTACAGACGAGTGTCAGCACAAAGCGCGAGCATGGCTCGTAGGTCTCAGAAGGTCCACGCCGGGTGTGAGCTGTCGTCACTGCAAAGGGGGGACCTCCCCGAGAAGGCCCCTTCAATTGGCAGAATTGCAGCTTGCGTCCCTGTCAGACGTGTATATATCCATCAACAGCGGTCACGCAAGCCCCGCCCACCGTGATTCTACCTTCGCCGTCGATCTCCACGAGCAGCCTGCCCTCTCGGCCCACCTTCTGTCCCTGAGACGCGACATACGCAGTCCCGTCTTGGATCATGCCTCTCTCCTTGCGATACACCGCGACACAGCCATTTCCGCTCCCGCATACCGGGTCCTCGTTGATGCCGTCGGCCGGCGTGAATGTCCGCACCTCGATATCACCGGGACCCTGATTCGGAACGTCTGCGAAGAGCGTGATGCCTATCTCGCCGAGGCGGTTGCACAGCGATGCAATCCGAGGGTAATCGGGCTTCATATTGAGCAAAGAGTCGACGCTCCGCGCCTGTGCGACGATCCATCTCGGTCCTACGTCGATGAGGAGCGGTGGACTTGTCCGGTCGATTTCGGGAATGACATCGAGCAGCTCCTCCATCGCACTCGACTCAATTGATTCTATTGCCGCTGCCGGGAGGGCGAACTTGATCTGGCGGTGGCTAGCTCGATCATGCTCTTCGACCGAGATGCGCACGAGGCCTTTAGCGCACTCTTGCACCAGGACTCCCTTAGTCGGTGCGACCCGCTCCGCTTCGAGCATCGCATGGGCGCTACCGATGGTCGGATGCCCTGCGAACGGGAGCTCGATTTGAGGCGTAAAGATGCGCAGGCGGTAGTCGGCCGCGGGGTCCGTTGCGGGCAGGACGAAAGTCGTCTCAGACAGATTCGTCCATCCTGCGATGGCTTGCATCTGAGAGTCGGTCAGGCCTGCGGCGTCCAGAACCACTGCGACCGGGTTGCCTTTGGTCGGGATCGATGAGAAGGCATCAACGACCTTGTATGCGCGTCGTTCAGGCATCTTGAGGGGACCGGAGACATGCGAAGTGTTCATTACGGGGACTGTTATACTGCGCGAATGCTTCTGCAGTTACTCGGGACGCCGCGGCTCTGAGACCGTTCCGAGTAGACTTTTGGTTCCGTCCCGCCCTCGGTCCATAATCAGCCCGTCTTCAAGTAAGCTCTCGGCAGAGCCTTCAAGACGTACGAGCAGCTTTGGTGAGACCTCTGTCAATTGTTTAAAAGGTTGGCGCAGGGGAGCTCCCAGCCGATTTGGTAAGCCGGCGGACACGACATCCGCAACGCCGTCAAGATCGCCCCTCCTCGCCGCCACTCGAATCCCGCCTCGAGGTCATTGCGAAACGGACCAGTCAGGCAGCTGCGGGGAAACACGCGGCCAAGACACTGTCCCAACATGCAAGGAGCAAAAGGCAGAGTACAGGCCTAGTCGCGGTGTCTCACGCCGCGGCCTCCTTTCGCGGTTCCCCGTTGCCCCGCATCCCCCCTGCCGACCTGCTAACACCATTTACGGCGAGACAAAACAGCAGCGCCGGTGCAACCTTTTAGCGGGTATCCGCTCTGCCCTTTCAGTTGTTTCTTTCCGTATACGGGTCAATCACACCAAAGACCGTTCGAGCAAGTGACGTTAGAAAGACGACACAAGATCGTGGGAGGGGTATATAGTCTGCTCGACTGGAAAGTGTGGTCGGCATCCATCATTGCTCGTCTCGTTTGCTCAGTTTTCGAACAATCGACCTCTATCAAGGTATACTCAGATTAACGCATTCGTCAGTCAACCTTGGACACCTCTACGCAGTCACGTTGAACATCACCCTTCGCAAACCATAGGCGCCTTCTTCGAACAGCGCACCAATATCTCCACTGCCACCGCCATGTCCTCGCTCTTGATCCGGGAAGATCAGACCGACCTCAAGCGTGAGTGGGAAGCCAATCTATGCATACCATCTTGCTCGCAGATGTCCTCTGACGAGCAGCCTTCCCGGCGCCCGTGATCGAGCTCGCCCGATCACAGTGGATACAGGTGCTGCACGACCGCATGCTCCTCCTCGAGCAGACGCTTCAACACGCTCCAAACGACATGGAATACGGCGGCGCGGCTACGCACGCGCTCGACGTCGAGCCGCTTGAGGCAGCAGTTGATGAGGCGAGGCGGATGGTATGTGCGTTGGGCGGGGAGATGCGAAGGCGGAGTGAGGGGGAGATGCCGATCTGGAAGCGGCCGGAAAATGTGGCGCCGGCCGTGAACGTCCGGACCCTCTCGGCGGGCGTATAGGAGGTGTGCGCGTTCTACGCATGATATGTAACGATGCGAATGTACAACAACGGAGACAAGCAATGCAATCAGAAGTAGTTGCCCTTGCCGGCGTATGACGGCTCAGATGAAGGTGCCGTATTCGTCTCTTCATTCTCGTCTCCGGCCAGCGTGATTGGGCCGAGCTTGCTCTCTGGTGGAATGAAAACTTTGGCGCCAAAGATGGGTCGCCCAGATGGTGTGACGAGCGATGAAGCCGGCGGGACGGGCTGGAACGATACCTATCGTGAGCTCTTACCCAGCCATCTCTCGGTGTCAACTTGCCGTATCGTTCATCTGCTGATATGTCCGTAGCCATGCCGCGGCGTCCTCCATCTCCCTCTCTAATCTTCCCTTCCTCGCCTTTCGCTCGTCCTTCCGCTTCTCGCTGCCCTTGCCGAATGACAGCCCTTTCATTTTCTCCCTCACCGCCCCGTCTTCCAGCTCGCTCAGCCTCGTCTGCGCATCTTTGATCCACGCTATCGCCTCGCCAACCTTTGCCCCCTTGCCGTTCTCGCCCGCGTCGACTCCAAGCCACTTCCGCGCGAGACCGGAAGCCAGGAGCGACTCTTTGCGGAGATACCGCTTCAACTCAGGTATGATCTCGCCCTCCACCGAGTCCTCCGGAACCAATCCGTCTTTATCCTTCGAGAACAGCTTGCGCGAGGCCGGCTCGGACGACGTGACTTTGAACAACGCTTGGGCCGAGTCGTATAGGCTCGACACGTGGAGGTAAAGCTTGGCGAGCAAGGAGGCCGAGGGGTGATTGGACGGCAATGGCGGACCTGGCGGGGAGAAAAGCACATGGGGCAAGACGGGTAAGAGCAGTTTGCGGATCGCCGTGAGGTGCGCATCGGCCAGAAGCATCCTGCCGTCAGCTGGTCACTCGCTTCGGAATATGGTAGCTCACATGGCCAGGCCCCTGTAAGAATCCTCTTGAGCCTCCACTGGCCATTTGGACTTGCCCAGCCGACCTATCGCTTTTTTTACGCCGTCGAGCTTCGGACACACGTTCTCCGCTGTCCATTGCGCCACGCCGCTTGCCTGACACAATAGATCTACCGCCCTCGCCAGACCCGCCGCCGCCCGCTTCTCCTCGTCAGCGGTAAGATGCGGCTTGGCGCTTGAGCCGGGTGTGGGCTCGTACGAGGGCAGTGATGCCAAGATGGAATGGGCGTAGTTGGACAGGGCGAGCGTGTACGTGAGCAGAACCATAAGATGTTCGGTGTGTATCGAAGGCAGCGGGAGGACTGGCGGAGCGAAGGGGTAGTGCGACAGTGGGGCCCGCCAGCCAAATACTGCAGCGTGAGCGGAAACATCCCAGTTGACTGAGCGAACTCGCCTGGGTCTCCGCGGAACAATAACAAGTCGGCGTCAAGGCATTGCGAGATGCCCGTCACATATGGGAGGTAGCCCTGTGCAGCCTTGAGTCAGCTCAAAGCCTCATCAGCTGCGACGCAAGCTCACATCGAGGACGGCAAGGGCGCCCGCTCCTGGCTGTTTCTCCGCGACTGCTTTGAGGGCGAGGTGCAGCTGTGTCCGGGCTGACGTAGCTTCGGCCAGGATAGTACCGTACGAGTTGGAAGGATCTATGAGGAGCGACGAGAATGTCAGGAGGGATGTGGTCGGCAAGGGGAACAGTAGAGGGGGCATTGCGAGGTGAAGTATGGTATCGACCCACGGGCAACAATGCGAAGTGCCCGATGGACGTCTTCCGGCTAAGACCGCCAAGACACCCGTTTACCCCCCGTTCCGACGGGACTGGCCAAAGACGCAGCGCGCCTAACTGCAAGGACTCTGCCTCACCTTCACAACGGGAGTCCAGGTCACGTCGGTCATCGTCCATACGACACCCTTTCAACTCCTAGGCGACCAACACCCCCGTGCGATCGATGCCAGAACAGTCTTTTGCTCCCGGAGAGCTCTCTATCCCTCGACGACCCCAGTGCCTTGTTCCTTGACCTGACAGTTCGACCCCGACCAACTGCGCTTCAGTGCAGATCAGAGCATCTCCGGGCTCGTCTGAGACCGTCGGCGCATCAGGTCCGTCGTCAGATCGCCGTCAGAGGCGTCTTGGTGCAAGATGCTCTGGACGACGCGCAGAGCTACCTTTTGCGCCATTTGCGCTGTTTTAAGTGGTTGTGCCTCGTCATCTTGACGACGGGTCTAGCGTGGTCGGGCCCGCCAAAGGCACGATCCTCGGCGTCGATACAAGCTAACACGGCGCTGCGGAGATCTGTGCTGACCTAGGTGGGCTGGCCCTCACCACATTGACCACCTTCTCAGATAGCTGCACGTCGTATACAATAGTTCTCCCCCTGATTCAACGTTTCTCATTGCTCCCCCCTGATCGCTAATTACAATGGCACCCTTCCTAGGAGGGATCTTCCGCAGTGGACGGGTCACTCCTGCCTCCTCCGGAGGAT
>Ga0308169_10003045_pt1 | contig 16750 bp, 13 predicted proteins | sample PhyBR1_2_FD_202139 | JGI IMG/M metagenome (GOLD analysis project Ga0308169, IMG submission 202139) | Phyllosphere microbial communities from UC Gill Tract Community Farm, Albany, California, United States - DLSLSB.R1 | ecosystem: Host-associated > Plants > Phyllosphere > Unclassified | place... | reverse complement strand
TGCTGACCACCTACGGCTCGGCCACACTGGAGCTGGCCATCAACGCCCTCATCGTCGCCCTGCTGGTGGGAATCCCGCTCGGCATGGTCGCCGCGCACCGGCGTGACCACCTCCCGGACGCCGTGCTCCGGATCCTGGCCATCCTCTTCTACGCCACCCCGGTCTTCTTCGCCGGCATGCTGCTCAAGCTGGTGTTCTCGGTGTGGCTGGGCTGGCTTCCCGTCGCCGGCCGAGCCGGCACCAGGACCGAGCTGTCCCTCACCGCGCTGGAAGCTCCCACCGGCATCTACTGGCTGGACGCCCTGCGCAGCGGCAACATGGCCGCCTTCAGCGACGTGATGTCCCACGCCGTCCTTCCCGCGCTGGCCTTGGGATTCCTGACGGCCGGCGTCTTCCTGCGCCTGGTCCGGACCAACGTCATCGGCACGCTCGGAAAGGACTACGTTGAAGCCGGCCGCTCACGCGGCGTCAGCGAGTTCCGCCTGGTCACCAAGCACGCCTACAAACCGGCCCTGATTCCGATCATCACCGTCATGGGCCTGCAGATCGCTGTCCTGCTGGGGGGAGCGGTGCTGACCGAGACCACCTTCGAATGGAAAGGCCTCGGTTTCCAGCTTGCCAACTACCTCACGGCGCGCGACTTCGTGGCCGTCCAGGGCATTGTGGTGCTGCTGGCTGTCATCGTCGCCGTCACCAACTTCATCGTGGACATCATCGCCGCGCTGATCGACCCCCGCGTGAGGTACTAAGAATGTCTGCCAATGCAACTCTCGAGCCCGTCGCCAATCCGCGGGCTTCCATGTTCCGGCGGCTGCCGGTTGTTTCGCACTTCAACAAGAGCGTCGGCCTGCAGCGCTTCATGCTGGTGGTGGGCCTGGTCCTCACCGGCATCTTCCTGGTCACCGCGCTGGCCGCACCACTGCTGGCGCCCTACGGCTTCGCGCAGCTGTCCGACGCTGACGGCAGCTTCCCTACCCAGCAGGCGCCAGGAGGCAAACACCTCCTGGGCACCACGGTAGGCGGCTACGACGTCCTCTCGCGGGTCGTCTGGGGAACCCAGACGGCCCTCCTGGTCATCATCGTGGCCGTGGTCCTCTCCATTTTCGCCGGCGTCATCCTCGGTTTGGTGAGCGGGTACATCGGCGGGTGGCTGGACCGCGTCCTCGTGGTGGTGGCCGATGCGATCTACGCGTTCCCGTCACTGCTGGTTGCCATCGTGATGGCCATCGTTATCAGCGGTGGGCAGTCCAGCCTGTTCGGCGGGATCCTGGCCGCTGCCATCTCCATCACTGTGGTGTTCATCCCGCAGTACTTCAGGGTGATCAGGGCAGAGACCATCCGCCTCAAAGCGGAACCCTTCGTCGAGTCCGCCAAAGTGGTGGGCGCGTCGAACATCCGCATCATGACCCGGCACATCTACCGCAACGCCACCCGTACCCTGCCGCTGATCTTCACCCTCAACGCGTCCGAAGCCATCCTGACGCTGGCCGGGCTGGGCTTCCTGGGCTTCGGCATCGAACCGAGCTCTGCAGCCGAATGGGGCTTCGACCTGAACAAGGCGCTCGCGGACACCACGTCGGGCATCTGGTGGACGGGCCTTTTCCCTGGCCTGGCCATCGTCTGGACAGTCCTTGGGTTGACGCTGGTGGGCGAAAGCATCAACGACCTCAACGATCCGCGCCTCCGCGGCCGCAAGCGCAGCGGCCGCAAGGGCATCGGCGCTACGCCGGCCGCTCCCGCTGCAACCGCTGCTTCCGGCGGATCCGGCCCCGAAACAGAATTGAGCAACCCGTGAGCGAAAACCTCGGTTCACTGTCAGACCAGCAGGACCAGGGCCGGAAAACGGTTCTGGATATCGACCACCTGAAAGTCACCTTCGCTACGGATGGCGGTGACGTGCAGGCCGTCAAGGATGTCAGCCTGGAGGTCAGGGCCGGCGAGGTGCTGGCCATTGTGGGCGAGTCCGGATCCGGCAAGACGGTGACTGCGAAAACCATCCTGGGCCTGCTCCCGGAAACGGCCGTGAGTTCGGGCGCGGTGCTGATCAACGGCGCCAACGTCATCAGCCTCAGCCCGGGGCGGCTGCGGCAGATCCGCGGCCGCGACGTGGCCATGGTGTTCCAGGAACCATCCACCGCCCTGAACCCCGTCTTCACGGTGGGGTGGCAGATCGCCGAAGGCATACGGGCCCATGCGGGAGCAAACGGCGGAGGACGGGTGTCCGCGAAGGAAGCCAAAGCGCGCGCCATCGAGGCCCTGGGCAAGGTGGGCATTCCCGACCCCGAACACCGCGTCAACTACTACCCGCACCAGTTCTCCGGCGGGCAGAAGCAGCGGGTGGTGATCGCGGCGGCGCTGGCGCTGAACCCCGGCCTCATTGTTGCCGACGAACCCACCACTGCCCTGGATGTCACCGTACAAGCTGAAATCCTGGAACTCCTCCGGGACCTGCGGGACAAGTACGGCACCTCGATCGTACTGATCACGCACAACATGGGCGTGGTGGCAGACCTGGCGGACCGCGTGGTGGTGATGTACCAGGGCGACGTCGTGGAGGAAGCCCCGGCGAAGACGCTGTTCGCCGAACCAAGGCAGGCCTACACCCGCAACCTCCTTGCCGCAGTGCCGCACCTGGGCCGCAACTCGGCGTCGGCAGGCCTGACCGAACGCCGCTACCAGGATGAGGAAGTGCTGGTGGCTGCCGAGAACCTGGAGATCGAGTACCCGGGGCGGCTTGGGGCGCCCGCCTTTAAAGCCGTGGACGGTGTCAGTTTCACCCTGTCCAAGGGTGAGGTGTTTGGCCTGGTGGGGGAGTCGGGGTCCGGGAAGACCACCATCGGCCGCGCCATCGCCGGGCTCAACCGCACCACTGGCGGGAGCCTCAAGGTGCTGGGCTACGAGATGCTGAACCTTCGCGAGCGCACTTTCAAGCCGCTGCGCAAGGATATTGGCTTCGTGTTCCAGGACCCGGCCGCCTCCTTCAACCCTCAGCTGACCATCGGCGAGTGCATCGCCGAGCCCATGCTCATCCACACCCGGCCAAGCGATGCCCAGGCGCGCAAGCGCGTTGGTGAGCTGCTCGAATCAGTCCAGCTGCCGGCGTCGTACGCGGGGCGTTACCCGCACGAATTGTCCGGCGGCCAGCGGCAGCGGGCATCCTTGGCCCGTGCCCTGAGCCTGAACCCCCGGCTGCTGATAGCGGATGAGCCGACGTCGGCCCTGGACGTTTCGGTGCAGGCGAAGGTCCTGGAGCTGTTCAGGGACATCCAGGAGGAGTTTGGCTTCGGCTGCCTGTTCATCAGCCATGATCTTGCGGTGGTGGACATCCTGTCCTCCTGGGTTGGCGTCCTGTATAAGGGCAAGCTGGTGGAGCAGGGGATTGGCAGCCAGGTCATGGGCAATCCGCAGCATGATTACACGCGGCGGCTTATTGCCTCCCTGCCCGTGCCTGACCCGGCGGAACAGGCGAAACGCAGGGAGGAGCACCGGGCGCTCCTGGGCATCTGACCCCTGCACCACGTCCCGCAGTGGACAGCGCCGGTGCCGGCAGCCTGCCGGCACCGGCGCTTCACACCCGCGGTGATTCCGTCCGCTCCCATAGACTGGGACCATGACGCAGCACAACCCCATCCCTCCTGGCTCCGATGATTTCGATCCCTCCGCCAGTTCCCTGGCAGGCCACGTGGACGAATCGGTGATGGCTGAACTGCTGTCCATCCGTTCCAGCATTGACAACATTGATGCCACCCTGGTGTACCTCCTGGCTGAGCGCTTCAAGGCCACTCAAAAGGTGGGTTTCCTCAAGGCTGCACACCGCCTGCCCGCCGGTGACCCAGGGCGGGAAGCTGCCCAGATCGCACGCCTGCGCCGCCTTGCCGAGGACGCGCACCTGGATCCGGCGTTTGCCGAAAAGTTCCTCAACTTCATCATCGGTGAGGTGATCCGCCACCACGAGGCCATCGCCGAGGACCACCAGGCATCATCCGGACAACAGTCCCAGACCTCCGCACTGGCGTGAGCCGGGAACAGTACCAAGGTGGGTCTGCCCAGCTTCCGGCTGATGCGGAGGCCCCTTCACACGTAGCCACCGAGGTCACGGCAACGGCACTGGGTCCGTGGCCGGGCGACGACCCGCTCGAAGCAACCCGGATTATCCGGGGTGAGCTCGGCAGCCCACACCTGCCGTTCCTGGCCGAGCTTCCGGACCGCGGGGTCGGTTCCGACGCCCTCGGGCGTACCGCTTCGCTCCTGGAGGAACTCGCGGTGGATGTCCAGCCCCACGGGTGGCGCCTTGTGGACCGGCCCGGCAAGGACATGCGGCGTGCCGCGTCGGCGCTCTCCACCGACCTGAACGTGCTCGCGGACGTGGCGGGGGCGGAAGACGCTTCCGCTGCCGAATTCAAGGTGCAGCTGGTGGGCCCGCTGAGCCTTGCCGCGGGCCTCTACCTGCACAACGGTGAGCGCGCGCTGCTGGACCACGGCGCCCGGCGGGATCTGGCCGCTTCCCTCGCAGCCGGAGTGGGCGGTTACCTCACGCGGGTGGCGGCGGCCGTTCCGGGTGCCCGCTTGGTGGTGCAGGTGGACGAGCCCGCCATCGCCGCCGTGCTGGCCGGAACCATACCCACCGCCAGCGGCTACCGCACGCTCCGGGCAGTACCGGCATCGGAAGTACGCGAGTCCTGGCGCCTGGTGCTGGATGCCCTGCGGGCAGCCGGCGCCGCCGACGTGGTGGTGTCGTTTCCGGAGATCGAGGCGCCGATCGAGCTGGCCCTGGCCGCGGGCGCCGACGGCGTTGCGTTGCCGCTGAGGGCGTTGACCAGCCGCCAGTGGGAGCAGGTGGCCGGAGCAGTGGAGGCGGGGAAACAGTTCTGGGCAGGCGCCCTGGAGGTGTCGGGCGGCCCGGTGCCCAAGGTTGCCGACTGCGTGGAGTCCGTGTGGCGTCCCTGGCGCCAGCTGGGCCTTCCGGCGTCGCTGCTTGCCGCCACCAGGGTGACGCCCTCGGCAGGACTCGCCGGCCTCACACCCTCGCAGGCCACCGCGGTCCTGGGGAGGCTCACCCAGGTGGCTGACGGACTCAACCAGCAGGTACTGGGGTAGGCGCTAGACCCGGTTTTCCCAGCGGTCCGGTTGGGCGTAGCGGGGAAGGTAGCTTTGCGCGGAGCTTCCGCCGCTGTAGGGACGCAGCCGGTAGTCGAAGGCGCCAGCGTACACCAGGACCAAGCCGATCTGCGGCTGGATAACTTTCACCTGGATGCGGTGCCGCCCGTTGCTGCCCTCCGCCGGGTCCCACCACTGTTCGGCATAGGCCTTGGCGTCCAGGGCTGCCGGAAGGGGTAGCCGGAGGGGGCCCAGGAAGAGCCGGGAAGCTTCTGAAACGCCGCGCAGCCTTCCTTCCAGGGTGACGCTGAGGTTCAGGTCCGTCACCAGGCGCCGGTACCGTCCCACGTAGTCCACCAGCTGGGTGGCACCGGTCCGGATGGTGGCGCTGGTGGTGTCCTGGAAAAGCCGGGTGCACTCCGGGAAGCGTATTTCGCGGCGGGCGGTCAGGCTGGAGCGGCCGAACGGATCCTGGTGCGCGTGGTTCTCGATCCGGAACGGGATGTTCTCACCGTACTCGGGAAAGAAGGCTTCTTCGCCCCCGGTGAGCCGCAGCAAGGGGCGCAGCCACCGCTGGGGGCACCCCACGACGTCGAACGTTCCTTCCCCCACGCCGTAGTGCCCGGATCCCGGCGCCAGCGAGAAGTATTCCTGCAGCTCGGGCTGCAGCCGGGAGAACTCCGTACCCAGGGCCTGCCGGTAAATGGGGACGCTCATGTAGTGGACCTCCTGTTGCCTGTGACGTCGTGCCAAGCGGGGCTGACTGTCTCCGGGTTCACAATCTACCGGCAGCCTTGAGCCGGATGTACATGTCTGCAAGCCTGGGCGGCAGTTCGTGCGGTTCGGCGTCCACCACTTCCGCTCCATAGCGCCGCAGCTCGGCAGTCACCGCCGCACGCTGCAGGAGCGCACGCTCAGCCGCTGCCGCGCGGAAGACTCCGGTGGCGTCGTTTCGTTCCCTGAGCATCGCGCCCAGTTGGGGGTCGCGGACGGCGGCCACCACCACCACATGCTGGCTCGCCAGCCGCTCGGCCACCGGCAGCAGCCCCTCTTCCGGCGCCCCGCTGTCCAGTGACGTCAGCAGCACCACCAGGGACCGGTGCGCGGATACGGCCCGCACCTGCGCAGGGACGGCGGACCAATCCATCTCGATCAGTTCGGCGTCAAGGGGTGCCATGGCCTGGACCAGCCGGCCCAGGATGGTGCCCTGCCCGGCAGAGCCGGCCCGCGCCCGGGTCCTGCGGTCGAACGCCACGAAGTCCACCCGGTCTCCGCCCCGTTCGGCCAGGACGCCCAGGAGGAGTGCCGCCTCGATCCCGGTGTCCAGGCGCGTTTCGTCAGCAATCCTGGCCGCGGACGTGCGGGACGTGTCGAGGACCATCACCACGCGCCGGTCCCGTTCCGGGCGCCACGTCCGGACCACCACTGCGGAGCGCCTGGCCGTAGCCCGCCAGTCGATGGAGCGTACGTCATCGCCGCGGACGTAGTCGCGCAGGGAGTCGAACTCGGTACCGGCGCCGCGGATCTGGACGGCGGCCTTCCCGTCGAGTTCGCGCAGTTTCAGCAGCTTCGAGGGCAGGTGCCGCCTGGAATGGAAGGGCGGCAGCACCCGCACTGAGCCGGGGCACTCAATGGTGCGCTGCCGGGCGGCCAGGCGCAGGGGCCCGAACGAGCGAAGCGTCACGTGCCGCGCTGCCAGGTCACCCCTGCGGACCGGCAGCAGCCGGACCGCGTAGCGCCTGCCTTCCCCGGGCGGGACGTCGATGTCCTGGACCGGGTTTTGTGCCCCGGCGGACGGTTGCCAGCCATCCCGCAGCGATCCCCGGAGCGCGCGGGTACCGCTGTTTCGGACCGTGAGGACGGCGTCCACCGATCTGTTAAGCGTCACGTTTCCAGGCTCCGCGCGCACCACGCTGACCCGTCGAAGGGATGCCGCGAAGACCAGGTCGGCAGCCAACAGGGCCGCGAGAACGGCAGCGGTGGCAAGCACGGTCAGCCATCCCGGGGACAGCAGCACCGGCACCAGGCCAAGCAGCACCAGCGCAACGAAGCGTCCCGAGATGGCCATCAGCGGGGGACGGGGACGGACGCCAGGATGTTGCCCAGGACATCGTCCACCCGGACGCCGTCCATCTGGGCTTCGGGCTGCAGGGCCACCCGGTGCCGCAGGCACGGGAGTGCCAGTGCCTTGACGTCGTCAGGGGTGACGAACGGGCGGCCGGAGAGCCATGCCCAGGACCGTGAGGTGTTGAGGAGCGCAGTGGCACCGCGGGGTGATACCCCCAGCTGGAATGAAGGGGCGGCCCGGGTTGCCCGCACGAGGTCAACGATGTACCCGATTATTTCCGGCTCCACCGCCACCCGCGTCACTGCCTCCCGCGCCCGTTCCAGGTCCTCAGCGCCGGCCACCGCCCGGACGCCGGCTGCTGCCAGGTCCCGGGGATCGAACCCGGCGGCATGGCGGCGGATGACTTCGATTTCGTCCCCGCGCTCAGGCAGCGGCATGGTGAGCTTGAGCAGGAACCTGTCCAGCTGCGCCTCCGGCAGGGCGTAGGTCCCCTCGTACTCCACCGGATTCTGCGTGGCCGCCACCAGAAAGGGTGCCGGCAGCCGCCGGGACGCGCCGTCCACCGATACCTGCCGCTCTTCCATGGCTTCGAGGAGCGAAGCCTGGGTCTTTGGAGGGGTGCGGTTGATCTCGTCAGCCAACAGCAGGTTGGTGAAAACCGGTCCCTCCCGGAAGCTGAATTCGGAAGTGCGGGAATCGTAAACCAGTGAACCGGTGACATCGCCTGGCATGAGGTCGGGGGTGAACTGCACGCGCTTGGTGTCCAGGCTCAATGCGGAGGAGAGCGCGCGGACCAGCAGGGTCTTGGCAACCCCGGGCACGCCCTCCAGCAGTACATGCCCCTGCGACAGCATGGCAATCAGGAGGCCGGTGACCGTGGCGTCCTGTCCCACCACTGCCTTAGCCACTTCCCGGCGGACAGCAAGCAATGCCTGCCGCGCGCCGTCGTCGTCCATGTAGCTGCCGGAGTCCATGGCATTAAGGGTTCCCGGGCCACTGCTCTGTTCGCTCATCGGGTCATGACCTCTTTCTCGAGTTTGTCCAGCGCCTGTGACCAGGCCACCAGCCGGGCTTCGGTTGCTGGGCGTTCGTTTATCAGCGTGCGGATGGCGGTGGCGTCCGTGCCGAGGAGCCTGACCGTGGCGGCTATGGTGTCCTCGGCAGTGGCGCCCGGGCCCAGGCGGAGCTTTCCGGAGAGCCGCACCAGCAGCCCGGCCCGCAGGTTGTCCCGGGCCTGGCCAATGGAGCGGGAGTCCTGGTAGAGCCGGGCGCGCCCTTCCGCCGTCTCAACAGCTTTGACCACCACCGGCAGCGGCTCGAACACCAGCGGGCCGTGGCGGCGCCCCCGCCACAGGACGGCGGCCAATGCCACCAGGAGCAGCCAGGGGCCCAGGAAGCGGGCCCAATCGGGTGCCAGGTCATCTAGTGTCTTCCCGGATCCGGTCACCGCTACGTCCTCCAGCGAGGGCAGGTACCAGACAAGGTCCGGTGATGCACCAAGCATCCGGACCGCGAGCGCGGCGTTGCCAAGTTCATCCAGCTTGTCGTTGCCCAGCACGGCCCTGTTGCCCAGCACGGCCAGGCGTCCGTCGTCGCTGACGGCGAGCATCCCGGCGGTTCCCGCTGCCCGGTAACAGGACGCCCCGCCGTCGTACACGAAGCCGTCCTGGCCCGATACCTGTCCCGCTGCCTCCGCGTCCGGGTGCGTGCATCCGGGCTCCAGGACCGGGAAGCCATCAGGAACCACGCCGGCCTGGCGGATCCCGCTGCCAAGGGCGGCGAGGGTTTCCAGCCTGGGGGAGACCACCACCACTTTGTCCGCGGCCGACATCAGGGCGGTCAGCTGCGGCTCACCAAGGATGCCGTTCCTGTCGTACAGCAGGAGGGTGGGGGAGGAGCCCGAGCGCAGGTCCTCCAGCGCTGCGTCAAAGCGGGCGGGCGTGTGGACGGAGACTCCGTGCCGGCCCAGGATCTCGCCCAGCGCCCTGGCCCCATCCGGTCCGGCGTTGTGGACGGAGAGGGGAATGGTGTCGCCCTTGGGAGCGAGTTGCGTGCCGATTACCAATGCCAATGCGGCGGCCACCACAACACCCGCTGCCGTCAGTCCGCGGTGCTGGCGCAGCCACGCGGACAACTTTCGTGCCCGGGAGCTCGGTGGTACGGGCACCGCTTCCGGGGTGTCTTCCAGGCTGCCGGTGGGCCCGGGCTGCCTTGCATCAGTTGCGGGCCCGCTCACGGCAGCCGTCCTGCACTGCCGGTTGGAACCGGTTTCATGGCGTCCAAGGCGGAGTCCAGGCCCACCATCTCCTGGTAGTCGGCCCTGCCTGCTGCCCTGTTCCCATACCGAATGCCATCGAAGACCGCCGCCGCCAGCAGCAATCGCCCGGACTCAGCGTTGAAGGGCACGGAAAGAGCCCGCGCCGCTTCGTCCGCGGTACGGCCCGGCCGCGGGTCCAGGATGGTGCGGACTTCAGCGCTCCGGACTACCGCCCGGAAACGGTCGACGACGGCGTCCCCCCACTTTCCGGCCGCGGCTGCGGCTTCTGCGCGGTTCCGGTAGTCCGTGGCTGACATGGCCGGTTCGCTTGCGAAGACGTCCCTGGTCTTCCGTGCGCGGGCATTCAGCCGGGGGCGGGCAAGAAGGATGGCGGCAGCGATGATGGCCGCAATGACGAGGGCAATGACCGGGCTGGGCACCGAGGCTGCGTCCCCGGAAGAGCCGTCCAAGGACTGCAGCCAGTCGAGGAAGTTCCGCCAGAGGGTGTCCAGCCAGGACGGAGCGGCGTCGCGGTATTCGGGTTTGGCCAGCTCCTCTACCGCCCAGCGCCGTGCCTCCGCCGGAACAGGGAGCACCGGAGGTTCAGCGGCCATACGGCCATGCCCCCGGTGACCCTGGTGCCGTCCCGTACCCGGGGTACGGCGTGCTGGTGCCTGCCCCTGTTCCCCTGCCGGGGACGCCGTCAGGATCAGCGCCGGTCTCCAGCTGGCGCAGCAGCGCGATGTCCAGGCCGTCCTTGCGCATCCGCAGGTCCATGTAGAGCAGTGCCATCACTGACGTCTGGTAGGCGTAAGCCACCGCGCCCACCAATGCACCGATCACGGCCGTGACGACGCCCATGACGACGCCCATTGTGGCGTCCTGGCCGCTGCCGCCGTGCGGTGAGACGACGCCGGTCACGAATGTGGGCAGGAGGCTGACCGGAATCAGAACCACCTGGGTGATCACCCCGACCAGGATGGCCACCACCAATGTGATGCCCAGGATCCGCCACCAGTTGGCCCGCGTTAATTCCCAGGAACGCCGGATTCCGGCAAAGGCCCCGACCTCTTCGATGACGACCGCGGCAGGGGCCACCATGACCTTCACCGCCACCCACGCAACCGCGACGCCAAGAGCCAGCATGAGGGGGAAGACCAGTAGTACGGCTGCGCCCCGGACGTTGGAGAACAGGAAAACGATGATGGCGAAGAAGAGTGCCATGGTGGCCAGAACCGCGACAACCAGTAGCGCCGCCAGCCTGGCCAGCGCGCCAAACCTTGGCCGCGCCAGCGACATCATGCGGCGGAAGCCCGTGGGCCGGTTCAGGATGGAGCGTGCCACAGGCACCACCATGGCGCCTTGGAGGATGGCGGAAATGAACACCGACAAGATGGACAGGAGGGTGAAGCCGGCCATCATCCCGATCCCCAGGGAAGTGAGCTCGGCGCTGCTGGCCGTTTCAGCCCAGCCCTGGACAGACCCTGACGACGTGGCAAGGAGTGCGGCGACCACCGCAGCGAGGATGGCGGAAAGTGACTGCGCCAGCAAACCGGCTCCGAGCATCGCCTTGGCATTGCGCCTGATGGCCTGGAATGATCCGTCCAAAACTTCCCCGAACATCAGGGGCCGCAACGGAATGATCCCCGGCTTGGGCGGGGCCACGTACCGCGGCTGGCCGGCCGGTGAAGCTCCGTAAGGTGATGCTCCATAAGAAGAGGCTGCATAGGGCGCGGAGGCATACGGGGAGCCCGTATATTGTGACCCGCTGTAGGGGGAGGCATTCGGGGGCTGCCCGCCGCCATATGCCTGCCCGCCGTATGCCTGCCCGCCGTATGCCTGTCCGCCGTAGGCGTTGCCGCCGTACGGCTGGGTCCCGGAGGTGGAGGCACCGGGGTATGGTCCGCCGGCGTACGGGCCATTCCCGGACGGCTGCTGGCCGGCCGGTTGCCGCCACTGCTGCGGCTGCGTTTGCGACTGCTGCTGCCATGGCTGCTGGCGCTCCCAGGGTGATTGCTGCCCGGGCCCTGGTTGCTGGCCTTCGCGTGGCAGGTGTCCCGGCGCCGCCCACGGCTGGTCCCAGGCACCCTCGCCTGGTCTGCGCGTCTCCGGTCCTGGCGTCTCTGGTCCTGGTGTCCCGGGTGAAGCCATCCCCGGTCCCGGCGTGCCTGCCGGCGCAGCCGCGCTGCCGTCCGGCGCGTCGCCCGGCCGCTCCTGCCCGGGCTCCCCGGCCCCCGACTCCTGTGGTGACACTGATTCCTCCCCCAATACCAGTCCGCCTGCCGCCCGCCCGAAGGTGCGCACCGGCAGCACAGCACATGACCCCAAGACTATAGTTCCGGCGTCGGACGGCCTAGTACTCCCGCCATGCCGGAAGCCGCTCAATAGGACAAACCCATTTCGATAAGGGAATATATAGCTATGAAGGCACGCATTCTGGTGGTAGATGATGACGAAGCGCTGGCCGAGATGATTGGAATTGTCCTCCGTAATGACGGCTTCGAGCCGGTTTTCTGCGCCGACGGCGCCCAGGCGCTGGACGTCTTTCGGTCATCGCGGCCGGACCTGGTCCTGCTCGACCTCATGCTTCCCGGCATGGACGGCATTGAGGTCTGCCGGCAGATCCGCAGTGAGTCGGACGTGCCCATCGTGATGCTGACCGCTAAATCGGACACCTCCGACGTCGTCCGCGGACTGGAGTCCGGCGCTGACGACTACGTACCCAAACCTTTCAAGCCCGCTGAGCTGGTGGCACGTGTGCGTGCCCGCCTTCGCCCCGGGGACCAGAAGGCGCCCGAGACTCTTCGCATCGCGGACATCACCATCGATGTCGCCGGCCACACTGTCAGCCGCGGCAGTGAGCGGATCTCCCTCACGCCGCTGGAATTCGACCTCCTGGTGGCACTGGCCCGCAAACCGTGGCAGGTATTCACCCGGGAGCTGCTGCTGGAGCAGGTTTGGGGCTACCGGCACGCTGCCGACACCAGATTGGTCAACGTCCATGTCCAGCGGTTGCGGTCGAAGATCGAGCAGGACCCGGAAGCCCCGGAAGTTGTATTGACGGTGCGTGGTGTCGGCTACAAAGCAGGGGTCTGACCCCGCTGCGCAGGACGGGGAACCGGACCAGCGCACAACCCCGCACACTGCGGTTACCGGCCGGAGCGTGAACACCGCGGGACAGGACGACGCCGCGGGGGACAGCAGCCCGCGCCAGGGCGGCGCCGCGGGGGACAGCACCCCGCGCCAGGGCGGCGCAAGCGAGGCCGCCTCACAGGACGCGCCCGGCCCTGGGAACGGCATCGCTCCCGTTCTCAGGCATGTGGCATTCCGGGCGAGGATTTGGCAGCGGCGTGCCCTGATCGTCGCCCTGCGAGTGGCACGCCTGGTCCGCACCGGCGTCCGCCGCTTCCTCCCCGGCCTGAGGTACCTTGGCCGCGCCCTGCAGCAGCGGTGGCGCCGGTCCCTGCAGTTCCGTACCGTCCTCACCACCCTCATGCTGGCTGTGACCTCGTTCGCCGTTGTGGGCGCATACCTGTCCAACCAGATCGCCAACAACCTGTTCCAGGAGCGGCTGACCCAGGCGGAGTCGGAGACCCGGTACAACGTCAAGCAGGTACAGGACACGTTCGACGGCGCCCAGGTCACCGACCAGTCCAGCGTCATCACCCTGGTTTCGGACACGCTGAGTGCCGTGGAAGGCCGGGGTTCGGTCATCCAGCGACGCTACGTTTTCGAAGCAATGCCGAACCAGACCAAACCCCGGAACCGCTGGGTGGAGTCAAGAGCGTCCGACCAGCTGACCGTCAGTGTCATTCCGGCGGACCTGCGGAAGGCAGTCCAGGACTCCGGGAAGGACCAGTACTGGGCCTCCACGGTCATCCCGGTGGGCACCGAGGACCGGCCGGGAATCGCCGTGGGAAACAAGGTGACCTTCAACGGCACGGTTTATGAGCTTTACCTGATCTATGACCTGAATACCGCCCAGCAGACACTCAACGAAATCCAAAGCGTCCTATGGGCCGGCGGCGCAGTGCTGGTCCTCCTGATCGGCGCCGTAGCCTGGTACGTCACCCGGAACGTGGTCAGCCCGGTCAGCCACGCCGCCATGGTGTCTGAGAAACTGGCAGCCGGGCAGCTGCAGGAGCGCATGGTGGTCAGGGGCGAGGACGAAGTGGCCCGCCTTGGCGCTTCCTTCAACCACATGGCAGCCAGCCTGCAGGAGCAGATCACCCAGCTGGCAACGCTTTCGCAGATGCAGCAGCGATTTGTCTCCGACGTCTCGCACGAGTTGCGGACGCCGTTGACCACCGTCCGCATGGCAGCAGAAGTCCTCTACGACGCGCGTGATGATTTCGATCCCATCAACAAGCGGTCCGCGGAGCTGCTCTACAACCAGGTGGAACGGTTCCAGTCCCTCCTCTCCGACCTCCTTGAAATCAGTCGCTTCGACGCGGGTGTGGCAATGCTTGATGCTGAGCCGGAGGACCTGCTCCAGGTGATCGCCCACGTCATTGAAGGAGCAGCACCCGTGGCCGCCGAGTATGGGTCCGAAATCATCTTCGCTGCCCCCGCAGGTGCCATGATCGTGGAAATGGACGCCCGGCGGATTGACAGGATTCTGCGGAACCTGATCCTGAACGCGGTGGAGCACGGTGAGGGTAAACCGGTCACGGTCACGGTCGCGGCCAATGAAACCGCAGTGGGCGTCGCCGTCCGGGACCACGGCATCGGTATGGACCAGGCACAGGCTGCCCGGGTTTTCGACAGATTCTGGCGTGCCGATCCCGCCCGCGCCCGCACCACCGGCGGCAGCGGCCTGGGATTGTCCATCGCCATGGAAGACACAAAGCTGCACCATGGCTGGCTGCAGGCCTGGGGAAGGAAGGGCGACGGCGCCAACTTCCGCCTCACCCTTCCACTGCGCCAGGATGTCGTGATCGCCGACTCGCCCGTGCAACTGGAACCAAAGGATGTGACCTTCCCCGGGGCACCCGGCAGTATCCCGGCAGAACAGGACTACAAAAACATGCTGGTGCTGCAGACAGCCAACCCCAGGCCTGCCCCGCCACGGGCACCCGAGGAGACTCAATGAGGGCGGCAGTGCGCCACGCAAAGTACCCGGCGGCGTTGCTGGCGCTGCTGATGGTCCTACTGACGGGGTGCGCGCGGATTCCCACGTCCGGCCCGGTGGGGAAGAGCAGCGAAAGCAGCGCCGGCAACGTCAGCGCACCGGTGTTCCTTCCGGCAGCGCCACAACCGGGCGCATCACCGGAAACCATCATCGACTACTTCTACCGTGCCGGCAGCGGCTACGAGGACGACTATGCGGTGGCCCGGCAATACCTGACGCAGGCATCGGCAGTGTCCTGGAAACCGGACAAACGAGCGCTGGTGTACCGGGAGGCACGCGTTGTTCCCACGGGCACCGAGAACGTCTTCAACTATGAACTCGACGTCTCCTACTCCGTGAACGCGGATGGCATCGCCACACAGTCGCCCCCCGGAACAGTGGAACGCATTCCCGTGACGGTGACGCAGGTGGACGGGGAGTGGCGCATCTCCGCGATTCCTGATGGGACCGCCATCGCGGAGGAGACGTTCAAGGTGATCTACGGCGCCTACCCCATCTACTTCTACGACCCCACCTTCACCTACGCCGTTCCCGACGTCCGCTGGTTCCTGAAGAACAAGACCGTCAAGGCCATGACCAGCGCACTGCTGGCCGGCCCTGCTCCATACCTGCGCGGCGCCGTCGCCAGTGCATTTCCCTCGGGGATCAAGCTCGCCCGTGAATCAGTGCCCGTGGTGTCCGGGGCGGCCCAGGTGGACCTGACGGCCAAGGAATTGACGGAAACGTCAGCCGAGGACCGGCTGCGAATGCAGATGCAGCTGACGCTGACGTTCCGAAGCCAGCCCGACGTGGTCAACGTTGAGCTGCGTGCCAACCAGGACCTGGTCCGGGTGGAAGACAACGGGAGTGTTCTTCCGCCGGTGCTGGACAAGACCGTGCCGTCGCGGCAAATCGCCATCAGCGGCAATGAGTTGGTGCGCTACGAGAACAACAGGGTGTCACCGCTGCCCGACATGCAGCCGGTTTCCGCGCTCAATCCCCGGTATCCTGCCGAGTCCCCGGTCTCGCAGACTGCGGCCTTCCTCAACGAAGGCCGGACCACCCTGTACAGCATCAGCCCTGGGCAACCGGCGCGTGCGCTGACCACCAGGAGCACACTCAGCCGCCCGTCCATCAACCTCAACGACTGGGTATGGACAGCCGGGCCGGGCGCCACCGGTGCCACCGAGGTGGTGGCATTCCACCCCGCAGGCGTGGCGGAAGGAGCAGCAGTCCCGTCCGTAACGCTGGCGCCCGCATGGCTCGCCGGCCGCACGGTGAAGGAGCTCCGAATTTCGCGCGACGGCGTGCGCGCCCTGGTCATCTCCGAACAAAACGGCAAGTCCAAGGTGCAAATAGCCGGCGTGATCCGGGCCGGGGACGGCACTCCCCGGGAGCTGACGGCGCCCATCACCCTGGTGGCTTCCAGTGATCCCGACCAAGGTGTTTGGGTGAACGGCACCACTGTTGCGGTGATGAAGGGGGCGGCGGGTACGAATGTCACGCCGGAACTGCTGTCCCTGACTTCCGGGCAGCCGCAGCAGCTGGCGCCCTGGCCGGGCCTGGTCGCCATCAGCGCCGGAAATGGCGCCGACGACCTCTACGTACAATCCGGGGAAGGGATCTTCCAGCGCCTCGGCAATGGTTGGTCGCCGCAAATCAAAGGCCCCATCGATCCTGCGTTCCCGGGCTAACCCGCTCCGGCCCCCAAAGCGGCAAACTGCAGGCAGCGTAGGGCTTCACCGCGTTTGTGTTCTCTTGTCCACATAGCCCTCGGCCGGCTGCCCGCCGGCGCGGGATCTGGACCAGAGTGGAATGGTGAACGGCATGACCCCAAGGACGGACTCCGTTGATCGCAGCCGCAACAGAACCAGGGCAATGGATCCGGATCTTGCCCCGCACCCGCCCTCGGCGGCACTGCACCGCGCTGAACACCAGGCCGCCTTCCTGCGACTCCTCGACTGGATGGCCGGTGCTGCGGAAGACCTCCTCGCTTTGGTCGTCCCGGTGGACTGCGTCTGCTGCGGATCAGAAGACCACAGTCTTTGCCCCTCCTGCGCCGGCCGCCTCCGGCAGCTGACCAGACAGCCCTTCCGCGCGGAAAGCGCGGCGCCTGCCCTGATGGATGTCGCGGGGACAGTCATACTGCCAGTGGTGGCGGCAGGAGTGTACCGGGACGAGCTGGCACAGGGGCTGCTGTCGTTCAAACGGCACGGGC
>Ga0308169_10003044_pt1 | contig 16752 bp, 20 predicted proteins | sample PhyBR1_2_FD_202139 | JGI IMG/M metagenome (GOLD analysis project Ga0308169, IMG submission 202139) | Phyllosphere microbial communities from UC Gill Tract Community Farm, Albany, California, United States - DLSLSB.R1 | ecosystem: Host-associated > Plants > Phyllosphere > Unclassified | place... | reverse complement strand
CCCCTCCCCTCGGCCGCCGGCGCCGACGGCGACACGACCATGGCGGGTCCCGACGACGACGACGAGGGCTGGGACTCGTCGTCGTCGTCTTCGTCGCGCAAGCGCCGCACGGGCGCCGGCGCTGACGCCGCACCGCCCGACGCCCTGACGGCCAAGATCCAGTCGATCCGGGGCGACCTGCGCGCGCGCATGCGCGCGTACAAGCTGCGCGGGCAGGGCAACGGCAACTCGCAGGCGGCGACGTACAACGCGACCGTCGCGCCGCAGCGCATGGAGGAGGACTTTGAGGGCGACATCGAGTGGACGACGGGCGAGGACGAGGTGCACGTCGGCAACAAGGTGCGTCCTGCGCTCTCTCTCTCTTCCTCTCGCACGTCGGCGAGAACTGGGACTGACGGTGGTCGTCGAGCGCGCGCAGGCGGTGCGGATCCCGGACGCCGAGGCGGCAGAGTACGACCTGCGGTGGCCGTTCCAGCACGGCAAATTCAACACGGCGCCGTACGACTCGCCGCAAGAGCTCCTCGGCGACGTCGAGGCCATCTACAAGGGCGTCCTGCGCGACGAGCTCGACATTGCCGTCGAGGAGTTCAAGGTGCGCTCGCTCCCCCTCCCTCTCTCTCGATGTCGCTCGGCTTGACGAGAAGGTCCTGACTTTGTTTGCGCGCCTGCAGGATTACGGCGTCATCCTCCTCATCCCCGACCTGTACGACGAGGTCTACGTGCGCGAGATGACCGACCTCCTCGTGCGGACCATGGGCTTCAAGCAGATCTGCCTCATCCAGGTGCGGCTCTCACCCCCTCTCGCTCTCTCTCGAGTTTTCCTACCCGCTCAGGGTGCTGACGAACTGCCTGTGTGTGCGCAGGAGAGCGTCGGTGCGACTTTCGGCGCGGGCTACTCGTCGGCGTGCGTGATCGACATCGGCTCGCTCACGTCGACCATCACCTGCGTCGAGGAGGGTCTCGTCCTCCCCGAAACTCGGTACGTCCCTGCTCCTCCTCTTCCAGTTCTTGCCTTGCTCAACTCGGCCACTAACGTGCCTTCGTACCGCAGGATGGTCCTCGACTTTGGCGGCGACGACATCACGCGCTTCCTCATGACGCTCCTGCAGCGCCTCAGCTTCCCTTACAAGGACATCGACCTCGCCAAGTGGCACGACTGGATCGTCGTCGAGGAGCTCAAAGAGCGACTCGTTGTCCTGAGCGAGGTGCGTTCGCCCTTCTCTCCTCGTCTCGTCTCGGGTCGGCGAACCGTGCGCTGACTCTCCGATCCCTGCAGGGCGACATCGGGCTCAACCTGTACGACTTCTACGTGCGGCACCCGGGCAAGTTGACGCAGAAGTACTCGATGCGCGTCTACGACGACTGCATCCTCGCGCCTTATGTACGTCCCCCTCCCTCCTCCCTCCTCCCTTGTCGACGAGCTCGACCTGACGTGCTCTACGTCCCTGCAGGCCCTCTTTGCGCCTCGCGTCATCGACTTCGACGCCAAGCGCACGGCGACCAACGAGCTGTGGAGCAAGGACGTTGACGACAACGTCGAGATCGGCGCGGCCGACATCACGAACGCCATGCGCGCCTCGGTCCGCCATCTCCTCGTCCCGCCTACGCCGGCCGTCGCACCGAGCGGTAGCGGTGCCGGCACGCCCGCCGTCGAGGAGCCGCCGCAGGTCGCCGTCGTCGGCGGCGCGCTCCCGCCCATCCCTGCCGCCGCCGCCGCCGCCGCGCCCGCCTCGAGCTTCGCCGGATCGCCCGCACCCGAGACGACGAGCGGCACGCCCAAGCCGCTCGCACAGCCTGCGCCCGCCGCCGCCGCCGCCTCTGCGCCTTCGCCCGCACCTCCTCCTGCCGCCGCGGTCGTCGCCGTCGACGTCGCGCGCGAGTCGTCCAAGCTGCCGCTCGACGTCGCCATCGTCGAGTCGCTCCTTGCCGCCGGCCCCGCCGAGGAGCGCCTCAAGAAGGTCGCCGCCAACCTGCTCATCGTCGGCGGTACGGGCGGCATCCACAACATCGGGTTCGCCGTCCAGTCGCGCGTCGCGCCGGCGCTCGCCGTGCGTGCGCCGGTGGTCAAGGAGTGCGCGTACGTGCCGTGCCCGAAGGAGATCGAGCCGGAGAACCTGGCATGGAAGGGCGTCGGGGCGCTCGGCCGGCTCGAGGGCGCGCAGGAGATGTGGATCCGGCGCGAGGAATGGGAGGCGCTCGGCATGAGGGCCGTGCGCGAGCGCGCCTTCTACTGGGCGTGACCGTCGACCGCAATGCAGCGTGCTACCTTCTCCCTAGAGCTCAGAGCCTCGCAGCAGCGAACCCTCTCGAGAGCGGCTTTTCGAGCGCACGGACCTCTTGCTCGCGCTCGTTCTCTCGACTCACGACGCTCCTCGGCTCGGTTCGTCGAGAATAGGTGATGATTGCGACAGGACTACGAGGAGGAGGAGCGACAGGCACGGCGTGTATAGGAGAGAGGACGAGATAGAGGAGAGGGAACGAGCTACAGGGGACGAAAGGGGTACGGCGAGAGCGAGATTAAGGAGAGGAAGGGTCGTCTAGACAAGAGGAGGTGGGGAGCAGGCTAGTCCTGCTTGCCCCAGGCAAAGGCGCCGAGGCGCTCACGGAGAGCGTGCGCCTCGTGCCCGGCGCGCACGTACTCCGGGTTGAGGAAGGCGTTCGAGCCGCCGTCGCAGCCGAAGTCTTCGTCGCTGTCGTCGTCCATGGGCTCGGCACCGTCGCCGTTGAGCGACTCGGCCGGCGACGACGAGAGCGACTCGAGCTTGAGCGAGTTGAGGTCGAAGAAGGGCGACAAGGGCGACGTGACGGCGCTCCCGGTCGACGACGACGCGGTCGAGGCGGCGAGCGAGGTGAAGCTCGACATGGTCGTCGACGCCGACGACGAGGCCGTCGAGAAGGTCGGCGAGGCGAGGGACGGCGTCAAGGTGAGCTTTGGCGGCGAGTTGCGGCGGCTCGCGAGGCTGTCGGGCGACGAGGACGGGTCGAGGAGCGTGAAGGTGCCCATGGGGCCCTCGAACGACGGCGTGCGCATGCGCTGCTCCTTGACCGGGCTCGTCGGCGCCGTCCTGCGGCTGCCGAGGAGGAACGGCGAGTCCTCGTCGCCGCGGCCGCCGAACATGGACGAGCTCGCCTCGGCGCTCAAGGCGCTCGGGCCGCCGCCCATCGAAAAGCCGAGGCCGAGCCCCGTTGGCTCGCTCGACGTGACGCTCGCGGCGTCGAACGACGGCGCGCGCGCCGGCGCAGGCGCCGTCGTGACCTTGGCCTTCTTCTTCTTGGGGCTCGAGCTCGCCGTGGGCGGGAACGCGCCGACTACGGGCGACGTGAAGGCGCTCGCGAGCCCTGCGGCGCCGCCGTTGCGCTTGAGCGCCGAGGCCGACGAGGGGACGTCGAGCGTGAGGCCGAGCGGGTTCTTGGGCGGCGACGCGAACGTGAACGCCTGCGAGCGCTTCTTGGTCGACGCCGGCGGCGTCAGGAGGCCGGTCGACGGGGCGTGCGCCTTCTTGATCGGCGACGCGCCGAGGACCGTCGGCGGCTGCGGCGCGGCGGCCGACGAGGGCGGGCCGCACTGCGAGAACGACAAGTGGCGCGCGAGCGGGCGTCCGTGGAGCACGCTCGACTCGGACCCGGTGCGCGCCATGCGCGTCGACGAGGCGGCGGCTGCTGCTGCCGGCGGGGCCGCCGAGGCGGCGAGGATGCGCTCGGCGTCGAGCGTGTCGGCGGCGGCGGGCTTGCGGCGCGGCTTGGCCGGTTGCGAGGGCGAGCCGGCGATCGACTGGAGCGAGTTGGTGCGCTGCATGCGGTACGACGGGCGCGACGACGCCGAGCGGGCGAGGGGGATGCCGAGGGTGCCGAGCTGGGCCGAGGGAGGGAAGCGCGAGGTCGCGGCGGAGGAAGGGGGAGGGACGACGATGCCGTCCTGCGAGGGCTGGCGCAACATGTTGGAGAGGCTGCGAGGAGGGAGCCGAGTCAGCGCAAGCTCGTGAAGGAGACGCAGTGAAGGCGGGGACGCACCGAGCGATGCTGTTCGTGTTGTGCACGTCGGGGAGGAAGTCCATGCTGTCCTGGCGGACGAGCGGCTGACGACGCTTGGGCGTCGCGTCCGGGTCGGTCTGCTTGGGCGTGTCCTCGACGCGAGGTCCAGCTTGACGCTCCTTGCCTGCGAGCGAGAAGGCGGCGCAGGTCAGCGCGCCGCTCGGGAGCGAGAAGAGGCTCGAGAGAGGTGGACGCACAGAGGGCGAGGATCTTGAGGCGCGTGCTCTTCAGGCTGTGCGGCCACTTCTGGCTGTCGAGCTCGTCGAACGCCTGCTGCTCGGCGTCGTGCGTGTCGTTGGCGCCGAGGGTGAAGCGTGCCCGGCGAGCTGCGGCACGACCGCTCCCGCCGGCGGCGCGCAGGACGGCGCGCGCGACCATGTTGGTGAAGTTGGACGGCGGCGGGCCGTTGGCGGGAAAGGGGGCCTCGGTGAGGGCGTGCTTGGCGAGGCAGGCGTCGTAGACCTGCGGGCGAGAGAGAAGAGAGTCAGCCTCGGTCCGGGTCGGGACGAGAGCGGTCGAAGGAGAGAGAGAGACGCACCCGCTGGACCTGCTCCTCCTCGTCATGGGTCCACTCCTGCTCGTCCTCGTCGTCCTCGACGACCGAGCTCGAGACGCTGCTCAGGCTCGAGTTGCGGCGCAGGAGGCTCTTGCGCCCAGGGCAGGTGCCCGCCGACGGGTACAGGCTCGGCTGGGCGGCGCCGAGGGGCGGGGTCTGGAGGCCGACGACGCCGCCGCCGGGCGCAGGGAAGTACGAGTCCCAGAAGTGGGCGTTTTGAGGCGTGATGGGCGGGTGCGACGAGAGCGGGGACGAGGCGAGGGCGGGAGTGGTGGCGCCGCTGAGGGACGCGCGCAGGCTAGGTCGACGAGAGACCGAGAGGGACAGTGCTGATCGCTCGCTCATGGCTGCTGGTGGTGCTGCTTGTTGGCGAGGTCGCGTCGAGGTGGTGGTGTGACGGCGTGGGCGGGGGAAGGTGGGGGAAGCGCGGGGCGAGCTGCGAGTTGGCGGTGCGGTGCGGTGTGTTGCTGCAGAGGGCTCTGGCGAGTCTAGCGGGGTGCGGTCTAGGTTGCTGCTGTGCGGTGATGGTGAGAGCGAGGAGGGGAGGGACGAGGGAGGAGGGTGACTCTGGCCGAGGACGAGCCAACGCGCTCCGACGCGACTGGCGCCCGTTGCGAGCCGCTTCTCATCTCGATGCCCGGCCGAACCAACTTTGTGTAGCCTCGCCTGCGATCGCGCAAAGAACGACGAGCCGCTCGAGCCGCAGCTGACCTCGTTCACCTCGCCCTCGCTGTAGCCGTCACGCCGCCGTGGGCACGAGCGCGCAGCGTTCCGCCTCTCATCGACTGCGAGCTGGCTGCCGTACAGCGCCCCCTCGATGCTGAGCAACCGAGGAGCTGCGAGCTGGAAACGCTCGGCGGTCGCACTTCGAGGCGGCGCCGAGCACTCGGTTTGGGAAGGCCGACTCGCGGACCGAGCGAAGGCGCTTGCCTCGCCGTGCAGCTCCCTCGAACACACTCTCAGACGTCGCCAAGCTGCCCGTGACGAGAGTCTTCCGAAGCGCAAGCTACATGCACCGCCTCGACCGCGGTCGTCTACCTCGTCCTGCTCAAGCTCGCTCAGACCGCCTTCGCGCCCGCCCCGACCCTCGCGGGTCCGCCGCCCTGCTCCTCGTCCTGCTGCGGCTCCTCCCTCGTCCAGACCATGCGGTGCCGGTCGAGCGCGTCGGTCTCAAAGTGCCAGCCGAACTCGGCGAGCGGCGCGAGGTAGCTCTGGAGGGACACCATGGCGGCGACGATGGCGGTCGCCTCGTAGGCGGCGGCGCTCGGGTTGAGCAGGTCGATGACGTTGCGGAAGGCGAGCGACAGGTACTCGGGACTGTACGTCGCGGGAGGAGCGACGGGCTGGGTCTCGTACGACGCGAGCTGGAACAGGCTGAGGAGGTTGTGCAAGAGGCAGTCGTTGATGACGGGCGCGATCGGCTTCGAGTGCAGGCTGCGGATCTGCATGTAGAGCGAGGCGGTGTGGTGCATCGGCGTGAGGGTCGGCGAGAGGATCGGCGAGTCGGCGTCGTCGAGAGCGGCGAGTCGAGCGTAGGCTTGGACGAGAATGGCTTGCTGGACCTCGTCCGTCTGCGCGCGCAAAGTTGCGAGTCAGCGGTGGCGTCTGGGAGGCCTACAGAGAAGGAGACGCACCTTGTTCTCGAGCAAACGCGCCTGCTTCGAGCCCTTCTTGACCTTGACCTTGGTCTCGGGCCCGAACTCGGCGGACCAGCACGCCTTGGCGCGCCTCTTCTGCGGCGCGAGGACGATCGAGGGGAAGTTGAGGCTGTCGCCTCGGAGCTGGAGCGAGCGGAGCGTGTCGGTGTCGGCTAGCGAGAGGTCGGCTGGGATGAAGGGGTGCGACTTGGTGCCGCAGACGAGGCAGTGCGACGGCCAGAGCTGCGGCGCTGGGTGCGCGTCAGCTGCGCTCAGCAGGAGAGACGTATAGAGGGAGAGAGGACGCACTAGCCGTTGGTGCTGGCGCGAGCAGAACGAGAAGCTGAGGCCTTGGGCGACGCAGGCGACGCAGCGCTGCGCGGTCGGTGCGTCGCACACCTCGCAGACGACATAGCCCAGCGGCACGTCCATCGCGAGTCGTTGTGCGAGAAGAGCTGTCAGATGTGACGAGAGCGAGGAAGAGAGGGAGAGAGGCGGGGTGGCGAGCTCGGCGGACGGCGAGCACGCCGAGGCGCGTGCGTCGCCTCCGCGGATTCTCCTGTCGCTCCTTCTCCTCACTCGGCGCGCCTCGCTCTGGCTCTCTCCCTCTCCTCGACCAAGGCAGAATGCCTGCTGCGCCCACGACCACCACCTGCGCTGTGTGCGGCGAGCCCGCCAGCAACTGCTGCTCGAGCTGCGCCAAGTACGGCTCGCGCATCTCGTTCTGCTCGCGCGAGCACCAGAAGCTCGTGCGCCCCCTCTCTCTGCATCCTCCTCATCTGTGTAGCGAGCTGACTCAAGTCGAGCGCGCAGATCTGGAAGGCGCATCGCGACGTCTGCGGCCGCCACTCGAAGCCGTTCATGCCGCCCGACCTGTCCGAGGCCGACCTTGACACCGTGCGCAGCCACGTCCCGACGCCGAGGACTTACCCGTCACTGGCGCGCGTCGACGAGCAAGAGGCGGCCAAGTCGTCGTGGACGAGGAAGTACGGCGAGGGTGCACCTGCTCGCTCGACGGCCGACGACTCGGTGCGTGGACGCTCTCAGCTCTGCCGCACGCCTACAGCACGTACTCGCCCTATCCTTTGCAGATGTCCTCACCGGCGGTCACGCAGGCCGTCCAGCTCGCAGCGCACGCCGGCCTGTACCACCTCTCGAGCCGCAACCTCGACGAACCTGCGCTCGAGCTCCGCCCGATCCACCGTGTCGCCGCCGCCTACCTCGACATGCGCACGGCCCACCCCGTCATGCTCGACTCGGCCAAGAACGACGAGCTCCTGCACGCGCTCGTCGCCCTGTGCGCCGTCGCCGCGCACGAGTCGGCCGCCGTCGCGCGCACGCTCGTCGCGCACAACAGCGAGACGCTGTCGCACGCGCTCGGGACCGTCCTGAGCTGCCTGTCGACCGGCGGCGCGTGCTTCGGCGAGATGCAGGGCGTCTTCATCGCGCTGAGGAGGGCGCTCGCCGACCTCGTCGTCCTCGACTTTGCCCTCGGGCCGGATCCCGACGGGCGCCAGGTCGTCTCGGTCAAGATGAAGGTGCCCGTCGGCGAGACGGGCTGAGCGCGCGCAGACGAGCAGGAGCAGGAGCAGGAGCAGTGCGTGCAATGGACGAGCTTGACCTGTGGAACGACCGAGCGAGCGCCGCAGCGAGCCCCGAGAGGCAAGAAAACGAGGGCGAGCCGGCAGCGCCGCCGAGCAAGAGTCTGCATTCGCGGGCTTGGCCGAGCGAGAGAGGCGCGCAGGCGCAGGCGCACAGCAACGAGCAAGAGACGGCGCGCCGCTCGAGCCGGCGGCTCGAGGCTGCTCTCCCACACGGGCGAGAAGGACGAACTGCGTAGTATTGACAGCATCAGGACGAAGGAGTACAACAGGAACTGTGTACGGAGAGAGAGTCAGTTTGAAGGAGCGCGTCGTCGACGAGAATAAGGAAGCGAGAGCGAGACGTACCAAGCGGGTACGGCGAGAGGAGGTCACGCAAAGTCGAGGAGGAGGCCGGCGAGGACCTTCTCGAGGTGCCTGGTCTGTGTGCGGTATTCGAGTCAGCTTTGAACAGGCGGGAGAGGGGCGGACGAGGACGCACCTCGAGCAAGCCGGGCGGAGCGAGACGGTCGACGGGCCCGTTCTTGGCGCGCTCGCGCTGTGCGACCTCGGCGGCGCGATGGATGGCCTCGGTGGCAAAAAGACGGAGGTACTCTGCCGAGAGCTGGACGGCGGCGGCGCTGACTGCGGGCGAGAGGACGCGTCGAGTTGAGTGAGCGTGGGGAGGGGGAGGGCGAGGACAGCAGAGGGGACGGACCGCGGGTGTTTGGCTCTGTGACGAGCTTGAAGACCTCCTTGACGGTGGCCTGTGGGGGTGCGAGGCGTCAGCGAGGCTGCGAGGCCAGGGTGTGGGGGGGGGGAGGCAGCGATGAGGACGAGGAGGGGGGCAGGAGCGGGGACTCGCCTGCTTGAAGTGCGGGTGGTCTGGTTCGTGGTGGTCGTCGGCCATGTGTGCGTGTGTGGCTCTGTAGCTCAGGCCAGTGAGCAGGTAGGCGCGAGAGGGAGAGCGAGGCGGTGCAGCTCGGCGCCATCAGCACGGACTGGACCGCCGCCTCGCTTCCACCTCCTCACACCGCTCCAGCTCGAGCCATGGCTGGCCACGACTCCAAACCCCGACAGAAGAACCAGAAGGCCAAACGCACAAAGCAGCCAAAGGCCACCGACCGCGCCGCCATCGACCTCCTCCAGCAGCAGGTCGACCACTTCGAGGTGCGCTCCCTCTCCCGCTCTCGCGCCTGTGCAGTCTCGCACCGCACCACCGACAGCCCAGAACACTGACGCACTCCATCCCGCGCAGGCCTCGGACGATGTGCAAGAGTTCGGCCAGCTCCCGCTCTCGTCCCAGACGCTCGCCGGCCTCACGTCGGCCTACTACTCGCGCATGACCGACATCCAGCAGCGCTCGCTCCCCTTGACCCTCAAGGGCAAGGATGTGCTCGGCGCAGCCCGCACCGGCAGCGGCAAGACGCTCGCCTTCCTCATCCCCGTCCTCGAGGTCCTCCTCCGCAAGCGCTGGGGCCCGCAGGACGGCCTCGGCGCCCTCGTCATCAGCCCGACCCGCGAGCTGGTGCGTCCACGTCTCCCTCCCTCGTCTCCTTCAGCCCAAGACCTCGCCGGCTGACTCTCCCTCCCTCCCGACCCGCAGGCCGTCCAGATCTTCGAGGTCCTGCGCAAGATCGGCCACCAGCACCAGTTCTCGGCCGGCCTCGTCATCGGCGGCAAGAACCTCAAGGACGAGCAGGACCGCCTCTCGCGCATGAACATCCTCGTCGCGACCCCGGGCCGCCTCCTCCAGCACATGGACCAGACGCTCGGCTTCGAGTGCGACCACCTCCAACTCCTCGGTGCGTCCCTTTCCCCCCCCTCACGACCGTGCCGAGCCGAGCGCACGAGGCTGACGGCGCATCCCTGCCCGCAGTCCTCGACGAGGCCGACCGCATCCTCGACATGGGCTTCTCGGCGTCGCTCAACGCCATCATCGCCAACCTGCCGCGCTCGCGCCAGACGCTCCTCTTCTCGGCGACCCAGACCAAGTCGGTCAAGGACCTCGCGCGCCTGTCGCTCCAGGACCCCGAGTACGTCGCCGTGCGCGAGTCGGGCCCGGGCGGCAGCAAGGGCAAGGGCAAGGCCGACGACGGCGACGGCGACGACCAGGACGAGGGCGTCGAGGAGGTGCCCAAGAACCTCGAGCAGCACTACATGGTCGTCGACCTCCCGGCCAAGCTCGACCTCCTGTGGAGCTTCATCAAGACGCACCTGTTCACCAAGACAATCGTCTTCCTCTCGTCGGGCAAGCAGGTCCGGTTCGTGTACGAGAACTTCCGCCACATGCGGCCCGGTGTGCCCCTCATGCACATGCACGGCAAGCAGAAGCAGATGCAGCGCCTCGAGATCTACCAGCGCTTCCTCACGTCCAAGCACGCCGTCCTGTTTGCGACCGACGTCGCCGCGCGCGGCCTCGACTTCCCCGCCATCGACTGGGTCGTCCAGCTCGACGCGCCCGAGGACGTCGAGACGTACATCCACCGCGTCGGCCGCACGGCGCGGTACCAGGCCAAGGGCAAGGCGCTCCTGTTCCTGCTCCCGAGCGAGGAGGAAGGGTTCGTCAAGCGCCTCGAGGCCAAGAAGCTCGACGTCAACAAGATCAAGGCCAACGACAAGAAGAAGCAGAGCATCCGCAGCCAGCTCCAGAGCGCCGCCTTCCAGTTCCCCGAAGTGAAATTCCTCGCGCAGCGCGTGCGTCCCTCTCTCTCTCTCTCTCTCTCCTCTGTTCTCGTGCAAATTCTCCTTCACGACAACGAAGCTGACTCGCTCGCGTGCAACAGGCCTTCATCTCGTACGTCCGCTCGATCCACCTCCAGAAGGACAAGTCGGTCTTCAAGCTGGACGCCCTCCCGCTCGACGAGTACGCCGCCTCGCTCGGACTCGCCGGTGCGCCCAAGATCAAGTTCGGCACCAAGCAGGAGGCGAGCGACAAGAAGAACCAGGCGCGCGTCGTCGAGGAGCTGAGGAAGGAGATCGAGGTCAAGGGCGCAGAGGAGGAGAGCGACGAGGACGACGATGACGAGAGCGGCGAGGACGACGATGACGAGCCGGTCGCGGGACCGTCGGGCGTGAGGAGCGACGAGGACGAGGACGACGAGGACAAGGTGCGTCGCAGCTCTCTCTCTCTTCCTCATCCACCTTCTTGACCTCGTCCGGCTGACCCTCCTCGCCGGGCCCTCGTCCTCTCCCGCTCGCAGGACGACAAGGTCAAGACCAAGTACGACCGCATGTTCGCGCGCAAGTCGCAGACGGTGCTCTCGGACCACTACACCAAGCTCATCGACCACGGCTCGGACGACGACGAGGGCGAGGGCGAGGGCGAGGGCGCCAAGGGCGAGTCGAGCCTCGTCGGCGCCGCAGCACCGGCACCAGGCGGCGACGACGACGACTTCATCACGCTCAAGCGCGTCGACCACACGCTCGACGAGGCGTCGCTCCCCTCGTCGTCGTTCATCTCGAAGCGCAAGCTCAAGATGGGCCAGTCCAAGAAGGCGATGCTGTCGACCAAGGGCAACCCGTCCAAGCTCGTGTTCGACGACGACGGCGAGGGCCACGCCATCTACGAGCTCGGCGACGAGAGCGACTTCAAGGCGCTCGGCGACGCAGAGCAGCAGCGGCGCGCGTTCGTCGAGCGCGAGGGCGGCAAGCTCAAGGAGCAGGACGTGCTCGACAAGGAGCGGCAGCGCGAGGCGAGGAGGGACAAGAAGCGCAAGCGCAAGGACATCGAGCGACAGGTGCGTCGCTCCCGCTCGGACCCCTTCTCTCCCTCCCTCCTTCTTCTCCCTCAAATCCCTCACTCTCGCTCGTGCCTCCTGCCGCCTCGTCCTCAAGCGCGGTCACTGACTCATGCCCTTGCGCACCCGTACGCAGGCCAACGGCGCCCCTCTGCTCGGCGCCGAGCTCTCGGGCGACGACGACATCGTGCACCCGTCCTTCTCGGACATCGAGTTCGCCTCGGGCTCGTCCGACGACGACCGCGGCCGGTACGACGACGACGATGACGACGTGCCCGACGAGCCGGCGGCGCGTGCGCCCGTTCCGCTTAAGAAGAACTCGCGCAGGGCTCGGTTCGAGGAGGACGATGGGGAGGGGGACGAGGAGGGCGACAGCGGGCGGTCGGCCAAGAAGGCCAAGGTGGACCTCGAGGCGCTCGCGCTCCAGGCGCTCGGGAGGAGGTAGATGCGCCGCTGTGCGCGACGAGGTGTGCAACGAGCCGCTTTGCGCTACTCGATCTTCTCGCTCGTCCGTCTCGCTCTGAAGCTTGCTCTCGCTCTCGCTCTCTCTCGGTCGTGCCTCTCTCTCTCGTGCAACTTCAGAGAGCGACTCAGATAGACAGAAAGGACAGGGAACGGCTCAGCGTTTCAGCCCTGCGAGTACGCTCGACGGCGCACGGGCCCCCTGCACATTCCTGCGCGGCGAGACGGCGCCGCCGCTCGGGCCCGTGCCTGCAGGCGCCGGTTCTGCTGAGGCGAGCTGTGACGGTGGTGCTGGTTCGGGTGGACCGGGAGCTGGTGCGGGAGGCGGCGGCGGAGGAGGACCGGGTCGGCGAGAAGGGGTCGCGTTCGAAGAGGGTGCCGGTGCGACAGGAGCAGCTCTGCGGGCGACGTGTCCGAGTCAGTCACGGAGAGAGAGAGCGTAGCGAGCGCGAGGAGAAGGACGAGGACGCACCCTTGCTCCGCCTGCGTGCGCACGATCCTCTCCCTCCGCTCGCGCACCTCGCGCACCCACCGCCCGAGGAGGAACCCGACGCGGCCGCCCTCGGCGGCGACGTCCCGCTTGGCGGCGATCACCTCGTCGATGACCTCGCGCGGCGTGAGCTCGCGCACCGAGACGCCCTCCTGCGGCGCGAACCGGATGCGGAAGACGGGCCACTCGCTCGGGAGCGCGGCGTCGGCGTCGGCGGCGGGAAGGTCCTCGGCGGCGGTCGAGTTCGAGCGCAAGTTGGCCTCGGCGCGTACGGTCGACGGGTGGGACGCGACGGTCGAGTGGAGGAAGGCGAGGAGGTCCCGGGCGGAAGCGAGGCAGGCCGCAGGGGTCCAAGCGTGCGCTTTGCCGCGGACGCTGCGCGAGTCGAGGAGGGCGGCGTCAGTACGATGCTCGATGAGAAGGAGAGGACGTGAGGGAGGAAGACGCACAGGCGAGGAAGCTCGAGCGTGTTGAAGCTCTGCAGGGCCGTGAGCTGGCCTTGGCGAGTGCGGAACCCGACGGTGACGGTCGGCACGCCGAGGAGGACTGTGTGACGTGGAAGAACAAAGTGAGCTCACGACGGGCAGAAGGGAACGAAGCGAGAGGACGCACAGGACTGGGCGTAGTGCTTGAGGAGCTTCTGCCTGCTCGAGGTGAGGTCCCCGTCAGCGAGGGAGACGCAGAGCCGAGACGACTGCGAGTGAAGAGGGGACGCACCGCTCAAAGTTGACCTCGTCGCGCTGGCTCTGGATCGCAATGTTGGTCTTGAGCTCGACAAAGTCGGCCGTCGAGATCCTGCTCGGGTCGGCGCCCGGCCGAACGCAGTCGACCTCGCCGCCGACGATGGTGCGGAACCCGCCGAGGTTCGTCTTGACGACGCTGCACCACTGGACGTTGGTGTTGGGGACGGCAAAGTCGGCGAGCGGGTCGGCCGGCGGCGAGGTGCAGTACGACTCGAACGAGTAGCCGTAGTACGAGGGGAGGGCGTTGCTCGACTCGGACGCCGACTTGGCGGCGAGCTTGGCGGGCGGGTTCGATTCCTCGAGGTAGAGGCAGCCCTGCGCGCAAGAGAGGACCGTCAGCGAGGAGCGCTTCGACGAGGAGGACGAAGGCGGCGGACGCACATCGACGACCATGGCGTTCATCTCCCAGCCGTCACCTCGGCGGCCCGTTGCGACGTTGTCGACCTCGTAGACGGCGAGCATGAGCTTGGTCATCATGCCGCGCCAGGTGATGACCGAGATCTTGCCGAGGAGGTCGTCGGCCGCCGCCGAGGGCTGCTTGGCCGCCCAGGTCGACAAGCTGCGCACACAAGGACATGAGGGAGGAACTCCGTCAGCTTGTCGTCGCCGGATGGAGACTGGCGCGCAGCGAACGACCGAGGACGCACCAGTCGAGCAACGCATCCAACCCCTCGTCGACACTGCCGTCCCTCCACACGGCGCGCTTGAACCCGACGTTGAGGTCGCTGCCGAGCCTCGGCTCGTGGTAGTAGGCGAGCGCGTCGTCCTTGCGCTCGTCGTCGAGGAGAAGCTCGCGTGCGGGCGAGTAGGAGAAGGAGGCGAGGTGGAAGGGCTGCTGGAACTGGGGGAGGGCGGTCGAGTGGGCAAGGTAGTGTGCCGGCGGGTGTACGGCGTGCGAGGCGCAGGGAGAGTAAGGTGCGGTCGCTGGGGGAGGTGCGGGTGGAGCGGCGGGCGAGGTGTCGGCGAGGGAGAGGTGGTCGGCGGCCGGCGGTGGGGGCGGCGAGGTCGGGCGCGGTGCGCTGGGCGGAGGCGATACGCGAGGTCGCTTGCGGGCTGGCTCGGCCATGCTTGAAGGCGAGCTCGGCGAGGTTGGCGGTTGTTGCGAGGCTGCTGCGGGCGGCCGAGCCGGGTCAGCGACGAGGAGTGGAGAGAGAAGGAGCTCGGCTCGCGCGAGAGACGAGGACGCACCGGTCGTAGGTCTAGAGGCTACTTACTAGGACTGATTGGGCCCACGGTGCGCTCCAGCTGGTGCTTGTGGGTCGAGTAGAGCCGGGGCGAGATGACGAGGGCGAGGAGGACGAGGCGGCGAGGGCGGAAGTTGACGCCTGGAGGAGCGGCGCGTCTTGGATGGCTCAGAGATGAGCTGGAAGCAAGGCCAGACTGGCCAGCCGGGCGCAGAGCGGGGTGGGCGAGAGGACGGCGAGGACGACGCGGCCGTCCTCATCTCGCTCGTCGCTTGGCTCCTGCACCCTCTCGCTCCCACCGCCGAGCAGCACAGAGAGCAGCCACCGTGCAGCCATGGTCAGAGCACCAGACCCTGACAAGATCCCCGTCCGTCCCCGCCCTCTCTCTCCCTCTCCCCCTGTTCTCCTCGCTCAACAACAACCAACCCGCCTCGCTCGCTCGCAGATCAACTCGCCCCACGACCTGGGCCTCGAGGTCGACGCCCTCGTCACCGCCCTCCAGCTCAACGAGACCGAGGACACGTGGGAGAAGATCAACCGCGCCGTCAAGCGCTTCCAGGCCGCAGTCCGAGGCGGCGCGTGCCGCTTCACCGACGACTTTGTCCACCACCTGCGCGACCCGCGCGTCGTAAAGGGCCTCGTCCGCTCCCTCGTCACCGAGCGCACCGCCCTCAGCGGCACCACCCTCGAGCTCGTCGCGTCGTGCACCCGCCTCGGCCACCACTTTGCCGCCCTCCTCTCGCTCTACTTCCCGACCCTCCTGCGCCTCTTCGCCCGCCCGAACAAGGTCTACGTCACCCGCTCGGCGTCGTGCGTCGCGAGCATCATCCGCAACACGCGCATCGCCGACGTCGTCCGCCTCGTCGCCATCGAGTGGCGCAACGAGCCGGGCAAGAGCGCCTCGTTCCGCGAGCAGGCCGCCGTCGCCCTCGGCATCGCCCTCGGCGCCGATGCAGACTCGCTCGGCGTCGACAAGGAGGGCCTCGAGCGCCGCATCGACGACCTCGAGTGGCTCATCAAGAACGGCGCAACGGGCAGGGAGGCGACCGTCCGCGCCGAGATGAAGAAGTGCTGGGAGGTCTACAAGCGCGAGTGGCCAGAGCGTGTCTCCTCGTGCGTCCTCCTTCCTCTGCCCTCTCGTGACGCTCGGGCTCGATCTTGACGTCCGTCCGCCTGCAGGTTCACCGCGCCCATGACGCCGACGATCCGCAAGTACCTCAAGGTGACCGACGCCATCCCGGGCGGGTCCTCGACCGGCGCCGTCTCGCGCCCTCCGCCTCGCAAGCCTGCACCCGCGCTCGGCGCCTCCACCGGCCCGTCCTCGCACCACGCCCCGACCCGACCCGCCGCTCCCGCCCTCGCCAAGTCGCACGGCCCGCCCTCGATGGCCACGTCGCACGGCCCGTCCCGCTCGACCGTCTCGCACTCGACGAGCGCCGCCGCGCCGCGCTCGCACGCCCTCGCCGCCTCGGCCTCGACCTCGACGTCCGCCGCCGAGTCGCTCGGGCACGGCGCAGCGCCTTCCCTGCGCGCCGCGCGCGTCGACCACTCGCGCTCGGCGAGCGCCTCGACGATGCCCTCGTCGTCGCGCTCGGCCTCGCGCTGCGACGAGCGCGACCCGCTCGCTGCGTCGACGAGCTCGGCGCGCTCGGGCGCTGCCGTCGTCGGTCCGCCGTCGCGCTCGGGCTTCAAGCCGACCGCGCCCAGCGCAGGAGGTGCGTCCTCGACGACGATGTCGTCGTCGTCGTCGATGGCGGCGGCGGGCAAGGCGGGCCCGCTCGGCTGTGCGGCGCGGCCGGCGATCCGCTCGGTGCCGTCCTCGTCGTCAACGACGAGCGCTGCGACCGAGCCTCGCAAGGCGCGGCGAGTCGCTCCGCCTGCGCCGGCCGCTGCAGCTGCTGTCGAGTCTGCGGCTGCACCTGCGCCGCCCGCACGCGCCCAGACGCTCACGCGCTCGACCGGCCCGGGCGGTACCTCGGCGCCGCCTCTCGCCGCCTCGACCTCGGCGGCGCAGCACAAGCCGTTCCGCCCCAAGCTCAACGCGTCGGTCGCAGCAGCTGTGACGCCGCTCGCGACGAGCACCAAGCCTCGTCCGGCGCGCGCGCCGGCTCCTCCTCTTCCCGCCGTCCCCACCACGACGTCCTCCGCCCCCGCCTCGACCTCTGCGCCCGCACCTGCACCAGCACCAGCACCCGTCGCAGCCGCACCCGCCGCCCCTCGCCCTCCGCGCGCAGCCGCAGCCGCAACAGCCGGCACGGCCTCGTCGCGCGCGGCCGCCGCCGGCGCAGCGCGCACGGCCCCGAGCGCAGCGACGCTCGCGTCTCGGGA
>Ga0308169_10003042_pt1 | contig 16756 bp, 21 predicted proteins | sample PhyBR1_2_FD_202139 | JGI IMG/M metagenome (GOLD analysis project Ga0308169, IMG submission 202139) | Phyllosphere microbial communities from UC Gill Tract Community Farm, Albany, California, United States - DLSLSB.R1 | ecosystem: Host-associated > Plants > Phyllosphere > Unclassified | place... | reverse complement strand
GTGTGATGACACGATTTCAGGGTGTGCCGGTTTATCAGCCCTGTAAGCGGTGTTCCGGGCGCGGCTTTGAACGTATCCCTTCCGCTGTTGTGTTCAGGGCGGTGTGTCAGGTCACGCAGGCTCTTACTCTTGATACGTGGAACAAAAGCGTTAAGCAGCTGCTGGAGTTTCTGATCGCCGAACTGCACCGGGAAGAAGCCTGGGCCGAGAAGACGTTATCGCGCATTACTAAATAGCGAGCGATAATTCATGTAGCGATGTTGTAGCTCGCTATTTACTTTTCCATTTTTTGTGTTAGATTGGCTCCAACGATGGGTAAATGACCCTCGAGAGATTTCTATTCAGCCCTGGCATTTTGTCAGGGCTTTTTTTATGACCGGATGCCGTCACTGTATCCTGCTCATCCACCGGCTCCGGCTATCTTTCTCCTATTCTGCGCGGCAAATCCTGATGAGCAAACTCACAACCGGGGTCGCTTACAGCGTATCCGCAGGCGAAGTTGTCCATGGCGTCCTGACTTTTTTCAGTCCGGAAGAGTGGAGCGCCGTCGGCGTTCTTGCCGGTATCAGCCTTGCGACCATCACCTGTATCATTAACTGGTATTACCGGCGCAAGGCGACACTGGCAGAAATCAGGGCGCTGCGCTGCACCTGCCCGGAAGAGCCGCGCTGAAAAATGGTCATACCGGCCGCGCTGCGTAACAGACTTCTGGCTGCAGCCGGTGCAGGTGCCCTGGCTCTGACAATCACGTTGCTGGGCGGTCCGGATGGTCTGGAAGGGCGTCGTTATGTTCCCTATCGGGATGTCGTCGGTGTGCTCACCGTCTGTGATGGTCACACCGGACCCGATATTGTCAGTAACAAAACCTATACCGACAGGGAGTGCGACAGTCTGTTGCGCGCAGACCTGAAACCCGTTCAGGCAGACGTTGACAGCCTGATCACGGTCCCCCTCAGCGATTACCAGCGCGCCGCACTTTACAGCTTTGCCTATAACACAGGCACTGACGCGTTTTCCCGGTCTTCTCTTCTGAAAAGGCTCAACGCAGGCGACACTATTGGTGCGTGTAGTGAAATGCGCCGCTGGGTGTTTGCGGGTGGCAGGAAGTGGAGAGGGCTGATGAGGCGCCGCGAAACTGAACGTGCACTTTGCCTGGCGGAGAGCAGCGATGACCTTAAGCAGAATTAAGTGGGGAGCTGTGACCATCACGGCTCTGCTTATTCTGGTCACTGCGCTGAGCGTCACCCTGAAGCTTCAGTCCTTATCGAAAGTCGTGATCACTCAACAGAACAGGCAGCTGGCGCAGGAAAAAGCTTCAGCAGAGATGCTCGCGACTAATGTTCTCAGGGCAACAGCCCTCTTCAGCGACATTGCCCGGGCAACTCAAAATGCAAATCAGGCAGGCAATGAAGAAAGCGAGCGCAGGGTGGTGGTTATTCACAAGCTGGTCATGGGTAACAGCTGTGCCACTGAACCTGTGCCTCGTCCTGCTGCTGACCAGCTGCGTGCGCACCGGGACAAAGTACGTACCGGTTCCGCCAGTACCGATACCGGTGAGTCTGCTGGCTGACTGCGCTGTGCCTTTGATTCCTGACCCGTTGACCTGGGGAGACAGCCTGGAGCTGAATGAGCATCTGCTTAACGCTCTGGAGCAGTGCAATCAGGACAAGGCCGCCATCCGGCAAATTGAACGGGAACGGCAGAAATGAATTTCCTCCAGTGGCTGAAAGGCCAGTTTATCCACCCTGAAGAAGCGAGTACTGAAATGTCAGAATCAATGAATGACGAAGTTGTTGAACAGTCCGGATTCTCTGCCGAAGCAGCGCAGATGCCCCCATCAGCTGATGTCAAAGTGGGCGTTCATGATTTTGAAGCTGCGCTGGCGTTTGTTGAAAGTGGGGTTGCTCTGCTGGGCGAAGCCGCAAAGGACGATGTGAAAGCACTGGCGATTAAGTATCTGTGAGCAATGCAGTGCACCCGTCGTACAAGGCAGCGTGATAATTACAAGGAGCTTCAGGTATGATTCTCATCCAAAGAACTCAGGATGAGGATCATATGAAAAAGGTAGTCAAAATTTTAGTCATCGCCATTACAGCTCTGGCAGTGCTCGCATTTGCTGTAATGATTCTGTTGATAGTATCGATCAGACCTTCAAAAGTTGATGCTGCCCAGGCTGAAGCCTGCCGGCATTATGATAATCAGACCATCATGACTAAGGTTATTCGGGCTAAGACCGGAGACCAGGCTGAATGGAAAACTTTCTCTGACGCTCAGGACGCCGCTGAAAAGAACGGGATTCTCATCGACTATGGCCAGATGACATTCGAGAACGATATCTGGTTAGTTCCCTTCACTCAGCGTAGCGGTCAGTCAGCACTTGGGGAATACTTTGGAATGCTGGATTGCACCACAGACAGTGTTGAATTCAGTAAAAAGTGATTTTCCCAGACTAGCGCCGACTGCAGCTCAACGCCACCTGCACGGAATAATCCGCCACCGGTACCACCTGCATGGATGATGCAGCCACCACCCGATTTACTGACGCCGCTCAACGGGATTATTTCACCCTCAGAGAGCGAATTGAAGTCGCTGGAACGCGGATAGCCGGAATGCAGCAGGACATCAAAGAGCAGTGCTTAAATTAAATCACTTTTATCTTGAATAAATATAAACACATACTTTTATGGCTTATCGCCTGCTAGCCAAGACATTATGCCGTCAAACATTCCGTAATCCTCAAGTTTGCTTTTTCCTGTTCCATAGAGAGCAAGTTTTGTTCTGTTTCGTGCGGCTACTGATAGGCAGTTCCAGACTGTAGAATCATTTTTATTTAATTCTCCAAAAGCAATAGCGAGAGCTTCATCTGTCAGCTTATCCTGTGAAATTAAAAGTTGATGATATTCCTTGGATATTCGTAATGCTTCAGATGATTTTCGTCCAAACTCACCGACAAAAGATAGTGCAGACAAACTAGCAACCATGGCACCAAAAAACATGTTGCTGCCAAAATTAGCGAATACTGCAGAGCCGGTGAGAAGGAGAGTGAAATTGATAGCCTTATCTATGCGGCCAGTGAGAGTGGCGTACATCTTCTCTTTATAATGAGAAAGACAAATTGAGTACTCCAGTTCCCAGCGTTCCATTTATGACCTCAATACTATCGATTTGATGGCTTGGGTGGCCTGACACCGTCAGTATGCCATTTCTTTCTGCTATCGTTTCCATTTGAGCCATCGCGTCGATGGTTTGGCGTAGGCTCACGCGAAGGGGGAGGAGAAGGCGGGCGCTTATCAGATTGCTTCTTATCATTCATTTTTTGGCCTCAGGGGGTAATCGAATCAGCTGAAATACGCTCAAGTAAATATATAAGAGATTGTGTAGTACTGCCAGTTAAGAGAGCATTCGTTCTTTTTTATGAAACGAAATGCTTTAACTAAAAGTTATGCAAATGATCTCTGCTAAAAATTTGGCTTTGAACCGATGCACTTCTGCGCATGTTATGGTTTGTAAAAAATTACCAGCCTAAAGCTTGTGATAAAACAGTAGCTGCCGCGGCTAATGCAGCTATGGAGTTGTATTTGGATTGCAATCGCGCGGTATCGTAAAAATTATGTAAATCGACATCGTCTTGTTCCCCATTGAAAGTGATCATTACTTTTCCTGGGTTCAGCTTTGATTTAACGGTCGCTGATATTACCCAAAATAATGCAGATACGATACCAGTTGCTATAGACGGTATGTGATGGGCTAACAGCCAGTTTAAAATATACATAATTATTCCCATGCATTTCACTGATTGAGGAAGTTATGGCACTCACCGACAAACAAGAAATGTTCTGTCGCGAGTACCTCATCGATTTGAACGCAACGCAGGCGGCCATTCGGGCGGGGTACAGTGCAAGGACCTCCAACGAACAGGGTGCCCGCCTATTAGCAAATGTTAGCGTTCAGTTAAGGATCTCTGAACTAAAGGCTCAACGCAATGATCGGATAAATGTTGATGCTGATTATGTGCTGAGACGCTTGTTTGAGATTGACCAGATGGATGTGCTCGACATCATGTCCGATGACATGAGCATTAAGCCTGTGTCGCAATGGCCAGTTTCATGGCGTCGATACCTGAGCGGATTCGATCTGGCTGAGATGTTTGATGGTCGGGGCGAAGAACGGGAGATGGTCGGCATCTTCAAAAAAATTAAATGGCCGGATAAGGTCAGAAACCTCGAACTGCTCGGCAAACATATTACGGTACAAGCGTTCCGCGAGCAGGGTACGACGTCACTAACAGGTAAAGACGGCGGCCCGCTTGAGGTCGCGCTGCTTTCACGCGAGGAATACCGGCAGGCGCGCCGGGAAATGCTGGAGGATGACAACTGCTGACTTCAAGACTGCTGCGCGTCGTATAGAGTGTGAAGAGGACGGGCTCTACTTCACCCGGTACTTCTTTAAGCAGCGCAACGGTAGCAGATTGATCGTCGCGCCTCATCATCAGGTGATACAGCGGACGCTGGACCGGGTGATTGATGGCGACATCCGGCGACTCATCATCAACGTTCCGCCTGGATACACCAAGACAGAACTGGCCACCATCAACATGATGGGCCGCGGGCTGGCACTGAACCGGCGAGCCCGCTTCATGCACCTGTCCTATTCCCACAACCTGGCATTACTGAACTCGTCAACCACGCGCAGCATCGTGAAATCTGCCTCCTTTCAGGCCATGTGGCCGATGGCGCTTCGCGATGATGCCGACAGTAAAGCCATGTGGTGGACCGAATACGGCGGCGGGGTGTATGCCTCGTCCGCTGCCGGACAGGTCACTGGCTTTCGTGCCGGGCATATGGAGCCAGGCTGGCAGGGCTGTCTGATTCTTGATGATCCGGTGAAGCCAGACGACGCTTACAGCGAAACCATACGCGTCGGGGTTAACACCCGCTTCAACGAAACCATCCGTTCCCGTCTGGCCATTGAGACCACGCCCATTGTGATCATCATGCAGCGCATTCACTACCACGACCTGAGCGGATACCTGCTGCGCGGTGGCAGTGGCGAACAATGGCATCATCTGAACCTGCCGGTGCTGATTGATAACAGCGAACATTATTCACTGGTGTACCCGGAAAACTTACACGCGATACCCATCGAACATGGTCTGCCTGACGGCTGGCTCTGGCCCTACAAGCACAATGAATCGCATCGCACCTCACTGTTTTCACACCGGCGCACAGCCGAAGCACAGTATATGCAGCGGCCCCGCCGGTTTAATACCGACGGCGCACTCTGGACTGAAGCGATGGTGTCTGGTGCGCGTGCGCTGGATATCACACTGCAGCCTTCTCGTACTGTCGTCGCTATCGACCCGCAGGCGACCAACAGCGAAGAGAGTGATGAAACCGGGATTGTGGTAGCAAGCAGTTACGGGCGCGGTAATGACCGGCTGTTCTCGGCTGACGCGGATTACTCCGGGAAATACTCGCCGAACGGCTGGGCGACGCGGGCAGTCCGGGCTTATGAAGAGCACCACGCTGAAGCCATCGTTATTGAAACTAACCAGGGCGGCGACATGGCAGAAGACACGCTGCGCAATGCAGGATTCCGCGGGCGGATCGTCCGCGTCCATGCCAGTAAGGGCAAGTTTGCCCGGGCTGAGCCCATTTCAGCGCTGTATGAGCAGGGACGGGTGGCGCACCGTGGCAACCTCTACCAGCTCGAAAACCAGCTTCTGGAATACGTGCCCGCTACCGCGAAGAAATCACCGGACCGCTTGGATGCGCTGGTCTGGGCCATTACAGAACTGTTCCAGCCGAAAGGCACAACAGTCCGTCCATTCTCTGCCTGACAGAACATCAATATGAGCAACGACGTCCGGAAGCGATCGCCCAAAATCGAGTCGATGGCCGGATGCTGGCCGATGATCAGCACGCTGCTGGGCGGCACTGCCGCCATGCGGGCTGCAGGCAAAAACTATCTGCCTAAATGGCCCAGTGAAGAAGAGGCGTTTTATCAGAACCGGCTGTCGGTGGCGACGCTGTTTCCGGCCTTTTCACGTACGGTCGAGGTGCTGAGTGGTAAACCTTTTTCCCGCCCGGTCACCTGGAATGAAGAAGCGGTGCCTGCGCGCATACGTGAGATGTTCGGGGATGTGGACCTGCAGGGCACTAACCTGCACTCCTTTCTGGCTGACACTTTTGAAGAAGCGATGGCCTACGGACTCTGCGGCATCCTTGTCGAGCATCCACCTGCGGATAAGCAGCTCTCTCTGGCTGAAGAACGCCAGCGCGGACTGCGGCCTTATTTCGCCAGGGTGAATGCCACCAGTCTGCTGGATTACGACTCAGAACGGGTCAACGGACAGGAGACGTTCACGCTGCTGCGCTTCGTCGAGACGGTCAGTGAGCGCGACCCGCAGAATGAATTTGTCGTGAAAAATATTGAGCAGGTCAGGGTGCTGAATCCCGGCCGCTGGCGGATTTATCGTGAAAAGCTGAATGAAACGAGCGGGGCACTGGAGTGGCAGCTGCACGATGAAGGCACAACCAGCCTGAAAAAAATCACCTTTGTCCCGGTCTACGGTGACAAGCGTGGGTTTATGAACGGCCGGCCGCCGCTCGCTGAACTGGCCTGGCTCAACGTTGAACACTGGCAGTCCCGCAGTGACCAGCAGACCATCCTGCATGTCGCCCGTGTACCGGTGCTGTTCGGTAAAAAGCTCGGCGACGGTCCCATTTCAGTGGGTGCAGCATCGGCCATCCTGTCTGAAGAAGATGAAGCAGACCTGCGTTATGTAGAGCACAGCGGCAAAGCCATCGAGGCGGGTCGCACAGACATCATCGACCTTGAAGAGAAAATGCGCCAGATAGGGGCGGAGCTGCTGGTGGTCCGGCCCGGCCACCGCACCGTGGTGCAGACGCTGACCGATAACGAAGCGAGCACCAGTGCCCTGCAGCGCATGGTGTGTGACCTCACCGATGCGGCCCGGCTGGCGCTGCAGTATCTGGCGGAATGGATAGGTGAATCCGAAGGCGGGCACGTCACTATCTTCAGTGACTTTGGTGCCACCACGCTGGCAGAAGCCTCGGCTGACTTCCTGGTGGACATGTATAAAACGCGGGCGCTGTCCGACGAGACGCTGTTTAACGAGATACAGCGCCGTGGCCTTATTAACAGCGAACTTCGCTGGGCACAGGAGCAGGAGCGTATCCAGTCCATGCCGCCTGTGCACGCTAAGCCAGTAACCACAACACCGGTTTAGCCCTCTCCGGGCCTGTGCAGATGCATGGGCCTTTTTTATTGCCGGACGCTGCGGATGCAGCGCGGTGCCACGGGCCGGATGGCTCATTACTGGTTGGATGACCCTGATGAAACTGAAACTCGATGAGAACGGCCATGTGGTCGTAAACGATGGCAAACCCGTGTACGTGCAGGATGACGGCAAAGAGCTGGCGTTTGATGCTCCTGGCACCCTGCAGACCATCTCGCGTCTTAACGGTGAGGCAAAGTCGCACCGTGAGCGTGCGGAGAGTGCGGAAACGCAGCTGAAGACCTTTGAAGGGATTGATGATCCGTCAGCAGCGCTGGCAGCACTGGACACCGTGAAGAACCTGGAAGACAAAACGCTGGTGGATGCCGGTGAAGTCGAAAAGGTCCGCACTGAAGCCGTCCGTGCGCTGGAAGAGAAGTATGCGCCAATCGTGAAAGAACGCGACGACCTGAGCCAGAAACTCACGGCGGAGAAAATTGGCGGCAGTTTTGCCCGTTCAAAATTCATTGCCGAGAAAATGAGTATTCCGGCTGACCTGGTGGAAGCCCGATTTGGCAGCAACTTTCAGGTTGTCGGTGACGCCGTCACGGCGTTTGATCGCGACGGAAACAAAATCTTCAGTGCGGTCAGACCCGGCGAAGCGGCGGGATTTGATGAAGCGCTGAGCATTCTCGTTGATCACTACCCGTATAAAGATCAGATCCTCAAGGGCACCGGCGCATCAGGCGGCGGCTCCTCCGGCGGAAATGGCAACAGCAGCTCAAACACACTTACCCGTGCACAGTTCGAATCACTCAGCCCTCAGGAGCAGAGCGAACGCGCCTGTGCGGGTGTACAGATTACCGATTAACAGGATAACCCTGCATGTCTAATACCCTGACTCAACTCATTCCCGACCTGTATCAGTCGCTGGACATTGTGTCCCGTGAACTCTGCGGGTTCATTCCCTCTGTCACACTGGACGCTACGGCAGAGCGTGCAGCGCTGAATCAGCCGATTCGTATTCCCGTAACACCGGCTTCAGACGCTGAAGATGTTAAACCAGGACAGCTTCCACCGGATAATGGTGACCAGGATATTGGTAATGTGCCGCTGGCCATTACCAAATCGCGGATGGTGCCGTTCCGCTGGGAAGGCGAACAGCAGAAGGGCATTAAATCCGGTCCGGGTTACCACGGTATCCGCCGTGATCAGATTACCCAGGCTATGCGCACGCTGGTCAATGAGATTGAATCAGACATTGGCATGCTGTTCCGTCGCGCTTCACGCGCATCCGGTGAAGCGGGTAAAACCCCGTTTAAAGATACCCTGACTGACACAGCGCAGGTGCGAAAAATCCTGACAGACAATGGCGCACCGTTAAGCGACCTGCAGTGTGTCATTGATACTACTGCCGGTGCGGCATTGCGCACTATGGCGCAGCTGACGAAAGCTAACGAAGCCGGTACGACCTCACTGCGTGCACAGGGCACCCTTCTGGAATTGCATGGTTTTACACTGCGTGAATCTGCGGGTGTTGCGGAGAATGAAGGCGCGACAGCTGAAAAAATGACTGTTAAGGACAACCTTGAAGCCGGCGGCTGCATCGTCACAGTGGCTGGGGCATCTGCTGACGCAAAGCCGAATATCCCTGACTCTGTTAAATCAGGAAGTGTTTTGGTACTGGGTAAATATAAATATGTTGTAGCCAAAGTTTCACCAGGAGAGGCCATCATTATCAACCCGCCGGGATTGATGGACGATGTGAAAGCCGGCACTAAGTTTGATGTTGTCAGTGAGTTTACCGCCAACTTCGCCTTCAGCCGTTCCGCCATTATCCTGGCCACCCGTGCGCCCGCGCTGCCGGAGGAAGGCGATATGGCGGATGACCGTATCATGATCACTGACCCGCGCACCAACATGTCGTTTGAAGTCTCCATGTACAAACAGTACCGCCGTGTGCGCTACGAAATCGCCGCGGCATGGGGCTGTCAGAACATCAAACCGGAACATAGCGCGCTACTGCTTGGTTAGTCCTGCTCAATATTTAGGTCCGAACCCTTCAGATGAGGTAACCCATGCTGACTCCACAGCAACTGGCCGACGCACGTCGCTATATGGGCTATCCCATGACAGGCGACACAACGCCCGACGATCGCAGTGATGTGGCTTATGCGCAGGTCACGTCAGGCCGTTATCAGACGCTGGCTCACCGGCTGACTACGATGCGGCCTGAGGAGGAAGCCATTGTGGTGGATTTTCTGGTGACGCTGGCCGGTCTGGAAAGTGGCATTTCCCGGGCTGCAGAAAACCTTGATACGGATAAAGCGGCTGTCTGGCAGCGCAACCGGTCAGAAGTCTCAGACCGCACCCGTCTCTACAATCAGTGGCGGCGTCAGTTCTGCGGACTGCTCGGTATTCCGCCGGGCGCGTCGCTGGGCAATGGCGTATCAACTGTGACACGGTGCTGATATGGACGCACATCAGCTAACGGCGAAGGTGAACCAGGGGAGTGGGAAGGCCGCGAAACGTCTGGGCGGTACGGCGCGTCATTACCGGGCAGCCTCACCATTCAGCCCCCTCGACGCGCAGCCGCTGCAACAGCTATCGGCCTCATTCACCACCGATTACGGTTACATGCGCGCAGCCCGGTTCGGAGAGGCCACCCGTATTGGCATCTTTGATGCGGCGGGGTTTGAGGTAGGCGATATCCTGGTGTCCACCGAGGGGACCTTTTACGTGGCAGCCATGCCGCTGTTACAGCCCATTCTGTGTGTCAGGGCTGAGCGACTCGTCACTATCCGTCGTACCACTCAGTCAGGTTCCGATGCCGGACTGCAGGATTACGGGGGCACCACTGCAGCGAATGAAAAACTCATCATGTCCGGCTGGCCAGCCAGTATTCTGCTGAGCCGTATCGGTGAGCACAGCCCGCTGCAGTTGCCGGGTGAGATGCGCCGCGCGTGGCACTGTATTCTTATGCCCGTGTTCAGAGGTGTGTCTCTGCATGCCGGGGATTTTGTGACGGATGACGCCGGGCATCGGTTTGTCATCAGTGGCACGGAACTGACCGAGATGGGCTGGCGTCTGACGGCGCTTCAGGTGACGGTGTAATATGGCCAGCACCGATGATGTTGCACGCTACCTGGCGAGACGTGTAGCCGGGGTGGTGTATCCCGGTGGCGGCCGGCTTCCCGGCATTGTTAACCCTTCAGTGAAAATCTATCCGGGCTGGCCGGTGCCTGGCATATTGCAGCAGGATATCGACAACGGCGGGATACACGTCTCTGTCTGGCCTCTGCCGACAGAGCGTAAAATCAGCACGGCACTTGGAAGGCCGTTCCGTGTGATGGCGAAGGGTAAACCCACACTGCAGTTCACAGTGAACGGCAGCGTAATCGGTATTTCCGGTGTGGCTGATGCGCCTGTCAACGTGCATGTAAGCCTTAACGGCAAAGCATTTACTTTCCATTTTCGGGCCGGAACCACAGATCAACAGGCGATTAATGTGCTGACTGCAGCACTGCCGAAGTCATTCACTGTGCTCAGCAGTGTCTGCATCCTGATGGCGGATCATCTCAGTGTTTCCGTTACCACCGCAGGCACGGCTGTAAAAGAGCTCCACAGGCAGATAAAAGATTTCCAGATCACCGTCTGGGCACCCACGCCCGGCCTCAGAGACCGCATCGGCAGTGCCATTGATACGGCGCTCTCTGAACACTGTCACATTGATCTCAACGACGGCGTGCCCGCGCAGCTCCTGTATGCCCGGCAGTTTGATTTGGACAGGTCAGAGAACTGGCATGTCTACCGGCGCGACCTGATTTTCAGCGTAAACTACGCCACTACCCAGACCATTTCTGCACCTGAGGTGACCCGGTTTCAAGTCACCCTGAACGGGCACCCGACAACGCAGTAAACCCCTTTTTCCAGCATCAGCTCACGCATACGGAGTCTCCCTCATGCCGATTTATTCAACCGGCGACCTCAACACGTCTGCACTTACAGCACCTGACCTTTATGTCCAGGTTGTCCCACCCCGGGCCCGTTACTTAAACGGTGTACCCACCGACGGGCTGGGGCTGGTGGGTGTGGCAGGCTGGGGACCGGTTAACAGCGCCTTTTGTATCCGTTCTGATAACGACATGGCGTTCTTTCTGGGTACGCCCAAAGACCGTCAGTATGACCTGGCCACGGCGGCTGCCATTTCACTTCAGCTGGGAGCCGCAAATCTGAACTGTGTGCGTGTAACAAACGGTCAGGATAAAGCGGCCAGTGGCAGACTTTGTGAAAATGGCAGTAAGTCAGGCCTGCTGCTGACCGCACTCTACAGCGGAACGCGGGGAAACAAGATCATTGCAGGTATCGGCAGCGGTACTGCGGTGAACTCGAAAAAGCTGACCATCAGTCTGCCAGGGGTGAGTGCCGAAGTCTTCGATAACCTGCAGGGTGAAGGGGATGCGCTGTGGAAAGCGATGGCAGAGGCCGTGAATCACGGTCAGATGAATATCCGCGGTCCCAGCCAGCTGGTACGCGCAAAAGTAACCGAATCCGAAGCGCCAGCCCAGGCCGCACTAAAAGAGGTCACCTTCAGCGGCGGCACCGACGGCGCGACCGGTATCACGGATGCCACGCTACTCGGTACAGACGGCACTGATGCTCCGCGTAAAGGCATGTATGCCCTGCGTGGCACAAATTCACAGGTCATCAACCTTGCCGATGTGACCGATAAAACGTGCTGGCCCGCCATGGCGGCGTTTGCGCGCTCCGAGGGTGCCTACGCCATCGGCCAGGGCCCTGCCTCCGCCGGCTGTAAGGCAGTGTCTGAAGCACTCAACAGTTCTGGCGTGGACGACTGGCATTTCAAGCTGATAGTGGGTGACTGGCCATACTGGAAAGATACCGCAAACGGCACAAATCGCATGATTGCGCCCGCCACGTTTGAAGCGGCCAACATTGCCGCCCGGGCACCGCATATTTCCACGCTCAACAAGCGCATCCCCGGCATCATCGCCACCGAGCGGCAGCTGGCAGGGCGTCCTTACTCCGTGCCGGAAATCGGGGCCATCAATTCAGCCCGCCTCGATGTCATCACCAATCCCTGTCCGGGCGGTAGTTACTTTGGGATGCGCTCCGGGCGCAATACCTCATCGAATCCGACCCAGAACGATGATACCTACACCCGCATGACCAACTTCCTGTCGCTGACCATAGCGGCAAGCTTCGGCAGCGTAGTGGGTGACAATCAGACCACGGACCTGCGCCGGGAGACCAAAAGCACGCTGGAGTCTTTCCTGTCGAATCTGGAGATGCTGAAGATGATCGGCGACCCGAATGGCGGACCTGCCTTTGCGGTGCGTCTCGATGCGGCCAATAACCCGGATGCGCGCGTGGCACTGGGTTACATGACCGCCGATGTGCAGGTGAAATATCTCAATGTGGTGCGCTACTTCCTGGTGAATCTGGAAGGGGGCGGCAGCGTGTCCATCTCCGTCTCAGACAGCTTATTGCGCTGAACACTGCAACATTCATTACTCCGGAGATAAAACATGCCAACCCTTGGCTATACCGTCGGGCGTGATATTGCCGTCGATATCATCACGCCCACGGGGAAACTGCGCATTCCCAAAATCATGAGTTTTGACTCAAAGCCGCAGGTCTCGACCCATAAAATCACGCCGCTTAACGGCATTACCGACGAACTGCAGATCCCCGTTGGCTGGAATGGCACCATCACGGCTGAACGTATGGATGCCACGCTCGATGACTTCTGGGCGAAGTGGGAAGACAACTACTACAACGGTATCGATCAGCCCCGCGGCACCATCACCGAAACCATCACCGAGGCAAACGGCACCATCAGCGTGTACCGCTATGAAGGTGTGTCGTTTCACCTCACCGATGCCGGTAACAAGCAGGGCGAGAAGACGGTGAACCAGACCCTGTCATGGACGGCGAATCGCCGTAAAAAAGTGAACTGAGGAATAAACAATGGTGCAGGTCAGAGTGCATGAAACGCCACCCGTTGTGCCGGAATCGCCAGTGAAGTCAAATCAGGTCAGGGATGGCAGCGGGCGCGTCATCACCCTGCGGGAACTCGACCCGGTGCAGGAATCCCGCCTGACAGTAGCGGTCGGCCCGGAAATGGCTATCAACGTGATGTACATGAACATGTATGCCTTTCCGGCAGCGGCCGTGGCTGACATTGACGGCGAAGAATACCCGGTACCGCAGAACCCGAAGCAGATTGAAAGCATGCTCGCTATTTTGGGCAAAAGTGGACTGAAAGCGGTCAGTGTCTCCCTGCGTGACATGTCGTACGACAGGGACGATGAGGCCACGGAGACCGCTGCAAAAAACTAGCGCAGAACCCCGGTTTTATTAACCAGTGCTGGCTGATGAAAGCCGGGGTTCCGTTCAGCGTGATTTTTCCGGGCCTGAAAGAATTGATGCCCCATGAGCGCATCGCCATGGGTGTGGTCATCGGCGAGCTTGAAGGTGGCACCTACAACTGGAACACACGAAAGTGGGAGGAAAGTAAGTAATGGACCTTAAGCAGTTTGCCCGAGAAATGTCGTCTGCCTCAGCCACAATCGCCACCGGGCTGGAGGCGGGGTTCCATGTCATCGTCAAAGAGATTGAGGAAACGGCGAAGGAAGAAATTGGCGTGTACCAGCCTGCCTACGGGCCGTTTGACGCATGGGCACCGCTGGCAGAGTCGACCAAAGCCGATCGTGTTCGCCGGGGTTATGCCGAAGACGATCCGCTGCTTCGAACTGGCAAACTCAGAGACTCAATCGAGAGTGAAGTCGTGGGACTGGCGGCTATTATCGGGACCAAAAGTGAGATAGGGCTGTGGCAGGAGGGCGGCACAAGTCACATTCCGCCGCGGCCGTTTATAGGGCCAGCATATGTGAGGGGAATAGACCAGTTAAAGAATTCGATTGGATTTGCGGTGTATGAAGGGTTCAATCCATAACATTAAGTGATTTTTACTTATTATACCATGTCTAATAAGGGTATTTTTTGTTGCCGAGATGCATTGAAAAAAAAATAGAGGCACTGTATAGTTGTACAGTGGTGGCAAATATATTAATTGTAAAATTTTATGAGTGAGGTACATTTCTCTTAGGACGTTTTACCTAAGGAATTTATTGTGCTTTCTGACTTCGAAAGATGGGTTTTTGTATATGATTTCATTATCAGCCCAAAGCATGAAAATGCACCAGCTATCACCATGAAAGAAGCACTGGATAGGCTTCAGCTCGTTTTTAAGGCTAAAAAAGGCGTTAAAATGTACTTAAACGAGTCTAGAGCTATGCGTTTGTCGGCTTTGGAAATCAATAATCGTTCGAACAAGGCTACGTTACTTATACAAATGTGTGATAAAAATGTAACCGATCCTGTTTTCAGTGAACTGAAAAGTGGAACTCTGCGAATTGAGCCTAAACTGGCCGGAGAAGGGATCGCTGTATCAGCACATGTAGTCATATCATTAAAACCTAATGATAATTCGACAGATTCTTATCTTACATTGGTAGAAGATGTGCCAGGTATTGGTAGAACTGCATTAAAAGCTTTTTTGCAATCATTATTCAAAGACGCATTTGATAGCGTTGATTTTATAAATCCTAATACTAAGCGCAGATGTGAGCATCGTCCTATGCTTGAGATAACCTCTCATCAGTCCCGCACGCTTGCTGATTCACTTAAAGGAGGAAGGCTCCTTACAGTCACGCTCACTAGTTCCAAGAAAATCAATGAGTTTGATAAAAACCCCTACACTAGCCAAGTAGATCACGTCGTAAAGTTAAAGGTGGTGAAGCAGCCCAAAACAGTTAAGGATAAAGTGAATTTCATCAGTGATATGAGAAACGCTGCGAAATCAAAAGGATTTGATACTGTTAGAGTTTCTTTTAGAAATCATGACAAGCAAGATAGCCTTGAGTTTGAAAGAGGCGAGGATGCAACAACAAAGCTCTTTACTAGGTCCGAGAAAATCATACTCGGCAATCAAATAAATCAGTGTGAGGCTAAGATACACAGTGAGCTTCAGGAAAAACTACTTACTCTGATTAAGCGAATTTAAGGAGTCAAAACATGTTGGCAATGACATTGAGGCCTTTTAAATATCTTTTTATCAGACATCATGAAAAAAAATGGTTCGATTTTATTATACCATTGATAATGGCAGGCGTTTTTTCTTATTTATATTCATTGCTTAATAAACCTTTTCCGCTTACAGCGAATGGTGGGTTGATCCCTCAAATTAACTCTTTGCTTCAGATGCTCATAGGTTTCTATATAGCTTCATTAGCTGCTATTGCTACTTTTGGAAACCAGTCAATTGATGAAGTGATGGCTGGTGAAGCTCCGACCTTGCGAATTAAAGAACGAGGTGTTGTTAATACGGTTCCTCTCACTAGGCGAAGATTTCTATGCTATCTGTTTGGGTATCTAGCATTGTTAAGTATTTTCTTATATCTGACAGGCGTTGGATCAATGTTAGTAGGTTTATCTTCTGTTGAATTCATGGATTACTTGAAGGCCGCTGGTTTACTTACCATTGCTAAGTCTATCTACCTGTTTGTATACCTATTTTTCTTGATTAACTTAATCCTAACAACTCTCCTTGGCTTATATTATCTTTCAGTGCGCATACATGAGAGTAACTGATATTTCTCAGTAGAAAAGCGCAAGCTGATTAAGTGATATGAAAGTGAAGAGTGTGCTTAAAGATGGCTTGTACATTTGATAAGAACAAGATTTAATATAATTGTCAGTTAAATGTCTTCTAATGTTTTTTCAGTTAAAGGTAAAGTTATCTACTGTTGTGTTGCTTGTGTCTTCAACATATGTCGCTGAAGGTTTTCATGCGTATTTTAACTGTGGATAATGACGCCTTTGTTAAAATATAAAAATTGGAAAATTTTAAGACTCAGCTTCAGTTATCTTTTTATGGCCGTAAAACGAGGTTCTTGTGGATATTCAGGCTTACCGCGTAGCCGTGCGGCTGGCGCTGGATGACCAGATAACACGCAACCTGCTGCAGGTAAGCCGTGATGCGATGGAGCTGAATAAGAAGTTCGTCACCATCACCAGGAACATTAGAGCACTGACGAGTGCGGCCCGTGAGGCGACATCTGCGCTGCGGGCTCTCAATCGCTCCCTGAATAATGAGTTTTCTGGCGCGTCCCGCGGTGCGCGTGAATATGCCGGTGCCATCCGCGAGATTGCTGACCAGACACAGCGTATCAACCGGGCCTCGCGTAATGCCCCGCTGCTGGCGGGTGGTTACGGTGCAGCCATGACACTACCCGTTCTGGCAGCGGGGGCCGCCGCTGCAGGTGGCAGCGGTGGATATGGCACCCCTGGCGGGCGGCTCGCACTGCCTCCGCCTTCAGGACAGGGTGGCTGGTGGCATGGCTGGCATAATGGCGTGCCCCCGGGCGGCTGGGGCGGCGGCGGTGCAGGGCATGGTGGCGGTGATGGACACCCTCCTGGCGGAGGCTCCTT
>Ga0308169_10003041_pt1 | contig 16756 bp, 15 predicted proteins | sample PhyBR1_2_FD_202139 | JGI IMG/M metagenome (GOLD analysis project Ga0308169, IMG submission 202139) | Phyllosphere microbial communities from UC Gill Tract Community Farm, Albany, California, United States - DLSLSB.R1 | ecosystem: Host-associated > Plants > Phyllosphere > Unclassified | place... | reverse complement strand
AGCGCAGTTCGTGCTTGCCGTCGAAGTCCGCGATCTTGATGTGCCATCCGGCATCCTGACCGCCCGTGCGCCGCCGCAGCGCCATGCCCCCGTTGGCGAGGGATGACTCGGCGTCGTCGAAGTAGCGGGCGTCGAGGCTGCGCGGCTCGGGTGCGCCGACGGATGCCACTCCCGGCAGGGCGGACCAGTCAGGGAGCGGGGTGTCGGCCTCGACGTCGTACTTGCGCTCGATCTCGATGGACATGTGCGGCGCGGTCATGGCTTCCACGATACGGCGAGCCGTGCGGCGTGCTCGATGCGGGACGGATGGCGGGACATTTCACGCCCGGCGGTGTCATCGGGCCGGAATCGACCGCCATGCGTACATTCCGCCGCCATCCGTGCGGGAGGCAGGGATGGGCTGCCCTTCGACAGGCTCAGGGCGCGAGGCTCAGGGGGGCGCAGGGCGCGAGGCTCAGGGGGCTCAGGGGTCAGGCGTCGGGGGTGTAGCCGCGCAGGGGCTTGCCCTCGGGCACGGCGAACAGGGTCATGAGCGAGGTGTCCTTCTCGCCGAGGCCGCGGGCGATGAGCTCGTCGAGCTGGGCGAGGGCGAGGTTCGCCGCCGGCAGCGGAACGCCGGTCTGTTCGCCGGCCGCGACGGCGAGCGAGCAGTCCTTGCGGGCGAGATTCACCGAGAAGGTCGCGTCGAAGTTGTGGTTCGCGGCGGCCGTCGGCACGACACCCGGCGCCGGCCACCACATCCGCTGCGGCCACGACTGGCCGGAGGACGAATCGGCGACCTGCCAGAACACCGACTGGTCGAGGCCGAGCTGCTCGGCCAGCTGCGATCCCTCGGCGACGGCGAGCATGTCGATGAACAGCATCATGTTGTTCACGAGCTTCGAGCCGATGCCGGAGGTCGGTCCGCCGCAGTCGATCACGTGCCCCGCCATCGCCGTGACGAACTCGTGCGCGCGGGCCGTGGCCTCCTTCTCGCCGCCCAGCATGAACGTGAGCGAGTGCGCTTCGGCGCCGGCCGTGCCGCCGGAGATGGGCGAGTCCACGAAGGAGAAACCACGCTGCGCGGACTCGTCGTGGCACCAGCGCGAGGTGGCGATGTCGACCGTCGACGTGTCCAACAGCAGGGTGCCGGGCTCGGCGTGCGCCCAGATGCCCTCTTCGTCGGCGTACACCTCGTGCACGTGCGCGGGCATCGGCAGCGAGGTGAAGCACGCCTCGGCGCCGTCGAGCGCCTTCGCGATGCTGCTCACGACCTGCACCCCGTGGGATGCCGCCGCTTCGCACGCGGTGGGGCTGAGGTCGTAGCCGCGCACGGTGTGTCCCGCCGCGACGAGATTGGCGGTCATCGGCGTGCCCATGTGCCCGAGCCCGATCCAGGCGATCTGCGACATCCTGGCCTCCTTCGGTCGTACAGGCTCGCGAAAGCCCGCTGCTGGCCACCTTAGGCACCGGACGAGCGCGCGGCAACGCTCCCACGCGGCGGCCGCACGTCAGGAAGGAAATCTCCTCGTGCCGCCCGCCCACCCCTAGACTCCTGAGGGTGAAGGCCCTCCGAACGTTCACCGTCCGCCCTGTCCTCGCCGAATCGCTCGCCGCTTTGGATCGTCTCGCCTCGAACTGGCGCTGGTCCTGGTCGCGGACGCCGCACGACCTCTTCGCCTCGATGGATCCCGAGCTGTGGGTGGAGGTCGGCGAGAACCCCGTGCAGATGCTCGGCGCGATCGGCCAGGAGCGCCTGGACCAGCTCGCCGACGACGCCGAGTTCGTGGACCGGGTGCGGGAGGAGGACGAGCGACTCACCGACTACCTCACCGGCGACCGCTGGTTCCAGCGGCACGAGGGCGACAAGCCCGCGCACATCGCGTACTTCTCCCCCGAGTTCGGCGTGGACGGGTCGCTCCCCCAGTACTCCGGCGGCCTCGGCATCCTCGCGGGTGACCACCTCAAGAGCTCGAGCGATCTGGGCGTGCCGCTGACCGGCGTCGGTCTGTTCTACCGCGCCGGGTACTTCCGCCAGTCGATCGGGGATGACGGCTGGCAGCGCGAGAGCTACCCGCTGCTGGACCCGTACGGGCTGGGGCTCACGCTGCTGCGCGACGCCGACGGCGCGCCGGTCGAGATCACCCTCGACCTGCCCGGCGACCGGCGCCTGGCCGCCCGCATCTGGATCGCGGACATCGGGCGCGTGCCGTTGCTGCTGCTGGATGCCGAGACCCCCTCGAACAGCGAGGAGATGCGCCGCGTCACCGACCGCCTGTACGGCGGCGGCGGCGAGCACCGTCTGCTGCAGGAGCTGCTGCTGGGCGTCGGCGGCGTGCGCGCGGTGCGCGCGTTCTGCGCCCTCACCGGGCGCCCCACCCCGGACGTCTACCACACCAACGAGGGGCACGCCGGGTTCCAGGGCCTCGAGCGCATGTCGGAGTACCTCACCGGCGCCGGGCTGTCGTTCGACGAGGCGCTCGCGCAGGTGCGGGCATCCACCGTCTTTACGACGCACACGCCGGTGCCCGCGGGCATCGACCGGTTCCCGCGCGACCTCATCTCCGCGTACCTGTCGAGCGCCCTGTTCCGCGGACTCGACGCGGAACGCGCCCTCGCCCTCGGCCTGGAGGACTACGACGGCGGCGACCGCGGCGTGTTCAACATGGCGGTGCTGGGGCTGCACCTCGGCCAGCACGCCAACGGGGTCTCGCGGCTGCACGGCGACGTCAGCCGGCACATGTTCGGGCAGCTGTGGCCGGGCGTCGACACAGACGAGGTGCCGATCACCTCGATCACCAACGGGGTGCACGGCCCCACGTGGGTGCACGGACGCCTCAAGCAGCTGAGCGAGGATGCCTTCGGCGACTCCGCGGTGCCGACGCACGACTGGACCGACCAGGTCCGTGTGACCGACGAGGAGCTGTGGGGCGTCCGCCACGCCATGAAGAGCGACCTCGTCGCCGAGGCGCGGCGGCGGGTGGCGGCATCCGCCCTGCAGTCCTCGCCCGTCGCGCCGGCGTGGATCGACGACCTGCTGAGTCCCGACGTGCTGACGATCGGATTCGCGCGCCGCGTGCCGACCTACAAGCGCCTGACGCTGATGCTGCGCGACCCGGAGCGGCTGACGAGGATCCTCACCGACCCGGAGCGCCCCGTGCAGATCGTGATCGGCGGCAAGTCGCATCCGGCGGACGACTCGGGCAAGATCCTCATCCAGCAGCTCGTCGCGTTCAGCCGGACGCCGGCGGTGCGCGGGCGCATCGTGTTCCTGCCGGACTACGACATCACGCTCGCGAAGACCCTGTACCCGGGATGCGACGTGTGGCTGAACAACCCGCTGCGTCCGCTCGAGGCGTGCGGGACGTCGGGCATGAAGGCCGCGCTCAACGGCGCGCTGAACCTGTCGATCCTCGACGGCTGGTGGGACGAGTGGTTCGACGGCCGCAACGGCTGGGCGATCCCCACGGCCGACACGGCGTCGAACGACGTCGAGCGGGATGACGCCGAGGCATCCGCCCTGTACGACCTCATCGAGCACCGTCTGGTGCCCGCGTTCTACGACCGGGAGGACGGCATCCCGCGCGCGTGGATGGCGATGGTGCGGCACACGATGACCGAGCTCGGCAAGCGCGCCACCAGCGACCGCATGGTGCGCGACTACGTCACCAACCTGTATGCCCCGGCCGCGGCCCACGACGCCGCGCTGCGCGCCGACGGCCATGCCCGGGCACGGGAGCTGGCCGCGTACATCGGCCGCGTGCGAGGCGGGTGGCGCAACGTCGTGGTCGCGAACGTCGACCAGTCCGGCATCCCGCAGCAGGCGCAGGCGGGCGACATCCTCGAGGTGAAGGCGGCCGTGCACCTGAACGGGCTGTCGACCGACGACGTGACCGTCGAGCTCGTCACGGGCAACACCGACGAGGGCGATCGGCTCGTCGACACCAGCGCGACGCCGCTGCAGGCCGCCGGGCCGGTGGGCGCCGACGGGCTCACGGAGTTCCGCTGCATGCAGCCGCTCACGGTGACCGGCTCGTTCGGGTACACCGTGCGCGTGGTTCCGTCGCATCCGCTGCTCGTCTCGCCCGTCGAACTGGGGCTCGTGACCTACGCGTCGTGATCGCGGCCGGCGCCCTCCCGGCACCCTCCCCTCAACCCTGCTCTGAGGCGTAAAATCAAGGATTGCTCAGGATTCACGAAAGACTGAGGCGCTCCTCGTGACGAGCCCCGCAACGCCCACGTAGGGTGGCACCGAGGGGTAAGACGGGGAACCCGTTTCGGGAGGGGGAACGATCGTGAGAGGTCTTGCGCAGACGCTGGTGCTGACAGGGGCGGTCCGCGCTGCGGACATGTCCCACGCGATCGCACAGTTCGGCGACGGAGGCGATCTGGCGCAGCAGCTGGTGAGCGCCCGCCTCGTGACCGACACGCAGGTGGCCGAGGCGGTGTCGCTGCACACCGGCACCCGCTTCGTGGACATCAGCCGGATGACGCTCGATCCCAACGTGATCACCCTCGTGCCGGGGAGCCTGTGCCGCAATCACCAGCTGATCCCCCTCGAGCAGGTGCGCGAGACGCTCATCGTCGGCATGATCGACCCGACCGACATCATCGCGATCGACAACGTCACGAGCGTGACCGACATGCACGTCGAGCCCGTCGTGGTCGCGATGGATGCGCTCCGCCAGGCGTTCGAGCGCTACCTGCGCAGCGACGAAGAGCTGAGCGACCTCTCCGAGCAGATCGGCGAGACGGCGAACGCCAGCGACGTCGGCATCTTCGCGTCGTCGCTCGACGAGCAGGACAGCGACGCTCCCATCATCCGGTTCGTGAACCTGCTCATCACGCAGGCGATCAACGACCGGGCGAGCGACATCCACATCGAGCCGGGCGAGCGCCACCTGACGGTGCGGTACCGCATCGACGGCGTGCTGCACGAGATGCAGAAGGCCGACCGGGCGATCCAGGACGGCGTCATCTCGCGCCTGAAGATCATGTCGTCCATCGACATCGCCGAGCGGCGCAAGCCCCAGGACGGCCGGCTGAGCGTCACGCACGACGGCCGCACGATCGACCTGCGCGTGGCGACGCTGCCCACCGTGTGGGGCGAGAAGATCGTCATGCGAATCCTGGACACGTCGGGGCAGCTGCTGACGATGCGCGACCTGCGGTTCTCGTCGTTCAACGAGGAGCGCTTCACGGCGGCCATCACCCGTCCGCACGGCATGGTGCTGGTCACCGGCCCGACCGGCTCCGGCAAGTCGACGACGCTGTACACCGCGCTGCGCACGGTCGCGAACCCGACGATCAACGTGATCACCGTCGAGGACCCGGTGGAGTACCGCATCGCGGGCATCAACCAGGTGCAGGTCAACCAGCGGGCCGGCCTGACGTTCCAGTCGGCTCTGCGCTCCATCCTGCGCAGCGACCCGGACGTCGTGCTGATCGGTGAGATCCGCGACCAGGAGACGGCGGTCATCGCCATCGAGGCGTCACTGACCGGCCACCTGGTGCTGTCGACGCTGCACACGAACGACGCCCCGAGCGCGCTCACGCGTCTCGTCGAGATCGGCGCGGAGCCGTTCCTCGTCGCGACCGCGACGACCGCGGTGGTCGCCCAGCGACTCGCGCGCCGGCTGTGCGACAAGTGCCGCGAGCCGTACGTCGAGTCGGATGCCGTGATCGAGTCCGCCGGCATGCATGTCGACGGCCTCGATGTGCCCGTGCTGTACAAGGCGATGGGCTGTGCGGCGTGCTCCGGCACCGGCTACCGCGGCCGCATCGCCCTGCACGAGGCGATGACGGTGACCGATGAGATCGAGCGCCTCGTCGTGTCGCACGCGACCGGCACTGAGCTGCGGGAGGTCTCGCTCGCCCAGGGTATGAAGACGCTTCGCGAAGACGGCTGGGCAAAGGTCGCCCAGGGGCTCACGACGATCGAGGAAGTGCTGCGCGTCAGCGTCTGACGCCGCGCGAGAGGGCCGTGGTCTCCCGTCCGGGAGCCACGGCCCTTTTCCCTGTGCGGAGAGCTCGTCGCAGGGAAGACCCCAGCGGTTCCCGGCGCAAAGGGAGGGGTGGCCGGGAACCGCCGAGGCGTCTGTGCGCTCTGTCTACTGCTTCGCCAGCTGACCGTAGAGCGTGAAGATGGGCAGGTACAGCGAGATCACCATGCCGCCGATGAGGATGCCGATGCCGACGATGAGGATCGGCTCGATCGCCGCAGTGAGCTGCTCGGTGGCGGTCTCGACCTCGCTCTCGTAGTACTCCGCGATGCTGCGCAGCATGTCGGAGAGCGTGCCGGACTCCTCGCCGACCGACACCATCTGAGCCACCATCGGCGGAAAGACGTTTGCCTTCGCCAGCGGAGCTGCGAACGACCGGCCCTGCCGCACCGAGTCCTGCACCCTCTCGACCGCGCGCTCGATCACCCAGTTGTGGGATGCCTGACCGACGATCGACAGCGCCTGGATGAGCGGCACGCCGGCCTCGAGCATCATCGAGAGGTTCCGCGAGAACCGGGCGACCGCGATCTTGGTGTTGAGCGGTCCGAACACCGGCAGCTTGAGCTTGAGCGGGTCGACGCGGCGACGATAGCCGTCGGTCTCTCGGTAGCGGATCCACAGACCCACTGCGACGACGACGAGCACCACCAGCAGCGGCAGGATCCAGATCATGTTGTGCGAGATCAGCACCAGGATCTGCGTCGGCAATGGCAGGGCCCCACCGATGTTCTTGAACATGTTCTCGAAGACGGGCACCACGAAGGTGACCATCGAGATCATGCCGGCGATCGCGATGCAGAAGACGATGATCGGATACGTCGTCGCCGATCGGATCTTGTTGTGCAGCTCAGCCTCGCCCTGGTACGTCTCGGCCAGTGAGGTGAGCGATTGCCCGAGGAACCCGCCGGTCTCACCCACCTTGACGATCGAGATCATCAGCGGCGGGAAGATCTTCGGCTGCCGGGCGAGCGCCACCGAGAAGGCGGCTCCGGCTTCGACGTCTGCCTGCACGGCGACGAGTGCGGTCTGCAGCTTCTTGTTCTCGGTCTGCTCGGTGAGGATCGCGAGGCACCGCATGAGCGGCAGGCCGGCGTTGATGAGTCCGGAGAGCTGCTTGGTGAACATCGCCAGAGCGTCCGCCTTGACGCGCTTCTCGAAACCCGGGATCTTGATCTCGGCACTCAGGCCGGTCTTCGACACCGCGGCGACGTGCAGGGGCATGAGCCCCTGCGCCTTGAGCTTGGCCGCAACGGCAGCTTCGCTGGCGGCCTCGATCGTGCCTTTGACGATGCTTCCGCCGCCGGGCTGGATGGCCCGGTAGATGTACTCCTCGACGACGGCCATGTCACACCTCGATTCCCTGACGGCGCTCGCTGCGGGTGGCGTGTGCGGTCCACGCCTCGGCGTCGAAGTCGCGCGGCCGCACCCGCACATTGTCGAGCGTCGACGGGTCGACCGCCGATCCCCTCGCCACCCGTTCGGAGACGGTTCCCTCCTCGACGAGACGCCGAAGGTCCTGGTCGAGCGTGTGCATGCCGAGGCTCGACCCCGCCTGCATCGCGCTGTACAGCTGCGGGATCTGCCCCTCGCGGATGAGGTTCGCGACGGCCGGCGTGTTCACGAGCACCTCGGTGGCGATCGTGCGGCCGTCGGACTGCGCCAGCGGCAGCAGTGTCTGGCTGATGACGCCCTGCAGGGTGTCGCCGAGCTGCGTGCGGATCTGATCCTGCTGGTGCGAGGGGAACACGTCCACGATGCGGTTGATGCTCTTCGACGCGCCCTGGGTGTGCAGGGTCGACAGCACCAGGTGGCCGGTCTCGGCTGCGGACAGGGCGGTCGCGATCGACTCCGGGTCGCGGAGCTCGCCGATGAGGATCACGTCGGGGTCCTGGCGCAGGATGCGGCGCAGCGCCTCGGCGAACGAGCGCGTGTCGGCGCCGATCTCACGCTGATGAATGAGCGCCCGCTTACTCGAATGCTGGAACTCGATCGGGTCCTCGATCGTGATGACGTGTGCTGCGCGCGTCTCGTTGACGATGTTCACCATCGCCGACAGGGTCGTCGACTTTCCGGATCCGGTCGGGCCGGTCACGAGCACCAGTCCGCGCGGCCGCAGAGCCAGGTCGCCCGCGATCAGCGGAGCGCCGAGCTGCTCGAGCGTCAGCACCTTCGTCGGGATGAGACGCAGCGCGGCCGCGATCGCGCCGACCTGGCGGAACACGTTCACACGGAAGCGGCCGATCCCCGGCGCAGAGTGCGCGAGGTCGACCTCGCCGGTGCGCTCGAAGTCCGCCCAGCGGTCGGGCGCCATGATCGAGGCGAGGGCCGCCTCGAGCCAGGCCGTCGGCAACGGCTCGGTGTAGCCGGGGATCGGCATGAGCTCGCCGTCGATGCGCATGAGCGCGGGCTGGCCGGCGGTCAGGTGGACGTCGGATGCCTCCGCCTCGGCGGCGATCCCGAGGATGCGATTCAGTGCAGCGGTGTCAGACACGATCAGCCCTTCGCGCTCGTGTAGGTGATTGCGTCGACGGTGAGGGTGAACGACGTCTTCGCCGTGCCCGAACCCGAGCCTGAACTGCTGCTCGTGAGCGTTGCGTGGCTCACCGTGACGATCCGCGGCCCCCGGGCAAGCGCGTCGAGGAACGCGGCCGAAGCACTCGCGCTCGGTACCGCGACGACGATGGTGACCGGCACCTGCTGGCGGGAGCTCGCTGCGGCACTCGGTGATGCCGATCCGGCGCCCGCCGACGTGGTGGCCGCAGACGACGTCGCGCTCGGCGAGGGCGACGGTGCCGGTGCAGGCGCGCTCGACCCGTTGGCTCCCGTCGCCGCGGCAGCGACGACGGTCGCCGTCCGGGGCGTGTAGGCGACCGGGGTCTGCGGCTGCACGGAGGTCACCGTGGCGCCGGCAACGCCGGCAGCGGCGTTGACCACCTGGAACACGTCATCGAAGTCGTTCGCCGTCGGGATCTGCTTGCGCAGCTCGGCGACGTGGCTGGTCGTGGCGGCCAGGTTCTGCTCGGCCGCCTTGAGCCGGTCGATCTGTGACTGGGACGTCGCGTTGGCGGAGGCTGCCTGGGCGACCGCAGCAGCCTGAGACAGCGCGGCGGTGAACAGTGGCACCGCGATCAGCACGATGCCCACAGCGACGACCGCGACCGTCACGAGGATGCCTAGCACGTTGATGATCTCTTTGGGGAGTCGCATCACTTCGCTCCGTTCGTGTAGGCCGACTGATCGAACACGATGGTCAGCTGATACGTGTACGTGGAGCGCTGTCCCGCGCCCGCGGCCTGGCTCGAGAGTTCTTTACCGTCGGCGGAGAGCACCCCGCTCAGCTGCCGGATGGAACGGATCACCGGGGTGATGTCGACGGCTGTGCCGCTCGTCATCGTCAGCTGTCCGGCGAGACCCGCTGCGAGATGGGTGTCCGTCCCCTTGACCGGCTGCGCGCCCGGAACGAGGTCGAAGCCGGTCATGGCAACTCCCTTGGGGAGGACGGCGTCGAGCGACTTGAGCGTCTGGGCCCAGCCGACGTTTTCGGCGCTCGCCTCGGTGCTGAAGCTTTCGAGTTGCGCCTCGGCGGCCAGCGCGCTACTCACCTTGGACATCGATGCGAGCTGGGTGAGCAGTGTCGTGGATCGCTCCTGCTGGACACCGAGCGCCTGATCCGCCACCCACTTGAGCGTGAAGCAGCCGGCGCCGACCAGCGCGACGATCACGAGCGCGGCGACGACGCCCCAGCCCCAGCGCCGCAGCAGTGCTGCCTGCTGGCGACGCTCGACCTCGGCGCGGGGCATCAGGTTGACGCGGGGCACGATCACCGCGACGGTCTGAACGGCCTTCTTGGACATCAGATCCCCTCCCCGAGCAGGATGCCCAGCGGACCCACGAGGTTGAAGGCGGTCTCGCCGCCGGGAACGAACGACGACTGAACGGGCAGCACGTCCGTGATGGAGACGAGACCGGTCGGAAGCGCAGTCGTTCGCGCGATCGCGGCTGTCAGTGACGGATTCGCCGCCCCAGCGCCACTCACGCGGATCGACGCGATGGGCTGCACGTCAGCGCGCCCTCCGTAGTAGGAGAGAGTGCTGCGGATGCGGTTGACGAGGTCGGAGAACGACTGATCGTTCTCGTCCGCCTCCTCGATGCGGGCCTGGGCGTGCGCGGAGGCCTGTCGCAGTTGGGAGCGACGCACGTGGGGCGATCCCTCTTCCAGGGGCGGCGTCGCCTCCGCGGGAGCCACCAGCGCGTGTTCGGGCTCTTCGTCGGCCGGCCGCGTCCGGCGCGCACGGGTCGCCGCCGTCGTGATCTCGGCGGGAAGAATGCGCACGAAGCGCGGCACTCCGGCCTGCGCGATGACGACGAAGGTGGTGTGCTCGCCGATGTGGACCATGGCGACCGTCTCACCGTTCGGCGCCACACGGCCTGCGATGCGCGCCAGGCCGAACGGCAGCAGGTCGACCGCGTCGGCGACGATCTTGGCGCGCTTGAGCGTCTCGATGATCTCGTCGATCGTCTCCTCGACCGCTGCCACGAGCATCCCGTGGATCTGTCCGTCACCCTCCCAGATCGGGTAGAAGTCGAGCACCGCCTGGTTCACCGGAACCGGCAGCAGATCCTGCACCTGGAACGGCAGCGCGTCGCGCAGCAACGCAGGTGCCATCGCCGGCGAGGAATGCTCGCGCACCAGGATGCGCCGGTTGCCGACGCCGAGTACGACGTTGCGGCTGCGGAACCTGGCCTGCGCCCACAGTGTGCGCACCGCGAGCGCCACGGCGTCGCGATCGAGCACTTCGGAGTCCTTCGCGGCATCCGCCGGAAGCGGAACCTCTCCGCAGGCGGTCACGGCCGGATGCCGGCCGAGCGTGACCTCGACGGCGCGGACGCTTTCTTCCGTCACCTCGAGACCGATGAGTGTCTTGGTCATTTTGCTCTCCCCTTCTCCGCGCCCCTCCGCGCAGAGTCCCTTTGCTGCAAACCGAATCGATGTCGTCAGGCGGCCATCGTGAGCATCCCCACGTACCAGGTGCCGACAATGTTGCCGACGAGCAGCCCTGCGATCGCACCGGCGATCATCCACGGGCCGAACGGGGTGGCGGACTCGCGGCCCGCACGGCGAGTCGCGATCAGCAGGATGCCGAACGCTCCCCCGAGGGCGAAGGCCGCGACGGCACCCACCAGCAGCGCATCCCAGCTGAGCCAGCCGAGGAACAGCCCGACGACGCCGGCCAGCTTCACATCTCCGCCGCCCATGCCCGCCGGGCGGACGAAGCGCAGCGCGAAGTAGAAGGCGTAGAGGCCTGCCATGCCGATTCCGGCGCGCAGCAGCGCGTCCCAGGGAGCGCCCAGTAGGCACGCGACAGTGAAGAGTCCGGCGGCGACGAGATAGCTCGGCAGCACGATGGCATCCGGCAGCCGGCGCGTATCGAGGTCGATGAGCGTCAGCGCGATGGCCACGGCCGCGAAGTACAGGTACGCGACCAGCGCTACCCATGTCCACGGCTGCGATGCCGCGGTCACCGTGGCCCATAGCCAGGTCACCAGGACGAATGCCGCACACGTTGCCGCCTCGACGAGCGGGTAGCGCGCCGAGATGCCTTCGCCGCAGTGTGCGCAACGGCCCCGCAGTGCGAGCCAGCCGAAGACCGGCACGTTCTGCCACCACCGCACGGGTGCGTCGCAGCGCGGGCAGCGGCTCTCGCGCGTGAGCGGGATGCCGGCGGGCACGCGGTACACGACGACGTTGAGGAACGATCCGATCACGAGCCCGAGCAGGCCGGCGAAGGCGAGGAGCAGCGCGAGCGCGCCCGATGACACAGCCATGATCACTTCTCGCTCTGCCACAGCCGACCGCCCAGTGCCTGGGTGATGGTGGTCACGATGATCGAGCCGGCTCCGCCGCTGATGCTGCAGCCGAGGAGCGGCAGGGCGGGAGTCCAGGACATCGCCTGGCAGGTGTAGCTCGCGCCGTTGTTGAAGTTGAGCCCGCCTTGGTTGGTGTAGAGCTGCCCGGAGAAGTTCATCCGGATCGTGCCGGTGAGCCCGCACGGCGTGTAGAGCATCATGGAGTCGGTGTTCGAGGCGCCCGACGCGACGTTGAACGTGTCGTTCTGGTTGCCGTTGCCGCAGTCGGGCTGCGACTGACCGTTCACGAGGTTGCGACTGGAGTCCGCGTGGACGAAGAACAGCTGGTGCGACCCGGCCAGCGCGCCATTGACGGTTACGTTCAGCTGACTCGCGGTGGGAGCGAGGAACACGGCGTCACGGGTGACCGTGACCGCACTGAGGTTGATGTTCGTCTTGTTCGATGAGCACTGCGTGTAGTCCAGCAGCAGGCTCGTTGTCGCCGCCGACAGCAGCGCGGTGACCTGGGCGTCCGTCAGGCTGCAGGGATTGACAGAGACCTGCGGATTCCAGGACGTCGCCGCATCGAGGTCGATCCACGATGTGACGCCGTAGATCCATGCCATCGTCGGGTTGAAGCCCGGGAACGTGGTGTTGGGTGACTGCGTACCGGAGACGTGCCATTTGCTGCCGACGGTGATCGTGCTCGCGGACTGCACCTTTCCGAAGATGTACCCGTCATTGGTGCCCTGATTGCTCAGAGTAATGGTTCCGCCTGCAGTGACATTTCCGGAACAAGGGACTGCCCCCGAGACCGGCGTCGGAACGCCGCTGCACTGGTAGTTGTAGCCGTCGGAGGCGAGCGAAACGTATCCGCCGGCCTGGATCTGACCCGTGATCGTGAGGTTCTGGCTGCTGCTGGTCACATTGGCGCTGGCGTACACGCTGCCGTTGACCGTGCACGCGCTGCTGAAGTTCGCGCTGCCGTTCGTGACGTAGATGTTGCCGTTGATTGTGCCCGCGTTCGTGCAGTTGTAGTCGCCGCTGCGCACGACGAGGTCGCCGGTGTAGCTGGACGACTGGGTGGTGACGCCGTTGGAGAAGTAGGTGAGCAGGCCGCCGGCCTGCTGCTGATACGTCACGACCCATGGGTATACGGCATCGATGGTCGCGGTCGTGCCGTTGGACGCGCTCCCAGTGGACTTGATCACCACGAAGGTGCTTGAAGAGGTCGGGCATGAAGCCGTGAGCCCGCTGTCGGAAGTCGGCTGGGTCGCATTGCTCGTCGCATAGATGGTGGCTGTGTAGATGGGGTCGGACCCCGAGTGGCTCAACGTTGTCGTGCCGGTCGTGCATCCCGTGGATGAGTGCAGTTCCGCAACGGCGGCATCCCGTCCGGACTCCGCAGCGATGAATGCCTGGAGTCGGTAGCGGTCGGTGGTGTTGAAACCCATCGTGAAGATGAGAGCCGACGCGATGGTGCTGACGACGATGAACCCGACCAGCATGACGATGAGCACAGCGACGAGAACGGCGCCTTCGTCCTCCGTACCGCGTGCGCGCGACTTGGCGTGCAGATTGTTGATCACCAGCATGGTGAAGTCACCCCCGTGAGGTTTCGAGCGGTGACCGTCCCCGTAAAGTGCACAGGTGCCCCATTGGTCTTGAGGTCGAAGCTGTAGCTGACACCGTTGAGGGTCTGGGCGATGAACGGGGTCGTTCCGTGTGCCACTACGCCGCTCTGCCACGTCGGCCACGTTGACGACGCGGGTAGCGCGGAGGAAGTCTGGATGAATTGAGCACCGCTTGTCGTCGCAAGCGCGAACCCCTGACATACAAGGTTGTTGTCGAGACTTGTGCGTACAAGAAGGGTGCTGCCGTCCGCAGAAACGTTGAACGCAAGAGCGTTGCGCATCGACCGCTCCAGGGTTGATGCAACGAGTTGGCCGCGCGTCGTTGCAGTCGTCTCGCTGATGACGTTGTTCTGAGTCTTCAGCGTATTCACGAGCATCATGACGATGAGACTGCTGAGAATCGCGGCGATGAGCATGTACATGATCAGCTCGATCAATGTCACGCCGGCATCCGACGAGGACGCCGTGTCCTGTGTGGCGATCATGGAAGGTAGACCAATGCAGTCGCCGAGGAGAGCGTCGCACCGGTGTTCGCGGCGCTGAAGCTGAGTGTCACCGTCATGTTGCTGGTGCAGGATCCGATGGACGGCGAGACGGTGGTGGTCACGGTGAATGCGCGGCCGGTTCCGTCCGTGTAGCTTGTGGATCCGATGAGCGAGGAGACCTGCGAACAGGTGGGGTTGGCGCGAACAGAGTCCACCAGAGCACTGATCTGCCGGGTAGCTGTCGCTTCAGCCGCCTGCCGACTGGCGAGCTGCTGGCCCTGGATCAGCACCGGCAGCAAGGAAACAGCCAGCAGGGCAAAAAGCATCAGGGAGATGACGATCTCGATCATCGTGAAACCGTCATCGGTGCCAGTCCGTGGCTCGTTCAGGTACGACATCAGTCCTCACCCCCTCCCAAGCATGAGTCGATGTGGCCATCCAGGGCCGGCATCACGTTGCCGGCCCTGGATGAAGCTGACTGCTAGCTGTGCTAGCAGCCCGGGCCGGCGGTCTGCGGCGAAGTGGCCCCCGTCAGCGACCCCGAGCCAGTGGCCGCGGAGACACAGAACCCATCAATGGTCGGGGTTCCGCTCGCGGGCTTGGTGATCGTCACCGTGACACCCGTGCTGGGGTCGACCTTGTAGATGGTGCTGGGAACAGTCGCCCCGCCGACCGACACCGGCGCCGTCTGCGCGAGATCGGCTGCGACGGCCGAAGCGGCGTTCGCAGCGATGGCCTTCAGCGAGTTGGTCTTCGCGTTCGTCTGGATGCCGAGGAAGATCGGAATCGCGATCGCGGCGAGGATGCCGAGGATCACGACGACGACGATGAGCTCGATGAGCGAGAAGCCGGCCTCGCCGGACTCCGCACGCTCGCGCTTCTTCGCTTCGAGGATGTTCTGGATGTTGCGCATGGCGCGTCTCCTGTTCGTGAGTTTGTCTGTCGTCACGGCGCGGCCCCTCCGGGTGCATGCGCGCTGTGCGCATGCACCCGGTTAAAAGCGCCCTGACGGGTGCTGGACTTGCACTCACTTCAGGTCGTGCAACCCCTCCCAAAAAGCAATCATGAGGGACCTCTCATGTTGTGTCAACGCGTTGTCCGTCAGCTTTGGCGAAAGATTGGCTCAAGACCACGACTGGGATGGGAGCGGTATCAACCCATCTGAAGGTTGCTGGACGCATCCGATTTCCGCGTGATTACAGGCCGAACAGTCCCACGTACCACGGCCCGACGACCCCGCCGATGAGCAGTCCGACCCACGCTCCGGCGATCATCCACGGGCCGAACGGGATCGCGCTCTTTCGCCCCGCGCGGTGCACGGCGATCAGTACGAGGCCGAACACCCCGCCGATGAGGAACGCTGCGAACGCGCCCACCGCCAGCGCCGCCCAGCTCGCCCATCCGAGATAAAGGCCCACGACGCCCGCGAGCTTGACGTCTCCCCCGCCCATGCCGCGCGGGCTGATGAAGCGCACGACGAAATAGAACGCGTACAGCGCCGCCATGCCGATGCCCGCGCGCAGCAGGCTGTGCCACGGCGCGCCCAGTGAACACGCGGCAACGAGCAGGATGCCGGCGACCAGATAGCTCGGCAGCACGATCCTGTTCGGCAGGCGTCGCACGTCGAGGTCGATGACCGTGAGCGCGACCGAGATCGCGGCGAAATACAGGTAGGCGACGAGCACCACCCAGAACGCTGCGCCGGTCACGATGGCGGTGCCGAGCATCCACCACGCGACGACCGCGAACGCGACCGCGGTGATCGCCGCGAGCACCGGGGCGGTTATCACGCGACGGGTCGCGTAACGGGCGACGACGAGCGTCAGGAGGGGTCCGATCGCCAGGCCGAGCACGGCTGCGACGGCGACGAGCAGGGCGGTCACGAATCCATGATCCCGCACCGCGCGAAGCTCAAGAAAACCTCAAGATCAGCTCAAGACCGCCGCGGCATTCGCGCCGTGATGAGGCGAGACGATAATGCGAAATCACCGTTTTGCGCCCTCGCGGTCCCTCAAAGCGTCTCGAAGCAGCCCCTCGAGCGACTCGATCCGGGCCTCCAGCGCGCGCAGGTGACCGACCGTGGCGGTCGCCTCCTCCTCCGCCTGACCCACCTGCGAGACGATCCACGAGGCGAACGTCGCCGTGATCACACCGAGCAGGGTGACTCCCCCGATCATGAGCACGACCGCGATCGACCGGCCGATCGCGGTGGCGGGGATCTCGTCGCCGTAGCCGACGGTGGTGATCGTCTCGAACGACCACCACAGCGCCTTCCAGAACGTGGTGATGTCCGCTCCCGGCTCGCCGCGCTCGACGTTGAGCACAGTGAGCGCGGCGACGTACAGCAGCAGGGTGGCTGCCGAACCGGTGTAGAGCAGGATGCGGCTGCGGATCGCCGCCCCCTCGGTGCGCTGCAGCGCACCGCGCAGCATCCGCAGCGGCTGCAGCACCGGCACCAGCAGGATCGCCAGATCGAACAGGTGCGTGCAGCACCACGCGATGCGCCGGCCGGGCTTCTGGATGGCGACCTTCACCGCGTAATCCGCGATGAAGACGGCCCAGGCCAGCGCGATCGCACCGACCGCGATGCCGTCGAACGGGGGCTGCAGATCGCCGATCACGAGCCACGAGTACGCAAGCAGGAAGATCACCGACACGACGATGAGCGGGCGCTCGGTGAGTTCGCGCCACCGCTTCGGATTCATGGGCTGCATCGTAACGGCCGCGCCATGTCGATCTGCTGAGATCAGGCGTCCAGGATCTCCAGGCGCACCGTCACGGGGCCGCCGTCCTCGAGCTCCTCGGCCTC
>Ga0308169_10003038_pt1 | contig 16767 bp, 11 predicted proteins | sample PhyBR1_2_FD_202139 | JGI IMG/M metagenome (GOLD analysis project Ga0308169, IMG submission 202139) | Phyllosphere microbial communities from UC Gill Tract Community Farm, Albany, California, United States - DLSLSB.R1 | ecosystem: Host-associated > Plants > Phyllosphere > Unclassified | place... | reverse complement strand
CGCGCGCCTTGCCGCGCCGGGCCTGGGCCAGGCCCATGAACAGCCGCTGCTCCGCCGTGAAGCCGTCGATGACCGGCGCCGGTTTGCCGGCCAGGTAGATTTTGTAGGCCCGGCTGGCCATGATGGCGCCGGCGTTGTCGGCGATGTTCTCGCCCAGCGTCAGCTCGCCGTTCAGGTGATAGCCCGCCAGCGGGCTGTAGCCGCCGTACTGGGCGACCAGCACTTTTCCGCGCGCGGCGAATTTATCGGCATCTTCCCTGGTCCACCAGTTGCGCAAATTGCCGTCGCCATCGAACTGCGCGCCCTGGTCGTCAAACGCGTGGCTGATCTCGTGGCCGATCGAGATGCCGACCGCGCCGTAGTTGATCGCCGGTTCGGCGTTGGCGTCGTACAGCGGATACTGCAGGCGCGCGGCCGGGAACACGACTTCGTTCAGCTCGGGGCTGTAATAGGCGTTGACGGTTTGCGGCGACATGCTCCAGGCGGCGCGGTCGACCGGTTTACCCAGTTTATCGATGCCGACCTGGTGCCTGAATTCGCGCGAGCGGATCACGTTGCCGACCAGGTCATTGCGCGCGATGGCCAGCGACGAATAATCGCGCCACTTGTCCGGATAGCCGATCTTCGCCTTCATCTTCGACAGTTTCAGTTGCGCCTGCTTCTTGGTCTCGTCGGTCATCCAGTCGAGCGTCTGGATGCCTTCGCGGAAGGCGATGATGAAATTCCCGACCATCGCTTCGACCTGCTGCTTGCGCTCGGCCGGGAAGTGCTGCTCGACATAGGCCTGGCCCACCACTTCGCTCAGGTCGCGGTTCACCTGGGCGATCGCGCGTTTTTCAAGCGGGCGGTTCACCCTGGTCCCGGCCAGCACGCTGCCGCGGAAGGCGAAGCTCTCTTCCACGAACGGCTGCGACAGGTAAGGCGCGTAGGCGCTCAGCAGGCGGAACTCGAAATACGGACGCCAGACTTCCAACGGCGTGGCGGCGATGATCTTGTCGAGCCCCGTAAAATAGCTCGGCTGGCTGACGATCAGCGAATCGACCTTGCCGGCCACGCCCACGCCCTTCATCCAGGCGCTCCAGTCGAAGTGCGGCGCCAGTTCCTTCAGCTGGGCGAAATTCAACTTGTTGTAGCCCTTGACCGGGTCGCGGTTCTCGACGGCGCTCCACTGCACGCGCGCGATCTCCGTTTCCAGGGCGACGATCTGCGCCGCTTCCCGCGCGGCCCTGGCGTGGCCGGCCAGCGCCAGCATCTTCTCGACGTGGCCCTGGTATCTGGTGCGGATGTCTTTCAGGCGCGCCTCGTCCTGCAGGTAGTAGTCGCGGTTCGGCATGCCCAGGCCCGACTGGCTGACGTCGACGATCATGCGCGTCGAGTCCTTGTTGTCCTGGTGGACGTACATGTCGAGCGGCGCGCCGGCGTCGATGCGCGAGAAGTGCGCGGACAGGGCGGCGATCCCGCGCTTGTCCTCCAGTGCGGCCACGCGCGCCAGGTCGGCTTTCAGGGGCGCCAGGCCAAGTTCATTGCGGCGCGCCTCGTCGACGTAGCTGGCGTAGTAGTCGCCCATCTTCTGCGCGTTCGAGCCCTTGCGCGCGTCTTTGGCGGCGGCGGCGGCCTCGATGATCGTGCGTACCTGGCCCTCGACCTTGTCCTGGGCGACGTTGAAGGCGCCCCAGCTCGCACGGTCGGACGGGATCTCGACATCCTTGAGCCACTTGCCCTGGCTGTAGCGGAAGAAGTCGTCTTGTGCACGCACGCCCGAATCGATCGCGGCGACGTCGACGCCCGAGATGGCGACGGCGGCCGCGGCGGCGGTGGGCGTCCTCGCGTTGTCGTCGTGGGCGCCGGCGTGGGCGGTGACGGCGAACAGGCCCGCGACCAGGCTGCTGCACAAGCTACGCTTCATGTTTTCTCCGTATTTCATTGTTGTAATCGAGCGATCCTAATGGAAAAGCCGGGCAGTGCCAAGGAACGCCAGGGGCAATCGCATATGCATGCCGCCTTCAAACAACGCCTGTCAGTACAGGCGCTATCGAAAACGGAAGACTGTATTGACAAGCCGTTCGCCATCGCGCGCGACTTCAGCCATAATGGCATCACCTTTGCCATGGAGGCGCTCGATGCCGTGTTCTCGCCTGATCGTTACGCCTGCCCGCGGCGGCTCGCCATGAAGCCGCCATCGCGCATTTCCCGTGCGTCCCGCCTGTACGAAGTCATGGACCTGATGCTCGACTCCGTGGGCGATCCGCTGGCGCTGAAGAACCTGGCCGCCTCGGCCAGTTATTCCTCCTTCCACTTCGACCGCATCTTCCGCGAGCTGACCGGTTTTTCGGCGGTCGAGTATCAACGTAAGCGGCGCCTGCGCCGCGCCGCCCACCTGCTGCGCCACGAGCCGGACGTGTCGATCCTGCGCATCGCACAGGATTGCGGCTTTCCCTCGAACGCGGCCTTTGCGAAAGCCTTCAAGCAGCAGTTCGCGATGTCGGCCAGGGCCTGGCGCGAAGGCGGCTGGCGCACCTACATGGACCAGCAGGTAGGCCGCGAGAGCGATGTCAGCTTCTTTGTCGCCGAGCCGGGCAACCTGGCGGTGATCCTCGCGCCCTACTGCCCGCCCGAGCCAGGCAGTGTCGCCGCCCGCATCCGGGTGCAGGCGCTGCCGGCCATTCACCTGCGCTACCAGCGCTTCTTCGGCCAGTCGGGCGCCGCGCTGTCGATCGCCTGCAACGACTTCATCTGCGAGCGCGAACGGCGCGGCGTCACCGCACCGGAAACGCCCTGGTACGGCGTGTTCGACGAAGACCCGGGTTTCACGGGCGAGCGCGAATACTGCTATGACTTCGGCTTCGCCGGAGGGACCGGTCCCGACCCCGGCCTGGGCCTGCGTGTCCTGCCCCCGGGCAGCTATGCCTGCCTCGATTTTTGCGGCGACTGGCCGCGCTTTCGCTCGATGTACGAAGACTGGCTCGACCGCCAGGAATCCTGGCGCCTGGACAGCACGCGGCCGCACATCCAGAAGGTCGAGCGCGGCGCCGACGGCGGCTGGCGCGGCTGGCTGGCGCTGCCGGTCAAGAAACGCTGAGGTCCCGCGCGGGGCTTTCCATCCGGATGAAACAGCTCAGCACCAGCACCGGCAAGGCGCAGCCCAGCACCCACAGGAAGAAGGCCTGGTAGCCCAGCGCTGCCTGCACGTCGCCGCTGATCACCTTGGACAGCACGAAGCCGAGCTGCATGAAACCGGTACCCAGCGCATAGTGCGCCGTCTGGTATTTGCCGCTGGCGACCACCTGCATGATGAACAGGATGATGCCGACGAAACCGAAGCCGTAGCCGAACATCTCGGCGCCGAGCGCCATGGCGATCACGGACAGGGAATCGGGCTGCGCCGCGCTCAGGTAATAAAACACGGCGTTCGGCAGGTTCATCGCCAGGATCAGCACCGGCATGGCGCGCTTCAAGCCGGCCCAGGCCGTGAAATAGCCGCCGGCGATCGAGCCGGCCAGGAAGGCGACCGTGCCGGCGGTGCCGTAGACCGCGCCCACCTCCGCCGTGCTCAAGCCAAGTCCGCCAACGGCGCGCGCATCGCGCAGGAACAGCGGGCCGATGGTCTGGATCTGCCCTTCCGCGGCGCGAAACAGCACGATGAACAGGATCGCCAGCCAGATGCCGTCTTTCGCGAAGAAGGCCTGGACGACGTCGGCCAGGGTGCGCGCGATGCCGCGCGCCGACGCCGCCTGCGAAGGCAGGTTCAGCGTGCCCGGCAGCGCCCAGCCGTGGTACAGGCCGAGTCCCGCCAGGGCGGCGCCGAGCAGGCCGAACACGACGGTCCAGGCGGCGCTGGTGCCGATGCGCGCTTCCAGGTAGCCCGCCAGGATCACGAGTCCTCCCAGCGACAGGAATTTGGCGGCATTGAAGAAGGCGCCCTGCCAGCCGGCATAGGCCGCCTGCTGGCGCGCCGACAGGCTGGCGATGTACAGGCCGTCGGCCGCGATGTCGTGCGTGCTCGACGCAAGCGACACCAGGGCCAGCAGCCCGATCGCCACGCCGAACCAGGCCGGCAGCTGCAAGGCCAGGGCCACCGCGGCCAGCGCGCCGCCGCCGATCAGCTGGAAGCTCACCACCAGCCGCTTCTTGCTGCGTGCCAGTTCGAGGAAGGGACTCCACAGCGCCTTGAAGACCCAGGCCAGGCCGAGCATCCCGGTCCAGCGCGCGATCTGCTCGTTCGGCACCCCCATGCTCTTGAACATCAGCCCGGCCACCAGCGCCACCGCGTAGAACGGCAGGCCCTGCGCCAGGTACAGGGTCGGCACCCAGGCCAGCGGATGGCGGGACGGCGCCGCCGGGGCGAGCGCGGCGGTGGTGGCGGCGGTTGGTGCGTCAGGCATCGGGAACATCCTTCAGGTCGAGGGCGACCACGCGGCTCCTGCGCCCGCGCGTGTCGAAACTGGCGATTCTAAACGCCGCCGCGCCGGGCGGCGCGGACAAGGGCGCCCGGTAGCGCGGGCTGTCGGGCTCCGGATCGCGGCCATTGAAGGTATAGCGCAGCACGAGGCCCGGGAAAGCGACATTCGCGTGCACGCGGCCATCGGCAAGCACGGCGCCCGGCGGCGGCAGGCGGTAGCCATAGGCCAGCGGCGCGCGGTCGAGCTGGGCCAGCGCGTGCTGGCCGAGGCGGTTGGCGAATTCGTTCCAGGCCAGGGCGACGCGGCGCGCGCGCTTGCCATCGTCCGCGATCGCATGCCAGCCCGGATCCGGGCTCCAGGCGCGCTCGGCCAGCGCCAACAGGCGTGGTGCGGCCAGGTATTCGATGCGTTCGCGCGAATGGGCGTTCTCGCCCCACAGCTGGCCCTGCAGGCCGCGCACGCGGCCGGGCGCCGCCAGGGGCACCAGGCGCGCGGCCGCTTCCGGAGCCAGCGCGCGTCCCATCTGGTCGACGCCGGGAAGCGCCGCCAGGTCGAACGGGCAGAAGGCAAAGGCGCTGCGGGTGTCGACGAAGCCGGCCCAGTAATAACCGGGTTCCTGCGGATCCTTGGCGTAGGCCAGGTCGAAATACAGGTGCGCGGCATTGGCCAGCACGACCTCGTAGCCGGCGTTGGCAAGCCTGAAGGCGCAGTCTTCCTGGCCCGATCCGCTTGCATTGTTCCAGACATAGACCTCGAAGCCGGGGCCGGCGAAGCGCGGATCGGCTGCCACGCCCTCGCTTGTCGCGACCAGGGCGGTGTCGTCCCAGCCGGCGAAGGCAAGGCCGTGGCGGGCCAGGATGGCGCGGCAGCGGGCGACGAAATCGGCGCGCAGTTCGCCAACGTCCGTCCAGCCGTGCTGCGCCATGCGCGCGCGACACAGGGGCGAGCCGAGCCAGGCGCCGGCCGGCACTTCGTCGCCGCCGGTGTGGATGGCGCGCAGCGGCACGCCGGCCTGGCGGTAGAGGGCAGCGACTTCGGCCACCACGGTATCGATGAAGCGGTCGACCGACGGGCGCGCGATGCAGATCACGTTGTCGTGCCAGAGCTGCACCGATTCGTAGACGGAGGCATCGTCCGGATCGTCGAGCCGGAACGCGTTCGCACCCTCGGCGTCGCCCGCCGCCAGCAGCCGGTCGTGGCGCACGCGCATGGCCTGGACCGCGGCGCGCGCATGGCCGGGCATGTTGAATTCGGGGATGACTTCGATATGGCGCGCATGCGCATGACGCAGGATGGCGATGAACTCCTCGTGCGTGTAATGGCCGCTGCCGGCCGGCGTGTCCGTCCGGGCGCCGGAGCCGAACGACGGCGGCAGGCAGGGGCTGCCGTCAGCGGCCACGCCGCGCCGCGCGCCGACGCCGGTCAGTTCGGGCAAGGCCGTGATCGGCAGGCGCCAGCCCTCGTCGTCCGTCAGGTGGAAATGAAAACGGTTCAGTTTGTGGCGCGCCATGCAGTCGAGCAGGCGCAACACCGTATCGACGTCGGCAAAATGGCGGGCGACGTCGAGCATCATGCCGCGATGCGCGAAGCGCGGCGCATCACGCACGCGACCAAGCGGCAGGACGCCTTCGGGGCCGGCCAGTTGGCGCAGGGTCTGTACCCCGTTGAAGACGCCGTGGGCGGACGCACCGCGCAGCCGCACGAACGCCGCATCGATCTCGAGCAGGTAGGCTTCGTGCGGCGCCGGCGAGGTGGCGCCGACCGGGCCGGTGTCGAGCAGGATGCTTGCATCGCCGCCGCATGGCGGCAGGCCCGCCAGGAGCGCTGCCAGCGCTGCGCTTTCGCTTTCCAGGCCGGGCCCGTGGCGCAGCAGCGTGTCGCTGCCGATACGGCACTCCCCGCCCGCGAACGCGGCGGACAGGGGCTGCGGCACGATGCGCCCGACTTCGTCAAGCGGCAGCAGGGACACGGCGCGGTTGACGGCAAAGCGCCGCGCCGCATCCATCGGCGGCAGCCGGTCGTCGGGACTGCGCCGCAACTGCTCCGGGCGCGTGAACGGCAGGATGGACGGATCGCCGAGGTCGATCGCCTCCCCTGCCGCCGTGACCAGGTAGAACCCGAGCGGCGCGTCGGTGATGCTGATGGCCCAGAAGCGCGCCTGGTAAGCGATCGCGAAGGCCTGGCCCGGGAGCCAGGACGTGCGCTGCGCCGCCTGCAGGCAAAACAGGTCGCCGTTGACGTGCCCGATCGTGAAGCCTGCGCTCACCGTCCCGGGCACCACCTTGCGACAGGTGTTGAAGAACAGGCGCCAGCCCGGCGCGATCGGCCGCGGCGAGACGTTGCGCAGGTCCAGCCGCGCGGAGAAACGGTCGCCGCCGACGCCGTTGGCCAAACATTCCCAGTCGATCTCGACCGGGGCGGCCCCACGCGGCGCGCCCGCAAAGCTGGTCGGCATCGGATCAGAGCTTGCCGCGCAGGCCGAGGTAGAAAGTACGTCCGTTCGAATAGAAGGCGCGCGGGCGGTCCTTGTTCTCGGCATACATCTTGATGGTTTCGTTGGTCAGGTTCAGGGCGTCGAAGGTGAGCGTCAACTGCTCCGTAAGCTTGACGTTGACCGAGGCCGCCAGCGAGGGCATGTCGTCCACGTGCTGGCTGGCGCCGCGGTCCACGCCCGCCTTGTAGGCCGAGCGGAAGTTGTACGCGAGGCGCGCGCTGAAGCGCTCGTTCTCGAAGTAGCCAGTCAGATTCCAGGTGCGCTTCGAGGAGTTCAGCAGTTCGCTTCCGTCATCGAGTTCGCCGTCGGCATACGTGTAATTGGCGAGGAAGCCGAAATCCCGGAACAGGGGCTGCTGCCAGCTCAGTTCCACGCCTTTGTTGGTGCCGCTGGTGTTGAAGGGCGAGGTGATCTGGTACTCGGCCGGCGCGCTTCTCTTGTTGTTGTAGTAGGTGCCGCTGCTGGTGCCCTGCGCCACGATCGAGCGCAAGTCCATGTAGAACAGGCCCGCCGAGAGCAGCGCTTTCGGCGCGAAATACCATTCCGCGGAGAGGTCGAAGTTGGTCGAGCGAACCGGGTCGAGGTTGACGTTGCCGCCGCTGCCGCTGAGCGCGTCGTCGTTCAGCGAAACCGAGCCGCCCAGCGCCGAGTAATCGGGACGCGCGATGGTTTTTGCCACTGCCCCGCGCAGCACCAGGTCGTCGCGCGCATCGAACTTGACGTTTACGCTCGGCAGGTAGTCTCGGTAGGTACGCTTGAAGGTGGTCGGCGTGTAGGGACCGAAGGCGGAACCGGTAACCGGATTGGGTCCGCCCGGCAGGTTCACGACCGTCGTCTGGCGGGTCTGGACCGCGCGCAGGCCCAGGTTGCCGCTCCAGCGGTCGACACCGAATTCGGCCATCCCGTACAGCGCCGTGGTCTTCTCGCCGACCCGGAATTCGTCCATCCAGTTGTGGCGCACGGTGTAGTCGAGCAGACGATTTCCTGGCACCGCGCCCCAGGCGCCAAGCGCCGCGCCGTCATACTTGAAATAGTTCGACGGCAGGTTGCCCCCGAGGCCGTTGGCGAAATCCGATGGATACAGCTGGCCGCTCCAGACCGGGCCGGGATTGGTGAAGCCGAGCGCACCCGGACGGGTTTCCAGCGGATGCTCCGCGCTGCGATGGTGGTCGGTGAAGCGCGCGCCGAAGCGCAAGGCGCTGACCATCGAATCGCGCACGCGCCAGTCGGCGTCGAGCTGCGCGTACTTTTCCTGGTCGACCGATTGTGCCTCGCCGCCGCCGGCCCAGGCCGTGCTGCCCGGGGAAGTCGTGTTCCCGCCGGGGTAGCCGACGCTCGCGGGCGACAGGCCGTTCAGTGCGTAGACCATGCCGCCGTCCACATTGTTCTGGTAGAAGACGTCGTCGCGGTCGTAGCCGACGCCGTGGGTTTTACCGAGCTTGCCCGACACGGACAGGTCGTCGTTCACCTTGAATTTGCCGTTGAAATCGAGGTACCAGGATTCGCCGCCCGCATTCGGGCGGTAGATGTTGTCGACTTCACCGCTGTTGGCGGCGAAGCCGGCGCCGACCAGGGTGTCATTGCGCACCACCGGATTTTGCGGGAGCTGGTTGGCGCTGTTGATCGAATTGGCGGGCGCGGCGAGCCAGTTGGTGTTCTGGTGCGGGGCCTTCAACTCCGAATAGAAACCGTTGAGGTCCAGGCTCAGGCCGCGCACCGGGCGCGTCTCGAAGTCGAAAGCGCCGCCGCTGCGCTTCTTGGTCTGCTCGAACAGAGTGGCGCCGATAAAGGTCGGCACCAGTACGCCGGCCAGCGACGGGTTGGCCAGCGCCGCGGCGCTGGCCGGGTTGATCGGCGTGTAGCCAAGGATTTCCTGGCCGTCGCGGCGCACGGCCGCCTTTTCGGAAAAGCCCTGCAGCAGGAAGCCGGCGGTGTTGGCGGCATTCTTCCAGGCCACCAGGCCGGACACCTGCGGCTCGGTCTTGCCCGACAAATCGTTGTAGTTGGCCTGGACCGAACCCTCGACCGTCAGCGGCTGGCGAAAATCGAGCGGACGGCGCGTGATGACGTTGATCGCGCCGGACACGCCCCCTTCGACCAGGTCGGCGCTGGCGCTCTTCTGCACGACGATGGATCCGACCAGTTCGGAGGGCAGGAGCGAGAAGCTGCTCGAGCGGCCGACGTTGCCGCCGACCTGGTTCAGCAGGAACCAGTCGCCGGTGCTGATGGCGTGGCCGTTGAACAGGGTTTGCTGCAGGCTCGGGCTGGTGCCGCGCAGGCTGACGCGGTCGTTCTCGCCGAAGCCGCCTTCGCCGCCGGCCGAGGATTGCGTGTTCACGCCCGGCAGGCGCTGGATGGCATCGGCGACGTTTTTATCCGGCATCTTGCCGATGTCTTCGGCGGTCACGACTTCGACCACCCCATCGGCGCTTCTCTTCTGGCGCAGCGACTGCTCCAGCGCCGCGCGCACGCCGGTGACGACGACCTGCTGCATGCCGGCCTCGCCGGCGCCGTCCGCCTGCTGTGCCTGCACGTCCATTGCCGTGCTCATCATCAGCACCATTACCGCGGCGGCGATTGCCGTGACCCTGTACTCCTGCCGTGCCATCAACTCGTTCATGTTCTCTCCAAAACATTATGGTCGGTTACCGTGCAAACCCGTTCCGAATCCGTCGGGCGCTTTTTCATCGGCGCCTCTCTCTTCGCATGGACCGCATTGTGTTGTTATTTTTGTGGCCATGTTTGTCAAATCTTGCTGAGCGCACGGGTGTGTCCTGTTTCCGACAGGCGGATGCGGCAGCTGCGGCAGTCAAAAAAAACGCCACCCGGAGGTGGCGTTTCGATGTGCGGGGACGGAATCAGCGCAGGTTGATGGCGTACACGCTGCCGGCCGGCGAGGCGATATACAGCACGCCCCGGTCCGAGATCGCCAGTTCGCCGCCGACTGGCGAGGTCCATACGACCTGGTGGCTTGCGCGGTCGACCGCGACGGTCCTGGTCGGCGAGCTGACGAACACCAGGTTGGCGCTGACGACCATGCGCGCGTTCGCCAGGCCGGTCGAGTTCGCGAACAACCATCCGGTTTTCCAATCCAATACCCCGCTGGCGGCCGATCGCGCTTCGAGCACCATGCCATTTTCGCCCAGTGCGTACACGATGCCGTTCGCCAGCGCATGCTGCCCCGCGGTATTGCTGTCGGCCATCCAGGTACGTGCATGCGACTGCAAGTCGATGCCCACCAGCTTGAAGCCGATTTTAGCGATCGCCAGGTTGTCGCCCACCACCAGCGACTTCGGCTCACCGCTGGTGCCGCCGAGGACAGGGTCCTGGACGCTGAACGCAGTGCTGCCGTTGTCGGCATCGATCGCGACCAGGCTGTCGTACTGGACCGTATAGGCGACATGGCCGCTGACCGCCGGCGCCCAGCCACCGCCGGCGAAGCGTATGACCGTTCTCCATTCGACCTGGCCAGTCGCCGCATTGAATTTTTCCAGTCCCGCGGTGTTGCCCATGTAGACGATGTCACCGATGACCGTCGGCGCCTGGTGAAGCTCGGGTGTCGAATTGATCAGGGTCTTGCCGAGCACCTGGCCGCTGGCCTGGTCGAAGGCCCACAGGAAGGAACCGCCGGTGCCTGTCGAGCGCACGAACACTTTGCCATTGCCGGTTGCCAGCGGATTGGGGCCAGTCGCGGCGCCAAGATCGTAGCGCCACAGTTCCGCGCCGCTCGCTTCGCTGGTGGCCGACAGTTCCCATTTGTTGGCGCTGCTGTGGATGACGAATACCCTGCCATCCTCGACGACCGGTGCGCTCGCCGCCATGCCCGCGCTGGCCGGCTTGTTCCAGCGGCGGCTGAACGCTGCCGGATCGAAGCTGGCGGGAACATACGGGTTCTGTGCGGCGCTGCCGTTATAGCCGCTCCATGGCGACAGCGAGGCAATCGTACTCAGCGTCGTCAGGTTGCTGGCAGGCTTGACGGTGACCTTTACCGGCACGCGCCATGGCGAGCCGCTTACCGGGGAGCGGCAAGTCTGGGGATCGTCGTAACACACGCGTACCTCCAGCGAGCCGCTGTGTTCTCCCGCAGCCAGCGAGGAGGCCGTCGCGAGGTCGGCACTGAAGTGGCCAGTCGGGAGCTCGCGCAGCGTCGCGGGCGCGGCCAGCAGGCCGCTGCTGTCGAAGACGCCGGCGTTGACCGCCTGGTTGAAGGGCGACACCGCGCTTGCAAGCAGCGTGAACGGCAAGGACTCGCCCTGGTAGGTCACCAGGTCGAGTGCGGCGGGCGTCAGTTTCAGCCGCTCCTGTGCCTGCGTGGCCGTGGCGACGGTCACGGTCACCGGAATCTTCCACGGCGAGCCTTGCAAGGGGGTACGGCAGACCAGCGGATCATCCTCGCACAGGCGCAACTCGAGGTCGGTCGTGTAGGTGCCCGCTGCTGCCGCTTTTGTGCTCAGCTCAACCGTGTACTGCAGGTCGGAGATCCTGGTCAGGGTCATGTTGGTGGTGACCACGCCCTTGCTGTCGATGACCGCGGCGTTAAAGGGCTTGTCGAAGGTACGGCTCGACGTGGCATTGACTTTGAAGCTGGCACTTTCACCCTCGTAGGCTTTCACTGCGACCACACCCGGGGTCAGCGTCAGCCAGCTGCCGTTCGGGGTGCTCACCGGCGCCGCACCGGCGGGGCCGCCGCCCCCTGCACTGCTTCCACCGCCACCGCCACCACAGCCCGCAAGGAAGGCCGCGCCCAGCAGCGCGGCCATCGCCGATTTCATTACATCCATTCTCTCCGCCTGTCATTTTTTTATTAATAATTGGAAACAAAATTATATCGGCGAAGTTTTCTTTTAGATAATTAAAATTGCACGGTGATGCAAGGACGCGACAGTCCGGCCGCAGGATGGCGTCAACGCCGGAAGATCCACAGGATGACCGAGACGACGATCGAGATGACGATGCAGGTGACGATCGGGAAGTGAAAGCTGAAGCCTTCGCGCACGACATGGATGTCGCCCGGCAGGCGACCGAAAGGAAGCCGGCCCAGCCAGGGCCAGGCCAGGCCGATGGCGGCGATGACGAGGCCGAGGACGATCAGCGCACGCTGCATGGCGCCTCTCCGCAAGCGTGCTGCGTGGGCGTCGGTCCTGCCGGTTTTCCTGTCATCGTGTTCTCCCGTCGGCGCCGGATGCGCTCCCTTATTTTGCCTTGGACGAGGCGCATGGCGGCGCGCAAAACGGGGCGCGCACGCACGCGCCAAGGGGTGCGTCGGCCTGCGCGACCCCGGTGCTATACTGGATTTACGCGACGATCGGCATGCAGATGGGTCGCGTGTCGCTGATCGGTCGCCCGGTCATTTCCGGCCGCTGGTCAGGCTCATCCGTGCTCCGCCCAACGTCATGGCGGTCGGGTGGCCGATATACCGCGCGTAATGCCCAGGCCGGGTGTACGCGGGCATTCGGCGGCCCCTGACAGGGTTCATCTGTATGCGATCGCCGGTCCATCGCGTTTGCGCCCGGGCCAGGGCGAACATTGCCTGGCCGCGGGATCGAACATCATTCACGATTCATCATTGACAGGGGGTAGCATGCCAACAACCTGGATTATCACGGCCAATGCGGGCCGGGCAAGGTTCTTCTCCGAGGACGGTCCAGCGGAGCCACTGAAAGAATTGGACGACATGGTCAACAACGGCGCGCGCCTGCGTGACCAGGAAATCAACACCGACCGGATCGGGACCCTGGCGGCCGGCAAGAGCGGCCACAACATCGGCGGCGCGCAGGGAGGCCCGGCGCAGCACAATGCCGCCGCCGGTGCGCCGAACAGCCAGTACGAACCGAACCAGACGCCCGCGGAGCACGAAACCGAACTGTTCGCCAAGGACCTCTCGCAATACCTGCTCAAGGCCCAGCAGGAAGGCCGCTACCAGCACCTCGTTTTGTCGGCCTCGCCCCAGTTCCTCGGCACCCTGCGCAATAACCTCGACCCGCACGTCAAGGCCGTGATCAAGCAGGAATTCAACAAGGACTACACCCAGGTTGCCGTCCACCAGCTGCGCGAGCAGCTGCAGGCGGCCCAGGCCAAGTCTGCGGAATAAGGCAGCATCCGGACGAACCCGTCACGCCAGCCGCACCGGCTGGCTTTTTTTTCGCCCGCACGCAGGGCCGCCGGCTGCAATTCGTGCCGCTGCGATTCGTGCGGCCGCGTTCGCCGTTGGGCCCTACCATGGCGGTATCGAAGAAAAAGGACCCACCATGAACAAGCGATTGACGCCCTTCCTCATCAAGGGAACGCTGCTGGCCTCCGTGATCCTGGTCGGCATGAAGGCCTGGGCCGCCAGCAAGGAGGCGAACCCGCGCAGCGACCTCGCGACCATCCCCGCGCTCGACCTGCCGCGCTACCTCGGCCAGTGGTACGAAATCGCGAAGTTCCCGAACCGGTTCCAGCGCAAGTGCGCCGGTTTTACGACAGCGACCTACACCGCCCTGCCCGATGGCCGGGTGCAGGTCGAGAACCGCTGCCGCCGCGACGATGGCGGCCTCGAGGTCGCCGTCGGCGTCGCGCGCCAGGTCGGGCCCGCGCATTCGCCGCGCCTGAAAGTGCGCTTCGCGCCGGCACCCCTGTCCTTCATTCCGCTGGTGTGGGGCGACTACTGGATCATCGACCTCGACCGCGATTATGGCTTGGCGGCGGTGAGCGAACCGGGCCGCGACTACCTGTGGATCCTGTCGCGCACGCCGACGGTCGGCAAACCTGCCTACGATGCGCTGGTGGCGCGCCTGTCGGGCCAGGGACTCGATGTGCGCAAGCTGGTGCGAACGCGCCAGGAGTGACGGCGGACTATCACCGGCAATGTTAATCCTAAAACAAACATTCACTTGATCAATAACCGGCATCGCGAATGTGAATTGGGCAAGGCCGCGCCGGGCGGCGAGAATGGCCGCTCCGTTTTTTGCGCCGCCGCCCGCACGCCGCCGTGCGGCTGCCCTCCTTCAGCCATTCCAGATGCCAGCATGAGCCACCAGATCGCCAGCACGCCCGACAACCTGATCGGGGGCGCGCCATGATCGTCCGCGACCGCCCGAACGGCCTGCGCCTGTTCCTCACCATGCGCGGCTCGGTCCTGCCGAGCATCTGGAAAAGCCTGGCGATCACGACCCTGCTGGCCCTTGCCGTCACCCTGAGCCACGGGCGGCTGTGGGAACACAAAATCCACCTGACCATCATCCCGTTCACGCTGATGGGCTTGCCGCTGGCGATCTTCCTCGGTTTTCGCAACAACTCCGCCTACGACCGCTATTGGGAAGGCCGCAAACTGTGGGGCGAACTGGTGCTGCGCAGCCGCAATTTCGCGCGCCAGTGCCTGAGCCTGATCGACGACGGCGACGCCGCGAACACGCCCGAGGCACGTGCGCAGGCCGCCGCGCTCCGTACGCGCATGGTGCGGCGCGGAATCGCCTTCGCCCATGCCGTGCGCCACCTGCTGCGCCGCACCGACCCGGGCGACGATATCGCCGCGCACCTGTCGCCCGCCGAGTGGGCCGCGCTGCGCGACCGCCCCAACGTGAGCCACGCGCTGATGCTGGAAATGGGCGCCGACCTGGCGCGCTGCCGCCGCGCCGGCATGCTCGACAGCGTGCGCGCCGCCGCGCTCGATGCGACGATGTCGGCGATGGTCGGCAGCGCCGCGTCCTGCGAGCGCATCAAGAACACGCCCGTGCCGTTTTCGTACACGCTGCTGCTGCACCGCACCGCCTACATGTACTGCTACCTGCTGCCCTTCGGCCTGGTCGACTCGATCGGCTACCTGACGCCGCTGGTGGTGGCGATCGTCGCCTACACTTTCTATGGACTCGATGCCCTGGGCGACGAGATCGAGGAGCCGTTCGGCCTGTCGCCGAACGACCTGCCGCTCGACGCCATCTGCCGCGCCATCGAGATCGACCTGCGCGACGCCCTCGGCGATACCGAGCTGCCGCCGCCGCTGCTGCCTGTCAATTCCTGGCTGCGCTGAGCCGCACGGCGCATCGTTTTCCCGCCCCGGCGCCGCCCGGGGCGATATACTCGCGGTTTTACCTGCCTACGTTTCCATGAGCTCCCTGCCGCCCTGCCCCAGCTGCCACTCCACCTATACCTACGAGGACGGCGTCAATCTGGTCTGCCCCGAATGCGGCCACGAATGGCCGGCCCAGGCCGGCGCGGCCGCCGAGACGGCGCGCGTCTACCGCGATGCGTCCGGCAACATCCTGCAGGATGGCGACACGGTGACCGTCATCAAGGACCTGAAGCCGAAGGGTTCGGGCGGCGTCATCAAGCAAGGCACGAAGGTCAAGAACATCCGCCTCGTCGACAGCGACCACGACATCGACTGCAAGATCGACGGTTTCGGGGCGATGAGCCTCAAAACGGAATTCGTGCGCAAGGTCTGACGGACGCCTCGCCGCGCCGGTTGCAGGAATGAAAAACACCAGCCGCGGCTGGTGTTTTTTTATTGCACGCACGTTGGGTGCGTGGGCGTATCCACTATGCGGTACGCCCTGGTACGCCGGATCAGCGTCCGCTGGTGCCGGTCGTGGTGGTGCCGGTGCCCGTGGTGCCGCTCGTGCCGGACGTGCCCGAAGTACCGCTCGTGCCCGAGGTGCCGGTGCCCATCGAACCGCTGCTGCCGCTGGTGCCCGAGTCCATCGAACCGCTGGTGCCGCTGGCGCCGCTGCCCATCGAACCCGAGGTGCCGGTTGCGCCGCTGGTGCCGCTGGCGCCGGTACCCATCGAGCCGCTGGTGCCGGAGGTACCGGAGGTGCCGCTCGTGCCGCTGTCCATCGAACCGCTGGTACCGCTGGTGCCGCTGGTGCCGGAGGTGCTGCCCGAGCCGCCGGTGGTGCCGCTGCCGCTGGTGCCGCTCGCGCTGCCGCTACCGCTGGTGCCGCTCGCGCTGCCGCTACCGCTGGTGCCCATCGAACCGCTGCTCGAGGCGCCGCCCGTGCCGCTGCTGCCCATCGAGCCGCTGCTGCTGGACTTGCTCTTGTGCTTTTTCTGCTTTTTAGCCGAGCTCTTGTGAGCGCTCGACTTGGTGGTGGCCTGGTCGCCGCTTTGTGCGCTGGTCGCCTGCGAACTGCCGGTCTGCTCGGCGGTCGTGCTCGACTGTGCGCTTGCGTTAAAGGAAGTCGCCATCGCGGCGGCGATCGAGGCGCCCAGCAGGCCTTTCAACAGTTTATGCATTGTCATGTTCATCTCCTGATGTTTGGGGGCTTACAAAAGCTCAACAATATCAATGACATACTGATATGAGCGAGGTGGCCGAGTTTAGAGAGGTCGACGGGGGAGCAGCGCACGCTAGCCTTTTGGAAAGATATCCGACACCCGTCAGGGCGCCGCCACGCCCCGTGCAGGCTCAGCCGTTTCCAGCCCCGCGGCGCGCGCCGCCAGCGTGGCGATCTCGGTGTAGAGCGGCAGCACATTGCCCTTGTCGTCCGGGTAGACGCGGTTCGAGAGGAAGACATAAAAGGTGCGCGAACCGGGGTCGATCCACAGCACGCAGCCGGTAAATCCAGTGTGGCCATAACTGCCGACCGGGAACAGCGTGCCGCGCGGACGCTCGGCAAACGGCGAATCGATGTCCATGCCGAGGCCGCGCAGTGCGCCGATGCCGGGCGGGCTCTGCACGGTGGTGAGCAGCCGCACGCTCTCCGGCGACAGCACCCGCACGCCGTCGAGTTCGCCGCCGGCGAGCAGCATGCGGGCGAAGCGGGCGATGTCGCCGGCCGTACTGAATACGCCGGCCGAGCCCGCCACGCCGCCGATCCGGCGCACCGTCGGATCGTGGACCACGCCTTGCAGCAGCGCGCCGGCGGCTACATCGCCGTGCAGGACCGGCGTGTC
>Ga0308169_10003028_pt1 | contig 16802 bp, 10 predicted proteins | sample PhyBR1_2_FD_202139 | JGI IMG/M metagenome (GOLD analysis project Ga0308169, IMG submission 202139) | Phyllosphere microbial communities from UC Gill Tract Community Farm, Albany, California, United States - DLSLSB.R1 | ecosystem: Host-associated > Plants > Phyllosphere > Unclassified | place... | reverse complement strand
CCGATCATCGTAGACGAAGGTAGACTGGCTGCTCATTCGGGTCTGCAAGAGCTACTATACGCTTGTACGTCTAACAAAGTCGATGTGGTATACGAAGAGCAGCCCTATCATCGGCGCGTCGATCCCTACATCTCTCCCGAATTCTGGAGGAGGCAGCGAGAGCACAAGAGGTTGGGGGCAGTTCAGTAGACGGGAGGGAGATTGAGGAGGAGATTCGATAGGAGGAGACAAGTAACGACTGAACAGCGGAGGTCGATAGGAGATTGAGGGAGGAGGAGGAGAGACGAGCTTGGAAAAGGGTCAACGTCGTTTCGAAATGCTGGATATGGTTCTGTTTTACTCCCTGTATGTGGCTACTCCTTCCTATGTTTCTGTAAGCGATCCGAGGTTGTCTTGTTCCGTCTCGACCAACGATTCGAGCAGAGAAGAGAGAGTTTCTTGCGAAATGATCTCAGCTCGTTCGCTCCGCCTTTCGCCTTTCTCGCTCGTCGGAATTATACTGTGTTGTCAAGTCTCATCCTCTTATGCTCAAGTCGGTATCCCAACTTGCAGATTCAGAACTTGTTTCCCTCCTCACGACGACGAAAACGAGTTTCTTTCTCTCACTCTTCACCTTCACTACGCCAACTCACTCGATCAACTCACAATATGCCCAACGTACGCTTCCTAGTCCTCTCAGACTCTCCCTGCCTCTGCTGACTCTTCCTTTTGCTCCCCCCACATTCTTGATCTCCCTTTTCCTTTCTCTCCCTTCCACGCCTCTCTACCTGTACTTTGAGCTACTATAGCAAGCTGGAATAAACTTTGACAGTGGAACGTACAATGGAAAGAACGCGAATGTGAGGACTCACTCCTCTTGAACGAGATCTCGTCAATCTGAGAGGTGCAAGCGGCTGACTCCCTCTCTCTCTTTGTACTCTGTAGAACGTCTATAATGGCTATCGCGGACTCGCCATGAACCCCCAAAGTTCAAGTCAGAATGTATCGGTCAGCTTTCCTCCTTCTTGTCGGTCTCTCTCTCTTTCGCTGCTCACGCTGGTTCACCTCGCTCCATTATGAGACAGCACGGACAACACATGATGTCTAGCTTCGAGAGTGCTGCCAAGAACACGTCAGCAGGGTATAACGGAGTCGTCCACAACGTGAGTCGATTCGTTTCTTCTCAGATTTCGCTGGAGTCGCTGACTTTCCATTGCTTTCTGAATAGCCTCAAACTTCTCAAGGTGCCAAGGCGAGCGCTTACTCGAAAGGTGCCATCATGCCTAGTTGGGGAAAGTGAGAGCTGTGGAAGAGCCGTAGTGAGAGAAGCAGTTGAATCGCTTGTGAGAATTGGAAAGAAAGCAGTACCTTTGTGGATAGTTTGGGCGACATGAGCTGCGGTTCGATCAGCAGAGTCTCTCGTGTGCTCGCGCTAGCGACGAGGGATTGTGCAGACAAGCGATGCGTGAGGCAGTACGCTTTCTTCTCCGTAACGAGGAGTCTCGAAAGTGCGAATACACTCGCGGCAATTCATTCACCTTCTGATCGAATATAGATTACAGGCTGAGCGGAATGATCTTCCTTACAAGCAGAAGGAAGCGGAGCGAGTCGAGGTGTCACACGCGAGAGAACCGATTTCACCTTTGAAACTTGATCGCTGTTTCGCCGACTTTGATGAATCCTTACGAAGAGCTCTGAGCCTTGACAATCCAATTGGAAAGTATGGGATGCGGAGTCTGACGCAAAGGTACAGGGATAGAGGGAATCGTCCATCGTGAGAAAATGAACGTGAAAGAAACCAAGACGACCTCGAGCTGAGAGAGCAGCCACGGCTCGGGATTGAAAGCGACACCACAGTGTCTTAAATGAGGCTCGTAGCTAGAAGACGAGGGAAGGAGAAGCGAATACTTCAAACTTCGAAGCTGGCGAAGTAAATTCGAGGTCAAAGCAAAAGTCTGAGGAGAGCGTCACAATTGACCGCAACCCTTCAGGAGTTGACGACGATCAAAAAGTATAGACCAGCTATCACGCTTTATGAGAAAACCTCGAGAAAGATGGTCGACAGGGAGATGGGCAACAGCAACAACAAAAAAGAAGAATCTGGAGAAGATGGGAATTGAACCCACTGCCTCTCGCATTCAGACTGTGTTTTGATCTGTAGCTTGTTAAGGCCGGTAAGAGTGAACAAGTGCTAAGCGAGCGCTCTACCGATGAGCTACATCCCCGGAGGAGAGAGCAGATTTTGATGAGAACTCGGGATTGCAATAACGTATATAAAGCATTTTGTTGACTCTGACTCAAAAACACCTCCATTCAAGATTGGCTGACTGTTGTCACCTTCGAGAAGAAGGAAGGAGAGTGTTCAATAAGGGAATAAAGAGGGAGAGAGTTGATAGCTTTGGAATTCGAGCAAACGACGAGATATAGCTCAATCTTTTCGCAATCGCTTAACAGAGTGATAGTACTGCATCTCCTTGTCGAGTGAAGGTGAGTCTCGACTGTGATATCGTCGTAGTGAGCGAGACAGGTGAGTTTGCGACCGAAAGTCATGACAAGGGAGGAGAGAGAGAGGCGAAAGCAACGAAACGCTAACAACATTTTTCTCGGCTATTCGAATCAAGCAATCGGATGTAGAGATACCGTTGTTTGTGCGGCCTCAACATGACAATTCAAACGGACAGTGTCGACAGTTGAAAGACGAGGACCAGATGCAAAAGCTCGATGTTTCCATACTGGTTCGCTTGCGAACCGGTATCGGGCAAACGTGGTCTCCTTTTCCGATCAGCTCATCGCGTCGCTCGAGCTCACCGCCATAGCACGAGAGAAAGACAAGATTAATTTGCGAAGAAGGATAACAGCAACTATGAAAAAGGTCAAAGAAAGCGAGGTATGAGATAGAGGTAGTGGGGAGGAAGGCGAGGACGACAGAGGGGTATCGTGGATAAAACAGGAAATCGGGAAGGAATGCGAAAGAGAACCTAGATACAAAGGGAAGAAAATGACGCGAGAGTGATTATTTAACGGGATACGAGATACTTTTCCTTCCAAAGTTGGGAGCACTAGGCGACTCTCAACCCTTCAAATCCTGTCGATAGACCTGTTCGAGGACTGCCACTCGGTGGAGGAGGCGCTCTGCGTCTCCCTTGTTTCGGACTGCCTGGAGGAGCATCCGAAAGATCCCCTACCGAATGAGATGCCGAAACTGGAGTACGAGGTCGACTCGAATTGGCCGAAGAGAGATTTGCGTCGGGAGGTGGAGGTGGTCTTCGTCGTCTAGCTGAGGCGTTGAGAGGGAGTTCGGAGGAATTCGAAAGGGGAAGCGGTGGTGCGTCTTCATCCAGGTAGTAGTGCTTCGAAGGATGAGTGAGGTGAGCAGAGAGCGATGTAGAGCGAGGTCGAGGATGAATGAGAGGCGGTTGAGATTCGAAATCGTGAGCATGTAGAGGAGGATGTGAAGCTGAAATCGAGCGAGGAATGATGGTTCGACTTGAGGTTGCTGAAGAAGAGGAGTGAAGGTTCGAAGCGGTGAGATGCCGTTGAGCGACAGGGTCGAGCAAATCGTGACCCGCTTCGATCGAGGGAATGGAGGGAGGTAGCGAATCGAAATCTTCGTGAACTGGCGACGAAGCGTAGATCTCCTCTTGGTACTCCAATTGGTCTTGAGGAAGGTAGGCTTGATACGAGGCCTTTACTGCGAGCGGTACGGTACCTTCGATCGATGACTGAGCAACCTCATCGACCACCGCTTGTTTCTCCTCCATCCTCATTCCCAAAGCTCCATCGCTCCTTTCCAATCCAGAGACTGACTGGGTCATCGGCGAATCCGCATAATCTGTCGAGCCAGTCGATTGAGATGTTATCGGTGCATCGTCGAGCGACCGCCTCCTCCTCAAAACCGTCTGTGAAGGCTTGTCCGGTCGACTCGGCGCTCGTCTCCTCATTCGTTTCCCCAGATTGCCTTCTCCCTCTTCCGCTACAGCTACCGCATCGACACTCAATGTACTCCCGCTCGTCTCCCTCAGTCGATCCCGATCATCCTGTGCCTTCAACCCAGCACACCAACTCCCTCTCAAGTTCCGCTCGACTAATCTCCGCGTTGTCGCATCGACTTCTCGGTACAGGGATGGTCGAATCAGAGTTTCGAGAATCTTGCGAAGTTGCGGTCGTTTGTAAGGATGATGTCGGAGCTGAGTGTTGGTCATCAGAGGATGAAGGACTCGTAGGTAGGTGTGTTTGAGCTGCAAGAGGATGTAGATCAAGAATCAGTGGATTTTCGTGGAATGCAGATTCTCGTTTGTCGTCACTTACACCTTCAGATTCTTCTCCCAAATCATGCAATTCTCGAATAAAGACATCCACCAAGACACACAGATCGTTTGTATAGAAGAATTCTTGTGTTCCGGAAGTGGTGAAGAGTAGATATAGAACTTTGAGGATGAGTAGCGAAACGCAAAGTGAATCAGGAGTGCCGTCTGTGATGCGAACGAAGCTTCTCAGTATCTTCGGGAATTGTGAGAGATAGTGAGAATCTCAAAAGCTCACCTGATCGGTTCAAGATGAAAATGATATTCTCTCCAAACGTTTTACAAGTATCTCCTGTCTCCTTCAACACCTCCAATACGAAATTAGGGCCTCTATCCTTCTTCTTCCCTACGTTCGACGGCAGTATCGGAGGTGGTAATTGACCTTCGCTGCCTGGAGGTAGAACGGGAAGAGCGGAAACCATGAATTGCTCGTTGAGGGCGATGAGGAGTTTGATCAAGGTGTAGTTGAACGTTTCGTCTTCTGCATCTCGGGTTCTTTCGACGAGGGAGAAGAGATGGGCGATGAAAGGGAAAGGGAAATGACCTGAATCAGTGCAATCTAGGTTAGTCGGAATGGACGGAGAACGAGGGACTCAGGTGAAAACGCACCCAATTCATCGGGAGACAACTTCTGTACTCGACACACTTCGTACAATACAGCAGTAGCCGCAACTCCCACTCGTTCCTCCCAACCTTCAGCAGGCATGTCGACCAATCTCGTCGGTAAAGGTTCATGATTCTCCCTCGAAACGATCGCGTGTTCATGTAACTCCTCCACGACTCCCGCATCCCTCACCCACTTCATCAACACGGGTACCACTTTCCCCCACAACTTCCTCATCAATCGAAACACTTTCGAACTTCCCGTCATGACTCCCGCTACTGCCGTTTGATCCTTCCTTTGTTCGTCCGGATGTCTGACTGCGAAGGAAGCGGCGTTGGCAGGATAGGTGATGACTTCTCCGAGATGTAGAACTAGCATGAGGGCGACAAAGAGGGTTTTAGAGGATGCTGAGGGTGAGGCGATGGATTCGATAATGTTGAAAGTCATGCGATCTCGATGTGAAGTGAATAAGGGTGCGTCGAGCAACATCAAAAGAGCGTGATCGAGAGCTCCCGGTGCCGCAAGGAACTCATCTATACAGGTGAAAGCGGATTAATCGAGGGAGAGTAGTAGTAGACAACGCGAGAGGTACTTACCCATGAAGTTTGAAACGAATGCGATATAATTCCGTAACGCATAATCAAGAGTTTCCAACGCAGAAGCAGGTGATACGGAGAGGAGATCGTCGAGTTCTATTCGAGTAGAACGTCAAAGATGAGCGAAGAGTGGAGGGAATGAGAATTGAGAGCAAAGAAGAAGTGTACCTGCCCAGAACTGATCAGGCGTGGTGAAAGTGTACTCTTGACCACATTCCATCCTCTGTCTATACCTCTCCTACCTTACAACCCGAATGAGAGAGGAGAGAAGGGGAGGGAATCGAGATGAGAGTGGGGGCAGCTGATTCAACGACTTGTTCTTGTATTTGCCGGGTTGATTGACCTTATTGGAGTATAGTAGAGGCGTTCAGATGGGTATCAGAGCGGTCTAGTGAGAGTGAGAGATGAATCAGGATGAGAGATTTGAAGTTCGCTTCTCTCACTTGGACCTTTCACTCTCGAGAAACAAGTTCAACCTGTTGAGACTACTCAGTACCACACTTAGAAGTCACTCGAATCCCATCTACCGTCAATCCATTCATCCTCGTCGAATCTTCGCTTGTTCAACTTTTGCAACAATGTCTGCTCAATTCGAACAACAACCTGATCAGAAGAAGGCAAAGACTAGCCCCGTCTTGCAAACTCACTCAGGAACATGTATGTTGCTCCCTTGTCTCTACTCATGCAAGACAGGAAGTTGACATTTCGTTTCCCTTTTCCAGTTCACGCCGATGAATCCCTCGCCATCTTCCTCCTCAAGCTCTTACCCCGTTACTCCGCTGCTGAACTCGTTCGTTCCCGCAACCCGGAAGATTGGGCGAAAGCGACAGTCGTGGTCGATGTCGGAGGAGAGTACGACGCTGAAAAGTTGAGATTCGATCATCACCAGCGTGGATTCACTGAGGTGTTTGGAAACGGATTCAAGACCAAGTTGTCAAGTGCTGGTCTCGTCTACAAGTGAGTAGCATATTCTCTCCCTCGATCTGTTCGGAATTGATGAAAGTTTTCGATTTCCAGGCATTTCGGAAAGGAAGTTATCTCGACCGTCATTGGAGAACCCATCGACTCGGAGGTTGTCAACACTCTCTGGCTCAAGATGTACCAAGACTTCGTTGAAGCGTTCGACGGAATCGATAACGGAGTAACCCAATACATCTCTTCCGAACCCGCTCTGTACCGCTCTCGTACCGACATCTCTTCCCGCATTGGAGCCCTCAACCCTAGATGGAACGAGGACTACAACGATCAGATTTTGGATGAGAGGTTCGTCAAGGCGAGTGAGTTGGCTGGGAAGGAGTTCTTGGAGAGGTTGGATTACCTCTACAAGGCTTGGTTACCAGCCAGGGAGATCGTCAAGAAGGCGGTAGAGAAGAGGAAGGACGTTCATCCGAGTGGAAAGGTGCTCGTCTTCGATGAGTTTGCTCCCTGGAAGGTAAGTCAACCGAATCTCTCTCGAACCTACTTTCTCGAAATTGACGATTTCCCCTTTCTCGATTTATAGGAACACCTTCACATCCTCGAGACCGACCTCTCAATCCCTCAAGAAGAACTCCCTCTCTATGCCCTCTACCCCGAAGATTCATCGAAACCCGAAACTTCGAAATGGCGAGTTCAAGCGGTTTCGGTCACTCCTGAATCGTTCGAGTCTCGAAAAGCTCTTCCTGAAGCGTACGTTACTCAAATGACTTGACTCTTTTGATACATCACGAGACTGAGTCTAGTTCCTTCGGTCTCGTCCAGGTGGAGGGGAATTCGTGATCAAGAGTTGAGCACTTTGACCGGTATCGACGGATGTATCTTCGTTCACGCTGCTGGATTCATCGGAGGTTCGTTCTCTCTATTCTGTCACCCACTACCGAACGAGGAAGAGGCTGACTTCGAGTTGCTGATGGAACAGGTAACGCGACGAAGGCTGGTGCGCTCGAGATGGCTCAAAAAGCTCTCGATCTCTAAGGTGCTGGAGCTCTCGAGCTGAGTAGGAAAGAGGGGAGGAGAAGTGAAGGGGTAGGGGGCGAGGAGGAGAGATAAAATAGAAGAAATACCGACAAAAAATCAAAAAACATTCCAAAACTTGGACTTTTGTCAATTCTGACAATACGAGAACCATTTCTCGTCGATAACGTCTGATTCGCGCTATCTGTGAGAGTGCAGCATGAGAGTCGTCTTATCAAACTTGGCGAGCGATGCGAGATATGAGACTTAGTGAGAGGATCTGCAAATCTCCTCTCTTGCATAAACCAAACACTTCGAATTCACAAAACAGCCAACAGACGCGTTCAAACCTGCTCTCACTACAATTAAATAGGAGCAACGCCCTCCTCAATGGCAGATCCACCGACTAGCTCTTCAAGTTCAACAGGAGAAGGAGGAGGGGAAAGGAGAAATCCTTCTACCGCGCCAGAAGGAGATTCGAAGGGTGTACCTGGCTTCTCGAGGGGTAGATTACCTGCCAGAATCAAAGAGGAACTAGCAGCAAAGGCTCAAAAGAAACAAGAGGAAGAGATGGAGAAGAGAACGGCAACAACAGGCAACCTCTCGACTACTCCACAACCTACAGCTCCTAGCCTACTCCCAGTCACCGTAGCTCGCTCAAACACTCCCACTCCTTCTACCACGACTTTGCCCAGTTCAACTCCCGCCATTTCGAGATCTCGTTTACCTCCTGGTGTTCGACCTTCACCTTCCCCTGCTCCTTCAATCGCTTCCTCCTCGACTTCTACCACGACCTCTCCACACAAACAACGATTGCAGAAATCGGTACCAGTCATTGAAATCGCACCAAGAGCGAAAAGTCTCAAACCTAGTTCACTGAACAAGGAGAGAGACGGATCTCAAGCAGGTTCAAAGTCGGAGGAGGTCAGACAGTCTACAGTAACAGAGGGAGGAGCTGAAATTCGAGAACCGACTGGATTGGGAATCATTCTTGGAGGAAAGGCGGGTACATTGGAAGGACAGGGAACGGAGAAAGGAAAAGAGAAAGATACGGAGGAGATGGACGTCTCTATGGAGCTCGATAGTGCTAGCGATACGATCACGTCGGAGAATGGTGGAACGAACGGTGGAGGAGATTCAGTGAAGCAATCGACAGCAGCAGAATACGTCGCTCTGTAAGTTTCGCCAAATCTGCTCAATCCAAGGTTTAGATCGTACTGAATGTCTGCCGTGCTTCATAGATGCTTTGCAACCCTCAAAGATCTCGACGTATCAAAATCAGGGGATCAAGAAGAACTCGGTCGGAGACTTTCCAAACTCTTCGGGATTCTTCATCGAATGTACCTAAACGATAACCCTCCCCCTCCTCCTCCCGCGCCCACCCTTCCCTCATCCCCTAGCGTATCCCTCTCTGCTCTTGAAGAACTCGAACTCCGGATGACTGCTCGTATGGACAAGGTTCAGAAGGAACGAGATGGAGAAATCGAATCACTCAAAACGCGACTAGCTCAGCAAGAAAAGGAGCGTATCTCGCTCACCTCGTCAGTGAAGGATCTCACAGCAGGGTTGGGGAATGCGATGAAGATGGCGGAAGAAGCGAAGAGAGAGGCGGAGGAAGTGAAGAAGTCAGGTCGAGGGGATTCCGTTCAACAATTCAACGCTGCGAGTATCGATAAACGGATCGATGATAAACTCAATCTCGCCCGGAAACCGATCTTCGAGGCTGCAGCAGTGAGAGCCGAGGCGAACATGCAGATCGCTATCGACAGAGTTCGAACCGATTTCGACAGCAAGGTCAAGTCAATCGATGAAGGGTTCCAAGATTGGTGGTCAGAGCAACAAGCAGGGTTGGAAAGGTGGTGGACGGGCAAAGCCACAGAATGGGAGGCCAGGTTAGCTTCTACACCTCGTTCGCTTAATCAACTTGCGATATCTGCTCGATCCGCTTCCTCGACCTCATCGCTTCCCATGAATCCCCCTCCTCCCGCCGATCCTCGTCGTACTACTGCTCTACAATCTCATCCCTCTCTCTCTGGTAGCGTGTCCCCAACGACCACCTCCGCATCCTCTCGTCTACCTCCCACCGGTCCTGCTGCTTCCCGCTTAACCCCTACCGGCCCCTCCTCTTCTCGTCTCCCTCCTACGACATCAACAGCTCGCCCTTCTCCCCTATCTTCTTCCACTCCTCGTCCCGCTCAATCGAGTTCCGCGCCAAACCTTTCCCCTCGAGCTGCCTCTCCCATCGAACCTAATTCAACAGCAGCCAACACTCCTTCCGCAACCGATTTCGTCACTCAACAACAGCTTCAGAGAATTCGTCTACGACAAGTCACAGAGCTTGAAACACTCCAAGAAAGTCTCAAATCGAGGATGGACCATCAAAAGAAAGATTTGGAGGGGAAACTTGCGAAACTCGGGTTCTCGCGATCTGGGGATCAGGGAGTTGGAGTCGATTCACGAGGCACCAGTCCTGTTGCCACCAGAACTACGAGCAAGACTGCTAGGAATGGAGGAGAAGTCGAGAATCAACCCGCCGAAAACGACGATCGACCTTCGAAACGACCTCGGACCGAAGGACCTTCAGCTTCTGAGCTCACCGCAGCTATTGAAGGTGCGAAAGTGGATGCACAGGTCGCGAAGGAAGCGATGCAACGAATCGGAGAACTCGACATTCAGCTCAAAGCGATCAAGGGAACAGTCGACTCGGAGCGAACCAAGGTCAACAACATCGAGCAGAAGTGGGAGACGGACAAGACGGAGATTCTCGCGAGGATGAAGGATGGCAACACGAGTGTGACGAGGACGGCTCAGCTCGAACTCAAGAAGTTGAGTGATAGCTCGGAAAAGTCAATCAGTGACCTCAATCGGAAGACTGGAGGAGTCGAAACTGAACTCGAGAGGAGGATCTCGACTGTCGAAAACTCTTTCAGCAAGAAACTCTCGGACGCCGAAACCAGTCTCGCGAGATCCATCTCGACCGTCGACAACAACCTCAACAAGAAAGTTACAGAGTTGGAGACTGGACTCGGAACGAAGATGGCCGCAGCGCAGCAGGCCGCGAGCAAGTCGCTCTCGAAAGCCGAGAGGAAACTAGAAAAGAGCATCTCCAACGTCGAATCGCAGGTGAATCAAATGGAAAACGAGAAGAACGAGACCAAGAAGCGGGTGGAAGGGGTTGAAGAGAGATGTGCAGGTCTCACGGTCGAGATCAGCGAGACTTCCGACCGAGTGAGTCACGTTTCTCTGATGCTTTTCCTTGACGAATGACTGACGAATCGTCGTCGCTCTCTCTCTCTCTCTCTCTCTCTCTCTCTCTAGCACCGCACTGATCAAGCATCGAATCAGTCTGCACTCAACGATCTTCGACAGCGAATTGACGGAAAGGCCAGCGAAGAGATGGTACAACAAGAGATCAGTGAGCTTCAGGTGAGCGCGACTCTTTCTTCCTTGTTTCTTCTTTCGTAGGGACTGATCACTCCGTCGTTACGTAACAGCGTGCCGTCTCAGTAACCAAAGTCCGTCTCTGCTTGATTTTCCTGTTTCACAGCGACAAGCTTGTGCTGACCTCGTTCTCCCCATGACAGCCGATCAGCCCGAAAGATATCCTACCCTTCGTACGAGCGGAGCTTACCGCAAGACACCTCGACGACGTCGCCCACCACCTTTTGCGGCTCCAAGCGGCGACTGATCAATGTCAAGAGGATCTACAACAAGTGTCTTCGAAACAGAGTCATTCGAAGCAACTTCTCGACGTCTGTCATCTGAGCCTGAGCAACCTCAAGCAAGAGTCACTCGCCGACAACGAGGCTTTCGAAACATTCCAAGTCAACGCCAACTCCCGGTTCAGTTCGCTCGAAACCACCTCGAATGCGACCATCACCGAATTGGATCAGTTCAAAGCGGATTTGGACCGAACGGCAACTTCGATCCGAGAGCAACACGAACTGGACGTCGAACGAATCACCGAATCGATTCGAACCTCGAAATCACGTTCAGAAGAGGATCCTCGACTATCGAAACTCGTCGCCGAAGTCGATCGTCTCACCCGAGCACCGTCTGCACAGGACCTCGATTCACGAATTCAGGATCTCCGTTCGATCCTCAATACCGCACAAGCTACTCTCACCGCTCATCAATCTCTCCTCGATGCAATTCGTTCGAAACCCACTCCTCCAGCTTCTCCGACCCTAGCTTCGACTCAATCACTCTCTACTGCCGTAACTCCCACCTCGACACTCTCGCAACTCTCCCCTGAACTAAAGAAGGAACTCCTCACCTTCGTCTTCCGCTCCTTCGAAGAGCTCTTCAAACGACCTGATTCTTGGATCTGCGCCGAAATAGCAGGGATTCGACAACCTCTCGAAACCAGGATGGATACTTGGGATACTCGAATCGAGACGTTGGATCAAACCATCACTAAGAAGATTTCGGATGTTGAAACGTACGCTCTGTCTCGTCACTTACCTCAATCGCTAGACACTCTGACTGACGCTCTGTTCCTATTTGACTACAGCACTTCCCGTCTGAATCAGCGTCTCGCTGAGAACAGCAGCGATATGTTGAAAGACGCGAAGATGATCATCGATAATCGTTTCAAGGGTATGGACGCCTATCTCTCTACGGTCTCCCATTCGATCAAGTTCATCCACTCGAGTCTGCAAACTATCCTGGCTGAGGCTCAAGGGATCCAACCCCAAGTCACCCCTCAACCCCAAACTCAATCGCAATCTCAACCTCAATCTCAGTCACAGCTTTCCTCGTCGCAGAATGGCTCGTACAATCAAACTTCGGCTCAAACCCATGCTCAAATGCAATCGGCTCAACACGTCGCGCAACAGCAGTATCAACAACAGCTAGGTCAGAATCCAGTCTGTCAACAACGCTCCTCGTCCCTTTCGAACAGTACATCTCGACCTCTTTCCGCCCCGAACAATCAATCTTACCCAAATCAACAATCTCACGCCCCTCTTCCTACCCAGCAGCAACCTCACAACCCTTCCAGTGTCGCCGCATTAGGACAATACACTCCCTACCCTTTCAATCCTAACTTCCCCTCTTGATTCTTCCCTAGATTTTCTTTGCCTTTCTGTACTTACCTAGAGTCTTACACCTACCCTTGCCTTTCAGTAGCTTTCCCTCTTCCCCCTCAGTGCCTTTTTTTCTTTAGTAGTTAACCGGATCTGTTGTACTTTTTTTCATTCGTTCATTCCCTTTCGATTTGCTGTGCTGTGATTTGTCAATTGACTTTGCTCGTACTTACCGCACTCGTGAGTTTGGCCAGTCCTTCATCTCGCTGCAACCGGACGAAAACATCGAGCTTTTGCATCTCGTCTTCGTCTTTCAACTGTCAACACTGTCCGTTTGAATTGTGATGCTGAGGCCGCACAAACAACGGTATCTCTACATCCGATTGCTTGATTCGAATAGCCGAGAGAAATGTCGATAGCCATTCGCTTCTTTCGTCTCTCCCTCTTTCCTTCTCCTGCTTTCAGTCGCCAGCTCACCAGTCTCTCTCACAACGACGTTGAAGCAATTGAGACTGACACGCGATCGACAAGGAGATGCAGTACTAGATACTTCATTCACTCCATTGCGAATTTGAAAGATTGAGCTATATCTCGTCGTTTGCTTGAGTTCCGAAGCTATCAACTCTCTCTCTCTCTCTGATCCCTGATCAAACACTCTCCTTCTTTCTTCTTGAAGGTGACAACAGTCAGCCAATCTTGAATGGGTGTTTTTTGAGTCAGAGTCAACGAGGTGCTTTATATATGTTGTTGCAATCCCGAGTTTGCATCAAAATCTGCTCTCTCCTCCGGGGATGTAGCTCATCGGTAGAGCGCTCGCTTAGCACTTGTTCACTCTCACCGGCCTTAACAAGCTACAAATTTAGGGACAGTCGACTGCGAGAGGCAGTGGGTTCAATTCCCATCTTCTCCAGATTCTTCTTTTTGCTTTCCAATTCCTTCCAATCATCTTCTGCCAGATTGTGCACAAAGCGTTGACAGAGATGGGCTGTACTTTTGGGGGTCGTTCGCTCCGGTAGAGTACGAGTTCGACGCTCTCTCACCAGACTTTTGCCCTTGACTTCGAGTTTACTTCGCAAAGAGCTTTGGATCTTGGAGTTTCCGCTCCTTCTGCACTTCTCTTCTCTTGCCATCGACTGACATCAGAGGCACTGCTGCCGTATCGCTCAGTCAAGCGGCGCGCGCTGTTGAATGGAAGAAGTCGCTTTCGCTTTTTCCTGCTCGGGTACAGACGTCAATCCTCTAAGCTCAGTCTATACTCTGTTCTTACGCGCCCTGCTTATAGTAGCCTGTCGCTAAACTCTGACCACAAGCCAGAGAGAGATATTCGAAAAGCGAGGTGCGTGCGATGGAATCAGATCGAACCTTTTCTGTTCTTCCTTCTCCTCCCGCCACGTCTTGCCTCTCGCTCAACTCGCCTCGACAAGCCGCCAAAGCACAGAACCAATATCTGAACATGTCGACTCCTTCTCTCAAGCTTCAGGACTGCGCTATCTGCGAGAAGAAAGCGACTTCGGTTTGTTCAAAGTGCAAGACCACCTCATTCTGCTCAATCGAATGCCAGAAGATGGTGAGCTATCTCCTAATTCTCTTCAAAATCACTGACTTACTCGGCTCCCTTCTCGTAGCTTCACCCAGTTCACCAGTTCTCTACTGTCATCCTGATTATGTTCTTGAGCTGATCTGAGGTGTAGCGGTAAAGTGAAGGAAGGAGAGAGATCGACAAAGTTGAGAGACCTCTTTTGCCTCGACCAACCGAGATTTCTGCAGTCTACTCCGATAGCTCTCACCTTACCGGATAGTGCAATAGGTACGCGAACATGTGTAAGCGATCCCCGGATTTCGAGAAACTTCGCTTTTCGCGCTCTCTCGCAAGCTGTTTCGCTCGTTCCATTCGCTACTGCTCAAGCTGATCCCTCGATCCGAGCGTCGAAGTAGTCGTGAGATAGACGAGAACGTCGGAAACGCCACATAACAACGATAAATTCCATCATTCTCCAAAATCTAGCTTGCGAATCAAAGGACTACTAAGCAAACTGACAACCCTTAAGCACCCGTCCATTTGGGCAGGTCCCCTTGCCTAGTAGAGGCGTTGGCTTGAGCCTGGGGAGAAGCTTGAGGCTGTGGCATACAAAGAGGAACGGTCAGCGTTCTGTTTCGTCGAATGCGACAGAAGAGACAACGTCTTACGTTCTGCTTGGTTCCGTTGTACCCATTGTTGAGGGCAGCAGAAGTCTTGGAGAAGTCGCTCATGACTTGCTGAGAAGCCTGTGACAAGGAAGAGGGAGAGAATGAGCTTCGAAAGGGAAAGAGACGAGAGGAGACGCGATTACTTACAGCCTTGCTCTGGGCAGAGCTTTGAGGGTTCATGACGTTACCGCGGTTACCGTGGTATACATCCTGAGAGAAAGGGAAGGATGGGTCAGCTTGAGCTTCGTTTGCCGTGACGATTGAAAAGGTTGAGCTCACATTTGCGTTCTTGCCTCCAGAGACGCCGTGGTGACTCTTGGAGAAGTCGGGTGCGGGAATCTACGAGTGTATAGGTCAGTGATATGAACGGCAGGGGATGAAGGAATGAAAGGGCGAAAGAGGGAGAGGACCGCTGAGGGAGAAGGGGGGAAAGAACCGATATCATGTAGAAGACTATAGAGCTTGGGAGGAGAGGGTAGACCCACGTTCTTGGTCATCTTGAGAATCTTTGAGTGAGCTAAAGATGTGAAGAGAAAGAGAAAGAAAGAGGCAGCGGCAAGAGACGAAGGAGATTCACTCGAGATTGTCCAAGCTTCGATGACAAGTCGGAGATCGTGGCTTTTCTTTTGAGCGTGACTCATTCTCGCCCTCTCTCGTCACGCTGCGAAGCGAGTGTACTGCGTGTACGAAAGTAAGTTGCAAAAGGAATGCGATGAAAAGAAAAGATATGTACAGCCTCAGAATTCGAATCCCTCCTGTCGGAACTCGTCAACGTTGGCACCAGGGAATGCTTTATCCGCAAGATCATGTCGTTCCTGCGAGCGATACGATCAGCTCAGAGAATCAGCGAACGAAAATTCGATAGATCTCTGAGAGAAAGTGAAAACTCACCATGCAAAGGAAAGCTCTCCTAAGAGTATGCCACAAGTTCGCACTCCCATCGTCCGCCTCCCCAATCGGTCTTCCCCTCCCAACGTCCTCATCTCCAGCTTTCCCTTTTCCCTTCCCCATCCCATTCGCCTCCCTCGTCATTTGACCCTGAATAGCAGCCAACAAATGTTCTGCCGCTTCGTGGTAGCACCCGATGTTGAGGCACGAGACTCCGAGGTTGTAAGTTGCTCGAGTGAAGGTAGGGCGAAGTTCGAGGGCTTTGCGATAGGCTGAAATCGCTTCTTCTGGTAATCCACCGTTGGCGAGAGTTGCTCCAAGTCGATTCCAAAGGAGGAAATCCTATCGACGAGCACTGTGTCAGTTATAATAAAGAGAGTGAGGAAGAGGGAGAGAAGAGAGTGACAAGCGTACATCAGGTCTAACGCTCAATCCAGCCTCGAAACAATCCTTTGCCCTCTCATAATCCGAATTACTATAGAACAATACTCCCAATCCAACCTGAACGTCCGGATCGACAATCGCGTTCGCTTCCAACCCTTGTCCCTCAGCTCGAGATTGAGGACCTGCTTGAGCGGCGGAAAGGAACAAGTCGATTACTCTGTTCGAGGCGTCCCAGGGCGAACGCATGGATTGTTGCGAGGTTGGAGGAAGGGCGATAGTAGGGTAGGATAAGGAGATCCATTTTTCGAGAGTTGCGAGTGCTCGTAATTCTTGTCCTTCGTTTACGTAAGCGACGGCGAGTGACTGTGAAGGAGATTCTCGACTCAGCTAGATTCGACCTGAGCTGAGTGAAAGAGAGATGAGCTCACCATCCAAGCAGCTACTCCATCAGGACCACCACAAGCTACCGCTTTCTCCAACGCTCTGATTCCCTTCGCTTCCCTCTCATCCGCCGCCCAAGTCTCCCCCGCAGCTTTCCACGCCTCGGCTCTCGTTTCGTCCTTTCTACAAGCCGCCTCGAACGCCAATGCCGCCTCACTCAACGGTGCCCCTTCACTCAACAACCTCATTCCCTCTGCATAAGGATCTTGTAAATCCAAATACCCATTCTCCTCGCTAAACGGGAACGGTGATTGATCTTGTAAGAACCCATCTACGTTCTCCCTCGTCCATTCTTTCCCTCTCCTAACTTCTGGTAATCCAAACATGCCATCCTCTTCATCATCAAACAATGAATCTCCATGAATATCATTGAACTGACTCCCGTACTGCGATTCCCATTCCGCCAATTCCTTGTCCGATTGTGAAGAAGTGTTGAGTTGATCCTTGAGTTGACTCCAAG
>Ga0308169_10003027_pt1 | contig 16807 bp, 21 predicted proteins | sample PhyBR1_2_FD_202139 | JGI IMG/M metagenome (GOLD analysis project Ga0308169, IMG submission 202139) | Phyllosphere microbial communities from UC Gill Tract Community Farm, Albany, California, United States - DLSLSB.R1 | ecosystem: Host-associated > Plants > Phyllosphere > Unclassified | place... | reverse complement strand
AACTGAATGATTTTGGCAACATACAAAAATTTAGAGAGAAGGAGAGCAAAGAAACATATGCGATGCGAAGAAAGAAAGAAAGGTAAGCTAAGTCGATAATCGAGAAGGGGTAGACTGCGACTGATAACGTGTGTGAGGTGGAATTCGAAAGGAACGATGTACGAGCGAAGAGAGAGAGAGAGACAGAACGAAATCAGGAGCATTGAGAATGAGGTTACTCTGATCCTGATCCATCTGAACCTTCTTCATCTGAGCTAGCTGAATCGTTCGGGTTGACTGTGGTGTTCTTGCCGAGGTCAGCGTCTCCTCAATGAAAGGAAGTGCTGATATCATCCGAAAGACTCACCTCCAGCTATCGGTCTCGCCGCTTTCCTTCCCACCGCTCCACCTCCCACATTCCCACTGTTCACGGCACCATTATTACTACCAGGCATTTGTTTCCTCGGTTGTTTCTGCGATCCATTCCTCTGCATCCCCTCACTCGCACCATTCTTCGTCCCCACCTTCTTCGATGCCGGAGGTGGCACTCTCGGAGTCTTTGATGATTGGGTTTGTGGTGGAGGAGCTTTCGAGGGAACGACAGAAGAGATCTCGAGGTCTGAATCGGAATCTTCAGAATCCGAGTCGGGTCGATCAGAATTCTGTACTTTCGCGACGGGTTTCGAAGCTGGGGGTCGAATGGGGGCTTTAGTGGGATAATTCTGGGGTCGTGATTGCGCGTTCGTTTGCGTTTGAGCGAGTGGATGTGGTCGACCGTTGTTTGAGACTGAGGGAGTTTTCGACGGCAAGCGTTGTAAGGGTTGCGAGGTGTTTTGATGTGGTGGCAGAGCGCCGGGTGCGACTGAAGAGGGTCGAGGAGGGATGGAGTGGGATGTTGCGGTAGGGGAATTGACGGGAGACGCGGGTAAGGACATGGTTTTCGAGAGAGGATGTGAACCGATGTGAGGTGGTTGGAAATTGGATGAACTGGATGGCGTAGATGACACTGTTCCTCAACAAGCTATGCGTTAGGGTCTTGCTCGACAGAAACGAGAGCAATGTGACGAACGAGGAGTAGGTTTCGATTTCTTATTCTGACCCGCAGGAGAAGAAGTCGCACTCCTCTTGATCCCGTTGATCCCGTTCTTTTCTAAAAGACGAGCCGAGCCAGTCAGTCTATGTCCTCGTAGAAGAGAGGAGCGTGGAAAACGTACTCTCTGTATCTGTATCAGATCCGTAATTACTCGTACCCGATCCATTCCTATTCGTTTCTCATTTCGAATCAGCTCGAATTACTCATCGTGAGAGACGTATCAAACTCACCTTGCACCGTTCGCTTTCCCGTTGACACCAGCAGCAGCGTTCGCAGCGGCTCTTCGTTCGCCTCTTCTCGAACCTGAAAGTCCCATACATCCGCTCAAATGACTCGCATATCTCGGTGCCGCAACCTGTGACCTACCTTTTGAGCTCAATCTGATCATGACTGAGTGTAGAAAGAGGGCTCACCTGTCTGTTACAGACCATACAAGCGAATAAACCATCATCTTTGTCTTTCTTCGTTGGACTCGTTGAAGTTCCATTCAATCCACCTGGTACAGCTAGTAGTCCATTCTGAGTATTCGATGGTGCGCTAGCTTGTTGTCTATTCAAGAGAGAGAGGAGAAAGTGGTTGGGTTGTTTGATGAGCGAATCGAGAGGAGAGAGGAATGGGAGAACTGACTGAGCTATCCGAGAACGACGAAATTGGGCTAACTGATGTTCTTCTATTGCTACGTCTGCTATCAGTTCGTGTAGGATCTCAAGCGTGAGTGAGGAGGCCTGGAATGAATGGAAAATTGATGAGCGAGATGAGAGGAGGCAGACAGCTACAGAAGCTCGAGAGGAGTATGCTACGTACCAGGGAATCTATTGTAGGCTCGGAGGAGCTAGGGGCCGCCATCTCAAGTCAAAAGTCGGGAGTTGTGAACGAGCAGTTTTGAACAGACGAGAATCTCGAATTTCGCAGAGGGAGGACCAGTCGACCGAGAACTTTTACTCTCACTCGCTACGCTCACGAGCCCAATGAGGAGGAGAGACGAATGAGTAGATGCTTAGCAAACAAAATCAGGTGCAAAGGAACGACAAGAAGTATAGAGTCAAAGTCAAAAAGGAAACTATCTGCCTCCTCTATGACCACTCTTCGTAATTCCCGCTCTCCCTCTCAATGCCGTATTCCTCCCTGACCCTCTACCTACTCCTACACCCCTCTCCATATCCATCGCAAACAACAGATCCCCCATTTCCACAACATGATGTCCAGCTTCCCATTCCTCTTTCGCGATCTGGGTTCGTTGAGCGTCATGCAGGGGTGCGACGTTGAGTCGAGAAGTGGTGAGAGCATTGTTGAGTAACGAAGGATCCTTCGCTGAGATCGGAGTGTTGTTCGCCGGGTTCAAAGAAGATAAACCAGCGTTTCCACCTCCCAACCAACTTGACTGACTCGGTGTAAACTTCGGTCGACCCAGAGATGAAGAGACTCCTCCTCCTCCTAACAGCGAAGGTGTTGCTGGGGAAGGTGAACCAAAAGTTGAAGGACCAGCAGCTGCGTTCATCCAACTATATTTGGTACCTCCCAAACTTTTCATCGCTGAATGATCCGTCAATCGTTTCCTAGCGTCTTCCGACATGTTCTTGGCGATACTAGTAGCACTCGGTGTCGAAGTACCACTCGGAGTGGAAGCTCCTCCTCCTCCACCACCAGGTGTTGTCGTACCATCTGCGTTCAATTTCGATTTCTTCTTCTTCTTGGGTTTCCCATCTTTCCCTAATTCCTTCGTTGGTGTCGAGGGAGCTGAGGAATCGGATTGATTGTTGGCAGCGAGGAATCGATCCGCCGCATTCTTTGCCTTTCCTTTCCCCTTTCCCTCAGATTTCTTCGATCCTTTGATACGATCCCCCCTCGGTTCGCCATCACTTCCAGTTTCGTCGAATACTCCAGAACCATCCTTCGCCTCTGCTTCTTCCAACCGTTTCTGAGCTTCTTCAGCCCCATAAATCTCCTCTGCAGTTTCCCTCTCCCTCTGTTCCTTGAAATCCCGATTCATTCGTTCCTTCCTGAACTTTTGTTCTTCCGCTCGATCCACTCGTTCCATCACTGCCAGATACCTCTCAGGATCATCATACACTAATGAATCCCAAGCAGGTACTTTTGGTCGTTTAGCCCTCGAAATCTCATCTTCCTCTTCTTCTGATTCCTCTTCTGATCCCATCTCTTCATCCTCGTCATCTTCTGGCATATCTCCATTCATAGGATCTTTCCGTCGTCGTCGTTTGCGGGTGGAAGGAGCGGGAACGAAGGGAGGAGGTCGGAAATGTGAAGAGGTTTGTCGGTGATCTCGAGCGGAAATGGACGAGTTTATGAGAGATTGAAGGCGATGTCGAGTGGCGAGTGCGATGAGAGGGATAGTATCGGGTTCGAGGGTTTTCAATGAGAATGCAGCAGCTGTAGAAGAAGATAGCAGATCCTATCAGTCGAGTTTTTGCGATAGATAGATCAATTCTCTTCCTTACCAACTTTCTTGACGCACTCGGCCAGTACTGAAGGATCGATGAATTCTTGTTTCCTACTTCTATCTATCCCGTTATAAGCGTTTGCTTGTGCAGCAGCCGAATTATTCGAAGCGGCAGCGTTTGCCATGGCTTGAGCATGCGCACGTTCGTTACTCGCTCGTAATGATTCCTCTTCAGCCTATGAGTCAACCGGAGGAATCAGCATACTGCACAAGGGACATGGACAGAAACTCGAGGACTCACACCTAAATCTACTCCACTCGCTCCCACTGCGTCCATCAATGAATCTACGTTTGTCGACTTGCCATTCGTTTCTCCGGTAGGTCTGTAGTTGCCGAAGCTCTTCCTATCAGCACTTGTTCTCCTCGAGCCAGATTGCAGGAGCTAAGGAACTCACTCTTGAGAATTTGATCGACCTCCAGCAGCATTCGAACCTTTTCCTGCTATGCACGAGCCATAGGGGCAGTTAATACACTAGTATGCCTGGCTACGAGCTATTCCCGTGCCCTTCCATGTTGTGTAAGGTCCAGCAACACCTTGATCTTTCCCTCAAACCTCCTCCACCCGTACTCACTCGAAGCGCCTCTCCCTTCTCCCAGATACATCTCACAGCTCTAATAGACACTTTCGAGCTGAGTGGAGCGTAGGAAGAGTGACGTACCTTTACCCTGAGGTAATTGTAAACCACCATTTCCACCTCCAGCTCCTCCTCCATTCGCAGTCTGCCCGCTCTGCCAAGGCTGAGGAGTACCTGTCCTACTGGACATTGATTGAGGTTGATTGGGCCGAAGCTGAGTGAAGGGTGGAAGAAGACGAATCGATCAACACGATTGAATAGAATTGCTCGCAATAGGGAAATAGACAAGTCGAATTTCGCAAGCTAGCGATATCACTCGGGTCTCTTCAGAAAAGAAGATAGAGTAAGCGACGAGAGATTACATCGCCTGGCAGAACGAGGCAAGAAAACGATCGAGAAGGAAAAGCCTTCGCGACCGAAAAATCGACGAAATTTGAACAACCGTCCCAGAACTTGCGCTTGATGTACAAACCCTACAAAACCACCAAGACCACATAGCTAAGTCCTCGACAGTAAATCACTCATACTCCCACCCTCCTCCATCGCATACAAGCCCCTAGTCCTTCCTCCCAAATCTCCCGAGCTGATACTCGTCCTCAATCCCCTCTCCTCCTTCACATACAGCTGTTGAATCGAAGGAGAGCTTGGTGGTGGAGGAGAAGAAGGAGATTGAGAGTGAGAAGAGGAGATGTCATAGGATGAAGCGGAACGACGAGCTGCAGAGGAGGTGAAGAACGGGAAACGTTTCCGAGTGGATTGAGGGGAGTGCATGGATTTGGTAGAAGGAGATGAGGTGAGCGGTGACAGGCGAGGTGAAAGAGTCGCTTGAGGAGTCACTGCGGAATGGAGGAGGGATCAGTGAAGCGAAGCGAGTGGAGAGGGGGAGATGAGAAAATGCTCACTTTGTCTATTTCGACCAGAGTCTGTATTGACTGTTCTCCGTCTTCCCTCGATCTGAGACTGAAGAGATTCGACCAAGTCCCCTTCGTCTGCCCTAGCCAACTCAGCTCCATCACAGCCTGCCTCGATTCGGATCAACTTGACTTTCTTTTCCCTCTCCAATCTCTTCCTGAGCGCTTCCGCCGTCGCCGAATTGCCCGCTCCGTACTCTTTAATCTGTCGAAGTGCGTCAAGGCGAGTTCGAGAAGTCCGTTTCGGGTCGAGGGAGATCGAAGCGAGTGAGTAACCGATTGAGAGAGAGACGAGTTCGACGGATTGATCTGATGAATCGAGGAGAGGGTGGGCGAGAGCAGAAGATGCGGGATTTAGGGAGGTCGGAGACGGGACATAAGGGGAGGAGGTTGAACCGGGCAGAGCCATCGAAGCTTGAACGATTCCGAGGAACGATAGATCGGATTCCGAGTCGAGCCAACACTCTTGAGCGCGAGAAGATGCCGAGTTTGAACGTAGATAAGCGAGAATCGCAGTTTGACAGGATGATCGAGAAGGAGGAAGAGGTGAAGTGGCAGCAGGAACGAATTGTTTGATCGCCGACTCGAGTGCTGTTCTCCTTGGGATGGCTTGGACTGCGGAAGTTGTTCGACTGCTCTTCGAGAACAACCGTGACCATTTCCCACCTCGCTTCGGTTTCATTTGACAAGGTGCCGATGCTGTTCCTTCGAGCCTAAGAGCTTGTCGAGCAACTCTGGTACAGATATCAAGGGTTTCGTCGATCGATAGACCGTACTGACCTAGAAGGAGGGCAGGAAGAGCGGAGGAAGAAGTGCCGACGATAAGGTCGAAGTGCTGCGAAGGAAGTGAAGAATTGCTGGTCGAAGCGAGATGTTTCTTGAGAGCGAGAAGCTGAGGGATTGGTCCGACGAGTCCTCCTCCGTCGAGAGACAGGATACGAAAGGGGCTCGGAGACTTGGGAGGAAGTGAGGGTGGAATGTCGTCTGTTGTATCGTCAAAAGATGTGACGATCAAACTCGGCGATTGAGGGAGGGCGGGAGATGGAGGTAGGAGAGGAGGTTGTAAAGAAGTCACCTCATCGAATGTAGGCGAGAGTAGAGGTAGGTCGAGCTGAGGTGAAGGCAGGAGATCGAGAGGAGCCGGAGTCGAGGAGCGTCGAGCATCGATGATTGGGGAGGAACCGATCTCTTCGACAGCGAGGGGTGATAGCGGAAGGGGGACGTTGTATGCTAGCGTCGGACTATCCGGTCGAAAAGCTTCGGTAGCTGCCTCTGCGTTCGGCCTATCCGTAATTTCGCTCTCCTTCGTTTCATCTTCCTGCACATCTTCAGCCGTTCCAGCCACGCCGTTTCCAGCGTCCTCAATCTCTTGCTTTAATATTCGTTCGTCGACGAGCGGAACGTGTTCTTGATCTTGTGCCTCATCCTCAACTTCCGCCGTTTCTTCCTCGCCTAGCGAAACCTCCGACTCCAATGGCGGAAGTACCGGTTCAAACAGTACCGATCCCATTGAGCTGCTCGTGGTCATGGCCATACTTGACACGGTCGAAGTGCTTCGATCGAGGAAGTGCGAGGATGGTTCGTCGTTGTCGAAGGGTTTGGGAGGAAGGGGTGTGAGGGAAGCGATGGCGGAAGGAGCAAAAGTGCTGGGAATCTCGTCGACGGAGGAGAGTGAAGGGAAGGGATCGGAGGACGGAAGGTCAAAGGGTGGAGGTGAGGCGGGAAGCTTGACATTTGTGGGATCGAGGGTGAGTGAGATAGGCTCTGTCGATTCAATTTTGTTCTCGGCCATTGGCTCCTCCTCCTCTCGAGCGGAGAGACTGACAGTATTCAGAAGTGCCGTAGTTGCCTCGGGAGTGACAGATCCAAAACTGGGTTTCGAATCGATTGTGGGCGCTTCGACAGAAGTCAGAGGAGGCTGCGAAACTGCTCTTCTCATCAAACTTCCTCCAGCTGTAAGCTCCACAGGCAAGCCCAGCCCAATCGTCTCTGTTGTCGTCGACCAGCTGGACTTTGGCGTTGCACGAATGATCGAGCTCCCTCCTCCTGGACTTGGCCGAAGAATCGGATTCTGCTCGAGGCACCATTCGATGAATGCAGCTCGACGTTGTCCTGGCGTCTCGATTGAAGGTACCGAGCCAATTCGAGAAGCGATGAAGCGATCGTAGATTGGGCCTTTGAGAACGATACTCAGTTGAAAGAGTCGAGGTAAAGCGGAGTAATCCTTCTCGTGGTCGGCGGCATCCTCCTCTGTCCAGATTGTCGATGGTGAAGTAAGAGAGAGGGAGTACGTAGAGATGCAGGAAAGGAGTGAGTTGGAGAGTTTGCCGAGAGATTTTGTGGTTTTCGGAAGAGAATCGACGAGAAGAGCGAGACGAGACTGCGTCGAATTGGCGAGGTGATCTGTAGCGAAAGCTTGAAGGTCGAGCATTGTCCTGTAGAGGCGATGATTAGTTCACAACGAGCGAGAACGAGTGAGCTGAACCTTCGAAACCTACGATTGAATTTTGAAAATTGTCTTTCCCGCTGAATCTTCTCCCTCCTTTCCCTTCTGAAACTCATAAGCCTTCTCCAGCACGACTTTTCCATTCAATTTCTCCCTTTCCTCCCTATCGATGAGTTCCAATTTCTCCCTCACAAGGTTCAACACCTCTGCAGATCTTTCACCTAGCCTCCTGCAGCTCGTACTGAGTACTTGTACTTGCTCTATTGCTGTCCATGCTGCTTTGAAAGCTCGATAGCTCGTGGCGAGATTCCTACGTGTCGATGAAGGTTTGAAAGGGGTTGATTGAAGAACAACACGAACGCTAGCTGGTGTAAGGGTTTCGGTGGCGGGAGCTGATACTGATCGTATCATACTTCGACTTGTCATCTTGGAGTATTGGTGGAGGTGCTAACGGACAGAAGTGTTGACGAGTCGAGTGATTTGGACGAGGGAGCGTGCAGCGGATCCCGGAGAGCTCGAGTGGAGAGAGCACATCGAGTTGAAACCTACACGTCGAGCCGAACGCGAAAGTCAGGGAAAGGGCAGGAATCAAGGAGTCGAAGAGACAAAAATTCGCTTTTTTTTCGTTCCTTCGCATCAACTTCGCATGAAACCTTCCGAAAGCCCTATCCTTTGGAGTTTCTCGAGGCACTGCTCTGATGGCAGACGAAAGACAGAGGAGGCCGTAAAAACCAGTGAAACGAGCGAGCGTTCATTTCCTCTCTGGCGTGCGAAACTTACGAGAAGAACGAATCGTATTCGATACATCCCATTGCTTCGATAGCTAGTGTGAGCAAGAAAAGATAACAGAGGACATAACAATTGAGATAGACTGCGTGGAGGACGAGGACGAGCAAACGACGAAATGCGAAAGTAGAGAGAAAAAAAGAACAACGACGAGAGGAGAGCGAGTGTGGTGAGGACAGAATCAGGGTACAGCGAGGGAGGTTGGTATAGAAGGTACTAATGAGGGGGGATAATCTACGATTTCGTTAAGGTGGAGATTTAGGGGTTACATAGCGGCAGCAGCGAGTAAATCACAATTGGTTTCGTAGGATTTCGGGGAATGATCGCTCAGCACTGCGAGTAGGAGGACGTCAGCGATGATCCGGGTAGCTGAAGAGATGTGACTCACTGCTACGACTGAAGATGGGTTCTGAGAAACGACGTTCGACATCATCGACTGCTCGGAGGAGAACTCGTCTTCCTTCTCTTCGAGAGTATTTGCCATCGTTCGATTCGCTCGAGATGAAGACTGTATAGTTCTCGACGACATAGACAGTACCTGTATAATCGCAGAGTCAGCACCCACAGTCGAGAAGAGAGAGAAGAAAAGAAACGTACCAGGAGGATAAAGCTTTTCATTATCGCTCGAAGCTCTGATCGTCTTCCTCAAACTCCACAACCAATCGCTCAACTCGACATCATCCGCCATATCCGGTCCAAGTAGTGAAGGATCGGTGTAAGAGGGCTCGAGGGCCTTGTTCGAACTTTTTCCGACTTGAAGTTCTCGATCCGTCAACGGTACCAATCGAGATTCTTCTGAAGGATCCGTCAATGATTCAGGAGTAATCCTTTCCTCTTCCTCCTCGGCTCCGGGTAGTGAAGGTGTAGGAGGTTCAGACTTTCTCGCTGCTCGTCGAGCCATGAATCTTCTCTGACATAATCCGACAACTCGTCCAACAATCTCTTCTGCCACTCCAGTCTCGGCATAGAATCCCATCGCCATCGTCTTGAGATCTCGTAGGACTCCAATCGATAGGGTAGGGACGATATCGTAGTTGTGAACAGTCGAAATGATGAGGCCTCGAGAGTATTTTGCGAGATCAGGTGAAGCGACACAGGGAACTCCGTAGGTGAAGCAGGAGATAGGACGGCCGGGAGGTAAATCGGAAGTAAAAGAAGTGACGAAAGCGCTTGTTAGAGGAGGATGTGAGGGAGGTCGTCCTTTCTCAGCGATGATTTCGGCTTCTCGACGTTGAAAAGCTGCTGACGGAGTCGCCCACAAGATCGATAGTAGTGCAGCGACACCTCCTCCAAGACTGTGAAGAGAGTGATCGAGCACTGTCAGTCTCTTTCTGAAGTGTTTCTTCTTCCTCGACTCACCTGTGACCGCACATCACCAATCCATACTCTGGAAACTTCTCCAGCGCTTCCTTGATAACATCGTGAACTGTTCCTCTTTGTAAAGTAGTAGCAGATAAGAACATTCCGGAGTGAACGAGATAGGAACCGTGAGGATCACCCTCGGGTACTGGCATCGGTTCGTAATCGCAAGTGAGGTCGACGAGGATATCGGAGAGACCTAGTGAGCCTCGACAACTGAGAACGATAGCTTTGACAGAGTGATCGACGGCAACTGTGTAGAAAGCTTCAGGCTCGTCGAAGTTCGGAGGAAACTTCGCAGAAAAAGGAAACTCACCATAATTGACGATTGGAGAAATCTTCTCGTTGCTCAGATTCGGTTGAGGATCGGTAAAGGACGAGAGCAGGATGTCTTCGACGTGAATTCCGACGTGATGGGCGAAAGCGTGATTGTTCGCATCTGTAATCGAGCACCCGCGCTATCAGTCAGATTCTGCGGTGACTGAACTCAAGGCTCGACTAACGAATCTCAGTATGAGGAAACTTGAACTGTGAGAATTGGAAGACCCGAATCAGTTCGACTGTTTCGAAAGAACTGATGAAGGCTGTCGAACTCACCTCTGATTTCGCCAATCCAAGTATCCTCAAGAAACTCTGACCATACGCCGCACTTCCATACCTCGCGAAATGTTGCAGATTGCTAACCAAATGCTGTTGAGGGAAGTTGCTCGCTTTAGGTTCTTGTTCCTCGTCTTTCAAGTTGTCGTGTTTGCAAGTTGTCATAACTGAGGATGTGAGAGCGTGCAGTGAAGGTCGCCGACGAGGTGAGGGTGTAGAGGAGCCGGGAGAGAGGGGTAGAGGTCGAGGCTGAGGAGGAAGGTCGGCTGGTGGTCGAGAGGCAGAGGGAGGTGCGAGAGTAGACGCGGAAATCGACCGTTGATGATTTCGAGTCGTGGGTGATTTCGGCGTCGGTGAAGCACGGGGGGTAGGAGGTGATAGTATTGGAGGCGGAGAGAGAACGAGAGGTGGAGACGATAAGGGAGTCGTCGAAGAAGAAGAGGATTGTCGATTGAAAGGTTTCGAGAAAGCTCGAAAGACGGATTTCGATTTCCCATTTGATGTCGTAGGTTTTGATGCCATCGATTGATTCCGCAAGTCTTCGATCGGATCGCGAGGACTCCGAGACCAGCCTATTGTTGGAGAAGTCGAAGCTGAGGAAGTAGCGGGACTCGGGAGGGAAGGTGAAGGTTCTCTTGAGTCAGAGACTCGTCGAACCGTTCGTTTCCGTTGGGTAAACTTCTTCGTCATTGTCGAGAGCACGACCTGAAATGCCGCGCGAGAAAGTCAGAACAAGAGGAAAGGAGAAGGAGAAGAAGAAATGAAAGTCAAGCTCACCTGTAATCGTTGACGATTCTCAGCAGGTTGTTCCAACGCTTCTTTCCTCGATTTGATCGCAAGGTTCTCCCTACCATTCGACGCCGAAGGATATTCATCCCCCTCCGTATCCATCTCGTCCCTTCCTCCCTTCTCCCTCACTTCGACCCATTCCTCCTCCTCAAACTCGACATCTCCATCCTGATCGACAATCGCTCTCTTCCTCGGCGACATCTTCATCCCATCCTTCTCCCTCGTCCTCTGCGCAACGATCTTCCCTCCTCCTCCTTCAATCTCCTCGATACTCCTCACGGTAGTAACTGTGGTTCTCGTCGTTTCCTCGACTTCAATCTCATATGAGTAACCCCTCCCCTCTCTCATTCTTGGCCTAATGATCCGCCTCACCCCGTTCTCCGCACCACTACTTTCCGAACTATCCTCTCTCTCCAACTCCCTCAACGCAATCCTAACTTCTTCCGGTAACTCCGATTCGTCAAATGGTCCATCCTCGATCGAAACTTGAGGAGGAATCGTTGTCGAACTAGTCATGTCTGGTAATCCACAGAGCTGACTCAATTCGTGAACGATTTCCTCTTCACCGGGTAGCTCAAATTCGATTCCCTCCATCTCGTCCTCCCCATCTCGATCCTGTAACCCATCCTCCAATCTCGCCATGCCAACCTCATCCAACCTCATCCCCTCTTCTTCCCTATGATCGTAAACACTCGTAGCTTTACTAGTCGTCCTACTTCTCCCCGCTCTCGGACTTCCAACTCTACTCCCAACCCTACTCAATTTCTCATACTCCCCTCTGACATCCGTCAATACTCTCCCTTCATCCTCATCCTCCAATTCCAATTCTTTCTGCACCAAAGAGATCCTCTTTCTTTTCGATTTCGGTCCCGCATATTTTCCCGCATCTTCAATACTAGGTACCCTCTCCATCTCAGTCGACGAAACTTTCCTCAATCCTCCCGGTAACTCCTCCGTACCATCATGATCCACTACGATCGTACAATCATAAATGACCCTCATTTTCAATTCCTTCAAAGTTCGTCTATGAGTCGCCGTCTGAAGACAAGCGAAAGCAGTGATCGCTTTTGTCAATGCAGCGAAACTTGCGATTGTACCTCTTTGAGCGAGTTCTGATCGAGGGTCTTGTGTTAACTCGTTTCGAACTAGGGTAATGATCGAGGATAAAGCTCGGGAGGATTCGTTCGAACCGAGGATTGAGTCGAGCATTCGGACGGATTCTTCGGCTGCCGTAGAGACGGTCTGGATCGTGTTGAGCGTGAGGTAGAAAGAGGACATGGTAAAGAGTTCGGCGAGGGTGAAGGAATGGTGGATCTGCGAAAGATATACCTAAAGCACTTCAGTACCTCAATCTATGAGTGCTTCAGACAGTCGAGCGCACCAGATAGATTCCTAGATTCGTATACTTGTCGAGTAGGGTCAAGAAAGCGTCTCTGTGCAAAGAAGGTACCTGGAGACCGTCAACATTGCTCTCCGCTCTTCAGAGAACTCTCTACTCACTCAGTTTTCTTCCCCTCCTCATCTCTCCCACTCCAATCCAATCCTCCTTTAACATAATGCAAACCCCTCGCGCTCCCAACCGCAGCAATTAAAGCTCTCCTAGTAACTCCCAAACTAGCTACCGTACTCCCCTGTAAACCCTCCAAAATCGCTTCTATGAATAACGCTGACGCTCTCAGTGAGACTCTGGCGGCTAGGGAGAGGGCGGTGACTAGTTTTGCGAGGTTCTCGGGGAGGAGAGTTGGCGAGGTGGAGAGGCGGGAGAGGACTAGGGATTGAGCGAGTGGACGGGGGACTAGGGCAGTGATCGTTTCTGATGGAGACGGAAGAGGAGAGGACATCCTTTAGAAGATAGGGAGGGGGAGGGGAAGAACTGAGAGAGGGAGAAGGGAGGGAGGCTGTACTGATTCAAGTTGAGGAGAGGGTTAAAGGTAGAGCTTGTGGTGGTGTTACAGGATTGAGGCGATAAACCTTGAGTAGGAGGATCGAGCAAGTTCACCCGTTTGAATGGATTTGATCGATGAGAGGAGAACAGGTGATCTTGCTTTGTGAGGGGGAGATCGTAGTCGAGGGGTGCAGCGAGTGACTTGGAAGATACACGTGAAAAGAGAGGAGGAAGGAAGGACAAAGCAGAGCGAGCGAGTAGATAGCGAGAAGTAGGGAACTTCCTGCAACTCAACCCCAAAATTCATGCAAGTTCGCTGTTTTCACGTGAAACCTCTCCGCTCAACTTTCGCAAAAGAAAGTTACAACAACGAAGATTGCATTCACAGTTCACGACAATAAGTTCTACCTTGTTCAACTTGTGCCCTACACAATCTCGGTTCCAATACTGAACTGATCAAACTCGCAACGAGAATTCCACTCGTATCCGCAAATCCAACACTCGCAATTCTCTAAAGGCAATTCGGACATCATCAGCTCCTTCGTCCAGAGCTCGTAGTGAGAGTGGAGAGAGGAAAACTTACGAATTCTTTCTCCTGTTCTTTCCTCCTCCTATCTTTAACCTGCAACCCACTCTCCAAGCCCTCCTCCCTTCCCTCTTCATCATCCACCTCATCCCCTTTCCCCAATCTATAAAACACATTGACATAAGCACTACCCCCGGCCAATCCCTCACAACAAACCAAACCAATCGTGATCCAAGTCGCTCCCGATTCTCCGAAAAACTTGACAAAGATTGAAGTCGTCGATTCGAGGATCGTTAGGGAGAGGATTAGGAGTTGGATGAGAGTGGGTAAGGGGAGGAGGGAGAGTGGGAGTGGAGGGAGATGGAAAATCGAGAGCGAGGAACGCGAGATGAAGACGAAGGTTTGATAGAGGAGTTGCCAGAGACTGTGGATTACAAGCATCTACCTCAGCTTGCGAGATCGTCGTGAGAGCTGAGAGTTGGATGCAAACGCACGGGTAGTAATCTCGTAAGTTCTTGATCATCAGAGAAAGAACTGGTGATTCTGAAGGTTTGGGAATCTCGTAGAGCAGAGTAGGAGCGACTCCAGAGTTGATCGTGTATTCTACACTTGCAATTCCATAAGTAATCGCCTTCATGAGCGAGAAAGGAAGACTTACCAGCCATATAAACGAAAAACAACGGCAACATGAATCTGACGAACAGCGGTTTCGCCAATTCAAACTTCTCTCTCGTCGTCAAACCCGGTAATTTGTCTAATTGATGTTCGACTCTTTGTAAAACTTGATCATCGTCGGCAAGGGAAGAAGTATCAGAAGTCGCGTCGTCATCGAGAGTTGGGATTGCCGCGTAGGGAGTATCGGAATTCGAGAAGATTGAAGTTGGTCGGAAGGAAGCGAGGGACGGTAGGAGGAAGAAGTAGGTGAGTGCCATACATAACGGTAAGAACTGTACGGAACTCCGAAGACAACTGATTCAGTACTGAAGAATCAGTGTAAGGAGAAAACGTACTGAGCAAATCAGTAATCCCGTCCTCACACCCAACCCTCTCAGTATCCACCACAGCCCAGCACCAATCAACCCCGCCGCACCCGTTCCAGAACTAAACCAACCAACCGCTTTCCCACCCAAATCCTCCCCATCCGGAACTGACAAACTTCCATAAACCGTCGCCAATTGTAGACAAGTCATTTCCCCTAAACCTGACGAGAAGGAAGCGATCGAAATTCCTAAGAGACGAAAGAAGAGAGTGTTTGATAATGCTACGACCTGAGGAGAGGGGGGGGGAAATCTTGAGTTTGCGAAGAAGAGGGAGTTCGAAAGGGAAGAAGGAAAGACGAACGAGGATTCCAATGAATGATAGAGCGCTACAACTTGAGACTCGGGCTTTGTAACGAGGTTGACCAGGGACGAAGTAGGGCCAACCTAGCTTGACTAGGAGAGCAGGAGCAATGTTGACGAAGAGAATTAGACCCTGTCATTCGATTACCTCGGTCTCAGCCTCTTCGAAAGACGCAGGCTGAGAGGGAAGTAGTGACTGACCTTTGGGGTAGACGCTTGATCTACTAGATCCAGTGCAGCAGAGAGAATGACCTGTGAATGAAACCGGAACGTCTCAGCCAACAACTCCACACTTGACAACAGAGAGGGTTACTTACCACATATAATACATTGTTGAGAGTTCCGAACAAGAAGAAAGATGCGCCGTAAGCTAACGATGAAGGTAAGGTGAGATTCATTGATGAAGATGTCGGAAGTGGAGCTGTTGAAGGTGTTGGAGGGTACGTCGTGGGCATGCAAGTGGATTGAATTGGTTATCGCATGAGTGAAGGGGAGTGATACAGTTTGAGCAAAGTGTCGAGTGAGGTTGAGGACAGAAAGACAAGAGAGAGAGAATTTCGAGGGAGCCTTCAATCGAACACGATGCTTGCTTTCGTCTGTCCCATGCAGCAGACAAGCTTCAAGGCGATCAACGAACCTGAAGAGCAAAGCGTGCGAGAGGTCGAAATGAAACGACGAAAGCATGAAAGTCTTTCGCAGATTTCGCATTCCCTCTACTCCCTCGGGCGCAACCATCTTCAGCTTCTAGGTTCCACGGACGAGCAGCAATCGACGATCTGAATCGATAGCGCGAGCGAGTGCAAGTCATGGTCGAAGTTTGGCGACACTTTTTCTCAGCCTCGAATTTCGAATCCTGCTCCTTCGCTCGTCTGACTTCTCTCAACGACCGCCGTTTCCCAAAGTGAAGTAATCACTGAAGCGTTGATTCTGATTTCGTTACAAGCTACTGAATCCTTTCCTTTTGTGTACAAGTTCAAGCGTCACCATTTCCTTTTTGTTCCCATTCCCTTTTCCCTCTTCCCCTGTATGATATCTCTCAAGCGTTTCTTTCCTCCTCCGTTCCCTCTCTACAACCACCACATCGCGGGCGGACCTCCTTGAGCACGGAATCGATTACGACCTTGAACAGTTTCTCGCAAAGTCAATTCGCAAGCCTGGAAATCTTCGAGACGAGTTTGAGGCGTCGCGTCGTCAGATCGATGAGTTGAGGAATCGTAGTTGTTCTCAGCCATGAGCCAACCGCGAACTCGACGTCCGATGAGATCAGCGTAGCTGTAGAAGTGAGAATGGGATTTGGTAAAGGGGACGAGAGAACGAGAGGAATGAAAGGCTCACTAGACGGCAGCGGGCAGAGAAACGGCTCGCAAGCATCGTTGATAGGTGTGAGCCGAGTGATTGACGAATTCTTGTACTTGATCAGCCCTGCGAGTTCGAGTGGAAACGATTGAACCGGTCAATCAGGAGAGACAGGTTCAACGGTAGATGAGAACGCACGAGAGTCGATTATCGTCTACGAGGACGAGGTATCGAGTAGGACGAGTAGTACCTGAAATAGTCGAACAAGAGGATTAGTACGGGAAAAGAGTTTCGAAGGTGAGAAAGCGAATCTCACCGATAATCCCCTTGTGAGATGCGAGATAGAAGTCGAAAGCTGTCAGCAGGTTCAAGCATGATCAGCTATGCGAACGCGAGAGCTGTATAAGAGCATGATTGCAGTCTGACCTCGAGCATCAACGACGTCGCTATCGACAACAGTTCCAGGTAAAACGTTGTCCGACCTATTTCCTCCAGCGGGCACGAAAGCTCTCAAATGATGACGCTTGATAGTAACGATGAAAGTGATCTGCTGACAGGATCGCCGTAAACTTCGGGAGAGTAGAAGGAAGAAAGAGAATGGGTGCTGACCCTCGGTTTCAACGCTTCGACCGCAGTCTGGAAACTTTTGATGATTCGTTCAGAGTCTTGACCAAACTTGACCGTCATGGCGCTGAGGAGATCTCGGTACTCGATACTAGTTGAATCGAGGTAAGCGTCCTTGAATCTTCCGAAAGCTCGTCGAACTG
>Ga0308169_10003025_pt1 | contig 16812 bp, 11 predicted proteins | sample PhyBR1_2_FD_202139 | JGI IMG/M metagenome (GOLD analysis project Ga0308169, IMG submission 202139) | Phyllosphere microbial communities from UC Gill Tract Community Farm, Albany, California, United States - DLSLSB.R1 | ecosystem: Host-associated > Plants > Phyllosphere > Unclassified | place... | reverse complement strand
AGGTCCGCACCGGTCTGTCCCGCATGGAGCGCGTCGTCCGCGAGCGCATGACCACGCAGGACATCGAGGCGATCACCCCGCAGACCCTGATCAACGTGCGTCCCGTCGTGGCCGCGATCAAGGAGTTCTTCGGCACCTCGCAGCTGTCGCAGTTCATGGACCAGAACAACCCGCTCGCGGGTCTGACCAACAAGCGCCGCCTCTCGGCCCTCGGCCCCGGTGGTCTGAGCCGCGACCGCGCCGGCGTCGAGGTCCGTGACGTCCACCCCTCGCACTACGGCCGCATGTGCCCGATCGAGACCCCTGAAGGCCCGAACATCGGCCTGATCGGTGCGCTCGCCACGTTCGCGCGCATCAACTCCTTCGGCTTCATCGAGACCCCGTACCGCAAGGTCGAGGACGGCCGGGTCACCGACCAGATCGACTACCTCACCGCCGCCGAAGAGGCCGACTTCAACATCGCCCAGGCGAACGCGCCCCTCACCAAGGACGGCCGCTTCACCGAGAGCCACGTGCTGGCCCGCCCCCGCGGCGGATCGGGTGAGGTCGACCTGTTCCTGCCCGAGGAGATCGGCTACATCGACGTCTCGCCGCGCCAGATGGTGTCGGTCGCGACCTCGCTGGTGCCGTTCCTCGAGCACGACGACGCGCAGCGCGCCCTCATGGGTGCCAACATGCAGCGTCAGGCCGTGCCGCTGCTCCGTTCCGACTCGCCGCTCGTCGGCACCGGTATGGAGGGCTACACCGCCATCGACGCCGGTGACGTGATCACCGCGCTGAAGGCCGGTGTCGTCAGCGAGGTCTCCGCGGACCGCGTCGTCGTCATGCTCGACGAGGGCGGCACGCAGGAGTACCACCTGCGCAAGTTCGACCGCTCGAACCAGGGCACGTCCTACAACCAGCGCGTGATCGTCAACGCCGGTGAGCGCGTCGAGGTCGGCGAGGTCATCGCCGACGGTCCCGCCACCGACAACGGCGAGCTCGCGCTCGGCAAGAACCTGCTCGTCGCGTTCATGCCGTGGGAGGGCCACAACTACGAGGACGCCATCATCCTGAGCCAGGATCTGGTGAAGGAGGACACCCTCTCGTCGATCCACATCGAGGAGTACGAGGTCGACGCCCGCGACACGAAGCTGGGCAAGGAGGAGATCACCCGTGACCTCCCCAACGTCAGCCCCGAGCTGCTGAAGGACCTCGACGAGCGCGGCATCATCCGCATCGGCGCCGAGGTCCGCCCCGGCGACATCCTGGTCGGCAAGGTCACGCCGAAGGGCGAGACCGAGCTGTCGGCCGAGGAGCGCCTGCTCCGCGCGATCTTCAACGAGAAGAGCCGCGAGGTCCGTGACACCTCCCTGAAGGTGCCGCACGGCGAGCAGGGCACGATCATCGCCGTCAAGGAGTTCAACGCCGAGGAGGGCGACGACGAGCTGGGCTCGGGCGTCAACCGCCGCGTCGTGGTCTACATCGCCCAGAAGCGCAAGATCACCGAGGGCGACAAGCTCGCCGGCCGCCACGGCAACAAGGGTGTCATCGCGAAGATCCTGCCGGTCGAGGACATGCCGTTCCTCTCCGACGGAACGCCGGTCGACGTGGTGCTGAACCCGCTCGGCATCCCGGGTCGAATGAACTTCGGCCAGGTGCTCGAGACCCACCTCGGATGGATCGCCAAGACGGGCTGGAAGGTCGAGGGCAACCCCGAGTGGGCCGTCAAGCTCGCTGACGACGCCCGCGACGTCGCCCCGAACACCAAGGTCGCGACCCCGGTGTTCGACGGTGCCAGCGAGGAGGAGATCGCAGGTCTCCTGGACTCGACCCTCGAGACCCGTGACGGCGTCCGCCTGATCGACCGCTCCGGCAAGACCCAGCTGTTCGACGGCCGCTCCGGCGACCCGTTCCCGGCGCCCGTCTCGGTCGGCTACATGTACATCCTGAAGCTGCACCACCTCGTGGACGACAAGATCCACGCGCGCTCCACGGGCCCGTACTCGATGATCACCCAGCAGCCGCTCGGTGGTAAGGCGCAGTTCGGTGGCCAGCGCTTCGGTGAGATGGAGGTGTGGGCCCTCGAGGCCTACGGTGCCGCGTACGCGCTGCAGGAGCTCCTCACGATCAAGTCCGACGACATCCTCGGCCGCGTCAAGGTGTACGAGGCGATCGTCAAGGGCGAGAACATCCAGGAGCCCGGCATCCCCGAGTCCTTCAAGGTGCTCATGAAGGAGATGCAGTCGCTCTGCCTGAACGTCGAGGTGCTCTCGGCCGACGGCACCGCGGTCAACCTCCGCGACACCGATGACGAGGCCTTCCGCGCGGCGGAGGAGCTCGGCATCAACATCTCCAGCCGTTTCGAAGCCGCATCGATCGACGAGATCTGATCTCGGACCTTCGACAAGCGACAGATTTTTTCTACACAGGAGAACAAGTGCTCGACGCAACAACTTTCGATGAGCTTCGAATCGGCCTCGCGACCGCTGACGACATCCGCGGATGGTCCTACGGCGAGGTCAAGAAGCCCGAGACGATCAACTACCGCACGCTGAAGCCCGAGAAGGACGGCCTCTTCGGCGAGCAGATCTTCGGACCCTCCCGCGACTGGGAGTGCGCCTGCGGCAAGTACAAGCGCGTCCGCTTCAAGGGCATCGTGTGCGAGCGCTGCGGCGTGGAGGTCACCAAGTCCTCCGTCCGCCGTGAGCGCATGGGCCACATCGAGCTCGCCGCGCCCGTGACGCACATCTGGTACTTCAAGGGCGTGCCCTCGCGCCTGGGCTACCTGCTCGACATGGCGCCGAAGGACCTCGAGAAGGTCATCTACTTCGCCGCCTACATGGTGATCTCGGTCGACGAGGATGCTCGTCACCGCGACCTCGCCACGCAGGAGAACAACATCCGCCTCGAGCTGAAGACGCTGGGCGACCGCCGCGACGCCAAGATCGCGGAGCGCATGGCCAAGCTGGAGGAGGAGCTCGCCGCCCTGGAGGCGGAGGGTGCCAAGGCCGACGCCAAGAAGAAGGTCAAGGACGCCGCCGAGAAGGAGATGGCCCTCACCCGCAAGGGTGCCGACGAGGCCATCGCCAAGCTCGAGCGCGTGTGGGAGGACTTCCGCACGCTCGAAGTGGGCGCCCTGCGCCCCGAGGACGACGTGTTCCACGAGCTGCAGGACCGCTTCGGTCAGTACTTCGAGGCCCACATGGGTGCCGAGTCGATCAAGCGCCGCCTGGAGACCTTCGACCTGCAGGGCGAGGCCGAGAACCTGCGTCTGCAGATCTCCGAGGGCAAGGGCCAGCGCAAGATCCGTGCGATCAAGCGCCTGAAGGTCGTGAGCTCCTTCCTGGAGACCGGCATGAGCCCGGCCGCCATGGTGCTGGACGTCGTCCCGGTGATCCCGCCGGAGCTGCGTCCGATGGTGCAGCTGGACGGTGGCCGCTTCGCGACCTCCGACCTGAACGACCTGTACCGTCGCGTGATCAACCGCAACAACCGTCTTCGTCGTCTGATCGACCTCGGCGCCCCCGAGATCATCGTCAACAACGAGAAGCGGATGCTGCAGGAGGCCGTCGACGCGCTGTTCGACAACGGCCGCCGTGGTCGTCCCGTCACCGGTACCGGCAACCGTGCCCTGAAGTCCCTCAGCGACATGCTGAAGGGCAAGCAGGGTCGCTTCCGCCAGAACCTGCTCGGCAAGCGCGTGGACTACTCGGGCCGTTCGGTCATCATCGTCGGTCCGCAGCTGAAGCTGCACCAGTGCGGTCTGCCCAAGCAGATGGCGCTGGAGCTGTTCAAGCCGTTCGTGATCAAGCGCCTGATCGACCTCGGTCACTCGCAGAACATCAAGGCCGCCAAGCGTGCCGTCGAGCGCACCCGTCCCGAGGTGTGGGACGTGCTCGAGGAGATCATCCGCGAGCGTCCGGTGCTGCTGAACCGCGCCCCCACCCTGCACCGCCTGGGCATCCAGGCCTTCGAGCCGCAGCTCGTCGAGGGCAAGGCCATCCAGCTGCACCCGCTGGTGTGCGCGGCGTTCAACGCCGACTTCGACGGTGACCAGATGGCAGTCCACCTGCCGCTGTCGGTCGAGGCCCAGGCCGAGGCCCGCGTGCTGATGCTCGCCTCGAACAACATCCTCAAGCCGTCGGACGGTCGTCCGGTCACCCTGCCCTCGCAGGACATGATCATCGGTCTGCACCACCTGACCACGGTCAAGGAGGGCGCTGCCGGTGAGGGTCGTGCGTTCGGCTCGGTGGGCGAGGCGATCCTCGCCAACGACGAGGGCACCCTCGACCTGCAGGCGAAGGTCCGCATCCGCATCCCGGGTCTGACCTTCCTCGAGGGCGAGGCCCCCGAGGGCTACGAGCGCCACGGCCTCGTGGACGCCTCGCTCGGCCAGGCGATCTTCAACGACGCCCTGCCGAAGGGCTACCCGTTCGTGCGCGGCGTCGCCGACAAGGGCAAGCTGTCGCAGATCGTCAACAAGCTCGCCGAGGAGTACCCCAAGGTCGAGACCGCCGCGTCGCTGGACCGCATCAAGGATGCCGGTTTCCACTGGGCGACCCGTTCCGGTGTGACCGTCGCGCTCAGTGACGTCGTCACCCCGCCGAACAAGGGCGAGATCGTCGCGGGCTACGAGAAGCAGGCCGAGAAGGTCCAGGGTCAGTACGACCGCGGTCTGATCACGGATGCTGAGCGTCGTCGCGAGCTGATCCAGATCTGGACGTCGGCGACCGACGATGTCCAGGCCGCCATGATGGCGAACTTCCCGGAGGACAACACCATCAACCGCATGGTGACCTCGGGCGCCCGTGGTAACTGGCTGCAGATCCGTAACATCGCCGGTATGCGCGGTCTGGTGAACAACCCGAAGGGTGAGCTCATCCCGCGTCCGATCATCTCCTCGTACCGCGAGGGTCTGTCGGTGGCGGAGTACTTCATCGCGACGCACGGTACCCGCAAGGGTCTGGCCGACACCGCTCTGCGCACCGCCGACTCGGGCTACCTGACCCGTCGTCTGGTGGACGTCTCGCAGGACGTCATCATCCGTGAGGACGACTGCGGCACGTCGAAGGGTCTGGAGCTGCCGATCGCCGCTCCCAACTCGCAGGGCGTGCTGGTGCGCGACGCGAACGTGGAGAACTCCGTGTTCGCCCGCACCCTGGCATCCGAGGTCGTCAACGAGGCCGGCGAGGTTCTCGCCACCGCCGGTGAGGACGTCGGCGACGTGCTCATCGACAAGCTCGTCGCGGCCGGTGTCGAGACGATCAAGGTCCGCTCCGTGCTGACCTGCGACTCGGCCGTCGGTGTCTGCGCGCAGTGCTACGGCCGTTCGCTGGCCACCGGCAAGACGGTGGACATCGGTGAGGCCGTGGGCATCATCGCTGCCCAGTCGATCGGTGAGCCCGGTACCCAGCTGACGATGCGTACCTTCCACCTGGCATCCGCGGGTGACATCACCCAGGGTCTGCCCCGTGTGCAGGAGCTCTTCGAGGCTCGTACGCCCAAGGGCGCGTCCCCGATCGCCGAGGCCGACGGCCGCATCACGATCGAGGAGAACGAGAAGGCCAAGAAGGTCATCCTCACGCCCGACAACGGTGACGAGGAAGTGGTCTACCCGGTGCTGAAGCGTGCGACGCTTCTCGTCGAGGACGGCCAGCACGTCACGGTCGGTCAGCCCCTGCAGGTCGGCACGCTCGACCCCAAGGAGGTCATGCGTGTCATGGGTGCCCGCGAGGTGCAGAGGTACCTCGTCGGCGGCGTGCAGGGCGTGTACCGCTCGCAGGGTGTGCCGATCCACGACAAGCACATCGAGGTCATCGTGCGCCAGATGCTGCGCAAGGTCACCGTGGTCGACCACGGCGACACCACGCTGCTCCCCGGTGAGATGGTCGACCTGAAGCGCTACCAGCAGATCAACCGCGAGGCCGTGTCCGAGGGCAAGCGCCCCGCGTCCGGTCGCCCGGAGCTGATGGGTATCACCAAGGCGTCCCTCGCGACCGAGTCGTGGCTGTCGGCTGCGTCCTTCCAGGAGACGACCCGCGTGCTCACGCAGGCCGCCATGGAGGGCAAGCGCGACCCGCTGGTCGGTCTCAAGGAGAACGTCATCATCGGTAAGCTCATCCCGGCCGGAACCGGTCTGTCGAAGTACCGTGACATCACGGTCGAGGCGACCGAGGAGGCCAAGAGCGAGCGCTACCCGAACCGGATCTTCGCATCCGACGGTGCGTACGCCGACGGCGACTTCGGCTACGTCGACTTCGACGCGTTCTCGACCGACGACATCACGCCCGGCACCTACAACTGATTGAGGCGTGATTGAAGGCCCCGGCCCCTCTCAGGAGGGCCGGGGCCTTTCGCGTTCCCGGGCGGGCGCTCAGCCCCAGATCGACTTGACTATCGCGGAGGTGTAGCCCTTCGGCGCGAGGTTCGAGTAGCGCGTGTCGATCATCACGTCGTCGCGCCAGAACAGGGTGCGGCCGTCCGTGACGGGGTACTTCTCGTTCTGCCAGGTCTTCTCGCAGCGGGTGCCGCCCGAGGGCGTGAAGCAGGAGTACCCCTCGGTGTCGGCGAGGGCATTGAGCATGTCGAGCGCCTTGCCGCGGGGCATCCGCTCGATCCGGGTCGTGAGACCGGTGGTGTCGGCCTGCGGTGAGCCCCAGATGCACACCAGCGTGCCGTTCTTGAGAGTGCCGCTCTCGTCGAAGGCGGGGTCGTTCAGTGGCACGTCCTCGAGCTGCGCGAGCACCTGGTCGGAGAGGATCGCCTTGCAGTCCTTCGGCAGGGCGATCGCCTTGACGGTCGAGGTGGGAGCGGGCGTCGGCTTCGTCGAGGGCTCTTTCGTCGGCCCCGGGGACGAGGAGGCGGATGCCGTTGGCTTCGCGCCGCCGGACGGCGTCGCGTCGTCAGCGGAGGGCGTGCAGGCCGCGAGGATCACGACGCCTGCGAGGATGAGCGCGGCCACCGCGCCGTCGCGGAGCTTCATGCCCACAGAGTAGGACCGGAGGATGCCCGGGGGAGCGCGCCGCGCCGTCCGGTGCGCGCGATCTGATGCCGTTCATCCGGCGGATGCAGGGCCGCCCCGCGCGGTAGTCTCGCCACGTGAGCACTGAACACCGTGGGGTCGTCGTCATCGGCGACGCGCTGATCGACGAGATCCGGGACGCTTCGGGCGTCCGCGAGCTGGTCGGCGGTGCCGCCTTGAACGTCGCCGTCGGACTGCGCCGGCTCGGAGTGCCGGCGACGCTGATCGCGATGGTGGGGGCGGATGCCGCGGGCGACCACATCCGCGAGTACCTCTCGGACCACGACGTGACGCTCGTCGAGAGCCCGTCTGCGCACGGCTCGTCGCGCGCGATCGTGCAGCGTGCGGCGAACGGCGAGCCCGAGTACGTGTTCAACGAGGCCGCGCAGCGGCGCAGCATCCGCTATTCCGAACCCGCGCGCGATGCGATCGCCGCGGCGGCGCTGGTGGCCGTGAGCTGCTTCCCGTTCGACGTCGAGGCCGAGGTGCGATCGCTGGCGGATGCCGTCGGCGGGGCGCGCCTGGTGATCGACCCGAACCCGCGTGCGGGCATGCTGCACGACCGCGCGGAGTTCGTGCGCGGTTTCGAGACGCTCGCCGCGCGATCCGAGCTCGTGAAGGTGGGAGCCGACGACGCCGCGCTGCTGTACGACGGAGACCTGGACGCTCTGCGTCGGCGGCTGCGTGGCCTGGGCGTGCGCGCGGTGCTGGCCACGGCGGGAGCGGATGGTGCGGCTCTGGAGACGGAGGCCGGTGAGCTCACCGCCCCGATCGCCGCGCTGCCCGGTCGTGTCGTCGACACCGTCGGCGCGGGTGATGCCACGCTGGCGGGGGTCGCCGAGGGACTCGTCGACGGACATCCGTCGTCGGCCGCGGATTGGCAGGCGCTGCTCGATCGGGCGATGCTGATCGCCGCCGCTACCGTGCGCTCGGAGGGAGGCCTGCTGCGCACGCCCGAGTCGCTGGCCGAGTCGGAGCGCGGCGTCTTCGGCAGCTGACGCCGGGACGCGGCCCCCACGAGCAGCGGCGCGCGCGGGATCGGAGTTCGATTTCTTACCGGGCGACTCCGGCAGGTATGCTTGATCTTCGCGCCCCCGGTTGACTGGACAAGCCGGACGGGGGTGCACTGGCAAGTTGCCCGAGCGGCCAAAGGGAGCTGACTGTAAATCAGCCGCGTAAGCTTCGGGGGTTCGAATCCCTCACTTGCCACCATCTGACTGAAGGCCCTCGCGTAGCGGGGGCCTTCAGTCTTTCTCGTCCGGATCACTCACCATCCGAAGGCGTTCAACACGGCAGAACCTAGGGCATAGGCTGCCGCTATCAGGCCGGCAGCTGCGACGGTTGCGACGATCTTCGTCATCACGCCGAATCTCGGTTCGTACGGCGGAGGAGCATCCTCGGGCCCGAGCAGCGGCTCCCACAGGGCTGACCCGGTCTCTGGCTTCTCGAAATAGGCGACGTGCTCGCGCCACACCGCGCGTCCCGCGCGGATCGGCACGTAGCGCACAGCCGCCGCGGTGTCCAGGTGCCCGAAGCACACCGGGTCAGCGAGCGACTTGACCATGATGACAGGACAGTCTGGCGACTGCGTGAGGTCGGACGGCCACCGCGCGAGCTTCCGGAGCAGCAGTGCCGACAGGAGCGAGAACGTGGCGAAACCGAGCAGCAGTGGTAGGTGCGCGAGAAAGGATCCCGTCAGGTCCCACGGCGCCTGACGCATAGGTTCGAGTCCCGCGGTCGGCTTAACCGCGCCGGAGACGACGGAGAGGAACGAATCCAGCAGTGTCCAGATGAAGCCGCCGAGTGTTTGCAGCAGAGAGGCGACGAGAAGACTGAACAGCAGCGGCGAGATGAGCACGTAGCACCACAGCACGTAGGGCAGAGACCGGCTGCGCCGCATTGTGCGTGCGACCGCCAGCGGTATCAGCGCGCCGCCCACCCAGATGCACGCGTCGATCCCGCCGTCCAGAGCCAGCCGGCGACCGATCTCCGCACCCTGGGAATGTCCGACGAGCACCACGTGATCGGAAGAATCGCGCACATCGTTGAGTTGCGCGCGCAGCCGCGAGAGAACGTCGTCGTCGAGTTCGTCGGAGCGGTACAGCCACGCGTCTCCCATCGTCGAGAGGACGATGTCGGTCAGTCTCGGCCAGGCATCGGGCCTCCTGATGATCACGAGGTTCGCTATGACCAGGAGGATCATCAGGGCCGGCAGGAACAGCAGAGCGAAGGCCGCCGCCGCGATGCCCAGGACCTCCCACGGATACTTCCACCGCCGCGGCGCGGTCTGAGCCGCAGCCTGGAGATCCAGCATCCATCCCGCGATCACCATCAGCGTCATGAACGGTGTCACTCGCAGCATCCAGCGCAGCACGCGGCCGAGCGGTGGGGGTGTGACATGTCCGTCCCACCAGCCGTCGATGAATCGCACGAGGACACTGCCGTCGGTGGACCGCAGCACTGAGGAGTCCTCGGATGCGGGCGATCCGGCTTCTTCGAGGTCAATGCCCAATGTGCCGGCGGCGTCGCTGAAGGCACTCGCCACGTCGCCTGCCGTCTCACCCTCTCCTTGGCGTCCGATGCCATGGATCGCGAAGTAGGCAACCCGCACCGGCGCCGTTTCGGGGGTCGCCCCGGGAGGTGGAGACGCGTCCGCTGGCTCCGTGGATTCCTGCTCTCTCATGCCGCCCACGGTAGAGCGGGCCTACGACATCAGAGAATCACCACGCGCGATCATTCGGATGCTCCTGTGGTGATCGTCGCTGACTCGAACCATGCTGCTCCCTATGGGGCTGCGGCAGACGCTCCCAGCCCACCCTCAGGAGTTTTGGTATACCATTTCGATCCTGACCTGAGGAGGCGTGCATGACCACGAATCGCACCATCCGCACGGGCGTGTTCGCGCTCATCACCGCGCTCGCCGTCGGCGTCCTGGCGGCGTGCTCTCCGGCATCCGGCAGGTCCGGCAACAGCGGAACCGACGCGACCAAGGCGCTGTGGAGCGCGGTCGACTCCGGGGATGCGGACGCCGCCCGGCAGGCCATCGACGACGGCGCCGATCTGGAGTCGCGCGGTCCGAACGACGCGACGCCGGTGATCGCGGCGACCAAGAAGAACGATGCACGAGTCGCCCGGGTGCTCATCGACGCGGGCGCCGACGTGAACGCGAAAGACGGCATCCAGGACTCCGCATTCCTCTACGCCGGCGCTGAGGGCCTCGACGAGATCCTGAAGATGACCATCGACGCGGGCGCCGACGTGAAGAGCACCAACCGCTACGGCGGCACAGCGCTCATCCCGGCGAGCGAGCACGGGCACGTCAGCACGATCCGCATCCTGATCGCCGCCGGCGTGCCGGTCGACCATGTGAACGACCTGGGCTGGACCGCGATGCACGAGGCGATCGTCCTGAACGACGGCGGCCCGGATCAGGTCAAGGCCGTGCGCCTGCTGCTCGAGGCGGGAGCGGACCCGAGCATCACCGAGAACGGCGGACTCACCGCGCGCGAGCTCGCCGAGCAGAAGGGCTACGACGAGATCGTGGCCGTGATCGACGCGGCGGCGTGAGCGAGTCGGGTCCCTGCTGATCGCCCCACAGACTCGCGCGGCCGGCTGTTGCGTCCCCGGCCGCGCGACACCCCTTCGTGGCACATCCTTCTTAGACTGAATCGATGCGACCACTCACCGAGGACCAGATCCGCGCGTCGATCCGCAACGCAGATGCCGATGAGATCGCCCAGATCGGGATGCCGCACGACTTCATCCTGACCGACTGGGACTATCTCGACTTCCTCGCCTGGCGCGACCCGGAGTCCAGCCGCCGTGCAGTCGTGATCGTGGAGCACGAGGGCCAACCGATGGGGATCGTGCTGCGCGCCACCGACCCCGCACGGGTGCGGTCGGGCATGTGCAACATCTGCCATACGCTCCAGCCGGGCAACCAGGTGGCACTGCTCACTGCGCGCCGTGGGGGAGCGAAGGGCCGCCGCGGCGACAGCGCGGGCACCTATATCTGCGCGGACCTCTCGTGCCATGACAACGTGCGGCTGGCGCATCCGCTGGCTCCGAACGAGGTGCGCGCGCCCGGACAGGCCGACATGCGACTGGACGGCACGCGTCACCGCATGGAGGCGTTCGTCGTGCGGGTCCTGTCCGAGGACTGACATGAACCTCAGTCCCAGCTAGGCTGAGACTCAAGATCTGCGTGTCGGAGCGTCGAAGGAGAGCCATGACCGATCCCATCCTGTTCACGGTCGGCCAGGGGCTTGCCCGGCTGACGCTGAACCGCCCCGCCAGCCTGAACGCGTTCGACGCCGACCTCGCCCACGCCTGGCGCGACGTCACCGCCGAGGCCGTCGCACGCGACGATGTGCACGCGATCCTGCTGGATGCCAACGGCCGTGCCTTCTGCGCCGGCGGGGACGTGCTCGCGATGGCGAGCGGCATGGGCGGCGGTGAGGACATCACCGCGCTCGCGCACGTCATCAACGAGGGCATCCTTTCGCTGACCACCTCGTCGATCCCGGTGGTCGCGGCAGCGCACGGCACGACCGCCGGCGGCGGCCTCGGAATCCTGATGTGCAGCGACTACGCCGTCATCGGCGCGGGGTCCAAGATCGGCAGTCTGTACGCCAACATCGGACTCACGCCCGACCTGTCGGTCACCGCGCAGCTGGCGCGGGCGATCGGCGAGCGCCGCGCACTGCAGCTGGTGCTGCAGGACCGGATGCTGTCCGCCGACGAGGCCGTGGAATGGGGTCTGGTCGCTGAGGCCGTCGCCGGCGCCGAAGGTGCGGATGCCGAGGCGGAAGCGGATGCCGTGCGTGAGCGCGCCGAGCAGGTCGCACGCTTTTGGCTGAAGGGCGCCTCCGGTGCGTACGGGCAGGCCAAGCGCCTGATCCGCTCGCAGCCCGCGCGCACGTTCGCCGAGCAGGTCGCGGAGGAGGCGCGCTCCATCGGCGAGGCGTTCGACACGCCTGATGCCAAGGCGCGCGTCGCCGCGTTCGCCGCGGCATCCAGCAAGTCCGCGCGCTGACTCGCACCGGCCGGGTTATCCACAGCCGGCGGGCCGTCATGGCGCCGCATGGCAGGATGGGATGACCATCGCCGGGAGGATCAGCATGTCCGACAGCACGCCACGTTCCGAAGTCCAGCAGATGTCGTCGAAGCTCATGCGCTCGGCCATCTGGATCGCGATCGGATCGCTGATCGCAGCGGCCCTGGTCTGCGTCGTCTGGGTGCTGATCGGCGACCAGGACGGGATCATCGGCCGGGCGTTCCTGACGATCCTGCTGCTCGCGGTGTTCGCCGGCATCGCGATCATGGAGTCGCATCTCGCGGAGCACCGGCCCGAGTGGCTGGCCCTCTCGAGCATGATCACGTGGATCGTCGCGCTGCTGGTGGGTGCGGTGAAGATCTGGATGCCGGAGCACGACCCGTTCGGCGGATGGTCGCTGCTGCGCTTCTGGCAGCTGCTCCTCGTGGTCGGGATCATGCAGCTCGCGCTGGTGCACGTGCGTCTGTTCCTGCCGGCGTCGAAGCGCTACGTCACCACCTTCACGCGCGTGATCGTGATCGTCACCATCGCGCTGCTCGCGCTGCTGGTGGCGCTGCTGGTCTTCTACCTGACCTTCCCCGACCTCTTCCGCTACGACGACCTGTACTGGCGCATCGTGATCGCACTCGCGATCCTGGTGGCTGTGGGAACGACGCTCATTCCGCTGCTGAACGCCCTGTTCGCTCCGAAGAAGAAGCCCTCGTTCGCGCCGCACGTGGCTCCGGTGGGTCCGCCGCAGGGCGCGGCGGTCGCTCCGCAGACGGCCCAGGGCGTCACCGCGTGGCCGACCTACGCCGACGGGCGCACCCCGCTGCCCGTCCTGCCCGACGGTTCGCCGGACTGGAACGCGTACTACACGGGACACCCGACCTACGCGGCACCGGCGCAGTCCTTCCCGACGCTCCCGCCCGCGGCGCCGGCGGCACAGGTGCCGGATGCTGCGGCGCCGGCCGCTCCGGGTGCCGCTCCTCAGTCCTTCCCGATCCAGGACGCGACGTCTTCGGCCGCTCCGGCTGAGCCGTCCCCGCCGGACTCCGCCGCGCCGCAGTCGCCACCGGCATACGGCGCGTTCCCGCCGCCGCCTCCTGCGGCTCCGGGGGCGGGTCTGTGAGCGCGGTCGAGCTCGGCGCGCTCGCGGCCGACATCGCCCGCGAGGCCGGCGAGCTCGCGAAGCGCCGTCGCGGCGAGGGCGTCTCGCTGGCGGCCACCAAGTCGACGCTGGCGGACATCGTGACCGAGGCGGATCGCGAGGTGGAGCAGCTGATCCGCGAACGTCTGCGCACCGAGCGGCCGGGCGACGGATTCCTGGGGGAGGAGACGGGCGCGGAGCGCGGCTCCACCGGCCTGACCTGGGTGGTCGATCCGATCGACGGCACCGTCAACTACGCCTACGGCATCGGCGCCTATTCGGTGAGCATCGCCGTCGTCGAGGGCGAGCCCGATCCCGAGCAGTGGGACGGGGTCGCGGCCGCGGTGTCGGCTCCCGCGCTCGGCGAGCTCTTCACGGCCGCCCGAGGCGAGGGTGCCTGGCTCGACGGCATCCGCCTTCGCGTGACCGACGACACGCCGGCCGGAGCCCTCCTCGGCACCGGCTTCGGCTACGACCCCGCCACGCACGACGGCGACCTGGCGATGGTGCGCCGGGTGATGACCATGGCGCGCGACCTGCGCAGGATGGGATCCGCCGCGATCGACCTGTCCTACGTGGCCGCGGGCCGGCTGGACGGATTCTTCGAACGGGGCCTCAATCCGTGGGACTTCGCGGCAGGGGCGATTCTCGTCCGTGAGGCCGGCGGCGCGGTGAGCCGGCTCGAGCTCGACGCCGCCCGGCCGATGCTGGTCGCCGGAGGCGCGGCCGTGCACGATCGGCTGCTGTCGATCGTGTCCGGTGCCGGGACGGGTGGCTGACGCGAGTTTGTTCAGACCCATGGCTTTCCCAGGCATGTGCCTGTACAGTGGTTACCTGTTCGTTACTTTCGTCCCCCGAAGGCGAAAATGACCAAGCGCCCCCGAGCTTTGAACATGACCCGAGAGATCTGACTTGTCACCTGTACGTCCTGAGGTTGAAGCCGCGCCCACGCGTCGTTCCAACCGGCTCCGCGTTGCAGCACACGAGACTCCGATGACCCCCGATGCGGTGCAGGCGATGTCGCCCGCCGCGCAGGTCGTCACCCCCACGGATGCCGCCACCCCGGCGGATGCCGTGACCGCTGCTCCGATGAGCCGCCGTGCGCGCCGTCTGGCGCAGTCCGCCGAGATCCCGATCATTCCGTCGCCCGCCGGCCCGCTCGCCGAAGAGGACGTCCGATCCCTGTTCGAGCCGGCGCCGAAGATCGCACAAGATGCCGACGCTGCGGCGCCGGTCGAAGCGGACTCGGCCGCCTCGACGGAGTTCGTCATCGCCTCCGAGGCCACCGTCGCCGAGGAGCCCGTGCTCGTGGACGAGCCCGTGCTCGCCGAGGCGACCGCGCCGGTCGACGCCGAGGCGTTCGTCGCCGCGCCCGTGCAGCCCATCGTCACGAAGCCGGCGCCCTCCTCCGACGAGGACGTCTTCGCCCGGGCATCCGACGCCTTCGGCTTCTCGCCCGTGGAGGACTCGCAGCACGCACCCGCGGCCCCGAAGGCGAGCCGCCCGGCCAAGGCGCCCGCTCACATCGCTCCCCGTCGCATCCGCCGTCGCATCGCCGCCGCGGGCGCGTCCCTCGGAGTCATGGGCGTCGCAGGAATGATCGCCGTGTCCATGACCCTGCCCGCCAGCGCGGTCGCCGCGGTGCAGAACAACGGCTCCGGCGCGACGGCATCGCTCGTCGCCTCCGCCGCGCCCGCCAAGAAGGTCGCCGACGACGAGATCCAGGCCTACGTCGCATCCGCCGCGGTGGAGGACGAGGACCTGGCTCGTGAGGGCGAGTACTCCACGGTCTCGCTGCTCGACGTCGCTGCTGAAGAGGGCATCAAGCGCGTCTCCAACAGCCTCTACACCAACGACCCGAACGCCGCGATCCAGTGGCCGTTCATGGTCGGTGTGGCCATGAGCTCGCCCTACGGCATGCGCAACGGCCGCATGCACGCGGGCATCGACCTCGTGCCCGGTGCAGGTGCCACGATCCAGGCGATCGCCGACGGAACGGTCCGCATCGCGACCGAGTCCGGCGGCGCCTACGGCGTGACCGTGTACGTGGATCACGTGATCGACGGCCAGGTCGTCACGAGCCACTACGCGCACATGCAGCACGGCTCGCTGGCGGTCAAGACCGGCCAGAAGGTCAAGGTGGGGGACACCATCGGAAAGGTCGGCAACACCGGCCGCTCCTACGGTGCGCACCTGCATTTCGAGATCATCATCAACGGCTCGACAGTCGACCCGCTTGCGTGGATGCGCAAGAACGCGGGCCGGTACTCGTACTGACGGCTCACGTCTGCCGCGCAGGCACGCCCGGCCGACGCGAACTGCCGTCACGATTTCGTGGCTGGCCGTCGCGGATGATAAGCTCATCTGGTTGTCCTGAAGAGGACAGCACGCCCCGATAGCTCAGTGGCAGAGCACTTCCATGGTAAGGAAGGGGTCGTCAGTTCAATCCTGACTCGGGGCTCGCAGCATTCGACTTTCGAAGCGGATGCGCTGCGGCAGGGTAGCTCAGTTGGTGAGAGCGCACGACTCATAATCGTGAGGTCGCGGGTTCAAGCCCCGCTCCTGCTACAGATGAAAACCCCCGGTGAAGCCGGGGGTTTTGTCGTTTCGGGAGCGTTCTCCACGGCGTCGGTATCATTGATACCGATCTGGGGGTATCATTGATACGTGACGACGAGAACAGTGATACTCGAGAAGGCCGCCGAGCTGCTCGCCCAATCGGTTTCAGGCGAGATCTCCACGCGCGCGGTGTGCGAGGCGGCCGGGGTCACCCAGCCCGTGCTCTACCGGCTCTTCGGTGACAAGGACGGCCTGCTCGCCGCCGTCGCCGATCGGGTGTGGGGTGAGTATCTCGAGATGAAGCGGGCGGCCGAGCCCTCGTCCGACCCGCTCGACGATCTGCGGACCGGCTGGGACAACCACACGGCGTTCGCACTGCGGCATCCGCATGCCTATCGCCTCGTCTTCGCGTCGTCGCTGGCCACCCGCCCTGCGGCGTTCGCCGAGGCGATGGGGCTTCTCCAGGGCATCCTGAACCGCCTCGCCGAGGCAGGCCGGCTGCGCGTCGAGCCCGCCGAGGCCGCCCGCATCGTGATGGCGGCGAACAGCGGCGTCGCACTCGGCCTCATCCTGCGCCCCGAGAGCTACCCGGAGGTCACGGCATCCGTCGCCACGCGGGATGCCGTGCTCGGCGCCCTCATCACCGATGCCGCACCCGGCGACCCCCTCGCAGCAGCGGCCACCACGCTCGCTGCCCACCTCGGCTCATCCGAGACGTTCACACCTGCAGAGCGCAGTCTGCTCGCTGAATGGCTGCAGCGACTCGCCTGAGCACAGACACACAAGGAGAGAAGAAGCACCATGAGCACCACCACCCAGACCTCCCGTGTCGCCCTCGTGACGGGCGGCTCCGGCGGCATCGGCAAGGCCGTCGCTCTGCGCCTGGTGGCCGACGGGTTCGCCGTCGCCGTGCACTACGCGGGCAACAAGGCCAAGGCCGAGTCCGTCGTCGCCGAGATCACCGGGAACGGCGGACAGGCCATCGCCGTCGGCGGCGACGTCGCCGACGAGCAGGACATGCAGACCGCCTTCGCGGCCGTCGAGCAGGCCTTCGGAGGCGTCGAC
>Ga0308169_10003024_pt1 | contig 16812 bp, 19 predicted proteins | sample PhyBR1_2_FD_202139 | JGI IMG/M metagenome (GOLD analysis project Ga0308169, IMG submission 202139) | Phyllosphere microbial communities from UC Gill Tract Community Farm, Albany, California, United States - DLSLSB.R1 | ecosystem: Host-associated > Plants > Phyllosphere > Unclassified | place... | reverse complement strand
AAGGAACCGGCCAACTAGTCGTGACGCTATGCGTTGAATACGATGCACTTCCTAACATCGGCCACGCCTGCGGACATAACGTTAATGCTGCAGCCAGCGTCGCGGCAGCCATCGCCCTGAGCACCATATGCGACGAACTCGATATCACTGTGCATGTTCTTGGCACCCCAGCTGAAGAAAGTCACGGTGGCAAGATAGACCTCCTCAACGACGGATTTTTCTCGACATCGCATCTGGCCATGATGGTTCATGCAAGCGGCCAAGACACGGTTGGAAACTCCTCCCTTGCACTGAACGCCTGGGACATTACCTATCGCGGGAAAGCGGCTCACGCGGCTGCCGCGCCCGAATTGGGAACAAACGCTTTGGATGCAGCCAATACTGCCCAGTATGCCATCGCACTCGCACGACAACAGCTGCCGATGAAATCGATTATCTCCCTGATTGTGATGCAGGCAGGACACTCGGTAAACGTCATTCCTGACGAGAGCACATTGAGGATTGAGATGCGCGCGCCCAATATCGATCAACTGACGGTCATCAATCAAAAAGTGCGTAATTGCCTCACGGCCGGCGCCATAGCCAGCGGGTGCGAATTACATATTCAAGAACGCGGCAACACCTTCGCGGAACTCCGCCAGGATTCTTTTCTTTCCTCGGCATATGCAACAGCACTCTCAGAACGCGGAAGACAAGCCGTTTTCGATTCCACTCCCATTGCTTCAACGGACATGGGAAATGTTTCGTTGGCTGTTCCTTCCATTCATCCGATGATTGGATACGACGTTCAGTCGGCTTCCCACCATTCAAAGGAGTTCGCATTCTACGGAACCACCGCTCAAGCCGACACCGCAATCATCGACGCAGCCTATGCCTTAGCAGGTGCCGTTGTTCGGGCAGCGACGGACAGCCATCAGCGTACTCGGCTGCTCGAACGTACCGAGCCCTAATTTCGATCGCGCTATCCCCGAATAATTCGATCCTTCGGAGCTGGAAATCCGGATAGCGTCATCGTCGGCTGCGCAAGGAACTCCCCAGCCGCTCATTAGCGCGTGGGGAGAACCGGCGCACCACCGTAATTGATGCTGCCGAACTTGCTGGTGGAACACCCGGCCAGCCGGAATTTCCTCCCGTCGCCCACTGTTGATCAGGCCAGCAGTAGGTTGCGGACCCGTTGGCTTCAATCTCCAAGCTGGGCTGGAATGTTCCTGCGAGTATTCGATTCCTGATGGCAGATCGTTCCTTGCCTCGTAAGCCGATACGGATCGCGTTCGTTGCCCATGGCCATGAATTTTTACCTGCGACGTGGCGTGGACGAGCAACAGTTGCCCTACGGATCGCAAACCTAATAGAAAAGGGGCGAGTTCCTCGCGGCATCCGAGATAGCCAAAGTCAACGCCGCCCGTTACTACCATTTCAGGTGCCGCACGGTTCATAAGGAGCTCACCCTGTCGTTGACCGCGCCCTTGGTTGGAGACCAGCCCCGTAGGGACATTGCTGCTCGGCGCCTGATGGTGAACCGGTAGTTCACCTCAGCCTAAAATCAATTCCCGAGTTCGCCGGCAGGGCATGGACGTAGAACCCGGGCCACATGGCGACTCGCACCACGTGAAGTATTCTCGACTGGCTCTCGTTCCACCGCATCGATGCAGTGCCTCTGCAGATTGCGGAATTGGGTCAGGGCCGCGGAAGTCCTAAATCAGAGTTCAACTTGTTCAAGTCGTACATGGGTCAAGGATTCTTGCTGACGATGACCATGTATAAACGCCCCCGGCTTCAATAGAAACCGAGGGAGTTTGAGCTGAGAAGTCTTAGACGTTGAAGCGGAACTCCGCGCTGTCTCCACACATGCCAACCTCAAAGCACGACGTCAGAATGAGTCGCAACGTCGAACCGTTGTCCCGGATATCGCAAACCTGCGTAGTACATGTTCGTGTGTGCCACGATCTGTGCCCCTGTGACAGTTACGCCATCCCACTCGGCATCCCCTGTCGTGTGGGCGTCGCCCACAAGAGTGACGTCATATCCCTCGACGGCTGCCCGCTGAGTCGTCGTTCTGATGCAGTAGTCCGATTGGGCCCCTGCAATAATCAAACGTGTCGCCTCTAGCCGGTCGAGCGTCTGCCTCAGGAGCGTCTGCGCGAACGCATCACGATAGTTCTTTCTCACTACTGCCTCGCCGTCGATCCATTTCAGTGGAGCGACAAGATCCCATGCGGGCGTGCCCGCACCTACTGGATCGTGCATCACCCAGATCACCGGAACGGACCGCGATCTCGCCCGCTCGACGAGCTTAGCGACACGTTTGGCAACGCCATCCGCATCGAAGCAGCCTGGGACTACGCCCTGCTGCATGTCAATGATCACGACTACTGTTACAGCAGCATTCGGCATCAGGCGACCTTCAGCGGCTTGATCTCAGCGATCCGGTCGCCGGCAAGGTCTTGGGCAATCTCCAGCTCATAACGCGTCTGCAGATTGAGCCAGAACTGAGGTTCCACACCGAAAAAGCGTCCGAGGCGCAGTGCGGTGTCCGCTGTGATCCCCCGCTTGCCGTGCACGATTTCGTTGATCCTGCGCGGCGGGACACCGATCGACACCGCGAGCTTATTCTGGGTAATGCCGAACCCTTCAATGAAGTCCTCCATCAGGACCTCCCCCGGATGGATCGGCGGGTAGAGTTTCTCGACCATCTCTTCTCCTAGTGGCAGTCCTCGATCTTCACGTCCTCAGCGCCAGCTTCAGTCCAGCGAAAGCAAATGCGCCACTGATCGTTGACCCGAATGCTGTGTTGGCCAGTCCGATCGCCTTTGGGTGCCTCCAGCCGGTTGCCTGGTGGCACTCGAAGAGCATCCAACGTCGTCGCAGCATCGAGCAGGTGCAATTTGCGATTCGCGGCTTTATGAATGCGTGGGTCCAGCCGCTTCGCCGGCTCTCGACGCCAGACCTTCTCGGTGTCGCCGTCGGCGAACGATCTGATCATAAAACCAGTATATAACGGACTCCGTTAATAACGTTAGACGTTATACAGGAACTGCATCAGGCTCCGGCACAGAGCAACCCTCTGGGCTGAAAAACGCACTGCGCTTAAGATAGTGGCCGAGTCCCCATCAATGGTGATCACTCGATCACCATGCGCGCCCCCGCAGATCGATCGTGCCAGCGGGCCACGCTGAAAGTTCAGAGGCTACGGGCAGTACCAATAGTGGTTGCCCGGGCAGATCTTCGGCTGCCAAGCCGTCCCGTCCGATCGAGCGCTCGGCCACCCAGACTCGACTCCATCCGCATGATCTGTAAAACGGTACGACTTCCTCCCGGCATCCGAGGTACCCAAAGTCAATGCCACCGGCATCCACCATCGACTGCGCGGCACGGGTCATGAGCCGCTTTCCGAGTCGTTCACCGCGTGCGTGCTCGGAGATCAGTACTCCCCCGACTCCAGCAATCACCACCTCGGCATGGCCCACGCCGATGGTGCGACGCGCCCAGCCCACGTGCCCAACGACGTTCTCCGCGGATCGGGCGATCACATGGAAATCATGAGGCGCATAGCCGTATGGCTGATTCGGGATCCAGGATGCCGGCGATAATAGGTGAAAATCATCGGAGCAGGACAAAATCCCCTTCGTGGTGCCGTCATGCAGGGTTCTCGTTCCGGGGGTCCGCGGAATCAAGTGGTGTCCACTTTTTGATGAATTGGGGGCGTTGCGTTTAGTTTTCGAGCCGCTTGAGCACGGTTGGTTCTTCGAGAGCGGGCCGTGATTCACCGAGGTTTATGAGCAGGTCGGGACGCTCGATGATCAGCCGTTCGAGGGCATCCACCGCCTGAGCTTCGGTAAGCTGATTGATCTTTTCGAGAGTCCTTGGATCCAGCTTCTGATCCTGGATGCGGGCTGACTGCAAAAGTCGCATTTTCTCGTTGGCAAAGTGTTGAGCCATGATCGCCTGGGCGTAATGCAGACGAGCTTCCTCGCTGGTCATCACTACCTCCGAAATGGCCAAAGCTGTTCCGGCTGGATCGCCTCCCGATGCGCGACGGTACCTTCGTGGAGTGAGTGCATTCTTGCTCTTCGCGAGGAAGGGAATTAGCTTCCCTTCAATTAGCCGACGGATGAATGGAGTCGCCTCAATAGCGACAACAATCGCGAACCCGACAAGCTGCCCAATAGCTTCAGTAAGCTCTTCATCTTTGGCGGCCTGGTCCCTCGCTGGATAGTCAGAAGTACCAGCGGGGTTTTGAAGAGAAAAGTCGTCCTCTGGCGGATTTTCGAAGCGGATTTCCACATGCTTCGGCCCGGATTCACTATTTTTCGCAGTGAATCCACGCTTCCAACCGGCACTGTGACGCGAGTCAGCTAGGTTCTGCCCTTTGGGCCGCCGGACTTTCGCCCAGACCTCTTCATAGCCATCATCATCGCTCACCTGTGCACCTCCTCGTTGGATTTCGTGCGCCCGGCTCCGCACCTGAAACTAGTTTACGTGCATCGTGCTGAGAGTCACTTGCAGATCGCGATACCCTGGAGTCAAACGCATAGCAACACCGCCACATAAATCCATCCTGAAACGAACGATATCCGACATCAGCCGCACCGGACGACACGACTTTTGAACAGGGTAACGTCCAGTTCGTTCAGGGCCATTTGGTATTCGTAACGCGTACTCATGGAATCTCCTAGTGGATGACTCATTTGGATCAGTTCATTCTGTTGAACCGACAATATGGCACTCAGCTCTTATCGTTTCGGGGCAATCACCCGCAACGACCGTGGTACCAACCTGATTGCAATCGGCCAGTATGTGGCGGCGGTTCTCTGTATTCCACTTCGGACGCGAGATCAGTTGATAGACGCAAAAACGCCCCCGATTTCAAAAGAAACCGAGGGGCAGGCGACGAAGCCTGAAGGCTGCAAGCTGGAACGGCGCCGGGTGGACACAGTCAAAGGCTTGAAGACATCAACCGCGCGTCCGACTGATTATTTTCTCAGCATCGAAGGAGAAGAAGTCCTACGCAAGCTAAGCCTCGTGCGTTGCATAGCCCGCCATGCCACGGCCGAGAACTGACTAACAGGTCCACTCCGACCCCTTCCGGTACCAATCCACTAGAATTGGTCACGTTCTTGATCCTCAGCCTTGCTGGCGAAGCCCGTCTCTCCACTTCCTGCGGGCAGAATCTAACGAACCCTCCCGACCACCGAATAGAGGCTCCCCGTGGAACTGTTGATCCCCATCATGCGATTGACAGCATCGACGCTATTCTTCAGCATCGTTGTTGCGGGGATCATCGCGGGCCGCACAGTCGATGGCACCGTGCTGCGCTACAGGTCCGTTACCGTCATCATGACCTTATTCTGGCCCTCGGTGATCCTGTCCGCGTTCAGCGCCGCCTCCTACTCCATAGACCGCAGCCTGTTCTCGGCGTTCCTCGCCGTGGCCCAAATCATCTTCTCCTGGGTCGAATGGAACCGACACAAGGATGAGGACAACTGGTGGAAGGGCCGTGGCAAGAAGATGGGTCGCGCTATCAAGAGGCTGTTCGAGGGCCCGGCGTCCAGCTCGCTGGCTGGCGGCGCCGCCTAGGCGCTGAGACTCCAATCGGCTGCTTCCAGATTCGAACGGTATCCATCCAAAAGAGCAAGGCCTTGGACGGGGGCGAGGACAAAGCACACAACGAAGGCTAGATCGCGTCCGAGATCCAGCCTTCATTGTCGCCGTAGTCAGCCAAACTTAATGCCGAACCGCCGGCTCACGTCAAACAAGTCGGGGTCATCGGCCGTGATGGACACCCCTGTGCCACTGGTCAGCAGCTCGTTGTCCAGATCGTCATCGGTGCGGCGCATCCAAAAGGCGCAGCACACCCCGGCGCCATGCTTGGAAATGAACCGAATGCCGTCGGCGAAGCCGCCATCGACAAGCTGGAGATCCCGGAGCCTGCCCGCAACCAGCGTGGTCAGCAGCCGATTGGACCCCAAAAGCTGTGAGAGATCCAGGTCCATGAGACCGCAAGTCTTGTGGATCTCAGGACCCATCGCTTGCTCAATGTAGTCAAGAGAGTGGCTCGTGTTCAGATCAAGCCACGTCAACTCGTTCGTGCTTTCGATTCGATAGAGCCGTCGGCCATCCCGCCAGCTCGCTGGCATCATCCCCGGCTCCTCGTGCCCCAGATACGACATTTCCTCAGCATGCAGGTCGCGGGCGGCTTCGAAGCCCAGACCGAATCGCTCGGCTATGAATTGGATGGCCGATCGCGATTCGAGACCCAGCCGATAACTGTACAGACACTCAGTGAATGCTCCCTTGCGCTCCTGCGCAATGTACAGCGTCCTGCCATGGGTGTCGTAGCGGTTCCAATGACCCACATCATCAAGGAAGAAGTAATCCCGCTTCTGCGGGTTGAGCGCACCGTAGCTCCCGGCTGCAATGCGATAACCGGCCAAGCCCTCGCGCATGAGACTCGGCTGGCCATCTGCTTCTTCCACTGTCGTGCTCATCAACCGTTGAATCCGCTTGATGCCATGGCCACGGCAGCATTGATTACAGTCTTGGACCGATCCTGGTAGATGGCTTCGACTGAGGACACCTCGTCGAGCCAGGGGTTGGCACCAAAAATGACGACGGCGTCCTTGCGAAAGTTACAATCCGACTGCACATCACGGGCATGCAGAACTTCACCGCCTGGGTGCATAGCGATGCGAGCGCACGTATCTTGGGCGTAGAGCCAGTTGGGCTACCCACTGGTGTTGGCTACGCAGCCGGCACGTGGCTAGTTCGTGCCTACCTCGACGCCACGGGAACTACCGCGGCGCAGAGCATCGCCGTGCCTACGGAGGAGGTTCCGCGCGTCGCCGCGCTTCACCTGGGTATGCGCGGCGATAAGGAAGACTGAGGACTACGACAAGCAACAGGAGGCAGTCCGTGGAGTGGACCGTAGAGGAGCTCGCAGAGCGTGCGGGCATCAGCGGGCGTACGATGCGTCACTACCACCAGATCGGCCCGCTAGAGCCAAAGCGCCTCGAATCCAATGGGTATCGCTGCTACGGGGCAAACGCAGTCTCCCGCCCCAGCGAATCCTACTGCTGCGTGAAGAAGGTATGCCACTAGCCCATCTTGACGACTTACTGGATGCGCCCATTACTCCTGAGGTAGGCGTTCAAGCGCTCACCGGGCACTTGGAGAGTACCTCGCTAAGGAACGCGGGACCCTGAATCGACGCATAAACGCGGTCAAGCACACCTTGTCGATGCGTCGCCAGCGCCGCGAACCTTGCATTGATGTAATGCTCGAGGGATTCAACGACCGATAGGAGGAAGAAGTTGTCGAGCGCTGGGGTTGTGACGCATTCAAAGCATCGAATCAGTGGTGGCACGGGAAATCGGGCCAGCAGCAAAAGGAATGGAAAGCCCGAGCCGACGCTCTGCTCACCCGATGACGTGAGATCCAGCAGGAAGGGTATGAGCCGGACTCCGCCATAGTGCAAGAGCACGCTGCCGTCCACATGGAGTGGTTCAAGGAGATTCTGGGGACTCCTACCTATGCAGGCGATACAGCGAAGTCCGTCGATAAGATCCGAGGCCTCGCGGACCAGTACGAAACGAACCCCGACTTCCAGGCGGCTTTCGGAACCCCGGACGCCGCAAGGTTCGCCGCAATCGCGTTGCGACTTCACATGGGAAGAATATAGTCCTCGTCTGCCGATGACCGCTGAGATTGATTCGAAGCCTTTGCTCTACCACATCTAGGTCACTCGCTGTGATGTTGGTCCTTCTTCCAAGGCCCGATGCTTGACGCCGCGGCTTGAATGGCAGTTCCATGAGCGTCCCACAATGCCGGCTGTTTCTGCCGAATCCATTCAAAACCCTGCCGGACATCACTGTCATCGACTCCCCAGCCTCTGTCCGAATCAGGTATCGACTCAATTGCTGCAGCGAGATTCTCTATCATCCGCATCGCTAGGTGGTTGTCTGTGTCGGCGAGCCATCCAACAGCCCTGACTAGCCAAGCGACCGTAGCACTGACGGGCTCAGTCGAACCAACGAGCGACCATTGGCTAAATGAGCGTAAGTTGTCGCGATGGAGTAGGAAGGCGAGAGCTTGGGGAACCGAATCTCTCAGTTCAGTTGACGCATATGAGTGCAATATCGACCGTTGCCCCAAACGCCCCAGTTCAACGTCCTTGACCGCAAGGAGGGTGCCGGTGAGAACATTCAGTTTAAGACCACCAAAACTCCGAGAATCGATACGTTCAACGGCATGAAGGAGTCCACCGGCCGTACTCGGAAAAGCGTTAACCAGCTTTCGGAAAAACCCATGACTTGGGCGCTGAATCTCAGCACTGGGTCCCGTTACGAGTCTGACAATCCGCGACATCTCAAACTCTGCCCCTTGATTCGTCGCGGTCTCCATAAACTCGAGCAAACCATCGTACGGATTGATTCCTCCGGCGCGTTCGGTGAAGCGACGTTCAAGCCCGTCAACGTATTGACTCACTGCGGTGCCAGTAAGGTCGTCTACGACTTTCACACCCGTGGACGTGCCGGGTAGCGCAAGCGCGACGTTTGTCCGAAAGACCCCGGTCAGCAGATCCTTATCGCTGCCCTCATATCCCCTTACCTCACGCCACAAGAGCGCCAAGTGCGCCGCGTCAGAAGCTCGGTCTAAAATCTCCAGAAGGGCGTCACGTCGTTGATGACGCAGAATCTGCTCTTGCCGCAAGAGAGTTTCGGCTTGCCTTTTGGTCATAGCGCTGTCGCGTTCCGCCTGTTTCGCGCCCAGCCTCCACAGAAAGATTGGAATTAACGCAGTGACTACGACGGTAACAAGGCCCATGAGAAGCATCGGGTCGTCCCAGGACCACTTCATTGAAAAAGTCTGCCACCACGAAGTCACTTTTTGCCTTCAAAAGTTGAACTACTACGTGACCACACGATGACGCGGAACTCTACCATGTCGACAGTCCTCATGACTCCGTCTCCTCTGCTGGATCGACCTCTACCCAATGACGCGGGTTCCGCCTGCACTCAAGTGCAGGGAGACGTTCAGTCACCTCGCGACGCTTGCGTCCATTCGCATAAATGTGATCGATCCATTCCGTCGGCTTATTGTAGTAACGCATCTTGCCTCCACATGAGGGACACTTTCCCGCGCGGATTTTCTCGATCGTTATACGGCGACCGGAACCGCTCACGGCCCACCCGAACATCAATGGTTTGCGCAATTGACCGTTAGTCACACTACGCAGGCTAAAGATTAGAGCGAAAACCAGGATCAGAACCAGAAAGGTTGTCAGCCATGCGATGATGGCATTACGATTCAGAACCCCCGAAGAACCTGGACGGAGCAGTTCTAGAGTCGGCTGAACGACCTTCCATAGCGGGAACAAGCTCATCAACCCAATAATCAATCCGGCCCAGGAAAGTAGAGCCTGTGTAAAAGGACTACGCCATTTCGGAACGGCCTCATACGTTGCCTCAGGTTGGACATCCGGCGGCGGATTGACCACGACGTCACGCCCTGCTTGGTACAAGCCGCCGTGGATATCTCCGCCTCCAGTACCCACATTGTTGCTCGAACCACGCGCTGTGGGAGCGCCGCACTCGCCACAGAACTTGTTTTCCAACGCCAGCCGGTGGCCGCAGGTACTGCAATTCATTCTTTACCCCCAATGGATCTTCGGTTAGACGTTGAAGCGGAACTCGACCGAGTTCCGGCACGAAGCAACCTTAGAGATCGCCGTCGACACCGATGCGGCCAAGACGCGCGCCAAAGCCAGCACAGAGAACGTGGGCATGGCTCAGCTTCATCCACCAGCACGTCCAGCTGACCGGTTGTCCGCCGTCAGATGCATCGTTCTCACCGCACTTCCACCTAACTTGAACGTTCGAGTCCACCAGCTCAAGTTGAAAGAAGTGCCGTTCATGCACCTCAGGCTTCGTAGGCCACATGTCGTACGACTCGATGCCGAGCGAGCGAACGATCCTGGCTGCGAGGCCGGTCTCTTCCCTCACCTCGCGCACGACCGCATATGCAGGCGACTCGCTCTCGGCGATTGACCCAGCGGGCACCTGCACACCAGTGACTTCCACCGGGTAATCGTCGTGTGTAAACACGAGCAGGCTTCCGTGGTGGACAACGTACCCGACTGCCTTTTTTACCGAACGTCTGCTCATGCTCACGATGGTACAGGTTGTTGTACGGCAGACCACACCGTGCGTTTGAATCCCCTAGAGCGAAGCGTTGATGAGTGGCCGGTGACTAAAGGTTAGAGCGAAACGAAGTCACACGTTAAAGCGGAACTCCACCGTGTCACCACACAAAACAACCGGTGATGGCAAAAAGATCATTTTCTGCTCGGAGAAGTTACGTTGTGCGACCTCTCGCAGGAGAGTCCACAGTTAGCAAACTTCACATGGTATCGCCAGACCCAACGTAATTCCCAGTGGAAGTTTTCATAGATTGAGCGATCAGATGTTCTTCGTTCTCGGGGAGTGCTTCGACAGCATCGGAAGCTCCATCGTCGAGCGCGGCGTTCGAAAACACATCGGAATCCCTAGGCCTGTTCAGAACGGCGGGCGATCCATGAGTTGCGCATGCACGTGTGGTTCGCTGCTGTTGCCCTAGTAGCCGCGGTGGCCTACGAAGTCACCCGCAACGATGCGCGCACCTTCCGATACCGTTATGGATCCTTGCTTCAGGTGCACGACTACTGCGTAGACGCCGTCGTCGCCACGCAGGCAACGACACGGACGCATCGCTAGATACCCTTACTTGCCCACCTAATACGTTTCATGGACAATGACGCCGATCATCATTTGAGAAATTCGAACGCCTGGGCTCCCGTTTTTCTGAGTTATTGGCACAGTTCTTAGCCGGCAATGGCTAAGATGACCTCAGATGCTAAGCGGACAAAGTGAGGGAACGGTGGAGACCCAGCTCAGTGACAATGCAAACGAATTGCTCGACAGGGTTCGAACAAAGTACCTAGAGTCTCATGAATTCAACGGATTTCACCTTCATGGCGCGCTTGTCAATCCAGAAGTAATCAAGGCGGCGGCAGACCTGCTTGAAGCTGGCTTGGTCGAGATAGTGAGCGGGCAAGACTTCCTCAACATCCACATTCGCCCATGGCCTTCCAGACGGACAGCTCAGGCGCAAATCGATGAGCTCATGGAGCTAGATTTAGATGACTACGGTGTCGGCCTCTATCCGACTGAACTTGCTATGAAACATGTGCCTCTCCCAGAACGCTATGAGAACGCTCCGTTTCTTAAGGCGATGGCGCGAGGCAAGGCAACGTTACAGCCCGCCTTCTTTAGTGCCGACGTTCTCGAGACTTACCGAAACGATGCACGCTATCGCTTCGAGATGGGCGACTTTGGGATCAACTTGGGCATCTCCGATGAGGCCTATGAGGATGAAGAAGAACCAGAGAAGGACAAGGTCAGCCTCCTACATTTGGGGTTTGCTTATGACTTCCGCAAGGTGAAAGAACAAGACTCTAAGGTCCAAATCATCAGACGCGTCGTTGCATTCTATGGAGATCTTGACGACCTCACGCCCGAACATCAACTGCGTTGGGCAAGTTACCAGGTCCCGGCTGCGGGCGTAGAACCACATCCCGTATGGTATGGATCTCAGCTAGGACATTGGACGGACGGGATAGGCCCATTCGAACGGCTCTCCCAGGAACTTAGTTACCTCAATGAGCTCTTCGAGCGAGTTTGGGGGCATCTGTTGTTCTCAACTTCCGATTTACCCGACGATCTGGGTTGGACTCTGAGATCAGACCAACGGGAGTGGGATCACTTCATTCACCTGCTAGACAAAGTACTATCGGAGAATCTCAAACATTCGGCTTTCGATGCAGCGGGCGTTCCAAGGAAAGACGACACGAGCCAGCATCCATTCGGGACTATTAGACGTCTTCAAGAACTCATGACCCTGAATCATGTGACTCCGGAACAAGCGGAGTGGGCTGTCAAGCCTCTCAAAGCGGTGAGGTCGGCCCGTCAGAAACCGGCGCACGCGCTACGGACGAACGTCACTGACCGCACCCTAGTTCGGAAGCAGGTGGATCTGCTCCGAGACGTAAATGAAGTTCTGATCAACATACGACAGTGGCTATCGAGTCATCCCAAGAATAAGGACTGGGAAGAAAAATGGCCGGACGCTAAAGACTATTTCCTCTGACGCCTTCAGCCAGCGATCAACGTCGATCTTTGACACAGACATTGCGCAAAAGGCAGTTTGACACATTTATTTTGTGTCAAACTGCCCTCAAAAAGCGCGAGATTACGCGCAACTTCACATTGAATCTAAATTCCACCGCGTTTCGACGCACACGACCATCTGGCCTAAACGCTCACCGCCATTTTGTTACTCGCCAGATCCGCCGAATCTAGAAATCCAGACCGAGGTCGATGCTGATCCATCGCTTAATCTCACGATTGATCGAATTATCGATATCGAAGATGTCAAACTCCTTGTACAGACGGTGAACCACGTCTGAGGGGACACGTGGCAACCGCTTCTCTTTCAAGAGCAACGTTCGCTTACCTCGGCCCATTAGATAGCCCAGTTCCAGCGACACATTCGGGTTGAAGTCGCGCTGCTCGACGTCCTCAAACACCGCGATGCCGTACTGACAGCCAGTTAAGTACACCTCGATGTTGGACCACAGCTCCCCGGTATAGTCCCTGTCATCGGCTCGCACAGCAGTCATCCCCAACTCTGCGAGTGCGGCCTTAACCGACACGTAGATCTGGTTCATTTGTACAGTGTCGGCGAAGCGCATCATGACGAAGACATTGCGGCTCGGCTCGGGGTGGTCTTCTAGAAAGCGGTGGAGGTCGCTTTCAAGGTGTCGAACATGGCGGATATCGCCGAGCTTGCCGAGCGTATTCATGGTCTCCATTTCGTGTGCGTGCTCTGCCGCGACTCGCCGCACGACGCCAGATCGCTGGGGGCTGCCGGGGAGCGGCAACGAAACCACCGCCGCAACGGGCCAACCCTGTTGGTTCTGGAGTAGGTCGACCATAGCTGAGAGCGGATAAAGGTCGTTCGGGCGGTCCAGCCAGCTCACCTGAGGCATACCTGTGGCCGGACTAATCCCAACCAAGATCTGCGAATTGTCGCGTACGGCAATGAACGAGAACTGACGATAAAACGGGGAGGCATGAGGCGGCAGCCCGCGAGTAGCCAATTCGTCCTTCAAAGCGTCACCGAACTCATCGACGACTGCTTGGCAGATCTTCTGTTCCGGTTCCGGCAGCTCGTTTCCGCCCATGAATGCGCCCGGCCAGTTCAACCCCATGGTGATTCCTTTCGTACGAGAGCAGGTCTATGTAGATCTTAGCCGCGGCCACCGACAACGACAGTCGCGTGCGGACGGCGGAAGGCATATCTAGACCTGCTTCCAAACGCTAAATCGGAACGCTCGAGCCCTTTGCCCGAAGGGACCCAAGCAACAAAGCCCCTGGTCAGGCCAACTCCCTACACATTAAATCTAAACTCCACCGAGTTCCTGTACATAGCAACCTCTGAGGCTCCAATGGCCCTTCACGCTCCGGATTGACGTGCGAGTTGCCGGATGAATTCGTCGGCGGCATCGAGTTGCTTGGCTAGCTTTTCGCGACGCTCTTCCGCGTCCGCGCGGAAATCATGTAGCGCTCTCCGCGAAACTAACATCTCGGAGTAGTGCGGTTGGGTACGGTTCAGGAATGACCTTTAATGCTCGGATCGAACCCCATGTCCTCAAGAAGGGACAGCCGTTCACCGTTTTCGTCAACGATGCGCCGGACTGGTCGAACAAGACCATCAGCGTGCAGATCGATTCGTGTGACGACATCGAACCGTTGATGATGGCGATGTCTTTCTCGATGGAGATCGGGGAAGACGGCACGGGAAGCTGGCACCACGCTGCCGGATTCGAGATCGACCGAGAAAGCGTCGTCTTTGTTTCGTCAGCCGGAATCGCCCCGCCACCTTTGGATCCCGAATCGCTCCTACCGCCGACTGCACCGGAGTTTGTCCATCCCGAGTACGCGCCAATGACCGCGCTGAACTCGCCGACCACGGCGAGTGACAAGGTCGTCGATCTGTACGCCAGCCTTCAGAGGCGTAGAGAAGCGCGGTTCCAGCAACCGCTCGGCACGCCCGGCCAGGGCTCACAGTTCCGCGCAGCGGTCTTCGTCGAAGGACTGCTGATCACCCAGCCGATCCCGACTACGCATGGCAACGTGCACCCTCAGGTACATGAGATTCACGACGGCGACCTCCGCAATCTCATTAACGCCGCTCTCGAGCAACTCGGATGGCCCGGACGCGTCGACAACGAAACGTGGAACCGCCGGATGAGCCGAAACGACTTCGCGGTGTTCGAGTTCCCGAACATCTGGGCCTCAGATGAGGCTGAAGCCGACGCCCTCGCAATGGCCGAGACAGACAAGCTCATACTCACTCTTGCATACCTGCGGTACGCAGCACCTCGGCCTATCATGGTTGCACTCGAAAATCGCACGCGCCAGCGCATTCGCTTCCGAAGCCTCCGCAACGCCTACACCGGGAACCTCATCGGCGGATTCATGGGCGGCGAGAGCTCTCACGAAGTTCTCCGCGTAGGCAGTGCAATAGCCACAGCGCCCGAGGTCGAGTTGTATGTGAATCTATATCTCGAAGCCCAACGCGAGAAGCAAGAGGATTCGCGCTACTTCAAGCTCTGGTCTGTCCTTGAGACAATCGCAATCAACGAGATTGCTGAGGGTGTGAAGGTCGCCCTCGACGACGGCACGCAGTGGCCAAACGGAGGCACAACTACCCAGGCCGCGCCTCGCGTGTTCGAGCTTGTCAGATCCGCTGGCATCGCCGGTCGCCAGTGGCCTGACGGCGGCGACCTCTATGACTTTGTTCGCAGCGTGTACGGACGGCGGAACGCCACCGCACACTATGGGCGTTTTGTCCCCGCCGATCCCGTGCAGCAAACGCAGAGACAGTGGTATCCATGGGCCATCAAGACGCTCTCCGTGGTCAGTGGACATCCCGGGTGGCTGTGGGAGCTTGACCTTGTTGTTCACAAGATAATTGGGTCTCAGATTGCCAAGAAGGTGCCGGTCATTTGACAGGCATGCGGGACTGCTGCACCGGCACCTTTTATTTCTCCGAAACAACGCGCTGCATCGGAAGGTCAGCGAACTCCGGCGGCTAAGAGCATCCCCAAACGCCAGTCCGCGCAGCCATCAGTTCGCACAACAAAGAGTCAGTCGCTGGACCGGAACACCTGATTTAACCTTCGCATGAATTGCACACATAACCCCTGATCAGACGAGTATTTCCATCCATTAAACTTCAACTCCACGACGTCGCTGTATTTCATGATGTTGTCTTTGCCTTCGATGGGCGCCTTGCCGGCGGACTTCGCATTCGCAACCGAACCGGCGGTGACCGGGTCATCAAAGCCGATGGTCTCGGCCTTGATGAAGCGGCGCTGGAAATCGGTGTAGAACACGCGGCGGACTGCATTCAGGTAAGTCTGCAGGCTCAGTCCGTCGTAGCCGACGCAGGCCAGCTTGCGTCCACTATCGGCTCCAGCGGACGGGGTCCGACGACGAGCGCATGAATTCCTGTGTACCGCTGAAAAATATCGCTCTTGGGAACAAAAACCAAAGTCGTGGTCAAAATTCGGCAAGAATTGACGAGGACAGCCCTAAACCGCGAATGCCCCGGATTCCACAAGGAATCCGGGGCATTCGCGGGGCGTTCAGAAATTAGACGTTGAAGCGGAACTCCACGACGTCGCCGTCCTTCATGATGTAGTCCTTGCCTTCAATGCGGGCCTTGCCGGCGGACTTGGCGTTGGCGATGGAGCCCAGCTCCACCAGATCATCAAAGGCCACAACTTCGGCCTTGATGAAGCCACGCTGGAAGTCGGTGTGGATCACGCCGGCGGCTTCCGGAGCGGTCGCGCCGCGGCGGATGGTCCACGCACGGGTTTCCTTTGGACCAGCGGTCAGGTAGGACTGCAGGCCCAAGGTGTCGTAGCCAACGCGAGCCAGCTTGTCCAGGCCGGACTCTTCGATGCCGGCATCTTCCATCATCTCGGCAGCTTCGTCTTCTTCCAGCTCGGCCAGCTCGGATTCGAACTGGGCGTCCAGGAAGATCGCCTCGGCAGGTGCCACCAGCTCGGAGAGCTTGGCCTGCATCTCGGTGTCGGCCAGCCCGGCCTCATCGGTGTTGAACACGTAGATGAATGGCTTGGTGGTCATCAGCTGCATTGGAGCGAGCTCTTCAAGATCGATGCCCTTGGTCTTGCCCGCGGCGAACAGGGTGATGCCCTCTTCAAGCACCTTCTGCGCGTTGAGCACTGCGTCCAGGAAGGACTTCTCGATCTTCTTACTGCGCAATTCCTTCTCAAGGCGTGGCAGCTGGTTCTCGATGGTCTGCAGGTCGGCGAGGATCAGCTCGGTAGCGATGGTCTCGATATCCGAAGCCGGGTCCACCTTGCCGTTCACGTGGATGACGTCGTCATTGACGAACGCACGGGTGACCTGGCAGATCGCGTCGGCTTCGCGGATGGTGGCCAGGAACTTGTTGCCCAGTCCCTCGCCCTCGGAAGCGCCCTTGACGATGCCAGCGATATCCACGAAGGATACGGTGGCTGGCAAGATGCGCTCGGAACCGAAAATCCCGGCGAGCATCTTCAGGCGCGAATCTGGCAACGGCACGACACCCACATTGGGTTCAATGGTTGCGAACGGGTAGTTGGCTGCCAGCACCTGGGCACGGGTCAGCGCGTTGAACATGGTGGACTTGCCGACGTTGGGC
>Ga0308169_10003022_pt1 | contig 16818 bp, 16 predicted proteins | sample PhyBR1_2_FD_202139 | JGI IMG/M metagenome (GOLD analysis project Ga0308169, IMG submission 202139) | Phyllosphere microbial communities from UC Gill Tract Community Farm, Albany, California, United States - DLSLSB.R1 | ecosystem: Host-associated > Plants > Phyllosphere > Unclassified | place... | reverse complement strand
TGACCGCCTTCTGGTAACAGATGCTGAACGCCTCGAGGTTGTCCTGCGCGAGCGCCAAGACGAGGCTCGCAACGGCGACGACGACACCCTGCGCGCGCGAAACGCCCGTCAGTGCTCTACACGCGCGCGGTCGACCGAGGGAGTGTGTGAGAGAGAGAGGCGCACGAGGTCCGAGTCGTCGAGGATCGAGACGATGCGCAAGGCCCAGTCGGCGGCGGGGATCACCTCGGGGTGCTTGCGGTACAGGCGCAAGAGCGTGAGGGCGGCCTTCTTCTTAACGAACGACTTAGACGTGCTGCGGGCGAGCGTCTGCATCAGCTCGAGGCCTCACATAGGGCGACTGAAGCGAGAGAGAGAGGGGACGCACGGGCTGATGAGCAAGCGGTGCACGTCGGGCGCGAGCGCCTCGGCCATGTCGGGCCCGCCGACGTTGGCGATGGCGTGCAGCGCGAGGCAGTTGGTCGTCTCGTTCATCTCGTCGAGGTCCTTGCGGATCGAGTTGACGACGAGCCGCACAATGTCCGAGTTCTCGTGCATGAGGAGCGTAAGGGCGAGGTAGCCCTGCGAGCGGGTGTAGAGGGCGGTGTCAGGAGCTGGAGACGACAAGGGGCAAGTGAGAGGGAACGCACGATCTGCTTCTCCGAGTACTTGGTCGACGAGATGAGGTTGACGGCCTCCATGTGGCCGATGTCGACCGGGTAGCCGAGTATCGACGTGAAGATGATCTTTGAGATGTACCTGCAGCGCGACGAGCTCCTCGTCAGTAGGGGAACCGAGAACATGAGGGAGCGAGACGGCTAGACGCACTTCTTCTTCTGTCGCCCATCGAGGTTGCCGTCTGCGCGCGAGGGTGCGAGGGTCAGCCTAGGTGAGCGGGTGAGCGAGCGAGGAGGGGGAGGGAGCGAGGTCGAGGCACGCACCCTTGAACTTCTGGCGGATGTGAGCCATCTCCTTGTTGATGCGCTTCTCCTCGAGCTCGCGCACCCTGCACGCGCGCAGGTCGGCGATGTATTGCTGCGCGCGAGGGACAGAGAAGGGGGAGGAGGAGGTCAGCCTCGGGGTGGAAGCGCGGGCGAGAGGGTAGGGGCGGGCGGGAGAGGGCAGGTGGAGGGCAGATGGACGCACCGTGAGGCCACGCATGTCGTCCTTGACCATGATGGCGACGTGAGGCCGGGTCGGCGGGCTGTGGGGGAGCGAGGGAGCGGGCGAGGTGAGGGCGACTCGGGCGGTGGTGCGGTGCGCGCGTGCTGCTCGTCGAGGTGCTTTTTGGCGGGTGCAGAGCTGCCTTGGCTCAGCCGGTGAGCTGTGTGAGGGTGTCGAGAGCGATGTCGCCGAGGCGGTTGACGACGACGACAAGCTCCTCCTGCTCTGCCACCTCGCTCTCCTGCAGCGCGTGCTCTTCTTGCAGGGCGTAGCTTCTCTTCTAGCTGCACGCAGACGCGCGCGCCGCCGTCTCCTCCTCGAGCTGTCCTCCTCGCTCTCCTCGTCCTCCTCGGCTTCCCTCTCTCGCTCGCTCACACGCGCCAAACACAACGCACTGCACTGTCCCTTGCACCACAAGCTCTACTGTCCTCTGTACACCGGCTTGCGCTTCTCGGCGAACCTGCGGGCGTGCTCTCGAGGAGGTCAGCGCTCCCTGCTCGCTCGCACCGGCTCGAAGGGAGGAGGGAGAGAGGGGGACGCACGCGCGCAGGCCCTCGAGGCGGTCCTCGGTCTGCAGGATCGTCTGGTACGCGAGGCGCTCGACGTCGAGGCCCGACTCGCTGCGGGCGGGCGGGCGGGCGAGGGGTCAGCTGGCGTGCTCGAGGAGGAGCGCGAGCGAGGAAGAGGAGGGAGCGCACAGGTCTGCCTCGGCGCCGACGTCGATGGCGACCTTGGCGGCGCGCAGTGCGAGAGGACCTGTGGAGGTCTCGCCTCTCACGAATCAGTCCCTCGGGCACGTGTGCGTGTCGAGGTCGAGGAGGAGGGACGAGCGACGCACCAGCCTCGAGCATCTCGCGCACGACCTCCTCGGCCTTGTCACTCGCGCTCTGCCCCTTGTCCGACACGTAGTTGACGATCCCTGCGCGACCATGTCCACCTATGTCAGCTCGCCACGCCTGCGCGCCCACAGCGCCGACTTGAGAGCACGACAGTGAGGAGAGCACGCACCGAGTTGCAGCGCCTCGTGCGCGTCCATGACCTTTGCGCGGAAGATGAGGTCCTTGGCCCGCGAGGTGCCGATCAGGCGCGAGAGGCGCTGCGTGCCACCGGCGCTGCGAGCGGGTCGCGCGGGCGAGTCAGCCTGGGAGCGAGAGGGAGGAGGGAGGGAGGAAGGGGACGGACCCGGGGATGATGGCGAGGCGCGTTTCGGGCAGGCCGAGCTTGGTGACCGACGAGCCTGTTGCAAGAAGCGGGCGAGTCAGGCTCGGCGCAGCGACAGCGAGAGAGCGAGAGAGCGAGACGCGCACGCACCTGCGACGCGGAAATCGCACGCCAGCGCGAGTTCGAGCCCGCCGCCGAGGGCGGGCCCGTCGACCGCGGCGACGGTCGGCACGGGGAGGTCTGCGAGCTCGCCGAGGAGGCGACGCAGGTTGTACAGGAAGCGGGCCACGTCGAGCTGCGACATGGCCTTGCGCTCCTTGAGGTCGGCGCCGGCGCAGAACGCGCTCGGGACGGCTGAGCGCAGGATCAGGGCGCGGGTCGAGCTGCGGACATGAGTGTGTGAGAGTCAGCTTTCCCGTGTGCGAGGAGCGAGGACGACGAGGCGAGAGGGACGGCAAGCCGCGAGGACGGACCCGTCGAAGCGGACCTCCTCGACGAGCTGGCGGAGCGAGTCGACGAGGGCGACGCTGAGGGCGTTCTTGGCCTGGGGCCGGTCGAGCTCGAGGAAGGTGAGCCCGCCGTCTGCGCGGACGAGCTTGGCCTGCGGTGCTGGTGCTGGTGCGGCCGAAAGGTGTCGTCGGCTCAAGTGGGGGACGAGGACGGCGGCGGCGGGAGGAGGGCGGGCGAGGAGCGAGGTGCGGGGTGTGGTGGCTGCGAGTCGGCTGAGCATGGTAGCTGTGGCTGTGTGCGCCTTGGTGGATGGGCGGTGTGGAGAGCGGAGCGAGCTTCGTCCGGCTGTCGCGGCGCCGGGCGCGCGAATGCGCCGGGCGGGGAACAGCTCGTTCGCTCTCTCTCCTCCCTCCCTACACCGCACAGCCAGACCAGCGCAGCATGGCCTACTCACCACCAGAGCCCAAGCGCTCCGTCAAGCAGTGCAACGACCTCATGCAGCAACCCGGCTCGTGAGCCCGCTCCCACTCCTCGTCGTCTCACCCGGCTCTGCTCGCTCGAGTGCTCACCCTAACGCACGCACTGCAGGCCCTTCATCACCGACACCCTCACGATCGGCAAGCGCCGAGTGCGCGCCTACCGCAACTTGCCCGCCTCGGTTCGGGACCTCTGGCTCGCTTCCGCCGAGGTGCGCTCTCTCTCGCTCCGGAGCTTCTCGAGCTGCGCACTGCATCCTTTACTGACGCACCGCTCGTCCACAGACCTTCTCCAAGCGCGAGTATCTCGTCTACGAGAACGAGCGCCTCACGTACGCCGACGCGCACGAGCGGGTCCTGCGTCTTGCCTCGCTCCTGCACTCGCGCGGCGTCAAGAAGGGCGACCGGGTCGCCATCGCCATGCGCAACGTCCCCGAGTGGGCCACTTCGTGCGTCGACCCTCTCTCATGACTCTGGTCGGTCCTGCCAGCCGGGACGCCGCCGTTGACTCGGACCCTCACGCTCGCAGCTGGTGGGCCTGCCACCTCCTCGGCGGTATCGGCGTCGCCGTCAACGGGTGGCTCACGCCCGAGGCGCTCTACCACTGCGTCTCGATCACGAGCCCGGCCGCTCTCATCGTCGACGCCGAGCGCGCCGAGATCCTGCGCCCCAAGGTGTCGGACCTGCGCTCGCTCGGCTGCAACACGTTTCTCGTCGCCCGTTCGGCCGCCCCTCCCGCCGGCTTCGAGCCGTTCGTCGAGGCGCTCTCGGCGCACACGCCGCGCGAGTTCCCGCGCCCGGACCTGTCGCCCGACGACGACGCCGTCATCTTCTTCACGTCGGGCACGACGAGCCTGCCCAAGGGCGTCCTGTCGACCCAGCGCCAGTACCTCAGCAACCGGTGGAACACGGCGAGCGGCAAGGTCCGCGCCGTCCTCCGCAAGGGCGGCGACATCCCCGTCCCCGACCCCAAGGCCCCGCCGCCGTCGGTCCTCCTCACGGTCCCGCTTTTCCACGTCATGGGCAACCACTCGTTCCTCGTGTCGCTCACCGTTGGCGGCGGCAAGATCGTCCTCATGCACAAGTTCTCGCCGTCGCTCGGCGCGCGCCTCGTCGTCACGGAGCAGATCACGAACGCGTCGGGCGTCCCGAACCAGGTCTCGGCGCTCCTCGAGGAGCTGCCGCCGAACGCCGAGGGCGTCAAGCTCGAGACGCTGAGCTACGGCGGCGGCGCGCCGAGCTCGAGGCTGCCTGAGGAGGTGCGGCGCAGGCTGCCGAACGCGCTGACGAGCCAGGGATACGGCTTGACCGGTGCGTCCTCTCCCTCTCCCTCTTCCTCTCGCTCTCCCTCCTCTTCCGCTCGCTGACCTCGTCTCGTCGAATACGCCCTGCAGAGGTCAACTCGGTCGCGACCGCCTTCGCCGGCGACGACTACCTCGCGCGTGTGTCCCCTCTTTCCCTCCCTCCTCTCCCTCGCACCTCCTGACGCCCGCCCCTCCCCACCGCAGGCCCCACCTCTTGCGGCCTCGCCCCGCCCGCCGTCGACCTCAAGATCATCTCGCCCGACGCGCCCATGCCCGTCTCGGCCGCGCCGGCGCTCAAACCCCGCGAGGTCGGCGAGATCTGCATCCACGGGCCCAACGTCGCGCGAGGCTACTGGCGCGACGAGGAGGCGACGCGCAAGGCGTTCGACGACGAGGGCTGGTTCCGATCGTGCGTGCTCTTTCGCTCTCTTGCGCGCTGACGAGAAGGGGAGACTGGTGCTGACGCTCGGACCGCGCGCAGGGGCGACCTCGGCTACGTCGACGAGGAGGGCTTCCTCTTCATCGCTGACCGAGCCAAGGACATCGTGCGTCTCTCTCCCTCTCCTCGCTCGCTGCGAGTCTCGGTCGAGCGAGCGTAGCTGACGCTCTCCTCGCCCTCCCTCCTCCTCGCCCTCCTTCCTCTTTCTCCCGTCCCCTCCTCTCGCCGCAGATCATCCGCAGCGGCGAGAACATCTCCTCGGTGCAGGTCGAGAACGCCCTCTTTGCGCACGACGCTGTGCGCGAGGTCGCCGTCGTGCCCGTGCCGTGCGAGGTCCACGGAGAGCAGGTCGCGTGCGTTCTTCTTCCTCTCTCGCTCGCCTTGCTCTTTGGCGCCGCCCGAGCTGACTCTTCCCTCTCCTGCAGCGCTGTCGTCGTCCTCCACCCGTCGACGCACCCCTCTCGCTCCTCGTCGGCGCGCCAACCTCCCCCGACCGAGTCCGCCCTCCGCAGCATCGCCGCCTCGTCCCTCCCGCGACACGCCGTCCCCGCCCTCATCATCCTCGTCGAGGTCGGCGCCGAGGAGGAAGGCCTGCCCAAGAACGGCACGGGCAAGGTCGTCAAGGGCGAGGTCAAGCAGGTTGCGGGCGTCGAGTGGGCGAAGCGGGGGCTCGGCAAGAAGCCGGCGCGCAAGGAGGAGCAGCAGAGGGCCAAGCTGTAGAGGATTTCGGCGCAAAGAGCAAGCTGTTGCTGCTGTGCACCGGCGCAGAGCTTGTCCCCGCGAGAGCGAGAGCTTCTACGGTCCGGCCTTTGTCGAGAAACCGTAGCGCCGGTCCCCGCTCGCTCGCTCGAGAGGTGCGAGCGCACTCTTCGGAAGCGAAACGGAAGTGCGCCGACCGCCCCACGGACCGAAACCCGGGGCCCTTGCCGCCGGATCGCTCTCGAGGTGGGGAAGGCGGTCCTCGCTCCTCCTCTCTCTGCTCCCTCACCGCATCGTGCTATTCGCCAGCATGAGCTACGTGCCTCCTGCTCCTGTCCGCTCCGTCAAGGAGTGCGACGCCATCCTCCAGTCGCCGCAGTCGTGAGCCTCTCCTCCTCGCTCCTTCTCTCGGCCGCGTGACCCCTCGCCGGCTCGCACAGCTCACCCTCTGCACCTGTGCGACAGGCCTCTCGTCACCGACACGATCACGATCGGCAAGCGTCGAGTGCGCGCGTACCGCAACCTGCCCGCCTCGATCCGGGACCAGTGGCTCCTCTCCGCCGAGGTGCGTTCTCTCTCGCTCTCTCGCACGCCTCGCTTGGCTTGCCTGACTCTCTTTCTCGTACAGGCCTTCGGCGAGCGCGAGTATTTGATCTACGAGAACGAGCGCCTCACCTACGCCGACGCGCAGGCGCGCGCCGCCCGCCTCGCGGCCCTGCTCCACGCTCGAGGCGTCAAGAAGGGCGACCGGGTCGCCATCGCCATGCGCAACATCCCCGAGTGGGCCTTCTCGTGCGTCCAACTTCCCCTCCCGCTCTCGAGGAGACGGCGCGGCTCGTGCACGGTCGTCAAAAGCGCCTCGCTGACGGCTCTCCTCGCTCGCAGGTGGTGGGCCTGTCAGCTACTCGGTGCGGTCGCCGTCGCCGTCAACGCCTGGCTCACGCCCGAGGCCTTCTACCACTGCGTGTCGATCACGGAACCGGTCGCCGTCGTCGTCGACGCTGAGCGAGCCGAGGTCCTTCAGTCGAGGACGTCCGACCTGCGCTCGCTCGGGTGCCGCACGTTCCTCGTCGCGCGCTCGGCCTCTCCTCTAGCCGACTTCGAGTCCTTCACCGACACGCTCGCCGCCCAAGCCTCTTCCAAGTTCCCGCGCCCCGAGATCCTGCCCGAGGACGAGGCGTGCATCTTCTTTACCTCAGGCACGACGAGCCTGCCCAAGGGCGTCCTCTCGACACACCGCCAGTACCTCAGCAACATGTTCAACTCGGCGTGCGGCGGGGCGCGGGCCCTCCTGCGCAAGGGCGAGCCGATCCCGGCGCCCGACCTGACCGCGCCGCAGCTCTCGGTCCTCCTCGTCGTCCCGCTCTTCCACGCCATGGGCAACCACTCGTTCCTCGGGCCCGTCTCGGCACAAGGAGGCAAGATCGTCCTCATGCGCAAGTTCTCGCCGCAGCTCGGCGCGAGGCTCATCGTCGACGAAGGCGTGATGGCAGCGAGCGGCGTGCCGAGCCAGGTTTCGCAGCTGCTCGAGGAGATCCCGCTCGACGCCGAGGGCGTCAAGCTCGAGACGTTGAGCTACGGCGGCGGGCCGCCGAGCTCGAGGCTGCCAGAGCAGCTCAGGGCGAGGCTGCCGAACGCGCTCACAGCGCAGGGGTACGGCTTGACCGGTGCGTGGCTCGTCCTCCTTGTCTCTCTATTCCGCCGCTGATCTCCTTGCTGACTTCGAGCCTCACGTCGCTCGCAGAGGTCAACTCGGCGGCGACCATCTTCGCCGGCGACGACTACCTCGCTCGTGCGCTTTGACCCCCTGCACTCCTCCTCCTCGCCCTCTCGCTGACTTGCCCTCCCTCTGCCTGCAGGCCCGACCTCATGCGGCCTTCCAGCCCTCGCCGTCGACCTCAAGATCATCCCGCCGACCGCGCCCATGCCCATCTCGTCGGCGCCGGCGCTCAAGCCTCGCGAGGTCGGCGAGATCTGCATCCATGGCCCGAACGTCTCGCAGGGCTATTGGCGCGACGAGGAGGCGACGCGCAAGGCGTTCGACGACGAGGGCTGGTTCCGATCGTGCGTGCTCTTTCGCTCTCTTGCTCGCTGATGAGAAGGGGCGACCGGTGCTGACGCTCGGACCGCGCGCAGGGGCGACCTCGGCTTCGTCGACAAGGAGGGCTTCCTCTACATCTCGGACCGTGCCAAGGACATCGTGCGTGTCTTCCTCTCTTCCTCGCTCGCTCGCACGGTCCAGCTCCCGCGGCTCGGTCGCTGACATTTCTCCTCGCCCTTCCTCCTCTTTCGCCTCTCCCTCGCCTCCTCCTCCCGCCGCAGATCATCCGCAGCGGCGAGAACATCTCCTCGGTGCAGGTAGAGAACGCCCTCTTTGCGCACGACGCCGTGCGCGAGGTCGCCGTCGTGCCCGTGCCGTGCGAGGTCCATGGAGAGCAGGTCGCGTGCGTCTCGCTCTCTCACTGGCTCTCTCTCGCTCTGTCAACGCGCCGAGCTCGAGCTGACTGCTCTCTCCCTCCTACAGGGCCGTCGTCGTCCTCCACCCGTCCTCCCACCCCTCCCGCTCCTCATCCGCCCACCAACCCGCCCCGACCGAGTTGACCCTCCGCAGCATCGCCGCCGCCTCCCTCCCTCGGCACGCCATCCCCGCGCTCGTCCTCCTCTTCGACGAGAAGGTACAGGGCGAAGGGCTGCCCAAGAATGCGACGGGCAAGGTCGTCAAGGGCGACGTCAAGAAGCTTGCGGCGGGTGAGTGGGAGAAGCGCGGGCTCGGGAAGAAGCCGGTGCGCAAGGAGGAGCTGGCAAGGGCCAAGCTGTAGAGGGACTGTCTATCTCTCTTGCAACGAGCAAGCTGTGTCCATAGTAGATCGGGCGCTGCATTGCGAGAAGCAGAGCTAGTCGTCGCCGGCGGGCATCTCCTCCTCGAGATACCGTACGAGCGAGACGCGCAGCTCGGTCTTGTCGTCCCCTCGCAGCGTGTCCGACACGATCTTGGCCTCGACGCTCGTCTGGACCTGTGGTCGACCCGGACGTCTATCAGCTGCGGGCCCTCGAGAGGAAAAGCTCGAGAGCACGACGCCGAGGAGAGGGAACGAGCGACGCACCATCTCCATCGCGCCGCGGATGACGCCCTCGAGGATCTTTGCGTACACGAGGCCGCCCTCGAGCGCCTCGTCGGGCAGCTCGACAAAGTCGGTGAGCGGGTTCTCGTCGAACACGAGGCTGAAGGCCGGTTGGGGCTGGGCGGGCGGCGCGGCGGGGTGCTGGATCAGGTTTGGGGTGATGGAGAGGAGGGAACGGAAGGCGACCTGTGCGACGGCGAGGGAGAGTCAGCTGGGGTTGGCGAAGGAGAATGAGGTAGAACGGCTGCGGGCGCACCTTCGACATGACCTCGCCGACCTCGGCAAAGTCTCGACACCGTCCGAGCCCGGTCCGTGCGAGGAAGTCCTCGATCAGTCGCACGCCGATGTTGTAGCCCCTGCGCGCAAGGGGCGAACGAGGTCAGCTCTCTCGACCCGAGCAGCTGCAGGGAGGGGCGAGGGCACACATCTTGTCGAGCTGCTTGTTGACCTCGTCGTAGTCTTCATAGTCCTTGACGAGCTGTACGACGAGTGCACCGTACGTGAGCGTGAACAGCTCGGCGTTGACCTGTCGCGAGGGAAGGGCTCATCAGTTTCGGCGGACGGCGAGGAGGGAGTAGAGGGAGAAAGGGGGCGCACCTTGTCTGAGCGCTTGTACAGGTCATCGCCGAGCTGCTTGTGACGGTTCGCGGTCGTGCTTGCGCCCTGGAAGTTCATGTCGCGGGCGGGGCGAGGGTGAGGAGGGTCGAGGTGGGGGAGACGAGGTTGGCGAGGCGGGCCGGCACGGGGCGGGTCGAGTGGCAGTCGCGTGTGGCTGATGAAGCAGTGCGATCAGACCAAGCTCAAGTACAGCTAGCTCTGCGCAGTGAGCGGGTCGAGAGGTGGCTGAACCCGAGTCGGGTCCTCGTCGTCGTCCTTGTCTCTCTCTCGCTCTCGTCGCTACGCTAGGCGGGCTCTCGCTCGGCATGGCTGCCGTCTTCGATACAGTGGCGGGCGTCCTGCCAGATCTCCGTGAGTCCCGAGCTCTCCCTGACCCTCTCCCCTCCGCACCCTCGTGTCGACCTTAGGGTCCGGTTCTCGAGCTCAACATCAAACGAGGGCGCAGGCTGACTGGCTCTATGTGTCGCAGCAAATGCCTTCTCGAGCTTGAACCTGCTCGCGCAAGCCGAAGAAGAAGACGCCAAGGTGCGCTCGTCGTCCTTCAACCCGCGCACTCCTTCCCGCTCTCTCTCTCTCGCTCCCTCATCCCTCGCCTCCAGTCGCACCTTCCGTGCTTCCTCACCAGCGTCACTGACTCCAGCTCGACCCGCTCGCAGCGCATCCGCCCCTCGCGCATCGGCTGGTGGCGCGACGTCTGGCGCGTCCGCGGGTCGACCATCTCGCGCACCTGGCAGTCGTGCTCAATCTTCACGCTCTGGGCTACCGCCGTCGCCGTCGTCGACCTGTCGTTCGACCACAGCCTCACCCTCACCAACAACGTCGTGCCGCTGCTCAGCGTCGTCGTCGGCCTCCTCCTCGTCTTCCGCAACAGCTCGGCCTACACGCGCTGGGACGAGGGCCGCAAGACGTTCGCCAAGATGACCTCGATCGTGCGCTCGCTGTCGCGCGCCGTGTGGATCAACGTCGGCGCCGCGGCGCCCTCGCGCGGCCGGCTCGCGTCGGACGGCACGCTCCGCCCGCAGCAGGACGAGGGCATGGCGCCCGAGGACCACGAGGACAAGATCAAGGTGCTGCGCATGATGGTCGCGTTCGTCGTCGCCGTCAAGCATCATGTCAGGCGCGAGTACGGCATGGACTGGCCCGGTGCGTCTCCCTCGCTCTCGCTCTGCGAGACTCGAGTCTCTCGACTTGCGCTCTCGGGCTTCGAGCGAGGCTGACGCACATGTCCCTCCTTTGCCTCGCACGCAGATCTCGACCCAATCCTGGTGCGTTCCCTCTCTCGGGCCTGGCCGCTTTAACTCGACTCGCCGAGGTGCAGCCCTGACAGCTGCGCCCGAGCCTGTCTCGTGCTCGTGCGCCTAGTGCCTGACCGTACCTCTTCGCGCCCGCAGCCGCCCAAGCTCAAGCACGTCGCTCGCACGACCGGGTTCGGCTGGGGCGCCGCAGAAGGTGCGCCTCGTCCCTCGCCGTCGTCGCCCTCCCTCCTGCCCGCCTCGCTGACTCGCGCTCCCTGCTCGCAGCCGACCACTCGAACGGCCACGCCGACGCCTCGCGCCTCTCGAACGGCCAGCCAGAAGGCCTCGGCTCCGAGATCCGCCGCCTGCGCTCGCAGGCATCGCACACGTCCCTCCTCTCGGCCGAGGAGGCCGGGAACGTGCACGGGCCGCCGCCGCCGGCGAGCCCGAGGAGCTTCCGCAGCGCCGAGGCGCGGGTCGATGGGCGGGCAGGGGGGCGCGAGGGGCGCGAGGAGAGGAGGCCGCTGTTGCGGAAGAGGAGGAGGGCGAAGAGCGCGGGGGCCGAGAGCATGGTGCGTCGGCGTCGGTCGCTTCCCTCTCGCACGTTGCGAGACCTAGCGCGTCTATCAATGCGTGTAGGATGTACGCCTTCTTGTCCTGACGCACACGCCCTGCCCGCAGGGCATCCTGAGCGACTACATGGCCAAGCCGTCGCTGCCGCTACCGCTCATCATCGCGCACCAGCTCTCGCTCTACTTTGCCTCGTGCGTCACTCTCTCTTCCCTGTCTTCTGCACGCTCTCACTCCGTAGCTGACGCACCCTCATCGTCGCTCGCAGGTGCAAGCGCCGCAACCTCCTCGAGTCGATCGGTCCGGCCGGCTTCAACGCGCTCAACGCGAGCGTGAGCCAGCTCGTCGAGTGCTTCACGACGTGCGAGAGCATGGCAAAGGTCGGCGTGCCCGCCGTGTACGGCATCCACCTCAAGCAGGCGACGAGCTTGTTCTTGTTCACGCTGCCGCTCGTGCTCGTCGAGCTCATGGGCTTTGCCGTGCGTCGGCCGTCCTCTCTCCCTCTCCCTCACTCCTTCTCAGCCTTCGCACAGCCCGACTGACTCGCCGTGCCGCATGCAGATGATCCCTTTGTGCGTCTCGCGCTCCTCCTTCGAGCTCCTCCCTTGCGCTCCCTCGACGTCACGGCTGACCTACAGGTTCCACGCCCGCAGCGTCACCGTCATCTCCTTCATCTTCGTAGGCATCGAGGGCATCGCTACCGAGCTCGAGATGGTGCGTCCTGCTCTTCCTCGTGCGCCTCTCGCTCGAGGCTGGACGGACCTGAAGCCTTTTCCCTCCCTCCTTCTTTCCGTCCCGCCCGCCCGCAGCCGTTCGGCGTCGACGACAGCGACCTATCGCTCGACTTGTTCTGCGCCGAGCTACGCAACGAGGTGCGTCAGCGCCGCTCTCGCCGCTCGCGTCAGCGCCCGACATGCAGTCGAGTGCCGACGCTCGAAGCGCGGTGCCGAACTGACGAACGCGCCCGTGCACGCAGGTCGAGCACTGCATCTCGCGCCTGTCGACGGCGACGGACGAGTGGGAGCTCTAGGTGTAGAGCCGGCGGCGGCGAGCTCGTCGGCGCCGAGGCTGGTCCTCAGCGACGACGACGCTCGAGGAGGGTCGGTGCGCTTATCTTCCTTCTCCCCTCTGCGCTCCTCTCCTACTACAACGACTCGCTGGTCGAGCTCAGTCTCGCTGTCTGGCGACGAGAGAGTTCGTCAGAGAATGAAAGCGGCGCGAGCGAGCACGATCGTGACCGGGCCGGCTTGATGGAGAGGAGGAGTAGGACGGGCAGCTCGTCTACTGCAGCTCGCTTCGAATTTCAGCTCGCAGTGCAGTGTACTCTGCAACCAACTTGATCAAGCCCAACGTGAGCGAGAAAAGGTGAGACCGCGGCCACGCGAGGGGACGAGGAGGAGGAGGAGGGAGGACGCATCCACTCAAACACCCGCCGCCCTCGAGGCCCGACGCTCAGCAGGACTAAGACGTGCAGCTCGCCCCTCTGCACGCGTCCCACACCACCCCCGAGTGCGCCCCTCGTCGTCCTCGCCGCCCGGCTGCCGCGTCGTCTCGCCCCATCTCCGCGCGAGCACCCCACCTCTCGCTCGACGACCTCGACCTCGGGCGACCCAGACGCGCGCTCGACGCCCTCTCCGAGCACGACCGGGTCCATCAAGCCCGCAACGACGCGCGCCCGAGGTGTTGCCGCCGCACCAGGCCCGCCGACTCGGATCCCACGCCCCATCTCGCCTTCGGAGCCGTTGCTGCCCGCCGACCGCACCAAGCGCGCACAAGACCGGCGTGTACTGCACCAGCGCATCGCACTGAGTAGACCTGTGCTCGTCCCGACCCTCGTAAGTCCCTCTCCGCCTCGCAGGGTCGACCCCTCCTCCGCCCGGTAACCCTTCCCCTCTTCGCTCCGCTCGGCGGACCGGCTTCCCCTTATCAACGTCCGCCTCGATCAACCTCGTCTTCCTGCGCCTCGGACAGGAACCTGGACGCTCAACTCAGTTACTGACAGCCTTGCCCGCTGCACGCAGACCTAGCACCGCCGCCCCCTGCGCCCGCACTCGCCATGTCGCCCTCCCCTTCCCCGCCCGTCGGCGACTCGTCCTCCTCCCCTCCTCCCTCTTCTTCCACCCTCGCCCCGGCCATTCCACCTACTGCGACCGCAGCCGTCGACTCGACGTCGGCCGAGCCCAATGGCGACTCCGCATCGTCCGCAACGAGCACCCCGCAGCAGGACGTCCCCACCCCGCTCTCTGAGCGCTCGCCCTCTTCCGTCTCGGCAGGTCGCCCCATCCCGCCCGCCCGCTCGGCCTCGTACATGGCCGACGGGTGGAAGACGAGCGCCGCCGCCGACATCGGCTCGTCGTCGACCGGCTCGTCGCGCTCGTTCGCCGGGCAGGGCCAGGACAACGCGCAGCGCACGACGCGCGCCGCGTCCGACGGCGCCATTCTCGCCACCGCGTCGGCCTTTGCGTCGCTCACCGCGCCGTCGGCCGCCGAGCCGGGCTCGCGCGCCGCCGGCGGGACGAGCAGCCGCCTGTCGAGCCTCGGCAGCAGCAGCAACGACGACGGCGCGGCCGACGAGCAGGCCTTCTACCGCGAGCACCAGCGCCGCTCGCTCGTCGACAGTGCGAGCCAGCGCCTGTCGAGCGCCGCGAGCAAGAGCGCCTTCTCGCCGCCGCTCGCGAGCGCGCGCCTCGCACCCGGCTCGGCGTCGGGCCCGTACTTCGCTCCGCCGGTCTTCGTCCCGGCGGCTCAGCAGCAGCAGCAGCAGCAGGCGCAGCGCGACTCGGGCAGCGCCGCCGTGACGCCGTCGTCGTCGTCGTTCCCGACCTCGTCGAGCGCGCTCCTGTCGCCGACGTCGACCTCGCCGCCGTCGTCGGCCTTCTCGGGCGAGGGCGCCGCGGGCCCGCCGGGCAGCAAGGGCGCGACGCTGCACCTCGGCGACCTCGACGTGTGGATGGACGAGGCGTACGTGCGCGAGTGCTGCGCCCTCATGGGCTGGGACGCCGTGTCGGCCATCAAGATGTCGCGCGGCGCGTCGCCCGCGAGCGGCTACTGCTTCCTCACGTTCCCGACGACGGCCGACGCGCAGCGCGCGCTCCAGCGCTTCAACAGCCAGCCGCCGATGCTCATGCCCCGCAGCGGGAGGACGTTCAAGCTCAACTGGGGGACCGGCCTCCCCGGGCTCCAGCCGCGGTGGGACGGCGAGTTCAGCGTGTTCGTCGGTGACCTCGCGAGGGAAGTCGGAGAGGCCGACCTCATGGTGCGTCCCGCTCGTCCTCTCGTTCGTCGTCCTCTCGGGCCGTGCCGCTCGGAGGAAGACTTGATTCTGACGAGCTCGCGCTGACGCCTCGATACCCCTCCCGCAGACGCTCTTCACGCCCCTCTTCCCGTCGACCAAGTCGGCCAAGGTCATGTGCGACCCGTCGACGGGCCTCTCGCGCGGCTACGGGTTCGTCCGCTTCACCGACGAGTCGGACATGGCGCGCGCGCTGCGCGTCGGCGCCAACGCGCACTCGGGCCTGCTCCTTCACGGCCGCACGATCCGCATCAGCGAGGCGAGCGGGCCCGGCTCGAGCGCCGCCAACGCGCCGCCCAACGCCGTCGAGGGCATGTCGCACCTGCGCGAGCGCACCCGCACTCGCAGCGGCGACGGTCACTTTGCCGCACAGCAGCAGCAGCAGCAGCAGCCGTGCTCGCAGCAGCAGCAGCAGGGCCAGCAGCAGCAGCAGCAGGCGCCGCCGCAGGCGCAGGGCTACTTCCCGCCGTACCCGACGACCCCTCTCGCCGACCAGCCCTTCCCCGACCACCACGCGTACGCCTCGCCCGCGCTCGCCAGCACGCCCTACGGCCACCCCTCGTCGTCGTCGAGCGGCGGCGGCGCCGGGTCGTACTCCTCGCCGCTGTCGCCGTACGGCCCCCCTCCCGCGCTCGGCGGCGGCGTCGGCGCCCAGTCGATGGCGTCGCCCGGCCTCCCTCGCGCCGGTGCGAGGGACTCGTCGACGCCGCAGGTGCGTGCGCCGATCCCGCAGGGCGCCGTCCCGCCCGGCGGCGACCCGAACAACACGACCGTCTTTGTCGGCGGCCTGCCGGCGTGCATCAGCGAGGAGACGCTCAAGGTGCGCTCTCTCTTCCTCCTCTTCCTTCCTCCTCGCTGCTCGACGTGATGCTGACGCAGCTGTACCGACGCTCGCAGAGCTTCTTCCACCACTTTGGCGAGATCACGTACTGCAAGATCCCGCCGGGCAAGGGCTGCGGCTTCGTCCAGTTCGTGCGCCGCGCAGACGCCGAGCTCGCCATCGCCAAGATGAACGACTTCCCGATCCACGGCAAGTCGCGCATCCGCCTCTCGTGGGGCCGCTCGCAGGGCGACAAGCAGGTCGAGCACGTGCGCAAGCTCGCGAGCGCGCTCGGCGTCCCGTTCGACGCCGTGTGGCGCATGGTCCAGGGCCAGGACAACTCGACGATCAAGCAGATCGCGAGCGCCGTCGGGACCAACGGCAGCTCGTCGTCGACCGGCGGCGGCTCGTCGCCGCCGCAGCAGCACCAGCAGCAGTCGCGCTCGGTCGACGCGAGCCTCGCGAGCCGCATGGACCTGCGCGCCGTCGCCAACGCCGCCGGGCTCAGCGAGAGCGAGGTGCTCGACCTCGTCAAGAACGGCAACGGCTTCCTCGCCGCGCACCCGCTCCCGAACCACAGCCTGAACGGCAACGGCGCCGGCTCGGGCAACAACGGCACCGCCAACGGCGGCAGCAGCCACAGCAACTCGACCGCCGGCAGCGACTTCTTCGCGCGCTCGTCGGCCGTCACGGGCTCGGCGACGAGCCTCGAGTCGGGCGCCGGCGCCGGCGCATCCGGGTCGTCGCCGTCGGCGGGCGCCGCCGAGGGCGCTTCTCGCGGTCCGGCCGGTCAGAACCCGTACTCGCGCGTCTCGCCGTCGTCGTTCTCATCGGCGTTCGGCGCTGCGCCCAGCCAGCAGCAGCAGCAGCAGCAGCAGCAGCAGCACGGCGGCGGCATGTTCCCCATGTCGCCGCCGCCGACCGCCGGGCCGGCCAACGGCGGCTCGTCGTTCGCGCACCACCAGTCGCAGCACCCGGCCTACGCCCCGCCGCCGCAGTCGATGCCGGTCGGCATGCACCACAGCCCCTACACCGCCATCCGCCCCGAGTCGTACCTCGTCCAGCCGCCGACCCAGTCCCCCTACGAGCGCGTCGACTTTGCCGACGGCGGCCGCCCTTCGCCCAACGGCTTCATGCCCGGCCCGCCCTCGCAGCAGCAGCACCCGCACTCGCACCAGCAGCAGCAGCAGCACCAGCACGGCCTCCAGCACGGCGGCCACGGCGGGCCCGACCGGTACCAGCCGCAGGGCTTCGGCTTCCCCGGCGCCGCCGGCGCGGGCAAGTGGCACGAGCAGCCGCACGTCTACGACGGCAGCGGCGCGCACTACGGCCACCACGGCGGCTCGTCGCTCGACGACTCGTTCTCATCGCTCCACCTCGGCGGCCAGGGCCAGGGCAACGGCGGCGCGCTCGTCGGCTCGCCGCCCGGCCGGTCGCTCCCGCCTCCCGCCAACGCCAACGCGCGCCACGCCTTCACGCCGACCGCGCC
>Ga0308169_10003021_pt1 | contig 16818 bp, 15 predicted proteins | sample PhyBR1_2_FD_202139 | JGI IMG/M metagenome (GOLD analysis project Ga0308169, IMG submission 202139) | Phyllosphere microbial communities from UC Gill Tract Community Farm, Albany, California, United States - DLSLSB.R1 | ecosystem: Host-associated > Plants > Phyllosphere > Unclassified | place... | reverse complement strand
GGACTTGGCTTTCTTGTCCATGGATTCGCGCAGGTAGGTCAACCAGGTGTCATCGAACTGAGACATGCTGACGCCGATCTTCAGGTCCGCCAGGGCAGCGCCGCTGGCGAACATCAATGACAGGGCCAGCGAGGCAATGCGGGTCTTGGTGTTCATGAACGTTCTTTCTCCACTTTTTTGTTGGTTTTATGGATAAGGCGTGACGGACTTCAGGAACGCGGCAAACGCACGATCGGTGCGCCGGGCATGCAGCACACCACGGCGCCCTTGCGCTGGATGCACAGGGATTCAAACAAGGGAAGAATTGCGGACAGGCGCAAGGACGGTGGCAAGTGAAACGCAGAGCGGTTGAAGGTTTTCATCGACGGTACCTGGCTGTGTTTCTTGTTTTTGTTTCGTCCTTCGTCTATTCAGGGCAGGCCTGGATAAACGCGGACAGGGTTGTCGGTAACCTGGAATCGACTTTATTGGAAAATATTTTCCATATCAACTCATTTTAGAATTTTATTCGTTTTTTATTCCATGTCCTACAGGCGCGGATAAACACACCACCACGCCTTGCTCCGCACTTTGCCTGGCAGCGTCCAGGATACGTGTCGTGGCCAAGGCATCGCGGGCCGTCACCGGCAGAGGGCCGGCGCCCTGCAATGCGGCCTGGAGGCGCTGATAGAACTCCAGCCAGCAACCGCGCTCCGAGGCCACACGTTCGCGCTCGGCACCGTGTTCGAACCAGCCCCAGCGCCGATGCTCCTCGGCGCCCCAGCGTTCGCCTTCGGTGGCTGGGCTCCGCCCCGCCAATGCCAAGGCTTCCTGCCCGTCGAGGCCTTCGACGGTATAGCAGCCTTCGCTGCCGCTGACCCGGAAACGTGGGCGTGGAGCGTTTTGCACGCAATTGCCGCTCAAGTGGGAAATGACGCCACCGGCATGGGTCAAGGCCATGAAGAAGCCGTTATCGAACGCCTGGCCCGGCTGTCGATAATCCAGCTCCGCATAAACCCGTATCACCGGCCCGAACAACTGCAGCGCCTGGTCCACCAGATGACTGCCCAGGTCCCGCAGGAATCCCCCGCCACTGCCTTTGCCCACCGAGGTGGGTGAGTAACGCTCGACGCTGGATTCAAAGCGAATGACCTGACCCAGGGCGCCAGACGCGAGCAGTTTGCGCACGGTCAGGAAATCCGAATCCCAGCGACGGTTCTGATACACGCTCAACGGCACGTTGCGGCGTTCGGCGGCCAGCACCATCGCTTCGGCCTGCCCGGCGTCGAGGGCAAAAGGCTTGTCGCTGACCACCGCCACGCCGTGCTCGATCGCCTGCATCACAATCGCCGGCCGACCGTCCAAGGGGGTGGACACCACCACCGCATCGACGCCGGCCGCCACCAGTTGTTCGAGAGAGTCGAAAGCTTGGACGTGCGGATAATCACTCGCCAGTTGCTGGCGTCGCTCGGCGGAGCGGGTCACCACCCCGACGAACGTAGCGCCGGGCAGACTGCTGATGAGTGGCGCATGAAAGAACCGCCCACCCTTGCCATAGCCGACTAGTCCGATTCGCATGAACACTCCTTATCTGGAAATAACGCTGAGCCCCTGTGGGAGCGAGCCTGCTCGCGAAAGCGGTGTGTCAACCAACATGAATATTGACTGGCCTGACGCCTTCGCGAGCAGGCTCGCTCCCACAATTGACTGCATTCCACAGGGGGAATGTGGTCAGCCGTAAAAGCGGGGACGCTCCGGCAGATCGACCTTGACGATCTGGCCACTCTGCTGCGCTTCGATGCAGGCATCCGCCGCCACCGCCGCCGCAAAACCATCCCACGCCGACGGCCCGCCCACCTGCCCGGCGCGCACGCCGTCGATAAACGCCTGCAACTCGACGTCATAGGCGGCGATGAAGCGATCCTTCCAATCCATCAGGATCGCATTGGACAACTTGGCGCCGCTGCGCAGCTGCACCTGGGACGGTTCCGGCAGCTTGGCGATGCCGGTCTCCCCCACCACTTCGCATTGGATGTCGTAACCGTACTGGCAATTGACGAACACCTCGACGTCGATCCGCGTGCCCTTGGCGGTTTCCAGCAGGACGATCTGCGGATCGCGCAAGTGAGCCAACGCTTTGCTGGTCTTGCGCGGGAACACCACCTGCACCGACACGTAGTCATCGGCCAACAGCCAGCGCAGCACGTCCAGCTCATGGATCAAGGTGTCGGTGATGGCCATGTCAGTCTTGTAGTTTTCCCCTACCCGCGGGTTGCGGTGGGCACAGTGCAGCATCAACGGCTCGCCGATCTGGCCGCTGTCGATGACCGACTTGAGCGCGCGATAACCTTCATCGTAAGGGCGCATGAAGCCGACCTGGACCAGGCGCTTGCCGTAGGCCAGCTCGGCGTCGACGATCTTGCGGCAGCCTTCGGCCGTGACCGCCAGGGGTTTTTCGCAGAACACCGGTTTGCCTGCCGCGATGGCCGCCAGCACGAACTCTTCATGACTCGGCCCCCAGGACGTGACGAGGATCGCCTCGACGTCCGGTGCCTTGATCAACGCATGGCCGTCGGGATAGACCTCGGCGGTCAGCTTCAGGTCGGCCACCACTTTCGCCGCCTGGGCAAGGTTGATGTCGGTCACCGCGACCACCTGGCTGTTGAGCAAGGTCTGGCTGCAACGACGGATGTGGTCCTGGCCGATGGCCCCGGTGCCGATGACGCCCAGCTTCAAAGACATGTGGAACTCCTTAATGTAGGTGTTGGCGCAATCAGTATTGACGGGCCTTGGCCAGTCGTTCGTTGAGGGTCTTGGCGACGGCATCGGTGCGGGCGCTGGTGGAGACTTGCGCCACGCCGACCCGCCACCACGACAGGTATTTGTGGATCATGGTCTTGGGCAGGACCTTGATGTCGATCAGCGTCGAGACGGTCTGGCGCCGGGCATCGGCCAACGCCGCGTGCAGTTCTTCAAGTGTCTTGACCTTGTAGGTTTTGCAGCCATAAGCCGCCGCGCTCATGGCAAAGTCCACCGGCACGAAGCCGCCGTCGAGCTTGCCCGTCTCCGGGTTGCGGAAGCGGAACTCGGTGCCGAAGCTGTCCATGCCGTGTTCCATTTGCAGATTGTTGATGCAGCCGAAGGTCATGTTGTCCAGCAGCACCACGTTGATCTTGCGCCGCTCCTGGATCGAGGTCGCCAGCTCCGAATGCAGCATCATGTAGGAACCGTCGCCCACCAGCGCGTAGACCTCCTTGTCCGGTTCGGCGAGCTTCACGCCCAACGCCGCATTCACCTCGTAGCCCATGCACGAATAGGCATATTCGACGTGGTAGGTGTTCACGCCCTTGCTGCGCCAGCTGCGTTGCAAATCGCCAGGCAGGCTGCCGGCGGCAGCGACGATGATGGCGTCGTCCGCCAAGGTTTGGTTGAGCGTGCCCAGCACGCGGCTCTGGGTCAGGCAGGAGCCGGTGAGCTCGATGAATTCACGAAACACCGCCGGGTCCATGTGGTCGTTGATTTCCGGGACGAAGTCCTGGGTCTGGAAATCCGCCTGGTAGATCCGGTCCACTTCCGCGTCGAGCTGGGCCTTGGCCTCGGCGATCTGCCCGCCCCATTCGGCACGGTAGTCCCCCAGCTTGCCGGCCAGCGCCTCCAGGCCAGAACGGGCGTCGGCCAGCAGTTGCACGCCGTCGAGTTTCAGCGCATCGCACGGGCTGATGTTGAGGTTGAGAAACTGCACTTCGGGGTGCTGGAACAGCCATTTCGACGCCGTGGTGAAATCGCTGTAGCGGGTGCCGATACCAATGATCAGGTCCGCTTCCTTGGCCAGCAGGTTCGCTGCCAGGCAACCGGTCTCGCCGACGCCGCCCACGTTCAGTGGATGGCTGGAGACGATGGCGCTTTTCCCCGCCTGGGTTTCGGCAAAAGGAATGTCGAAGCGCTCGGCGAAGGCTTGCAAGGCAGCGTTGGAGCCGGAATATTTCACCCCGCCGCCGCAGATGATCAGCGGCTTGCGCTTGCCCTTGAGCAGCGCCAACGCGTCGCCGAGCATCGCTTCGGTGGCCGGGCGGCGGTCGATGCGGTGCACGCGTTTCTGCAGGAAGTAATCCGGGTAATCATAAGCTTCGGCCTGCACGTCCTGAGGCAGCGCCAAGGTCACCGCGCCGGTTTCGGCCGGGTCGGTCAGTACGCGCATGGCATGGATCGCGGCGGTCATCAATTGCTCGGGGCGATTGATGCGATCCCAGTATTTGCTCACGGCCTTGAACGCATCGTTGGTGCTGATGCTCAGGTCATGGAATTGCTCGATCTGCTGCAGCACCGGGTCCGGTTGGCGACTGGCGTAGACATCGCCCGGCAACAGCAGCAGCGGGATGCGATTGGCCGTTGCGGTGGCGGCAGCGGTCAGCATGTTCGCCGCGCCGGGACCGACCGACGAAGTGCAGGCGTAGATCTTGCGCCGCAAATGCTGCTTGGCAAACCCGATGGCAGCGTGGGCCATACCCTGCTCGTTGCGGCCCTGATGGACCACCAGGTCGCCACTGTCCTGCTCCAGCGCCTGGCCCAGGCCCAGCACGTTGCCGTGGCCGAAAATGGTAAACACCCCGGCGACGAATTTGCTCTGGACGCCATCGACCTCGACGTACTGGTTATCGAGGAATTTCACCAGGGCCTGGGCCATGGTCAGTCGTGTTGTGGTCATGCTTTGCACCTTATTTGGAATGCAAATCCGGCAAATTTGCTCACCCCCTGTGGGAGCGAGCCTGCTCGCGAAAGCGGCCTGTCAGGCGACATCAGTGTTGGATGTACTACCGCCTTCGCGAGCAGGCTCGCTCCCACAATGGGATCTTCATCAAGTCAAAATCGTGTCAGGCCTGCGAGCTTTGCAGGTGGCTCATGCTCGCCCCCAGCGCCTGGCGAATATCAGCCAGCTCATGAACGCTCTCGGCAAACGGTTCGAAGGACAGGTAGCCGTCATAACCTCCACTGAGCAGCGCCTCGATCTGCGCGGCATTGCCAAGAATATCCCCCTCGCCCACCAGCACCCGGTGGCCGTCACGAATCGTCGCCAAGGGTGCCTTGGCATCCTCGACCCCGGAGATGTGCACCAGCCCGGTCAGTTCAGGGAAGAATTCCTGCTCGCCGGCCAGATGATGGTGGAAGGTGTCATGCACCAGGCGGAACACGTCCAGCCCGCCAATGGCCTTGATCGCTTCCACCGCCGTGCGCTTGCGGCGCAGCGAGCATTCTTCGAAACCCAAGGGCTCGATGAAACCGTAGATGCCGAAGGCGCGGAGGATAGGCGCCAGTTCACCGAGGGACGTGCGCAGCCCCGCCGCGCGTTCGGCCTCGCTGCGCGGGTCGGCGCGGTCGTTGAGTGGGCACATCACCAGCCCCTCGGCGCCACATTCGCGAGCGTAATCAGCCAGGCGAACGGCCTGGCCACGGCGTTCTTCGTTCCACACATCGAACGGGTACAAGGCGTTGATCGACAGCACCTTGATGCCGCGAGCCTCGCACAACTCACGGACGCGTGCCGGCGGCATGCCGTCTTCGATCTCCACACCTTTGAGATCATTGCGAATCTCGATGGCATCGGTTTTCAACGCCAGTGCCAGGTCGATGAAAGCGGGCAGTGACAGGCGCGGGGCAACCATTCGGTTCAAGGCAAAACGCAGGGGCTGATTCATTGTTGTTCTCCCTCCGGCATTCATGAAATTGAGTTATTGGGCAGTGGGCATGCTGAATTCGGGACCCTTGGCGATGCTGTCGGGCCAGCGCTGCATCACGCTCTTGTAGCGACTGTAGAAACGCAGGCCTTCCTCGCCATAGGCATGGTGGTCGCCGAACAACGAACGCTTCCAGCCGCCAAAGGAATGCCAGGCCATGGGCACCGGGATCGGCACGTTGATGCCCACCATGCCGACCTTGATGCTACGGGCGAATGCCCGGGCGATGCCGCCGTCACGGGTGAAACAGGACACGCCGTTGCCGAACTCATGGGCGTTGATCAGCGCCACGGCCGTGGCGAAATCCGGCACGCGAACGATGCCCAGCACCGGGCCAAAGATCTCTTGCTTATAGATGCTCATCTCGGCGGTGACCTGGTCGAACAGCGTCGCGCCGACGAAAAATCCTTGCTCGGCCCCCGGCACCTTGAAACCCCGACCGTCGACGATCAGCCGAGCGCCTTCGGCAACACCGGCGTCGATGAAACCTTCCACCTTGGCCTTGTGCTCGGCGGTGACCAGCGGCCCCATGTCGATGCCGGGTTGCTGGCCATTGCCGACCTTCAATTGGTCGATACGCGGCAGCAGCCGGGCGATCAGTTCATCGCCGACATCGCCCACCGCCACGGCAATGGAGATTGCCATGCAGCGCTCGCCGGCCGAGCCGTAGGCCGCGCCGATCAAGGCGTCCGCCGCCTGGTCGAGGTCGGCGTCCGGCATGACGATCATGTGGTTCTTCGCCCCGCCCAGGGCCTGCACGCGCTTGCCATGCGCGGTGCCCTGCTGGTGGATGTACTCGGCGATGGGCGTAGAGCCGACAAAGGAAATCGCCTCGATATCCGGGTGCTGCAACAGCGCATCCACCGCCGCCTTGTCGCCCTGGACCACGTTGAAGACGCCGTCCGGCAAGCCGGCTTCAGTCAACAGGCGGGCCATCAGCAGGCTGGCGGACGGGTCGCGCTCCGAAGGTTTGAGGATGAAGCAGTTACCGGCAACCAATGCCAGCGGAATCATCCACAACGGCACCATCACCGGGAAGTTGAACGGCGTGACGCCGGCGCACACACCCAGCGGCTGGCGCAGGTTCCAGTTGTCGATACCGCCGCCGATGTTGTCACTGAAATCGGTCTTGAGCAGGTTGGGTGCACCGCAGGCGTACTCGACGATCTCGATGCCACGGGTGACTTCGCCATGGGCATCGGACAGCACCTTGCCGTGTTCGCGGCTGATGATCTGCGCCAGTTCATTGTGATGGCGGTCGAGCAGTTCCTTGAACTTGAACATCACCCGCGAACGGCGCAACGACGACTGCTCGGACCAGGCCGGGAATGCCGCCAGCGCCGAGGCCACCGCCGCGTCAACGGTACTCGGCTCGGCCAGGGCCACCCGCGCCTGCACCGCGCCGGTCGCTGGGTTGAAGACATTGCTGGAGCGAGCGGTGTCGCTGTCCTGCACGTGGCCGTTGATGTAATGGCCTATTACCGGGGTGTCGCTCATTGTCCTGGTTCTCCGTTGGAATGTTTCGAATTCAGAGGTCGAGCAGCCAGCTGTGCTGCGGGTCGTTATGGAACTGCCAGACCCGCTTCGGACCGGCCATGACATTCAGGTAATACGACTCGTACCCGTAGGGCACGCTGACCGGGTGGTAACCCTTGGGCACCACCACCAGATCGCTGTTTTCCACCGCCATCGCCTGGTCGATGCTGCGGTCGTCCGTGTAGACCCGCTGGAACACGAAGCCCTGGGACGGGTTGACCTGGTGGTAATAGGTTTCTTCGAGAAAACTCTGGTGCGGCAGGTCGTCGGTGTCGTGCTTGTGCGGCGGGTAGCTGGACGAATGGCCGGACGGCGTGCGCACTTCCACCACCAGCAGCGAATGGGCCGGCTCGCTGTCGGGCAGGATGTCGCAGACGTAGCGGGTATTGGCGCCCTTGCCTCGCACGCTGCGTTTCATGCTGTCCGGACGGATCAGCCGTGGACCATAAGTATGCTGGGCAGCCCCCGGTGCGGCGCACACCGCCACCTGCACATCGCTCAGGGCGGTGACTTGGGCCTGGCTGCCGGGCGGGAGATACGCCGCGAAGGGTGATTTGTCCTCGAACACCGATTGGCGATCACCGAGGTTGTCCCAGTTGAAGGCCCCCTGCCCCGGCGCCTCGCCCTTGAGGTCGATGCGTCCGCTGAGCAGGACCACGCACAATTCCTTGTCACCGGCCATCACCGGAAGGGTTTCGCCGAGGCTCAGGCGGTAGGCCGCGAACCCGACGTACTCCAACGCGCCATGGGGCAGCTCGACCAGCTTTTGGCCACCGTGGTTGCTCTTGATAAGCAGGCTCATGCCGGGATCCTCTCTTGCAGCAGGGCACGCAAGGTGTCGTAGCCCTTCTTGGCGTAGACATAACTCGGCGCCACGGCGGGGTCCTGCTCGGCTTCCACCACGAGCCAGCCGTGGTAATCGGCGGCGAGCAGGACGTCGAGCAACGCGGCGAAATCGATGTCGCCGTCCCCCGGCACGGTGAAGGTGCCGTTGATGATGCAATCAGGGAAACTCCAGAGGTTGTTGCGTGCCAACTGCACCACCGGTTTGCGCACGTCCTTGAAATGCACGTGGCAGATGCGCTCGATGTGCTTGCGCAGGACTTGCAACGGTTCGCCGCCGCCCATGTAGCAATGGCCCGAGTCGAACAACAGGCCCACTTCGCTGCCAGTCAGCGCCATCAGCTTGTCGATGTCCGATGGCGACTCGACGTAGGCGCCCATGTGGTGGTGATACGCCAGGCGCACGCCTTGGGACAGCGTGAAGCGCCCCAGTTCGGTGAGCTTGTCGGCGTAGGTTTGCCAGGCTTCGTCGGTGTGGAAGCGTGGGCGTTCGATCAGCGGGATGCGCTGGCCCTGGATCGAGTCCGCCACCTCGCCATAGACCAGCACCGTCGCGCCGTTCTGTGCCAACAGCTCGACATGGCTGGCGATGGCATCGATCTCCTCGGCGGCCGAACGCCGCGCCAGGCGACTGGAATACCAGCCGGACACCAGCGCCAGGTCATACGGGCGCAGCACGTCGCCGACGCCCTTGGCGTCCTTGGGAAACTTGCCGTTGAGCTCGAAACCTTCGTAGCCGATTTCCTTGCCTTCGCTCAACGCCGTGCTCAAGGGCGTTTCGCCGCCGAGGGATGGCAAGTCGTCGTTGCTCCAGGAAATCGGGTTGATGCCAATTCGGATTGCGGGCATGGCTGCACCTTTTATTGTTTTACATAACCATTGATAGCGGCGATGACTCCTGTGGGAGCGAGCCTGCTCGCGAAGGCGTCAGGCCTGCCAGCTTTCATGTAACTGGCCCACTGCTTTCGCGAGCAGGCTCGCTCCCACAGGTTCTGTGTTCACAACCTTTGCCTTCCTTTAACTGCGTGCAGCACGCCACGCCTCGATCAACTCCACAAACCGCCCCTGCACGTCCCGGATCAACGTTTCATCATCGATTTCCCCGGCCAACCAGGCCCGGCTCGGTTCCTGGAAGATCGTCCGGCCCACGGCAAACCCTCGGCAGGTGGTGCTTTGGCTGGCCTGGCGAAAGCCCTCGGCCAACGCGGACGCTGGTGCGTTGAGACCCAGCAGCACGACGCCACGGCAGTACGGGTCGCGTTGCCGGATCAACTCGTCGAGCTGCTTCCACTCATCGGCCGTCTGCGTTTCGATCTTCCACCACGCCGGAAAGATGCCCAGGTTGTAGAGGCGCTTGAGCGCGCGATAAAGGACATCCGGATGAGCCGATGGATGATCCTTCGGCGGGATGACTTCCAGCAGCAGTTCATGCCCGCTGACCTGGGATGCCTTGTACAAGCCCATCAACTGCGCCTCCTGCTCCAGGCGCAACAGCGGTTCGTCGTCGGGGTGAAATTGCACCAGGCACTTGATGATCTGTTCCTGCGGCCAGGCGATCAGGTTGCTGCCAATGGAGCGCCCATGCTCGAACGCCAGCGGTCGCGAGCCCTGCACCTCCACGGGCCGTGCCACCCACCAGCCACGTCCGGTGGCCGCGTTGAGCGAATCCTGGCCGAAACGCTGATCGGCCAGCAGCCCGACATCGGCGTCGATGCCCTGGCGTTGCAGGTCGGCTTCGACCCGCTCCACCGCCTGGATGAACAATTGCTTGAGCTCGCCGATGCTGCTCAGTTCACGACCGCCCTTCTGCGCCAGTTCCACCAATTGCCAACGATGGTCGAAGGCAAAGATGAACAGCTGTTTCCAAGCTTTGCGCGGCACGCTGACCTGATGCAGCCGTTGCAGCACCGCATCCTGGTCAGGCCGGGTAATGGGTACCGGGCTCTTGAACAGATAATCGAGCTCGGCCCGGGTCGGCATCGCCGGGGCGCAGGCATGGCGCGACACCACCAGGCCGCCACAGGCGTTGGCCAACTGGCAGCAGCGCTCATCGCTGGCGTCTTCCAGCCAACCGGCGAGAAAACCCGACATGAACGCATCGCCTGCGCCCAACACATTCAGGACCTCGACCCGCACGCCCGGATAAAGCGCACCGTCCTCCAGTCGGCTTGGGATCTCACCGTGGATCACCGTGCACCCTTGCGGGCCGAGTTTGACTACGAGGGTGGCGGACGTCAGCGAGCGCACCGTCCGCAGTGCGGTCAATAGATCTTCGCTACCACCTGCAATCAGGAACTCTTCTTCGGTGCCGACGATCAGGTCGAAACGCGGCAGGATGCCTTGCACGTGCTGGCTGACTTTACGATCGGCGACAAAACGGGTTTCGCCATCGGCCTTGCCTGCCAGGCCCCAGAGGACCGGGCGGTAATCGATGTCGAGGACGCATTTGACGTTGTGTTTGCGCGCATGGTCCAGCGCCTGGATGCTCGCGCCATAGACGCCTTCGGTGGAGAAATGGGTGCCGGTGATCAGCAGCGCCTTGCTGGAGGCGATGAAGGCTTCGTCGATGTCTTCGGCCCGCAGCGCCATGTCGGCGCAGTTTTCCCGGTAGAACACCAGGGGAAAGGTCTCGCGATCCTTGATGCCCAGCAGGACCATGGCGGTGAGTCGCTCAGGATCGACCTTGATCCCGCTGACGTCACAGCCCTCGCGCGCCAGGGACTCCACCAGAAAACGTCCCATATGATCGTCGCCGACCCGGCTCAGCATCGCCGACCGGAGCCCCAGGCGAGCCGTGCCAAAGGCAATGTTGGCCGATGATCCGCCCAGGTACTTGGCGAAGCTTGAAACATCTTCCAGGCGCGCGCCGACTTGCTGCGCGTAGAGATCGACGCCCAGGCGTCCCAGGCAGATCACATCCAATTGACGCCCACTGGCAAAACGAGTCTGGCCCATGCTGGCTCCTGTTATTTTTATCAGCCTGCGCTGGTCGTCGGAACCGACATCAGCGCTTTGGTGGATGCAGACTAAAACGAGCGAGCGCCAATAATCAATATTTTTTCCATATATTTTTCTATTGGAATATTTTTTCCAATACGCTACAGCTCAACCGGGCCAGACGCAGTGCATCGTTTCAGCAGGCACGACAACTTCGCTCAACCATGATTTTCCCGGCGCCTACGCTGTAGACTGCGACCAGCCAACCTATTGTCGAGGGCGGCCCGTTTCCGCGGGCTGCCCTATAAGAACAAGCCAGAAGGATTTCCTATGACCCGCCCCGATCTGCCGGTGCCGTCCGAGAGCGCGTCCGAAGCCGCCCTCCCCAGCCCTCCGATCAACGCCGAGCGTCTGCTGCAACTGATCACCGAGGAATACGAGAGCCTGCCGCGCCAGCTCAAGCGGATCGCCAGCTACATGAGCCAGCAAAGCGACCGGATCATGGTTGATCGCATCAGCGACATCGCCCGGGAATGCGAAGTACACCCTTCGGCCATCGTGCGGTTCTCCCAGCGCTTCGGCTTCAGCGGGTTCAGCGAAATGCAGGCCTTGTTCCGCGAGGCCTATACCCACAAGACCACGCCGGTGCAGAACTACCAGCAGCGCATCCGCAGCATGATCGCCAACAAGTCGCAGAAGGCCAGTGGCGGCGATCTGGCCCGCGAGTGTGTCAACGCGACCCTGTCAGGCATCGAGCGCCTGGGGCTGGAACTGGACGACGAGGCGTTCGAAAAAGCCGTGGACCTGGTGGTTAATGCCGACAACATCTACGTGGTCGGCGTGCGGCGTTCATTTGCGGTGGCCGACTACCTGGTCTACAACCTGCAACACACCAACAAGCGCATTCACCTGGTGTCCGGCCTGGGCGGCAGTTATCGCGAGCAGATGCGCAGCGTGCGGGCCAATGACCTGGTGATCGCCATCAGCTTTACGCCCTACGGCAAGGAAACCCAGCACTGCTTGCGGATTGCCCAGCATCACCAGGCCAAGACGCTGATCATCACCGACAGCAACCTGTCGCCACTGGCCAAGCGGGCCAACGCGGTGCTGCTGGTCAACGAAGGCAGCTCGTTCGCGTTCCGTTCGTTGAGCGCCACGTTGTGCCTGTGCCAGGCGTTGTTCATCGCCGTGGCCTACCGCCTTGAACTCAAGGTTGATGAAATCCATGAACAGGTCGGCTTCGAGGATTGATGCCCGACCTGAAAACCGCTGAAGGAGAAGCCATGAAACTGATCGGCATGCTGGACTCGCCCTATGTGCGCCGCGTTGCCATTTCCGCCAAACGCCTGGGAATCGCCCTGGAACACGAATCGGTGTCGGTGTTCAGGCATTTCGAGCATTTCCAGAGTATCAACCCGGTGGTCAAGGCACCGACCCTGGTGCTGGACGATCGCTCGGTGTTGATGGATTCCACGTTGATCATCGATTACCTGGAGGCCCTGGCCGGGCCAACCCGCAGCCTGATGCCGAATGATCCGGATCAACGGCTGCGCTCGTTGCAACTGATCGGATTGGCGTTGGCGGCGTGCGAGAAGTCGGTGCAGATCTACTACGAACGTACCCTGCGGCCGGCGGAAATCCAGCACGGTCCGTGGCTCGAGCGGATCTGCGGCCAACTGCTGGCGGCATACGACGGGTTGGAGCAGGCGCTGGCAAAACAGCCATTGCCCACCGATGGCTCGATCGACCAGGCCGGCATCACCATCGCCGTGGCATGGACCTTCACCAACCTCCTGGTCGCCGACCAGGTCGAAGGCAAAACTTTCCCACAGATCAGCGCATTCACCGCCTATGCCGAAGAGTTGGAAGCCTTCGTCAGCACACCGGTGCAATAACCGCTGGATACATTCCCGTGTGGGAGCGAGCCTGCTCGCGAAAGCGGTGCATCAGTCACCATGGATGCCGACTGACATGACGCCTTCGCGAGCAGGCTCGCTCCCACAGGGGACCGGATGATTACAGGATTTGCTCAGCCCGGTTCCATTGCCCTTGGTTCTGCAATCGCCGCCACTTCGAAGCGGTCCGCGAGGAACGGCGTGATGTCCAGCGGCAACGGCTCATCATTGACCAGTTTATCCAGCAACACCCCGGTGATGGCCGAGGTGAGGATGCCGGTGCGGAAATGTCCGCAGGCGTTGAGGTAGCCCTCCACGCCGCGCATCGGCCCCAGGATTGGCAGCTCATCGGGTGAGCCGGGACGCAGGCCAGCCCAGGTGCGTTTGAGATTGATGTCGGCCAGTTGCGGAATACAACGCATCGCGCCTTGCACCAGCCCTTCGATCTCCGGGTAAGTGGTGGTCACGTCGAACCCCTTGTCCTCCGTGGTGCTGCCAATCAGAATTTCGCCGTTGTCTTTCTGCGCCACATAACAATCGCTGGTGGTCAGGCAGCCGTTGAGGAGCTTGGGCATGCGTTCGGTCAGCAGAATCTGGCCCTTGACTGGCTTGACCGGAATCCGCACGCCCGTGGCCTGCTCGCTGAGGTCCGCCGCCCAGGCGCCGGCTGCATTGATCAGAGTCCGGCAATTGAATGTCCCGGCTTCGGCAGTCTGCACGCCTGTTACCCGCGTGCCGCTGCGCAAGATTTCGGTCACATGGGTATTGAAATACAGGTCGACGCCGTTCTGCCGGGCGCCCTCGGTATAGGCGTCGGCGAGGCGGAACGGGCTGACCTGGTGGTCGCAGAGAAACTCCAGCGCGCCGAGGGCCTCATGGCTCACATTTGGCTCTGCCTCGCGCAAGGCCGCCTGGTCGAGCCAACGCACCTGATCGGCCAGATGGGGAATGCAGGCGGCGATGTGCTCGGCGTACGAGCGGTCCTCATCGTCATAGATCACGAACTTCAGCCCGGTCTCTTCGAACTTGAAATCCATGCCGTGGCGCTCAAGCAACTCGCGGTGCAGTTGTGGGTACATCGCGTTGGACTGCAAGGCGAATTCAAAAAACGAGTCAGGCAGGATGTGCGGCGTGCTCGCATCCACCGCCACGGCGGCACCCTGGGCCTGGCGCTTGCGATTGGCCGACATCATGCGAAAGAAAATCACCCCGCAGCCCAGGCCCACTGACTCGCCGATGGCCCACAAGCCGCCCGCCGACGCACGGGTAGCGTTGCCGGGACGCTTGGCGTCGATCAGGGCGATCTTCAAATGGCTGCGTTTGGACAGCTGATAGGCACAGGAAGCGCCGATCACGCCGCCGCCGGCAATCACCACGTCATAGTGCTTGGTCATGGGAAGCGGCCTCCGTGCCGACGTTCTGGAACGCTGAAAAAGGAATCGGATCGATGGGAAACCGCGGCCGCAACCAGCCCACATCGGCGCGTCCGGTGGCCTCGCGCAACCGGTCGCTGCAGTAACCGACGCACATCCGCCCCTGGCAATCACCCATGCTGACGCGGGTGCGCATCTTCAGGCTGGCCATGTCTTGCACACCCTGCTCCAGGGCCCGGTCGATGTCGGCGCGGGTGGCGTGCTCGCAGCGGCAGATCACCGTCTCGGCAGTGGGCAGCGCAGTCTGGCCCGCCCCGCGCCGGGTATAGCGATCGACGGCGGCGCGAAAGCGAATGATCCGCTCCAGCTGGGCCTGATAGTGCCCGCGACAGTCAAGGGCTGCCGGCTCATCCAGGACATTGCGCTGCATCAGCACCGACAGCGCGGCAATACGCCCACTCAGCATGGCGGCTTCACCTCCGCGTATCCCGCCCATGTCGCCCGCCAGATGGATATGCGCCTCGCTGCTGCGTTGCCAGGCATCGGACACCGCACGCAGATAACCGTCTTCGCTGAAGCCATGTTCCAGGCCCATCTGCTGGCTCAACTGGGTGCGCGGGATAAACCCGTAGCCAACCGCCAGCGTCTGGGCCGGCACCCGTTCGGCGCGCTCGAGGTCCGGCGCCCAATCGGCGGAATACGGCGCGACGGTCACGCCGCTCAACTCGCCCTCGCCCTCGGCTCGCACCACGCCCCAGCCATAACGCACCGGAATGCGATGCCGCTTGAGGTACGCGAGCATGCCCAGGCCATCGAGAAACAGCTGCGGCTTGTTCAGCAACGCCAGGCTTTCCTTGGCGATCCGGCCGAACGCACAGGCCTCGTAGACGCCCGCCACGGTGACACCCGAGGCATGTAGCTGGCAGGCCACCAACGGCAGCAGCGGCCCCGTGCCGGCAATCACCACCGGGCTTGGAGGCCTGACCACGCCGCTCTTGATCTGCAATTGCAAGCCACCGAGCATCATCACACCCGGCAGCGTCCAGCCAGGAAACGGCACGCTGCGTTCATGGCAACCGGCCGCGAGGATCAGTTGGGAGTAGACGACCTCGCGCAAGCGCTCGTCGGCATCCAGCAGCATCAGGGCCCGGAACCCTTCGGCGCCGATGACCCGACTGCCCAGTCGCACGTCGATCAGGCCAGCATGGCGCTGGAATTCACCGTGGAGTTTTTCCAGGGCTTCGCTGTAGCGCGGCCCCAGGTAATCCAGGCGTACCCCATCGCGCAAAGGTCCGCGATACACCACCCCGCCCAGGCGCGGCGCCTCTTCGAGCAAGGTGCAGCGCACGCCATGGGCGGCCAGCTCAATGGCCGCCGCCATACCTGCCGGGCCGCCGCCGACAATCACCGGATCGTGGTTCATGGCGCCTCCGTTTCGGCAATGCGGTTGGTCCGGGTTTCGATGTGCATGCCGGGTCGCACCAGGGTCTGGCAGGCGCGGCGCTTGTGGCGACCGTCGATCTTGACCAGGCAGCATTGGCACACGCCCATGCCGCAATAGGCACCGCTGATCTGGTCATGATCGTTGCGCGCGACCTGGCGGTGGCCCAGCGCCTGGATGACGGTGAGCACGGTTTCGCCCTGGGCGGCGTTGACAGCCTGGCCGTCCAGGTGCACGGTCATGTCGGCCTGTTCCAGGGGTTGGATATCAAATGGTCGATGTATGAGATCTTGAGGTTGCATCATGCAGCTCTTCCTTGAAAGTTCGGTCGGTCCCGGATCCTTGCGGCACGCCACTCTTTGCCTTGCGTCAATGCCCATCGGCGACAGCGCGCCAGAACAGGGCAGCGAGCGCAGCATGATGGTGCGCAGCGCAATGATGTTAGGGAATATTTGTGACGAAGTGTTGATCCAGGCCAGTAAAGGCGCAGGCTGGTGTCGATGAACTTTTTTTCAGAAAGCCGACAGGTATTCTTTGGCAAAATGCTGCGCAGTCGCTCCAACTTCCCCACACGGTACTGCTCATGAACCGCATCCTGACCATCGAAGACGACGCCGTGACCGCCCGTGAGATCGTCGCCGAACTGACCCGCAACGGCCTGGATGTCGACTGGGTCGACAACGGCCGCGAGGGTCTGGAACGCGCCGTCAGCGGCGACTACGACCTGATCACCCTGGATCGCATGCTGCCCGAGCTCGACGGGCTGGTGATCGTCACACAACTGCGTAGCATGGGCGTGGCCACGCCGATCCTGATGATCAGCGCCCTCTCCGATGTCGATGAGCGGGTCCGTGGTCTACGGGCAGGCGGCGACGATTACCTGACCAAACCCTTTGCCACCGACGAAATGGCCGCCCGGGTCGAAGTGCTGCTGCGACGCAACAACGGCGCTCGCGAACCGGAAACCGCGCTACGGGTGGCGGACCTGGAGCTGAACCTGATCAGCCGCGAAGCCAGCCGCAACGGGCAACTGCTCAGCCTGCTGCCCACCGAATACAAGCTGCTGGAATTCCTGATGCGCA
>Ga0308169_10003017_pt1 | contig 16831 bp, 11 predicted proteins | sample PhyBR1_2_FD_202139 | JGI IMG/M metagenome (GOLD analysis project Ga0308169, IMG submission 202139) | Phyllosphere microbial communities from UC Gill Tract Community Farm, Albany, California, United States - DLSLSB.R1 | ecosystem: Host-associated > Plants > Phyllosphere > Unclassified | place... | reverse complement strand
ACAGCCCCGCCGACAGGGTGGTCGCCCACAGCCGGCCCTGGTTGTCGAGGTTGAAGTCGGTGATGCGGCTGGCGGGCGAGGGCACGGCTGTGCGCGTGCTCCAGTCGCGCTTGCCATCCCAGTGCACCACACCGGCCTCGGTGCCGATCCACAACTCGCCGTTGCGGTCGAATTGCAGCGCACGCACGATATTGACGCGGGCATCGGCGCGGACCGCCGGGTCCACCTGGTGGTGGCGGAAGCTGGTGGCGCCCGGCGCCAGGTAGTCGAGGCCGCCCGGCCAGGTGGCGGCCCAGACGCCGCCGCCGGCATCGAGCGCCAGCGCGTTGAGGTCGTTGCTGGCCAGGCTGCCGGGATCTTTGGCATCGTGGGCATACACGGTGAACTTGCCGGTGTCCGGATGGTAGTGCTGCAAGCCGCCCCAGCTGGCTATCCACATGCCGCCCCGGCCGTCGGCAATGATGCGCTTGATGATACGGTGGTTGTTGGGGCCCTGGGCTGGCGCCACGACCGTGAAGTCGTTGGTGTCCGGATTGAAGCGCGCCAGGCCGTTCTGGGTGCCGGCCCAGATGCGGCCCTTGGCGTCTTCGTGAATGGCCGAGACACGGTCGTGCGGCAGGCTGTGCGGATCGGCGGGGTTGTGGGCATAGCGTACCGCCTGGTAACCGTTGTAGCGATACAGGCCGTTGGTATGGGTGCCGACCCAGACATAACCCTGGCGGTCCTGCAGCAGCGCCAGCATCGATGGCTCGTCCCCGCCCAGCGGCCCCAGCTTCTTGAAGCGCAGCGACGGCGTGACCGCCTCCGGAGAAACCGGCCAGCCCGCTGCCAGCACCGGAACGAACGAAGTCGACAGCAGAATCAACCAGGACAGCAGCAGGCGGCAAAGCAGCGCGAAGGAAGGGCGCAAGGAGGGCAAAGCGGACGAAGGGAGCGCGGGCATGGTGGAGTTTTCGAGGCGCCGGTCAACGCCGTCCGGCAGGAGGAGAGTAGTGGATTATTTATAATTTTATGGTTTGACTGGCATTATACATGCCATTGATGCAATTATTTATGGATAATAGTCAGTGTTTTCGCGCACTTGCCGCTTTTTAGGGTATAGTTTACGGTGCTGCCTGCCGTGTATAGAGCGCCGCCACCGCACCCGTCCCTTTTCCCCGGTGCGGATTCTGTTGTTTATTGAAGAAAGCTGGTTGTCCCCCAGGGGCCGGCCCACACACTATGTCCGAATCCGAGATCACTACCCCGTCTGTTGACGTCCCGTCTGCCCCCAATGCACCTGCTGCACCAGTCACGCCAGCAGCACCAGCAACTTCCGCAGCACCAGCAGTACCCGCAGCACCAGTAGTGCCTGTGGCAACAGCAGCACCTGTGGAACCCGCACCTGCGCAACCAGCACCCGTGGCATCCGCAGCACCAGCACCAGCACCAGCACCAGCACCGGTAACCTCTGCTGCTCCCGCAGCCGAGGCGGTTGTCGTCGCGGCGGTGCCGGTTGCGCCAGTTGTACCAGCCGCTCCGGCTGCGCCAGCCGCAGCGGTAGCGCCTGTCGCCAGCGTGCGCTTTGCCGACTTTGGCCTGTCGCCGCTGATCCAGCGCGCGCTTGACGAAGCCGGTTACGAACATCCGACGCCGATCCAGGCCGAGGCGATTCCCGTGCTGCTGCAAGGACGCGATGTCATGGGCGCGGCCCAGACCGGCACCGGCAAGACCGCCAGTTTCTCGCTGCCCATCATCCAGATGCTGCTGGCTAACGCCAGCCACAGCACCTCGCCGGCGCGCCACCCGGTGCGCGCGCTGATCCTCACGCCTACCCGCGAACTGGCGGTGCAGGTGGCCGATAACGTCAAGGCCTACGCCAAGCACACGCCGCTGCGCTCCACCGTGGTATTCGGCGGCATGGACATGAAGCCGCAAACGGCGCTGCTCAAGGCCGGCGTGGAAATCGTCATCGCCACCCCTGGCCGACTGCTCGACCATATCGAACAAAAGAACATCAGCCTGTCGCAAGTGCAAATGCTGGTCATGGACGAAGCCGACCGCATGCTGGACATGGGTTTCCTGCCGGACTTGCAGCGCATCATCAACTTGCTGCCGAAGCAGCGCCAGAACCTGATGTTCTCGGCCACGTTCTCGCCAGAAATCAAAAAGCTGGCCAACACCTTCCTCAGCAACCCGATCACCATCGAAGTCGCGCGCAGCAACCAGACCGCCGACAAGGTGACCCAGGTCGTCTACAAGGTGACGGAGAGCCAGAAGCACGCGGTTACCGCGCACATCCTGCGCCAGCGCGAGCTGAAACAGGTGATCATCTTCTCCAACACCAAGATCGGCTGCTCGCGCCTGGCGCGCGAACTCGAGCGCGAAGGCATGAAGGCGGTTGCCATCCACGGCGACAAGACCCAGCAAGAGCGCATGGCCGCACTGGAAGCGTTCAAGAAGGGCGAGACCGACATCCTGGTCGCTACCGACGTTGCCGCCCGTGGCCTCGACATCACCGACCTGCCGTGCGTGATCAACTACGATCTGCCGTATAACGCCGAAGACTACGTCCACCGCATCGGCCGCACCGGCCGCGCCGGCGCCTCCGGCGACGCCATCTCGATCTACTCCGACAAGGACGAGCGCCTGCTGGCCGACATCGAAAAGCTGATCAAGCAAACCATCAAGCGTGGCGAGCTGCAAGGCTTCAATCCTGCGCCTGCCTTCGGCGCGTCCGCCACTGGCGAAGAGCGCGGCAACCGTGGCGAGCGCGGTGAACGTGGCGACCGCCATCCGCGCCGCCCGGAAGACAGCAGCCGTGGCCCGGCCAGCCGTCCGACCGACCGCGCCCCGCGCGGCATGGGCATGGCCCCGCGCCGCGACAAGGTCGATCCGTGGTTCCTCAAGCCGTACGAACCGGCCCGCAGCACGCTGCCCCCAGCCAGCACCCCCGCCGGCAATGCCCCGGCCAAGCCCAAGCAAAAACTGGCAGTATTGCTCGGCGGCGTGCCGAAGCAATAAAGCCAGGCGCCGCCAGCCCCCCAAGGTTGCACCTTGACCGGCAGTGAGTGAAAATTGCACGACTATATTGCCATTGTGGTTTCGACTACAATGGCTTTTTTTATGCTTGATCGCTGGAAATTAATCAGCGGTTTGCGTCATGACACCCCACACGTCCTCCCTGCCCGATACCGCGCCTGCATCCTTGCCTGCTTCACCCGTCACCCCGTTTGCCGCGCCGCATCCGGCCTATCGCGCCGATATCGACGGTCTGCGCGCGCTGGCCGTGTTGTCGGTGGTGCTGTACCACGCGTTTCCGGCGCGCTTGCCCGGGGGCTTTGCCGGTGTCGATATTTTCTTTGTCATTTCCGGCTTCCTGATCGGCAGCATCCTGATCGCCGGCATCGAGCAGGGCAGCTTCCGGTTCGCTAATTTCTATGCGCGCCGGGTGCGCCGGATTTTCCCGGCGCTGATCCTGGTGCTGGCTGCCACCATGCTGTTCGGCTGGTTTGCCCTGTTCCCCGATGAGTACAAGATGCTGAGCACCCATGTGCTGGCCGGCGCCGGTTTCTTCTCGAACTTTTTCCTGTGGAGCGAAGTCGGCTACTTCGACACGGCGGCCGACACCAAGCCGCTGCTGCACTTGTGGTCGCTGGGCATCGAAGAACAGTTTTATATCGTCTGGCCGGTGCTGATGTGGCTGGCTTGGCGGCGCGGTGTCAGCGTGCTCATGCTGGCGTTGTCGGTGCTGGTGCTGTCGTTTGCCATCAACCTGGCCGGCGTCCACAAGTTCCCGAGCGCGACCTTCTATTCGCCGGCCAGCCGGGTGTGGGAAATGTTGTTCGGCACCGTGCTGGCCTACCTGTCGGTGCACCGGATCAGGCTGTTCGTGGGTGCGCGCCGGCACGGGCACGGGCACGGGCACGCTGGCGCCGGCGAGCACACCACGCTGTTCGAGCTGGGCAGCGCACGGATGCGCAACGTGGCGTCGGTGGCCGGGGTGTTGCTGATCGTGGCGGCGCTGGCCCTGCTGCGCGCCGACCGCCACTTTCCCGGCGGCTGGGCGCTGTTGCCGGTGCTGGGCGCCACCTTGCTGATCGCGGCCGGACCGCAAGCGCTCTGCAACCGCCTGCTGCTGTCCAATCGGGTCGCCGTATGGTTAGGCTTGATCAGCTATCCGCTGTACCTGTGGCACTGGCCGCTGCTGGCGTTTGCCCGCATTGTCGAGTCGGGCCTGCCGTCGGCCAAAGTGCGCGGGTGTGCCGTGCTGGCGGCCGTGGTGCTGGCGTGGCTGACGTACCGCCTGGTCGAACGGCCGCTGCGCGGCGCCCGGGGCGGGGGCATCAAGGTGGCCGTGCTGGTGGCCGCCATGCTGGCGCTGGTGGCGGTGGCTGCCGCCATTTACGCCAGCAATGGCTGGCCGCAGCGCGCCAGCGTGGTCGATAACGCCCTGCAGCAGCAGGACCTGGTGATTGTCGAGGACAAGGCCAATGCGGCGGCCTGCAAGCAGCGCTACGGTTTTGCCTCGCTGTACGAATACTGCCTGCTCGACCAGCCGGCCAGGGACCCGACCGTGCTGCTGATCGGCGACAGCCATGGCTATCACCTGGTGGCCGGATTGACCCGCTACTACCGCTCGCAGGGCGAAAACCTCTGGTACCTGGGCACCCGCACGCCATTCCTGGGCATGCCCGATCGCGGCGACGGCTACCAGAAAGCCACCCCGATGATGCTCAAGCTGGCGCTGGAGACCCCCGGCATCAAGACCGTGATCGTGTCCACCAACGTCAAGCTGTACACGTATAACGCCGACGGTGTGGCGCTGGTGGCTGCCATGCGCGAAACCGTGCGCCAGCTGCTGGCGGCCGGTCGCGAAGTGATCCTGGTGTACGATGTGCCGGCCCTCGACTTCGAGCCGCGCGGCTGTCTGCGGCGGGCCGGTGTGGCCAGTTCGCGCACCAACATCGATTGCGCCATGCCGCGCGCCGTGTTCGACCGGAACGTGGCGGCGCACAAGCCGGCATGGGACGCGCTGCTCAAGGAATTCCCGCAGGTACAGGTGTTCGACACGGCCGCGCCATTATGCGACGCCAAGCGCTGCCACGCGATGATCGGCACCACGCTGATGTACCGCGACAACCACCATCTCAGCTATCGCGGCGACTTGTACATGGGCGAATTGTTTGCGCGCCAGCAGCTGGCGCGGCAGGGCAAATAATCAGGCGTCCCGGCTTTATGGCGCGTTCAAGGCGCCAACGGTCAGGCTCACCAGGCCGATGCCGAGCGTGCGCGCATCGCCATTGCCGCCATTGGCGGCGCTGGGCGAGGTCGGATGCGGTACGTCGAACACCAGTTCCGTCTGCCGGCCATCGGTATCGAGGCGCACGGTGCGCTGGCCGATGGCGCCGGCGAATGCCAGCTCGCGTATCTCTGTGCCCACGGTCAGCTTGACCGGCGCGCCGGCGTTGGGGCCGAACGCCTGGGCTTCGATGGTCAGCAGCATGTGGCGCGGCAGCGGCTGGGCAAAGCGCACCACGACCTGCTTGCTGTCGGACCAGGTGCCCCACGGTTCGGGCGCCGACAGGCCGGTGACTGTTACCAGGTTGGCGGGCGGCACGCGCTTGAACGATACCGTGGCGACAATCCGGTCCGCCACCGGCGTAGGCGTCAGGCGCGTGAGCGTGTAATCGGGGGTGACCACCTGTGGCGCCAGGTCCGGCGCTAGCTCATGTCGTCCCAGCACCATCAGCGTCTCGACCCCGGCGGGCAGCATGCTGGCGTTGATCGGTGAGCCGGGCGGCAATATCAGCACCTGGCTGGCATGGCGGTCCACCTGGAACTGCGCGCGATACAGCAGGGCGGCGTCGTCGCCGGCCAGCAGCATGCGGTCGCGCTGCGCCGGGGTAAATTGCTGGTACATCGCGTGGCCCGCCCGGTCCGCCGGCAGCGGATGGGTGGCGGCCACCAGCAGCATGATGGTCGAGGTGGCGGCGGAATTGATCGCCACCATGGGCAGCAGCACCCAGATGAAGCCCTGGCGCGCCAGCGCCGGGCGCCAGGCCCACACGATGACCAGCAGCAGTTGCACCGTCATCAGGCTATAGAAGCCGATCTTGAATACGCCAAGGTTCGCCAGCTCGGGCGAATCGACGATCGAATGGGGAAAGTGGCTGAACAGGTTCACCATCGCATACGCGATCAGCGCGGCAAACACCAGCGCCAGCGTGGTACGCAGGCGCTGGCCGAGACTGGCCGTCAGCAGCGGCGAGGCGGCCAGCATCGGCAGCAGCGGCAGCACGAAGCCGTAGTAGCGCAAGTGCAGGCGGGAACCCTCGTTGGTGCCGGCATGGGCAATCGAGGCGGTAAATGCGACCGTCAGGGCCATGGTGGCGCCCAGGGTAAGCACGGTGTACACCAAGGCGTTGATGCCGGGCTTGCCGGCGGCAGCGCGGGCGGTCGGACTGGTGGCAGCAGCGGCCACGGCGACCAGCGGCAACGCCCACATCAGCACCAGCGCCATCGCGTGACCGTAAAAATTCCACAGCGCCGGCGGGAGCAGGCGCAGCGGCGAACTGCCGGCGCCGGCATGGCCGCTATAGAAGCTGCCGATCATGTCGAGCCCGGGCGGTCCGGCCAGCAGCCAGCCCAGTCCCCATTTGACCGCCAGCATGCACGCTGCCATGACCACGGCAGCGAGCAGGCCGGCGGCTGCGCGGCCGTCACGCCAGTTGCGCCAGACCGTGTACAGCATGATGGCCGGCAGCAGGAACAGCGCGTGGACTTTTACCAGGCTCATCAATCCAAGCGCCATCCCGGCCCACACGGCGCCGCGCGCACCGGTGCCGCCAACTTCTCCCAGCATGAGCCAGGTCAGCCCCCAGAAGCACAGGAAATACGTGGCTTCGGGCATGAAGAACGACGTGTAGATATTGGTCGCACCGAGCAGTACCGTCAGCGTGATCATGATTGCGGCCGTGCGGCCGGTGAGCGGCAGCGCCACCCGGTACATGAACGGTGCTGCCAGCAGGTACAGCACGGTATTGCCGAGGCGCGCGCATTCGAGGAATTCCGGGCCGCACGCATTGGTGGCCCGGAACAGCCACAGGTACAGGTACGACGGCACCATCGCCTCGCCCAGCGGCGCCAGCCGCGAGTAGCGGCTGTAGGCCCACTCGTCGAGGAACACGACCGGGTACAGGCCATGGTTGCGGATCAGCAAGTACAGCAGGATCAACAGCACGCCCAAGGGGAGGGCATAGTGCGACAGGCGCGACGTGAAGCGGATATTAGTGGTCATGGAGGTCAATTTCGATCGGCGCGCCAGGCGGCCAGTTGTTGCTGCATCTGCGGCCAGGTGAAGAAACGGCGCTGCTCATAGTACAGGTCGCCTGCATGCGGGCGTTGCAAGGTCCGCGCGGGCGCCACCGGCTGCAGGGTTTGCTCGCCGCGCCGCAGATAGTGCCACAGCATGAAAGGAAACAGGCCGATCCAGGTCACCGCCTGTGATGGATACGCCAGGCAGTAACGGCAAAACCGTAGCCGGTTTTTCCAGGGTATGGCGGTGCGTTCGACCGCGCCATTGGCCGCGAGTGGCCGCAGCACCGTGAAGAACGGTTTCGGAATGCCGGCGCTGTTGTACAGCGCATACTGGCGCACGATGGCCAGCAGGCCGGCCGCCTGCGCGGTATCGACAGCCAGCGCGTGCAGCGCGTCGTGGTCGTGGTGGCCGCCTTCCCACGCCGGCACGCACAGCAGTTGCGGCGTGCCCACCTCGCGGCACCAGCGCGCCAGCCAGGCCGCTGCCGGCGCCAGGTGATGCGGCAGGTGGGCGTCGAGAATGGCCAGCTCGGCGCCGGGGAACACGATATCGTCCTGGGCCACGCCGATGGCGCCCAGCACGCGGCGCGACTCGGCCGCGCGGCGGGCCGACAGCTCGTCTGTCGGGCTGGTGGTGAAATAGGCGCAGCGCACGCGCAGCCCGCGCGCCAGGCAGTCGAGCATGGTTTGCCAGACGCCGAATTCGTCATCGGGATGGGCGAACAGGAACAGGGCGGTGTCAGTAGGCATCGAAGTCGAGGAAGGAAAAATCGATCGCTTCCGGCGCCAGCCGGCCCTGGTCGCTGCCGGCCAGCGGCAGCCAGATCAGGTTGAGCGGGGAAGGACGCAGCCGCTGCGGAATATTCACGTAGCGGCCATAGCCGCCGTCGGCGTCCGGGCGCAGGCCCAGGAACAGGCGCAACGTGGCCGGTGCGGCGGTGCCCGCCTCGGGCAGCGCGATGGCCGGTGGCAGGCTGGCGGCGGCTACCTCGGCATACGCGTGCACCAGCGGCATGGCCGGCGCATGGAATTGCCACAGGTCGCCGTGGCGGCGCGCGCCCAGCGGCGGCTTGCCGGGGCAGGCGGCGCGCCAGGCCAGGCTGGCCTGGTCCCAGCGCCGCGCGAACGAACGGGGGCCGGGGCGCGGCGGCGGCAAGGTGCCAAAGCCGATCCGCGCTTCGAGCGGGCGCACCAGCTGGAAGTTGAGCTTGCGCAGGAAGCCGGGCGTGCTGTTGGCATTGGCCACCCCGTACACGCCGTGGTAGCCGTGGCGGGCGCCGGCCTCGTACGTCAGCGCTGCCAGCTTGGTAAACAGGCCCTTGCCCTGGTGCGCCGGATGGGTGGCGGTATTGAGCGACAGCAGCACCGGCACCGTGGCGCCGTTGATGTCGGCGCGCGCGGCAATACACACGTAGTGCGCCGCCAGCTGGTCGCCGTCCCAGGCGTCGAAGCCTACCGCCACGCCGTCCGGGTTGTCGCGGTACAGCCATTGCAAATAGGCGCGGGTAAATTTGTCGGTGCCCGGAAAACAGGCCGACAGCAGTTGCGCATACCTGGTCAGCGCATCGTCGTCGGTGCGGATCGGCAATAAAGTGGTCATCGGAAGATCCAGTATTTGCTGAGCAAAAAGCCGTTGCACGCCACGAGCGGCAGCGACACCAGTTTGCCAATCAAGGCGACGCCAGCTGTGGCCTCGTTGACGGCACCCGCGCCCATGCCCGCTCGGGCCAGCACCAGTGCGGCGCTCACAAAGGCAATCGTGAGCAGGTAATTGAGCGCCACCACGCACAAAAAGCGCAGGAAGGCGCCGGCGCTGTGCAGGCGGCCGAAGGTCACGCGCGCATGGAACGCGTAATTGAGCAGCAGCCCCGTGGCGAAACCCGCGGTGGTAGCGGCCGCCACGCTCAAACCGATGCCGGCCAGCAGCAGGCCCTGCATCACGCCCACGTCAAGCGCGGAGCACAGCAGGCCACCGCCCACGAACACCAGGAACTGGCGTTGGCGCAGCGCGTGCATCAATTTAATCACGCACCACCACCGCAGCCCGGGCCACCGATTTCTTCTGAACCACGCGGCGCGGCACCGCCGCGATATCGTAGGCCAGGAAGGCCAGGATCAGTTGCATGCCCATCAGCACCGGCAGCGCCGACACCATCACCGTGCCAGCCGGCGTGGCCACACCATGCGCGGCTGCTTGCACCCAGTGCCAGGCGCCATACACGCTGCCGAACAGCAGCATGGACACGCCCAGTGGCAGTTGCAGCGATGCCAGCGACATATTGCGCAGGTAGTAGTTGTAGAACAAACGCTTGCCCAGGTTGCGTGCGTGCTTGACCATGAACTCGGTGACGATTTTCGAAATTTTCAGGTTGCTCACCTCGTCGCCATAGCTGGCATCCATCGGCACGTCCGCCACCACCGCCTGGATGGTATTGAGGCGGAACAGCATGTCGGACTCGAAAAAATACCGGCTGCTGATGCGGTCGAACGGCAGGTGGCGCGCGGCGTCCGCGTGCAGCGCGGTGTAGCCGTTGGTGGGATCGAACAGATCCCAGTAGCCGGACGACAGCTTGGTCATCAGCGACAGCACGGCGTTGCCGAACAGGCGCATGGCCGGCATTTGGCGGATTTTCTCGAGGTCGAAGAAGCGGTTGCCCTTGGTGTAGTCGGCTTCGCCGTTCAGGATCGGCGCGACGAAGTGCGGCAGCAGCGCCGGATCCATCTGGCCGTCACCGTCGATCTTGACCATGATGCGCATGTCGTCGGCCAGCGCGGCGCGGTAGCCGCTCATCACGGCGCCGCCCACGCCCTGGTTCTCGGTGTGCTGCACCACCACCACGCGCGGATCGCGGCACTCGGCGCGTACCAGCGCGCCCGACTGGTCGGGACAGCAGTCGTCCACCACGTAAATGCGCGCCACTTCCGGGCCGATCGCGGCCAGCACGCCGAGGATGTGGCGCGTCACGCGGAAGCTGGGGATCACCACCGCAATGCGGTCGGCGTCGGGGGAGTACAGGTCGATCGGGTTCATGCAGCACCTAAGGAAGAAAAGGCCGGCGCGCCGGATGGAAGGGAAGTCAGCACGCGATACGGCTGCCGGCCATCAAGCACATGCGGCACATGCGGCACTTGCAGCGCTTGCAGCAATTGCGCCGTGCTGGCCTTCCAGGTCAGCCACGGCATGCCGGCGGAGCCGGGTGCGGCGCCGGCCGCGTGCAGGTCCAGCCAGTCGCGCAGTGCTTGCGCCAGGTCGGCCGGCGCGGTACCGCTGAAGTAGCTGGCGTGTGTGCCACCCACCTCGCGGAACACGGGCAGATCGCGCGCGATGATGGGCAGACCGTGCTGGGCGGCCTCGATCAGCGGTAGGCCGAAGCCTTCGCCATTCGAGGCGGCCACCAGCGCCGAGCAGGCCTGGTACAGCTTGAGCAGCATTTCGTCGGACACGCCGGCCAGCCAGAACAGGCGCCGTCCCCGTTCCGCGTGCTGTTCCAGTTGCCGCGCCAGCGTGTCCATCATCCAGCCGGCCTTGCCCACGATGACCAGGTTGACATCGACACCTTGCTGCCACAGTAGCTCGACCGCAGCGAGCGCCTGGGCCTGGCCTTTGCGCGGCTCCAGCGTGCCCACCAGCAGTAGGCTGGGACGCGCAGCGATGGCAGCCAGGATGTCGCTGGCGTCGGCCGGCAAGCCGGTGCTGGGCGCGCTGGCATCGATGTCGGCGCCGAGGTGGAAGTAACTGAGCGGCAACGGGTCGGCAGCGGCGCGGCCGCCCGGTGCAAAGGCGGGCCGCTGCGCCAGCCAGTCGTGCAATTCGTCGGCCACCGCGCGCGAGATGCACGCCAGGCCGTCGGCCACGGCGGCGATGGTGTCGAGGTAATCGCGGAAATAATCGTCGGTGCCGGCCGGGAACATGGCCGGTTGCAGCACCGGCAGCAGGTCGTACACCACGAAATGCATGCGCACGCCACGGCGCCGCATGTCGAGCAACTGCGAACGGCTTTGAATGGTGACGCCGGCAAACAGGTCGAGTCCGAGGAACAGGTCGCCGGCGCGCAGCTCCAGCGGCGCGTCTTCGAGCGCCACCGGCGGCAAGCCCAGCAATTTAAAGGTATAGGCGCGCGCGTACCGGTAGGGCGCGCCGCCGCTGGTGCCGTAGACCGGCTCGATGCGGTAGCCGGGCGGCGGCGCGGCGATCAGGTCGAGCAGGATGCTGCGCACCACGCGCTGGATGCCGGTGCGCAGATCGGTATGCACGAGTGCCGAGACATCGACGAACAGCTGGCGCGGGCCGCGTGGCAAGCGGTTGGCGGCAATCGCGGCGGCGGTCTCCATCAGGGCGCCGGCGGGCGCGGGCGGCAAGCGGCGCAGCGCGTCCAGCAGTTCCGCGTAGTGGCGGTGTGGCTGGTGCGCGGCCAGGGTTTCGATCGCCTGGTGAAAGCGCGGCCCCACCTGTTGCGGCGTGTGGTGGGCAGCCATGTAGGCGCGTGCCCGGTTGGCCAGGTCGGCGCGCGCGGCGGCGTCGCGGTGCAGGCCGGCCAAGGCTGCGCCCAGCATGGCGGCGTCGCACACGTCGGGCAGTTGCACCAGCACGTCGGCGGGCAGGTCGGTGTTGGAGCCGTGGGCGTTGACCACGGTGGGCAGGCCGTGCAGCAGGCAGTCGAGCACCGACGCCGAGGTTTCGCCGCGCGTGCGGCTGCGCAGCTGGACGGCGGCGTCGGCGCCGGCCAGCCAGGTGGCGTACTGCTCGCTGCTGACGAAGCCGGTGATGTGGATGGTGGCCGCCGCTCCGGACTTGGCAATCCGGTGCGCAATGGCGCTGCCGTAACGGTCGGGATCGGCCTTGCCGACAAACACCAGGTGGCAGCGGCGGTCGGCTGCCAGCGGGCTGGCCAGGAACGCTTCCAGCAGCAAATCGTTGAGCTTGGTGACGCCCATCATGCCGAAGCTGCACACCACGAAGCTGTCCTCGGCCAGGCCCAGCGCGGACCGGGCCGCGGCGCGGGCGCGGCCGGCGTCATGGCCGGGTGGCAGGCCCCGGATCAGTGGCAAGGTCTGCCAGTCGGCGCCGGTGTCGGCGCCGTACCATTGCTGCGCCAGGCGCCGCGAAAAATCGGAGTGGACGATCACGCCACTGGCGTGCTCGAGCACCTGCCAGTTGCATGGATAGGCCCAGACGGCGGCGTTGCGTCCATCGCGCGCGGCCGCCTGCAGGGCGCCGTAGCCGTGCGAGGCATACAGCGCCTGTGCCAGCGCCTGCGGCGCGTAGCCGTCTTGTTCCATCGCGTCGAGCAGGTTGCTGAGGAAGAAATCGTGCAGCACCACGATGCCAGGGTGGCGCTGCAACAGCGCGAACATGTGCTGGTGCACCTGGCTGTTGCCGAAATGGTAGAGCACGCGCTGGTACTGCCTGCCGTGCTGCTCGAACCAGGCGCAGTCGCGCACCGTGTAGCGCCGGGCCAGGTGGGCATCGGGCGCGGCATCGACGATCAGCTCGATGTCGTAGTAGTGCTCGAGCTCGGCCAACAGCTCCACGCTGTAGTCGGCGATGCCGGAATGCTGCGGCGGCAGCGGCGACAGGTAGGCCATCCGTGGTTTGGCGCCGGTGGCGCCAGCGATGCTGCCGACGCCGCCGACAACGCCGCCGCTGCCCCCGATGTCCGTGTCGGTGTCAGGCACGGCCGCCAGCAGCGCTTGCTGCACGGCGCCTAAGCCGGCGGTGGCCATGCCGTAAATGACCGGGATGGCCGGGAAACTGCCGCTGTCGCTGTCGCCGGTCCGGAATTTGTCGCTGCCGCTGCGGTCGCCGATATCCGGCGCGGACTGACCCGGATGCCACACCACGTTGGCCTGCACATCGCGCAGCAAGGTGTCGCGCAACAGCGTGGCCGCGCGCCGGCGCCAGGCATCGGCGCCGCGCGCGGTGTCGAGCACCCGCACTTGCACTTGGGCGGGATGGGCTGCCAGCAGTGGCGCCAGCGCCAGCCGCGCGGCATCGGACCGCTCGCCATGCGCATGGTGCAGCAGCGCCACCACGGTGTAGCCGGCAGCGGCCAGCCCGTCTGCGGTGCTCGTTACCTGTGCCAGGGTGGCGTCGTCCAGGCTCGGGTGTAAATCAATCGCGATACGCATGCTTCAGTGACTGGAAAAGGAATCGGAACGCTCGAGATCGGCCAGCACGCGGCGGGCCGATTGCGGCAGGTGCGCCAGCGCCGGCGGCACGTCGGCCAGCATCGGCACCACGGCGTCGGGATTGCCGCGCACCCGCGCATACCAGGCCAGGAAGCGCGCTTCCAGTCCCGGGACGCGGCGCAGCACGGCAAACGCGGCGCCGCGCAGCGCCGGCCGCTGCGCCAGCCACATCAGCGCGCGCCGCACCTGCGGCCTCACGCGCGCAGGCGTGAACAGGCGCAGCGCCGCGGTCAGGCGCCACGACCAGCTGCCGTGGACTGCCTGCAGCTGCGCTTCGAGCTGGCGCGCCCACGCGGTTTGCGCGTCGTGCGCCTGCACCAGTTCTGCATGGCGCGCGCGCGCCTCGGCCAGTTCGGCTGCGACGCCCTGCAGGCGCACCAGTTCTGCCTCGATCCCGGTCATGCGCCCCAGTTCGGCGTCCAGCGCCTGCACCCGGTGCAGGACGCGGTCGAGATCACGGACGATGTAATGGTCGAACACATTGGGCTGGACGGCCAGCGCGGGCAACAGGTGTGCCTGCTCGGCCGCCACGTAATAACGGTTGAGACCATCGAAGTAGGCGTACCGGTAGTCGCATGACGTCACCAGCGCTTCCCACTGCTCGTGATTGGTGACGGGACTGCCGGGCAGCGTGGCTTCGATTACCAGCACCCACGGCCGCCAGCGCCGCAGGTCCATGCCGCGCAGCACTTCCGCCTCGAAGCCTTCGACATCGATCTTGAGGAAATGGATGGCGTCCGGCGCATGCTCGGCGCAGATGCCGGCCAGCGTGCGCAGCGGTACCTGGTGCTCGATGATGGACACGCCATCGGCGCGGTGCAGGGCAGCGGTGGCGGCATCGGTGGAGGCCCAGCCGTTGACGGTGGGTGTATCGTACAGCGTGATGCTGCCGTCGGCAGCGCCGCAGGCCAGCGCCAGGTTGATGTCGCGCGGGCGGTCGCGCAGGAAGACTTCGTGGTACGACGGCATCGGTTCGATGTTGATGCCGCGCCAGCCGGCGTCGTAGAAAATCCGGGTGACCGAATTTTCCTCGGGGTCGTTGGCGCCGACGTCGATATAAAAGCCGTTCTGTATGCGGCCCAGTGCGCGCCACAGCAGCACGTCTTCGCCGTTCTGCGCGTACGAGATCAGGGGCATGCGCATGGTCATGCAGCCTCCGGCGCAAACAGCGCGGCGTGCGCCGGCCCGGCCAGCGCGGCCGCCAGCGACGGCTTGTCATAGACCAGCAGCGCAATCGCTGCCTGGGCCAGCAGGTCGCGCCCGGCCAGGCCGGCGGCGCGCCTGAAGAACACGGCGTCGCCCCAGCCAAGGCGGTCGCGGCTGCCCTCGAACGGGCCGTGGTAGGCGTAGCGGCAGCTGTGGGACAGGTCGATGAAGTCGAAGCCGTGGCCGCGCAGCAGTTGCTCAATTTCCGAGAACAGGCCCTGGCCAGCGTAGATCTCTGCAAACGACACTTCGCAGTGGACCACGTTGGTACGGGCCAGCACGGCGCCGGCATGGCGCAGCGCGGGCAATTCGAAGCCCTGGATGTCGAGCTTGAGGAAGTCCACCGTGGCGCCATCGGCCAGCACGTCGTCGAGGGTGCGGGTGGCGACCTGCCCGGTGCGCGCCGTGCGCAGCTGGCTCAGGTGCACCAACTGCCCGGTGAGCGCGGTATTGAACGGCAGCAGCGACGACGTGGCGTCAGGCACGTTCAAGTGGAACGTGTGACTGCTGCCGTCGCCGATGAAGTCCGGGTACATGCGCACGGTGGCGCCGTCGGCCTGGCGCCGTTCGGTCAGCTTGTCCGCGATCGGCTCGAAGCCGACGATGTGGCACGGCAGGCCGTGGCCGGCCAGGGCCGCATACACGTGCTGTTCGTCGGCCAGGATTTGCGCACCCACGTCCACGATGCGCAGCGGTGAACCGGCCAGCGCGGCGGCGGCGGCGGCGGCCACGCGCGCGCGCAGGCCGGCGTGCGCGTGCTGGCGGGCCAGCGTGGCGCGGTATTCATCGCTGGCGGCCAGCGTGGTGGTGAGCGCGGCCAGGTCGAGGCGGCCGTCCACCAGGGTGTCGGTCCAGTAGGCCAGGCCGGCGGCGTCGGCCTCGCGGCCCAGCAGGGCGCGATACAGGGCGCGCACCAGGTGCTGCGCTTCAAGGGAGGAATAAGTCACGATACTCTTTCTGGATTCCATTACAGCGTGGCGCACTCGAGCCGTGGCGCCAGGTTGGTCATGCCGGACCAGCGGATCGCCGCAGCATCGGGCAGCACCATGAAGGCGCTGACCTCGTGCAGGTAATTGAGCACCTCGCGGAAGTTGCCTTCATCATAACCGCCATTGCCCAAACCAACCGTCAGCGTGTACTCCTCCGGTGCGAGGCGCATGGCAAAGACAAAACTGGCCGACAGCACGCCGCCTGCGCTGACCGGCCCCGGCGTCTGGTGCATGCAATAGGTATTGGTTTCGAACAGCACGATGCCGTGCCGGTTGCGGATCTTGAAGCCCACGTGCGGATCGTCGAGGTCGCGGTGGGCCAGGTAATCGATGCGCAGGCGCACCTGCTGGTCGGCGCCGATATTGGTCAGCGCAACGCCGTCGGCATCGACAAAGGCGGCGCCCACGCAATCGGCGTGCGCGGTGACGATGCTGCCGTCGCTGCCGGAGAGCGCGACGGACGTGCGCAGGCGGGCGGCATCGATCGGTGCTGCGGCCGGGGCCCCGGTCGGGACAGAAAGTGCAACCGGTATCGGTGCGGAGGCCGCCGCGTCGGCGGCATCGACCGGCGCATGGCCCAGCAGTTCGGCCTGGTAGCGGTCGGCAGCGGTGCGCGGAGCGCCGTCGAAGGCCAGCCGGCCCTGGCGGATATACAGCGCACGGTCGCAGATATTCATCACCGTGCCCATGCTGTGCGAGACGAACAGCAAGGTGGTGCCGGCCGCCGTGAAGCCACGGATGCGGTCGAAACATTTTTGCTGGAAGAACACGTCGCCGACCGCCAGCGCCTCGTCGACGATCAGGATATCGGGCCGCTCGCAGGTGGCCACGCTGAACGCCAGGCGCATCTGCATGCCGCTCGAATACACGCGCACCGGCTGGTCGATGTAGTCGCCGATGCCGGCAAACGCCTCGATCTCGGGCATCAGTGCGGTGATGCGGTCGGCGTCCAGGCCCATCAACTGGCCGGCCATCAGCACGTTCTGGCGGCCGGTAAAATCCGGGTGGAAACCCAGCCCCAGTTCCAGCAAGGCCGCCACCCGGCCATGCGTGGCCACGCTGCCCACGGTGGGCAGGGTGGTGCCGGTGATCAGTTTCAGGAGCGTGCTCTTGCCGGCGCCGTTGATGCCGATCAGCGCCACCGCTTC
>Ga0308169_10003016_pt1 | contig 16836 bp, 12 predicted proteins | sample PhyBR1_2_FD_202139 | JGI IMG/M metagenome (GOLD analysis project Ga0308169, IMG submission 202139) | Phyllosphere microbial communities from UC Gill Tract Community Farm, Albany, California, United States - DLSLSB.R1 | ecosystem: Host-associated > Plants > Phyllosphere > Unclassified | place... | reverse complement strand
CAGGACCGCACGGAAGGAGCAAGCTTGGCCGGCTTGCGCGACACGCTCCACCAGACCCGCAGGCCGAGCAGCACGGCAACCACGACGCCCCAGATGATGGGCTGTTCGAAGTTGTGCTTGGCCGCCTTCATCCACCAGTAGTGCAGGATCGCGAGCGGCGCGACCGCGTAGATCAGCTTGTGCAGCCGGGCCCAGTTGCGGCCCAGGCGCTTGATCATCGCGTTGGTGCTGGTGGCCGCCAACGGGGTCAGGAGCACGAACGCGATGAAGCCAACGGTAATGAACGGACGTTTCAGCACGTCCTTCCACATGGCCGCCACGTCGAAATCGTGGTCGAACCAGAAGAACGTCAGGAAGTGCAGCGCTGCGTAGAAGAACGTGTACAGCCCCAGCATCCTGCGCAGCCGGACCAGCCAGTTCCAGCTGGCGCTTCTAGAGCTCATGATCCGGCGCAGCGGCGTGACGGCCAAGGTAGCGCACAGCAGGTACAAGGCCCAGTCGCCGCTGCCGTGCGTCAGGAACGCGACGGGGTCGACGGGCTGGCCCGTGGCGATCAGGTACGCCATCCGCAGGAACGGCAGCAGCGCGAGTACGAATACCGCTGTCTTCAGCGCCGTCAATTGCTTGGATGTCGGGCTCGTCGCCATGGGTCGTCGTGCGTCCTCAATAAAACTTTTTCAGGTCCATGCCGCTGTACAGCGACGCGACCTGATCATACCCGTTGAAGAGCAGCGTCTTGTGTTTTGGCGTGAACAGGCCGCCTTCGCCGATGCGCCGCTCCGATGCCTGGGACCAGCGCGGATGGTCGACGTTCGGGTTCACGTTCGAATAAAAACCGTATTCGTTCGGCGCCGACACGTTCCACGACGTGCGCGGCTGGTCGCGCACGAAGCGGATCCGGACGATCGACTTGGCCGACTTGAAGCCGTATTTCCAGGGCACGATCACGCGCACGGGCGCGCCGTTCTGGTTGGCCAGCACCTGGCCGTACATGCCGACCGTCAGCAGCGCCAGCGGATGCATCGCTTCGTCCATCCGCAAGCCTTCCGTGTACGGCCAGTCGAGCACGCGGCTGTTCACGCCGGGCATCTGGCGCTTGTCGGCCAGGCTCGTGAATTCGACGTATTTCGCGTTCCCGGTCGGTTCGACCTGCTTGATCAGGTTCGACAGCGAATAGCCGACCCAGGGAATCACCATCGACCAGCCTTCCACGCAGCGCAAGCGGTAGATGCGCTCTTCCAGCGGCGCCAGCTTGAGCAGCTGGTCGATGTCGAGCGTCAGCGGCTTTTTCACTTCGCCGTCGATCTGCACGGTCCAGGGCCGCGTGCGCAGCGAACCGGCGTTTTCGGCGGGGTCGGATTTGTCCGTGCCGAATTCGTAGAAATTGTTGTAGTGGGTGGCGTCGGAGAACGGCGTCGCCTTTTCGTTCGTCGAGAAGGCGGCGCTGCGCGTGGCCGCCAGCTTTTGTGCGGGCGCTCCTTGCGCGAACGCTGCGCGGTTGGCCAGCTCCCACAGCGACGTGCCGGCGGCCGCCGTGGCGGCGATGCGGGCCATGAAGCGGCGCCGGTCTTCGTAGACTTCCTGCGGCGTGATCTCGGACGGGAACGGCAGGTCGATGCCGTTCGGATTGCGTTTGATGAGCATGGCGGTAAAACTCCTTGGCTTACAGCTTTCCGTACGAATGCAGGCCCGACAGGAACATGTTCACACCCAGGAACGCGAACGTCGTCACGACCAGGCCGATCAATGCCCACCAAGCGGCGGCGCGGCCGCGCAGGCCGGACATCAGGCGCATGTGCAGCCAGGCCGCGTAGTTCAGCCAGACGATCAGCGCCCAGGTTTCCTTCGGGTCCCACGACCAGTAGCCGCCCCACGCATCCGCCGCCCACAGCGCGCCCAGGATCGTGGCGACGGTGAAGAACGCGAAGCCGACCGAGATCGACTTGTACATCACGTCGTCCAGCACCTCGAGCGACGGCAGGCGGTCGGCGAAGATGCCGTTCGATTTCAGCAAGTAGGCGCTGCCCACCATGGCGGCCAGCGCGAACGTGCCGTAGCCGATGAAGTTGGCCGGCACGTGGATCTTCATCCACCAGCTTTGCAGCGCGGGCACCAGCGGCTGGATCTCGGCGGCGTCGCGCGCCACCGTGTACCACAGCAGGAAGCCGACGGCGGCCGCGATCACCGGCAGCACGAACGGGCCCAGCTGGCGGGTGGCGTAGCGGCGCTCGTAGTACAGGTAGAACAGCGCGGTGATCATCGAGAACAGGATGAACACTTCGTACAGGTTCGACACGGGGATGTGGCCGACGTCGGCACCCACCAGGTAGGACTCGTACCAGCGCACCATCATGCCCGTGAAGCCCAGCACGACGGCCGACCAGCACATCGTCGACCCCACGCTGCCGCCGAACGGCGAGCGCGTGAGCAGGCCGATCCAGTAGAACACGGTCGAGAACACGAACATCGCGCTCATCCACAGGATGGCCGACTGGCTCGACAGGAACCATTTGAGCAGGAAGCGCTGGTTCGCCGCTTCCAGCTGGCCGCCGTACTGCGCGATGGCGAGCAGCGACAGTGCCCCCACCAGCGGCATCAGCCAGCGCACGGCCTTGAAATGCCAGCCCAGCGCGGCGAACGTGGGCACGGCGGCCAGCAGGATCGCCTGTTCGTAGATGTCCATGTACGCGCCGAAGCGCTGCAGCGCGAACAGCGCCGCCGCCAGCAGGCCGGCGCCGAACAGCCAGTCGACGACGGTGAGGCGTTTGAAAAAGCCGGCCGGCTGCACATAGGCCTGGCCCGGTTGCGGCTTGGATGGCTGCGGCTGCGATTGCGATGCTTGCGTGATGTCCATGATCTTCTCCGTGTCGACCGCCAGTCTACGCCGATTGCGCCAGCCTGGTCTTCACATCCTCGTACTCGCGCTCGAAATCGAGCGTCTTGCGCTGGCTGCTCATCGCCATCAGCGCCTGCGTCGTGCCATCGCCGGCGGCGGGCTTGATCCACACCCAGATGCGCCGTTCGCGAATATAAAACATCGAGAACACGCCCAGCACCAGCAGCAGGCAGCCCAGGTAGACCACCTTCTTGCCGGGCGAGCGCGTCACCTGCAGCACGGACGCCTGCACCTGCTGGAAGTCCTCGAGCGACAGGTAGACGGGCGCGCCGTAGAAGAAGCTGTCGGACAGCGCGTTCGTGGCCAGCTGCAGGAAGCGGCCGTGCGCCTCGGTCGCTTCGACGGGCGGCTCGCCCGCGTGCGCGTGCGCGACCTGCCACAGTTCCCACAGCGCGCCATTCAGCATCTTCATGAACACGGTTGCGGCCTTTTCCTGCTCCGCCGGCGGAATGCGTTCCAGGAACTGCGAGACCGCGACATAGCCGCCGCGCACGTCGGGTGCGCCGGCCGCGGTGGGCGCGGCGGCGGCCGTGCCGGCGAAGATGGCGAGCGTCTTGTTCGCCGATTCTTCCAGCTGCGCGGCCAGCGTGGCGGCGGCTTCGTCGCCCGCGTGGGCCGGCGGCAGCGCGCGCGCGGCATAGCGGCGCGCCGCTTCGGCCCGCAGCGCCGGATTGGCCAGCGCGGCGCGCAGGCGCATCCATTCGCGCACGCTGCCATGCTCGTCGGCCGGAATGCGCAGGTAGCTGAACGCGTCGCCCGGGTTGCTGCGCACGCCGGCCAGGTAGACCTGTGCGCCGTCCAGCGTCACGGGCTGCATGTAGTTCATGAACTCGCGCGCCTGGCCCGTCTTGTCGCGCAGCTTGTACTGCACGCTTGGGCCGACGTTCTTGAATTCCTTCGAGTTCGCGTTCTTCGCGGCCGAGCCGGAATGTTCGGATAGCGTCTTTTGCAGCGCGTCCTGCAGCGAGCCGCCCTTCTTGACGGCGCGCACGTCGTCGCCGGCCGCGACGTTCTCGACGTTGAACGGACGGAAGCCCGACCATTCGACCGAATAGCCGTCGTCGCCACGCTTCAGGTCGGTCGAATTGCCGACCACGCCTTCCAGCGGGAACGTCTCGTCGCCGGGGCCGGTCATCGGCCAGCCGGTCAGCTTGAGCTTGCTGCCGCCATCGTCGAAGCTGGACTGGTACACGGCCACGCCGCGGTAGATCAGCGGCTGGTTGACCTTGATCGTGGCCGGGAACGACTTGCCCGTCTCGTGGTCGCGGATCACGACTTCGCTGGCGAACAGCTTCGGCATGCCCGTCGTGTAGAAGTCGATGATGAACTTGTTCAGGTGGATCGTGAACGGCAGCTCCTGGATCAGCACGCCGTCCGCCTGCTGCAGGATGGCCGTGCTGCTGCTCTGCCCTTCCGGAATCAAGGTGTTGCCGCGGAAGCTCGGGTTGCTCAAGGACAGGCGGTGCTGCGGCGCGATGTCGGCGATCAGGCCGGCGCCGTTGAATGGCGTCTTACCGCCAAACCATTCCTGGAAGCGGATCGGAAGGTCCGAATCGAGCAGGCCGCCCAGCAGGATCACGATGATGGCCGAGTGCGCGAAGATGTAGCCGAACTTGTTGGCCGCGCCCTTCTTGGCCGCGACCAGCACGCCGCCCGCCTTGTCGACCAGCTTCACGCGGTAACCGGCGTCCGCCAGGCGCTGCGCCGTCTGCTGCGCGAGCGGCACGTGCGGGCCCGGCGCCGTCCACGCGTGGTGATGGTGAAAATTGCGCAGCGATTCCTCGCGCACGCTCTCGCGCCAGCTGCGCATGTCGCGCAGCATGCGCGGCGCATTGCGCGCGATGCACAGGCTGGTGGAGACGATCAGGAACGCCAGGATCAGCAGGAACCACCAGGTCGTGTACACGTTGTACAGGCCGAACTTGCGGAACACCTCGAACCAGAACGGCCCGAACTGGTTCACGTAGTCCGGCATCGCCTGGCCCTGCTTCATGACCGTGCCGATGGTGGCGGCGATCGCCAGCATCATCAACAGCGCGATCGCGAAACGCATCGAGGACAGCAGTTCGACCGTGTCGGCCAGGCCGCGGCGGCGCGTCGTCAGTTCGATTCCGGTGGTGCCCATCCCTCTGCTTTCATTCCTGATTCACGGTGCTTGTTGAGCGAGCATACAACAAAAAAGGCGGCTGCTCGCGCTGCCGCCCTTTCGACCACGGGTTACCGACCCGCGTTTACTTCAGCCCGGCGATGTAATCCGCGACCGCCTTCATCTCTTCGTCCGACAGCCGCTTGGCCAGCGCCGACATCTGCGGGCTGTTGGCGCGCGCGCCCGACTTGAAGTTCTGCAGCTGGGCGAGCGTGTAGTCCTGGTGCTGGCCGGCCAGGCGCGGGTACTGGATCGGGATGCCGTTGCCGGTGGCGCCGTGGCAGCTGGCGCAGGCGGCCACGCCGCGCTCGGCGACGCCGCCGCGGTAGATCTTGCGGCCCAGTTCGACGGTGTTCTTGTTGCGCGCCGCGCCCGGATTCGCCTTTTGCGTGCTCAGGTAGGCGGCGATGTTCTTCTTCTCGTCGTCCGTCAGCGCCTTGGCGTAGTTCGTCATGATCGGGTGCTGGCGCGCGGGCGTCGTGAAGTCGACCAGCTGCTTGTGGACGTAGCTGTCGAACTGGGCCGACAGTTTCGGATTGGTGGCGATGGTGGAATTGCCGCCGGCGCCGTGGCAGGATGCGCAGGCGGGCAAGCCGCGCGCGTTGTCGCCGCTGTCGTACAAGGCGCCGCCTTTCGCGGCGTCGGGCTTGGCCGCGGCCGCGGCGGCCGCCGGAGCGCCGGCCGGCGCTTCCGCCGCCGAGGCGAGACCGGCGAACGCCAACGAGACAAGCAAGGACTTCAGACACGCCGCGCTCGCGGCCGGTAAGAACACACGATTCATTCAAGCACCCTGAAAAAGTCGAAAATAATCTACCTTGTTGCAGTGCAGCGATGATGCCCGTCGCCCTCCGCCAGTCGCGCCGGCGATAGGTAACTCCCTATTGTACAATAGCTTTCTTTCCACGCTTCCACTTTGTTGTCTTCTTCGCTCCATGTCCAAACTCTGGCAAGCCCGTTTCTTTACGACCGTTAATCAGTTGCGGGACCTGCCGAAGACGCAGGTGCCCGAAATCGCCTTTGCAGGACGCTCCAATGCGGGCAAGTCCACGGCGATCAACCTCCTCACCAACCAGAAGGGCCTCGCGTTCGCCTCGAAGACGCCGGGCCGCACGCAGCACATCAACTTCTTTTCGATCGGCGGCGCCCACCCGGCCCAGCACCGCAAGGACCCGACGATCGTCGAGGAGATCCGTGCGATGCTCGTCGACCTGCCCGGCTATGGCTATGCGGAAGTGTCGGGCGACGCCAAGCTGCATTGGCAACGGCTTCTGGGCGACTACGTGCAGCGCCGCGACCAGCTGGCCGCGCTCGTGCTGATCATGGATTCGCGCCGGCCGTTCACCGACCTCGACATCCAGATGCTGGAATGGTTCGCGCCGACGGGCAAGCCGATCCACTGCATCCTCACCAAGGTCGACAAGCTGAACCGGAACGAATCGACCAACGCGCTGCGCCAGGCGCAGCAAGTGCTGGACAGCTATGTCGACGAGGAAGGCAATGGCTTCCCGTTCACCGTGCAATTGTTCTCGTCGTTGAAACGCATCGGCATCGAAGAAGCGGATGCGAAGATCGTCGAGCTGCTCGGGCTGGACCAGGAAGAGCAGGACGACGAAGACGACGGAGCAGCCCCCGACAGCCAGGAGTGAGCATGACGACTTTCATCCCGACCTCGACACCGAACCAGTATCCGAACGTGCGCATGCGCCGCATGCGCCGTGACGCGTTTTCGCGCGCGCTGATGCGCGAGCACACCGTCACCGCGTCCGACCTGATCTACCCCGTGTTCATCCTCGACGGCCAGAACCAGCGCCAGCAGGTGGCGTCGATGCCGGGCGTGGAGCGCCTGTCCGTCGACCTGCTGCTGAAGGTGGCCGAGGAATGCGTGCACCTGGGCATTCCGGTGCTGGCGCTGTTCCCGATGGTCGATGCGTCGCTGAAGACCTACGACGGCGCCGAAGCCACGAACCCGGACGGCCTGGTGCCGCGCGCCGTGCGCGAACTGAAGAAGCATTTCCCGCAACTGGGCATCATGACGGACGTCGCGCTCGACCCGTACACGACGCACGGCCAGGACGGCTTGCCGGACGAGAACGGCTACATCGTCAACGAAAAGACGATCGCCATGCTGACCCGCCAGGCGCTCGCCCAGGCCGAGGCCGGCGTCGACATCGTGGCGCCGTCGGACATGATGGACGGCCGCATCGGCGCCATCCGCCAGGCCCTCGAGGAGCGCGAGTTCATCCACACGCGCATCATGGCGTATTCGGCGAAATACGCGTCCGGCTACTACGGCCCGTTCCGCGAAGCCGTCGGCTCGGCCGCCAACCTGGGCAAGGCCGACAAGAACACGTACCAGATGGACCCGGCCAACTCGAACGAGGCGCTGCGCGAAGTGGCGCTCGACCTGGCCGAAGGCGCCGACATGGTGATGGTCAAGCCGGGCATGCCCTACCTGGACGTCGTGCGGCGCGTGAAGGACGAATTCAAGGTGCCGACCTTCGCCTACCAGGTCAGCGGCGAGTATGCGATGCTGCAGGCGGCGTTCCAGAACGGCTGGCTGGATCCGGACAAGGTGATCATGGAAACCATGATGGCCTTCAAACGGGCCGGGGCGGATGGGGTGTTGACGTATTTTGCGCTGGATGTGGCGCGCAGGCTCAAAGCGGCTGCCTGATTTCTCGGCCGTATTGGTGGGCACGGGGTGCCCACCATCCCAACACGTCACCGCCGCGGCGGCTTGTACTCCGGGAACATTTCCTTGTACAGGAAATCGGTCAGTTCCTGCTCGTCCTGCGGCCGCGCCGACATCGTCACGACCTTGCCGAGGCGGTGCGATTCCCACTCGAAGTCGCCCGACTTTTCCTTGCGGATCACCTCGATCATCTTCTTGACGATGGCCGTCTCGATGTCCGGATAGTTGCCGCGCTCGACCCGCACGGCCGTCAGCCAGCGGCGCTTGAAGTTCTGGTTCCAGCCGCGGAACTTCACGTCGGCCGAATTGAACGTCTGGTTCGTGATGCTGAAGATACCGCCCGTGTCGTCCGGATCGTTGCCGCCGCGGCCATTGATGGCGGCGATGTTGTTCAGCGCGTTGCGCGTGCCACGCGACGCTGCGCTTTCCTCGGTCTGGTCGCTCGGCACGGGGTCGCGCGCACCGCGCTGGCGGCGCTTGGCCTCGATATACGCCTGCATGTCCATTTCTTGCGGGATAGGCTTGGATTCCGGCTTCGGCTGCGGCTTGACCGGCTCCGGTTTGTCCTGCGGCGTCGTGATCGTGTTCGGCAGGCGCTGTACCTCGATCACGGGCGGCGGCGGCACCTTGATCGGCGGCGTCTTCAGCGGCGGCGTGGGCGTGGGCTTCGGCGCCTGCTCGACGGCCCGGGACTTCTGCTTGTCGGGCGCGGGCGGCAGCCAGACGACGGCCGCGCCGGACCGGGCGGGCGCCGAGTGCCGCTCGACCTTCGGCTGGAACAGGTAGACGGCCACCAGCAGCAGGTGCAGCGCGATCGTGAGGGCGAGACCGGCGCGGTTCGGCTTGCGCTCGCCGTACCGGGTCACCTGGTGCCCGGGCAACGGTTGGCCGCAATGCGCGCAGACATCGCTGTTTTCCAGGATCATGGGGGAATCGTCGCGCACGATGGTTGTACGTGGATGTTCGGCTTGGCTAGGACAGCAGTAAAGACTCACGAGGCGCAGTCTACCTTGTTTGGTTAGGCGGCGCACGGGAGCCGAGGTTCCGGACAGCTTACAAGCTCGCGCGGTTAACGATTGTTACCGTATGTATCCAGGGATGCTTTTCATGCAACCTTGGTCAAGACGACCTTTGGCGCCTCCCGTTTTTCCAGCGCCGCCAGTTGCGCATCCGTCATCGGGCCCGTGCCGCTGTAGCGGTCGAGATACAGGTAGATCACGGGGGTGATGTACAGCGTGATGACCTGCGAGAAGATCAACCCGCCCACGACGGCCAGGCCCAGCGGCTGGCGCAGCTCGGCGCCGGCGCCCAGCCCCAGCGCGATCGGCAGCGCGCCCATCAGCGCCGCCAGCGTCGTCATCATGATCGGGCGGAAGCGCAGCAGGCAGGCGGTGCGGATCGCCAGCTCGGGCGGCATGCCCTGCGTGCGCTGGGCGTCCAGCGCGAAGTCGATCATCATGATCGCGTTCTTCTTGACGATGCCGATCAGCATCAGGATGCCGATGATGGCGATCATCGTCAGGTCCATGCCGAACAGGCGCAGCGTGATCAGGGCGCCGACGGCCGCCGACGGCAGCCCGGCCAGGATTGTGATCGGGTGGATGAAGCTTTCGTACAGCACGCCCAGCAGCACGTAGATCACGCCGACGGCCGCGACGATCAGCAGCAGCTGGCTCGATTGCGAATCCTTGAACACGGCCGCGTCGCCGCCGTACTTGGTGATGACGGAGGCCGGCAGCTTCATGTCCTGCCCCATCTGCTCGATGGCGGCCGTGGCGTCGCCCAGCGCCGCATCGGGCGCCAGGTTGAACGCCAGCGTGATCGCCTGCAGCTGGCCCTGGTGGTTCACGGCCAGGGGGCCGACCGTGCGCTTCACGTGCGCAATGCTCGACAGCTGCACCAGCTGGCCGCTCTTGCCGCGCACCGAGAGGCGCGCCAGCGCATCCTCGAACTGGCGGTCGGCATCGGCCGTCTCCAGAATCACGTAATAGCTGGCGGCCGTCGAATAAATCGTCGACACCTGGCGCTCGCCGAACGCCGCGTACAGCGCCGTGCGCACGTCGCCCAGCTGCACGCCCAGCAGGTTGGCCTTGTCGCGGTCGATGTCGAGCGTGGCTTGCAGGCCCTTGTCCTGGGTGTCGCTGGTAACGTCGCGGAACAGCGGGTTGTTGCGCATGCGGTCCAGGAACTGGTTGGCCCAGACGTTGATGTCGCCGCCCGACACGCTCTGCAGAGTGTACTGGTAGCGGCTCTTGCTGGGACGCCCGCCCAGCTGCAGGTTCTGCACGGGCGACATGTACACCTTCATGCCCGCGACCTGCGCCGACGACTTGCGCAGGCGCTCCATCACGACGGGCATCTTGTCGCGCTTGCTGCGGGCCTTCAGCACGACGAACATGAAGCCGTTGTTGCCGCCGCCGGAGAACGCGGTCACGTCCTGCACGGCCGGGTCGTTCTGGAACACGGCCGCCATGCGCGCCTGCAGCTTCGCCATCGCGCCGGACGAGATGTCCTCGGCCGCCTCGGTGGTCACGCGCAGCTGGCCGATGTCCTCCTCGGGGAAGAAGCCTTTCGGGATGGTCGTGTACAGCACGATGGTCAGCGCGAACGTGCCGAACGCGATCATCAGGACGGCGAAGCGGAAGCGCAGCGCCAGGTCGAGCGTCGTTTCGTAGGCGTCGCGCAGCTTCGTGAAGCCGGCCTCGAAATGGCGGCCGATGAAGCTTTTTTCTTCATGGTCGTGACCGACCTCGGGCAGCAGGCGCGAGGACAGCATCGGCACGAGGGTCAGCGACACGCAAGCCGACACCAGGATCGACAGGCCCACGACCACGGCGAATTCGTGGAACAGCAAGCCGATCACGCCCGGCATGAAGAAGATCGGGATGAACACGGCCACCAGCGACACCGAGATGGAGACGATGGTAAAACCCATCTCGCGCGCGCCCTCGAGCGCGGCGCGCATGGGGCGCTTGCCCATCTCGATGTGGCGCACGATGTTTTCCAGCACGACGATGGCGTCGTCGACGACGAGGCCGACGGCCAGCGTGATCCCGAGCAGCGACACGTTGTCGAGCGAGTAGCCGAGCCAGTACAGCAGCGCCAGAGCGCCGAGCAGCGAGATCGGCATCGTGATGCCCGGGATGAACGTGGCCGACGCGCGGTGCAGGAACAGGAAGATCACCATCACCACCAGCCCCACCGTCAGCGCCAGCGTGAAGTTCACGTCGTGGATCGCTTCGCGGATCGACACCGAGCGATCGTTGACGAGGTTGATCTTGATGGATGCCGGCAGCTGCGACTGGAAGCGCGGCAGCAGGCGGCGCACGGCGTCCACCACCTCCACCGTGTTGGCGTTCGGCTGGCGCTGCACCAGCAGCACGATGGCGCGCTCGCCGTTGTACGCGCCGAACGCGCGGGTGGACTGGTAGCTGTCCTCGACGTCCGCGATTTCCTTCAGGCGCACCGGCTGGTTGTCGCGCGTGGCGACGATCAGGTCGGCGAAGTCGGCCGCCTTCATCATCTGCGGCGGGCCCTGGATGGTGAGCGTCTGCTGCGGCCCGTCGAGGATGCCCAGCGCCGCGTTCGAGTTGGCGTTGTTGAGGGCAGTGGCCAGTTCGTCCATCGTGATGTTGCGGGCGTTCATGAGGTCCGTCCTGGCGCGCACGCGCACGGCGAACTTCTTGCCGCCGTTGACCTGCACCTGCGCCACGCCCGGCAGCGTCGAGATCGCGGGCGAGACCAGGTTTTCCGCGTAGTCGTCCAGCTCGGACAGGTTCATCGACGGCGACGTCATCGTCATGAACAGCACGGGCGCGTCGGCCGGGTTGACCTTGCGGTACGACGGCATCGTCGTCATTTCCTTCGGCAGCTGGCGCTGCGCCGCGAGCAGCGCGGCCTGCACGTCGACGGCGGCGGCGTTGATGTCGATGCTGGTATCGAATTCGAGCGTCAGCGACGTGTTGCCGTTGGTGCTCGTCGACGTAATGAGGCTGATGCCGGGAATGGTCGAGAACTGCTTCTCGAGCGGCAGCGCCACCGACGTGTTATAGCTCGGCAGCGCCGCGACGGGAATGTGGAAATAGGCCAGCACGCCGACCAGGATCAGGCTGATCGACAACAGCACGACCATGACCGGCCGGCGGATGCACAGTTCGGAGATGTTCACGCATGCCTCCCTGTCAACCCTTGTTCGCGACCGGCCGGGACGCCAGCTGCACCTTGCTGCCCGGGCGCAGGTTCTGCTTGCCGTCCGTGACGACGCGCTCGCCGCCGGCGAGGCCCGTGACGGCGGCGTCCACGCCGAAGCCGTACGTGCGCTGCACCGGCACCAGTTGCGCGGTGTCGGCCCCGTCGAGCACGTACACGAACGTGCCCTGCGCATTCGTGACGATGGCGTTCTGCGGGATCACGACGGCGCCTTTCAGCGTCTGCACGGTGACCTTCGTGTTCACGTACTGGCCGGGCCAGAGCGTCGTGTCGCGGTTCGCGAATTCCGCTTTCACGCGGATGGTGCCGGCGCCCGGATCGACCGTGTTGTCGACGAAGCTCAGCATGCCCTTGACGGGCGCCATGCCGGCGCCGGGCGTGGCCTCGACCTCCACCTTGCCTTGCTTTTGCGCGGCCAGCAGCGCCGGCAGGCTCGATTCGGGCAACGTGAACGCGACGGTGATCGGGTCCAGCTGGGTGACGGTGGTCAGCGACGTCGACGGCTGCACCAGGCTGCCCGGGTAGACATTGATGCCGCCGACGCGGCCCGCCATCGGCGCGCGGATCGCGGCATAGCCGGCGGTGACGCTGTTCGCGCGCGCGGCGGCCGTGTCGGAGGCCAGCGTCGCGCGCGCCTGGTCGACCTGGGCACGCAGCGTGTCGACGGCGCTCTGGGCGATGAAATGCTGGGCGAACAGGTCCTGGCTGCGCTTGTGCTGGCGCTCGAGGTCGGCCAGCTGGGCGCGGTCGCGCTCGACCTGGGCCTGGGCCTTGTCGAGGTTGGCGCGGTCTTCGCGGTCGTCCAGCGAGAACATCAGGTCGCCCGCCTTCACGAACTGGCCTTCCTTGATGTGCACGGCGCGGATGGTAGCGGTAACTTGGGGATGCAAATCAACGGTGCGGATCGGGGTCACGGTGCCGTTGGCCAGCTGCGTGACGGGCACGTCCTCGCGGCGCGGCGCGACCGTGCTCACGACGGCCGGCGGCTGCGCGGCCTTCCCCTGTTCCGTGGTGGCGCCCGCGCCTTCGGCATGGGCCTTGTTGCCCGCGTTCGGATTGGCCGTGTGCAGATACCATGCACCCGCGCCGGCGATGATGACGGCGCCGGCGACGAGTCCCAGCTTGTTCTTGTTCATTTCCTATGTCTCTCCGCCGCCCTGCGCGGGCGGTCTTCCTTGTCGTGGCCATGCGGCCCGGGTAGCGGTCGCGCCGTGAATTCTCCCACGGACGGATGACAGGTGGATGTCGCTCCCGGTCCCGATCTATTTTTTGTGGTGCTTATTGCCGGTCTGCTTGTTCCCGGTGTAGTGCTCCGGCAACATCAGCGTGACTTCGAGCCCGCCTTCCGGGTGGTTGGCCAGCGTGATGCTGCCGCCGTGCTGCTCGGCGATGTTGCGGGCGATCGTCAGGCCCAGGCCCGTGCCGCCCGACTCGCGCGAGCGCGACGTCTCGACCCGGTAGAACGGATCGAACACGCGCGCCTGCTCGTTGGGCGGAATGCCGGGGCCTTCGTCGCGGATGCGGATGCGCGCCGCGCCGTTGATGCGGTCGACGCTGACGTTCGCCGCGTGGCCGTACTTGATGGCGTTGTCGATCAGGTTCGACAGGCAGCGCCGCAAGTCGAGCGGACGTCCCAGCAGCGCCATGCCGGCGCGGCCGGTCAGCGTGACCTGCTGGCTGGCGTCGGCGGCGTCGGCGCATACGGAATCGAGCAGCGAATCCAGGTCCATCACCTGCATCTTGTCGCAGGCGTCCATGCTGCGCGCCAGCTCCAGGCCTTCGCGCACCATCGCCTGCATCGCCGACAGGTCACCGATCAGGCGCTCCTGCAGTTCCGGCTCGCTCACCTTTTCCAGGCGCAGGCGCATGCGGGTGAGCGGCGTCTGCAGGTCGTGCGTGATCGCGGCCAGCATCTGCGTGCGCTGGAAGATGTACTGGCGGATGCGCGCCTGCATCGCGTTGAACGCGGCGCTGGCCTGGCGGATCTCGTCGGCCCCGGTCAGGTCGAGCGGCGGGTGGTTGATGTCGTTGCCCAGGTCCTTCGCCGCCTGCGCGAGCTGCTTCAGCGGGCGCGTCGTCATGCGCGCGACCAGGTAGGCCAGGAAGGCGACGCTGGCCAGGAACAGGATGATCGTCAGCGTGTAGTCGGTGCGCTTGGGCGCGATCGTCGAGCGCGGCGGCAGCACCGACAGCACCAGCTCGTCGCCGTCGCGCAGGCGCACGCTGATGCTTTCGCAGGCGCCGCGGTACTGCATGCGCCACAGCCCGAACACGACGGGCTGTTCGCGCGCCACCGCGCATTCGGCCGGGCGCGCGGCGATGGAGCGCAGCACGTAGCCCTTGCCCATGCGCGCGGCCAGCGCCTGGGCCAGCTCGGAATTCGCGGGCGCGAGGCCCACCGGCCGGTTTTCCAGGTCTTCCAGGCGCATGCCGGGACGGTTGGCCACGCCCAGGTAGGCGCCGCGCGCCTCGCGCGGCACGATCTCGGTCGCCATGATCAGCTGTTCGGCGCGGTCGAGCGAATGCAGGTCGCGGAATTCGTCGATCACGCGCTGGCGCTCGGCGTCGGCCAGCATCTGCGTCAGCGCGGCGGTGACGAGGATACCGAGCAGCAGGGTGGCAAACACGCGGCCCGTCATGGAGCCGATGAAGGCTCTCACGTGCCCGGCTCCACCGACACCTGGCCGGCCAGCACGTAGCCGCCGTTGCGGACCGTCTTGATAATCTGCGGCATGCGCGCATCCTCGCCCAGCTTCTGGCGCAGGCGGCTGATCTGGATGTCGATCGAGCGGTCGAACGGATCGGCGTCGCGGCCCTGCGTCAGGTTCAGCAGCTGGTCGCGGTTCAGCACGCGGTTCGGGTGTTCGAGGAACACGCGCAGCAAGCGGAACTCGGCGCCGGACAGCATGATGACCACACCTTGCGGATTGACCAGGTGGCGCGCCGTCAGGTCCAGCGTCCAGCCCGAGAACTTCATCAGCTGCACGTTTTCCGACTGCGAATTCGGCGGCATCGCGTGGCTGCGCCGCAGCACGCTGCGGATGCGGGCCAGCAGCTCGCGCGGCTCGAACGGCTTCGGCAGGTAGTCGTCGGCGCCCATCTCGAGGCCGAGGATGCGGTCCAGCGGCTCGCTGCGGGCCGTCAGCATGATGACGGGCAGCGTCGACGTCGCGCGCAGCTTGCGGCACAGCGTGAGGCCGTCCTCGCCGGGCAGGTTCAGGTCCAGCACGATCAGGTCGGGACGCGACTCGTCCAGGACTTTCCACATCGCGTTGCCGTCCGCCGCGGCGAGCGCACGGTAGCCGTTCGCTTCGAGGTAGTCGGCCAGCAGCGAGCGGATGTCGCGGTCGTCGTCGACGATCAGAATGGTAGATGGGGTATCCATGGCGTCATTATCCTGCCTTGTCGCAAAGCGGAACAACCAGTTTGTATCGCCATGTATATGGATTGAGCAAGGAAACAAATTGATACAAAGAACGACACAGCGGACACGCTGTGGTTACACCTTGGGCCGATGATAGGTTCCATGCAGCGAGCGTTCGCCGCATGCCACCGTGGCTGTTGGCCACACAACCTTGACTAGGATGATAGAAATGAAAACCTTGAAAACCACTTTGTTCGCCGGCGTGGCCGCCGCTGCTTTCGGCATGGCCGCCCATGCGCAAACCCAGGCACCGGCGCCGGCCCAGCCCCAGGCGCAGCATCGCCAGTGGCAAGCCCCCACCCCGGAACAGCGCGCGCAGTTCCAGGCGAAACGCGCCGAGATGTTCGCCAAGCGCACCCAGCAGCTGCACGACGAGCTGGGCATCACCGCCGCCCAGGAAGGCGCCTGGAAGTCGTTCGTGTCGTCCATGCAGCCGACGGCGCACCCGCAGCACGACCGCGCCGCGTGGGCCGGCCTGACGGCGCCGGAACGTCTGGCGAAGATGATCGACCTGCAGAAGCAGCGCACCGCGGCGCTGGAGCAGCGCCAGGGTGCGCTGAACAGCTTCTATTCCGTGCTGTCGGCGGACCAGAAGAAACTGTTCGATGCGAAAGCGGAACAGCTGGCGTCGCGCTGGGGCGGGCATGGCCATCGTGGCCATGGCCAGGGCTGAGCATTGCGGACGTAGGGTGGGCTCCCCGAGCCCGCGCGCGTGGGCACGGCGTGCCCACCCTACCTATCGCAACCGGTTGAGGGACCCTAGAAACTTCGCCGTGTCCTGATAGCCGATCACCCGGCTATCGGGAATCTCGCGGCCGCCGCGGTCGAACAGGATGATGCCCGGCGGCCCGAACAGCCCGAAGCGCTTCAGCAGCGCGCGGTCGTTCGCATCGTTCGCCGTCACGTCCACCTGCAGCAGCAGCGTATCGTGCAGGCGCGCCTGCACGGCCGGATCGACGAACGTCGACTTTTCCATCTCCTTGCACGACACGCACCAGTCCGCATAAAAATCCAGCATCGCGGTGCGCCCGCCGGTCGCGGCCAGCGCGGCATCGAGGTCGGCCACGGTCTTGATGCGCTGGAACGCGAGCGCCGGCGCCTGCGTCCCGCCGCGCACGTGCGCGAGCGGCGCCAGCGGATCGCGGCCGCCGCTGGCGAGGCCGACCAGCTGCGCGGCGCCCAGCACGGCACACGCGGCGCCGAGGGCCATGCCCGCCCAGTGGCCGCGCGCGCGCAGCAGATAGAAGCCGTAGCCGAGCAGCAGCGCCGCCCACAACAGCATCTGCGCGACGGCCGGCAGCACGGGCGACACCATCCACAGGGCCATCGCCAGCATCAGCACACCGAAGAAGCGCTTGACGGCTTGCATCCACGTGCCCGCCTTCGGGAGCAGCGAGCCGGCCGAGACGCCCACCAGCAGCAGCGGAATGCTCATCCCGAGCGCCATCGCGAACAGCGCCGCGCCGCCG
>Ga0308169_10003015_pt1 | contig 16842 bp, 31 predicted proteins | sample PhyBR1_2_FD_202139 | JGI IMG/M metagenome (GOLD analysis project Ga0308169, IMG submission 202139) | Phyllosphere microbial communities from UC Gill Tract Community Farm, Albany, California, United States - DLSLSB.R1 | ecosystem: Host-associated > Plants > Phyllosphere > Unclassified | place... | reverse complement strand
GCATTTGCCACCCAGCTAATTGCAACTCGCTCGGCGCTCCGTCTTCCCAATCCCACACGCTTACCCGCAATGCCCCGTTTCTCCCCGTCAAATACCACTCTGCATCACTACGGACCACGATGCATGGTCAGTCACATTCCATACTAGCTCCATGCATGTCGCGTACAAAGACCACACGATCCACAGGGCGAGGGGCACGGAAGATCGCGCTCTCTGAGCTCCATTCATTCGCTCATCAATCGGGCCCTTTCGGTCCCCCGGCGGGGGACGGAGGCATGCGTCGACCTCTTTCTCCATCCCACCCCTATACCCATGACCGATTCCCGCAAAGACTACGCGGGCACACTCGCCAGGGGTCCGGCTCGAAACGTCTTCACTAGCCGGATGCCCTCGTGTCCGGTGGAGCGCCCATTGCTCCACGGTAGATGTATGCATGGATCCGTGTTGGTAGGGCTCATCTAATGTAATTCGGTGTGACTGTTGTATTCTGCGATCCAGCAAAGGCCCAAATAGTGGCTAAAACTCTATCCGCTGCCGGCCTCCGCTGCCCGCCGTCTGTATCCACAACCCCTCCCTGATTGCTCCCGACTGATTGTCCAGCAGTATCCAGTCCATCCGCGCATCAACACTCTCTCCGCACTTACTTGCCGCCGGTCTGCTTGAACATGATCAAACCGCCGAGGGAGATGCTGCCAGTCAGCCATGCTTGGGATACCAATTGTTGGCACTCACGAGTATCCGAAAACTTGCAGCGCAGTGATCTCGGAACCGAAGGCAAGGACCGAGCCGGTGATGAGGAGCTGTACGTCAGCAGAGCACTTTGAATAGGACGGTGTCACTGACGATATCCTTGAGCACGCCAGCAAGGGTCAAGATAAGACCAGATCCGACGCTAATCAAGAAAACAGCCGCGACATTGAGGGCGAAAGCAATACCGGCGTTGGTCAACAGGACGAGGAGACCAACTCGGTGCAGGGCGTAGAACGGCTCGAGACCCTCGGTGAACGGCAAGATGCAGAAGTTGATGACCGCGCAGACCGGCGCGTAGTAGTGCAGCGAGACAATCGGGTCCATCTGGGGTTAGCCACCAAAGACAGGCGGAACCCACCTTGAGGCCGTGCAGCAGGAGCTGGATCATGACAAGTCGGGAAGCCTCGAAGGCAAGCGCAGCAACCTGGCAGAGGAAACCGAAGAGCTCAAAGTGGACCTCTCCGTACGCAGCTGGGCGTCAGCTGGGAATGGACAACGAGATCTTTCTAGCTGACCGAGAGCACAGCCGCTCGAGATGAGCTGCAGTTAGCGATATTCAGTTCTATCTGTTTGAGAGTTGCTCACCAGCACAATGATGATCAGCCGCGAGTTGGGCTCCTGGATCTTGAACGCGAACGAGATGAGCAGGATGGCGACTGGGTTGAACGCCTGCGGTCAGTGGTCAATCCTCTCACACCGCCCGGCGCCTGCCAACTCCGGAACCCACCTTGAGCATCTGGATGAATGACACCGAGAGCGAGAGGTAGGCGTAGTTGGACAGGATGAGCGATCCGGAGAACAGCGCGCCAATGGGGAGAATCGATCGGACCCATCGGTCTCGCTGCGGGTCAGCGGCCGTAGGGCTCGTGTCTCGATCAACTCACGCTCATCTCAATGTCCCTGGCACCGTCCACGAGCGTCGTCGTCCTCTGCAGAATCCGCGTCGAAATGGCCTGCGCGTGAGCGACACCCTGACTGGATCTGGTCATCGCTCACCGAGAACGCCAAATGCCACGTCGTCAAGAAGACGGGGAACGGGAAGTTGAGCGAGGAGAAGACGTATTCTGGCGTGAGCTCGGCAAGCCCGTTACTGGTAAACACGCACTGTTGTAGAGAATGACGCAGATCGAGCAGCTCATCCAGATTGGGATGACTGCAGGTCAGCTCCGGCCATTCCGCACACTCGTTGATCTAGCTCTTCCCACGGGCCACCGGCGCCATGGGGGATACCAGACCGGAGAGAGCCACTCACTGATGAAGGCGGGGATGACAATCTTCTTGGGCTGGTTCGTCGGCGGTCTAGCGTCGGCGATCCTGCACCGTCAGCACCGCGATACACGTGCCAGGCCAGACGAGCCCGATACGCACTTGACTTCGATTCGCTCGCCATGGGACAGGTCCATGCCGACATCCGACGCTCGGGGCATGCCCTGCGGGTGAGCTCATCGCGTGCGGGGTGCATTGGAGGACGGGAATCACGCACGGTGAGCGGAATGGACGCCTCGACGTCCTTGTCGTGGTGCTGGCTCATGGTCTATTTCGGTCTGCCTCGAGGTCTGGATCGTAGTGGTGGTGTCAAGTATTCCAACCCAAATCTCCCTGGTCTGATGCAACGAGTAAGTGACGGGTCGATCAGTGATTACGAGGCTAATGAGCGTCGAGGGACGGTGGGATGGGGGATTTGTTTACGGAGCGCGGAATGGAGAGAAATATCGAGGACGACGTACAGGAGGAGTGGAATCTGGAAGCGTGTCGTAACGCGACGCGCACCTTTCCAAAACGAGCGGTACAGCATCACATTCGTACTACGCGCTCAGGGGCTCAAGAGCGGACAAGGCATAGCCCACGGGCGGTGGCGGGCGGGCGGGTGTCTTGTCGACACGTCATCCCTCCTCGGGGGCGGTATCAAACGAATCACCCCTCCCACTGGGACTTGTCCGGAATTTCAAGCTCGTTTCACCATTGATCGCCTGCCAACTCACATCCTCCTCGTCATACACCCCGCCATGTCCCGCTCTATCAAAGCACGCCAAGCCCTTGCTGCGGCGACGCGCACTCCCGTTGAACTCACGCCGCTGCGCAAAATGATCCGACTGCCCGTCGCCGACGCCATGCCGCATTTGACGAGTGGCCCCGCTGCGATCCGGCTTCCGCTCGATGTCGTCTCGCTCGAGTACCGCTATCACCCCAAGCACACCTCGATAGGCTCCAGGTGGGTGACCAATCGATGTGGTAGTATGTATCTGACTTTACAGGCAGTTTATGGGCCATTACGCGCCGCAAATAGCATACAACAACCCGCACATCCCGTTCACGTTCACGCGGTTAGGCAAGGCGCCAGAGATCAAGCCTGCCTCGGCGGAGGGAGAAGCGCCGGCTGCTGCAAAGACAGAGACGACGGCGGACGATTCAGCTGTGGACGCTGCCGAGGCCGACGAGACGAGCACAGAGTCGGAACCGAAGAAGGGCGAGCTGGCGCCGTCTTCGTTGATACTGAGTCTGAGTGCGTCGGGTCTTGACGTCTTCGCATGGTGCGAGCTGACGGGCAGAGAATGGTCAGACCAGAACAATCGAGACGAAGGACGTGGGCGTTGACCAGATTCTGGCGGAGCTGCTCAGCATCGTGAACGTCGCGGGGGGACCGCAAGTCGATGCGCCGGAGAAGTTGCCCGCTCTGGAATCGCCGGGAGCGGAGGCTACACCCGAGACCGCGGCGGCGGCTTGATCGGCGGCGTGAAGCGGCACAGGAACGGCAGGATCTGAGCGGAGTGGAGTCGGGCACTGGGATTGAGCGGTTCTTTTGGGTTGGACAGCAGCATCAGCCTGCCTCACGGCACATTGTACGATATCACGACACCGCATTGACAATTGCACCATGCATATAGCACTACACGATCACTCCTATCAGCGCTGGCCGCCGCGGGACGGAGCACTGCTCTGTAGGGGAGATTCATGTTGTGGTCACCTGTAGGCCCTCCTAAAGGACCCTCAGAACACCGAAATATCCGCTAACTCCGCGCCGCCCCCCGGCATTTACACGTGCTCTTTGCTCGGAAGCTTCGTTAGACGTGTGCCACCCTTGCGACAGCACGTTGACCGACGAGCCTATCACACTTGGAACACGACATTGCTTGACCGCGGTTCAGGACGTATTCCCTTTCCGTGGTCATCCTCTCCGGAGTTTCCGAGCCGAAGTGACCCGCCTTGGACTCGTCACTCGGTACATCCTGATGCCGTTGCCCAGCGGCATGCCGTTACGTGCTGGTCCACTAGGACCTGCGTGCATGTCGAGTACATTAATGCATGATTTCGTGCTATGTTACAAACAATATGATGGGGATGATCAGAGTCCACGGCGCATGCGAGACCCCCGAAAGTTCAAACCGTCCTCGCCGGCTCTATAGCCTGTCTAGAAGTACCTCCTCTTGAGCTCGTCCACGATCCGCTTCCTCTCGGCCGCGGCGCCCGCATCGCCGCTCATGAGACTCTTGTTCTCGATCGCCCGTCGGCCTAGGAACGGCATCACCTCGGACAGCTTGCCGTATGCGATGTACTTCATCGCGATGGGCATCGGCGAGGGCTCGAATGAATCAACGACGAGGTCCATCAGGTCGTCCTTCATCCCGTACAACTGGGCGATGAACACCTTGCCCAGCACGTCCTTGCGGACTCGGAGCCGTCCATCCATGCCGTCGAGAGCGAGGCCCTGTGTCTTCATCTCGCCAATGACGCGCGAGACGGAATCTGGGTTGTGCGTGCCGAAGAAGACCGTCAGGGCGAGATCGGGGCGAGGTCCGGAGAGCTGAGCAGCGAGCGTCGAGATGAGAGTCGAGACGCTCATGTTGAAGGCGAGGTCCGTGGCGGGTTTACTGGAGATCAGCACAGTACAGGAACAGACCCGATGATGCTCACTCGGGCCAGATCGGGTCGGGACCCTCACGACCTTCCTCCTTCCATTTCTGGCGCTCTTGCACAAAGTACGCGCCCCGCACGAGCTTGACACCAAGGGCGTAGCCGTTCTTCTCGGCGTGGCGGATCGCCGTGAGGAGCAGCGCGGGCTGACGCGTGAGGTACGACTGGTAAGTCCCGCTTTTCATCAGCCTTGATCTCTTATGAACCGTGGTGAACGCACTAGATCAAGGGACCCTTCCACTTCGAGCCGTCCGTGGGCGGCTTGTTGAACTCCTCAGAAAGGAGCAGCGTGTAAGCGTCGAGCGAGGGCTGGTACCAGCTGTGCTCGGCGTCGATGAGCAGCTTCACCCTGAGAGTCAGGGGCATGTCTCGTCGCTACGCTGACTTGGCTCACCCGTTGCGCTGGGCCCGCTGGCCCAACGACCTGAGTTTGACCCACAACGCGCTTAATGCCTCGAGGTCGCCCTTCCTCAGCCCCTCGTCGGTCTCCAAGACGCCCATGGACGTCAGGTCGCCCTTGAGCGACAGCAGAGCGATATTGTCCTCCGCGACATCCCCCACGGGCCGGGCGACGACTTTCGCGTCCGAGTCGAGCGGGCCACCCGGGTATGGCACCGGCGGAAGCGAAACCGAGGAGGGTGAAGACGGCGCGTTGGACGTCGTGAGCGGTCGCAGGCGGAGCAGGGTCGTCGAGGCGCGGTGCAGGATCTCCGGGTCGATCAGGCCGGTCTGGCATCAGCCTCACACCTCGCCTGTCTGCGTACTGCAAACTCACAATCTTGAGCGCGAACGACGTCGAGCCTGCCATCCCTCCGTTGGCCTCGACATCCCGCTCCCACCGTCCCGCCTCGTCCAGCGCCCGCTCGACCTCCTCCAGTCGCGCCTGCTCGAGCTTCTTCGCATCGAACTCGACGCCCAGATCCGCCTCGGCCGAGTAATTCAGCATCGTCCCGACTCCTCGACTACGCAGCTTCTCCATCGTCTCCCGGCATCCCGCGACCGACTCGCCCGCCACAAATTGCGCAAAGAACGTCTGGCGCACGACCCCCTCTGTGACGAACTTGAGGCCCGGGATCGGCGAGTGCGTGAGGAAGTGGAGGAGGGAGGGCGAGTTGTCGATCAGGAGCGGGACGGAGCAGAGCGTGTAGACGAGGTACGATCGGAGCAGCTCGCCGAGGCCCGCGGACTGGATGGATGGGGGAGGGGGGGACGAAGGATCCGCCGTCATGGAGCCGTCGAGGACCAGGGGCGAGGCGAGGTAGGCCGTTCCGCCCAGGGCGACCGCAAAGGCCGCCGGAGCCGTGTACCGTCTCCGCGCAGGTGCCTGTCTAGACGAAGAAGCGACGCCGCGACGCAGAGGCGCCGAGGCGAACCCGCCGAAGCGCAGTCCGCGGTGCAGCATTGTCCGACTAGGCTAGTGGTGCGTTGACAGAAATGACGTCGAGTGGCGATATGCACAGATAGACCCCTCACACCGTAAGCTTCAAATACGTCGTCGCTGGTTGTTGTTGACGTTGTCGTGGAATTTGGGGATGGATGAAAGGACAAGAAGACGTCGGCCCTGCTTTCATACGATTTTCGACGGGCTCAGCATCATCCTTGGCGAATGGACTCCGAGCGGTGTCGACGGGCACGTTGCGGCCTGCGCTGGTGGATCACAGAATTTGGCCGAGCTCGCCATGTTCGGGGCACGATCATCGGCGAGCTCGGAGTGGCCGTTCGCTTATCGGTCTCACCCGGTCCCACCGTGTCGACCGTGTTTCAACCGTCTCGTGCTCTGTCGGCTTTGGCCGATGCCATCTCTCGTCGCCCAGAAAGCAACACAACATGCATGCATGGGCTCATTGTGCCCGTTTTGGTCTACGCGCTAAGCTAGATGAGGCGACATGGAAAGACGAGCGCGCCAAGAGTGCGCGAGAAATGTCTATCTGAAGGAAAAAAATGTCCGATGAAGCGAGACTGAGGTGGGCGATGCAGAATGTCCGTGGCGGTCGTGGGTCGTGGTCGTGGTGATCGTGGAATTATAGGCGAGACCAGGTGCGAAGGCTTACCGTCGTGGGCCAAGCACGAGATTAGGCGTGGTGTCGACGTGCGGTGCTGGTGGATGTTGGTCGAGTCAAGACGGGTCGTTGGGGTTTGAGATGCGCAGCGCTCGGCACAGCCAAGCTGAGACGCGAGGACGAGTGAGTGAGGTACGCCGCAGGGTGCATCATCGGCGACGCATATGCAGGCATCGGTGTGTAGGCGATCGGGTAGTTTTGGTACGGTGGGCCGTAAAAGGCTGGCTGGGTGATGGGAAGCTGCGCAGGTACCGGCATGGGCGAGGACCTGGATAGACTCGGCTGCGCCTCGTAGAAAGAGTGGTATCGCTTCGTCGGGAGTCGTTCCGGAGCAGAGGGCGTGCGGGTCGTGCCCGGTCGAGGAGCAGTCTCGTACGTGCTCTGCGCACGACGGTGGTGTCGCTGCGGCGAGCTGGCCTGAGGCGCAAGCATTGAACTAGACGGGTTCGCCGTCGAGAGCCGCCGGCTTGTCAGGTCGTGAGCCGACGAGGCACGCTTATATGACGAGCGGTACTTTTCCGCCTCCGCACGGCGTTCAGTCTCCCCCGAGGCATTTCGAGCTCTCCTCTCGCGTGCTCGAGCGACCTCCGCCATCGCTCGCTGCTTCCTCGTCTCCTCATCGAGCGAGATCGATACGCGCTTCGCCGGCATCGACAGAGTCCGTTCCCGCGGTGAGACCGGCTGGGAAGTCGGCATAGGCGTGGGCTTCTTCACCAGTATTGCGAGCGGCGCCTCGTCCTCGTCGTCATCCTCCTCCTCGTCTTCGCTCTCGTCCCAGCTCGCAACCATCTTCTCGGCACTGGTCGGCTTGAATGAGGATTCGGGCAGGGTCGGGACGTCCACCTTGGTGGGGGCAGGGTCGCAGACTGGCGAGTCGGGCTGCACAGGGGAGGCGGGTTTGGGAGGCGACAGGGGCGCGATCTTGACGGGCGACTCGGCGGCGAACTCTACAACAACCTGCGAGGGCGAGACCAGCACTTCTTCTACCTCGCTATCCGGCGACGCCAACACCACGGGCATGGTGTCCGGACCCAGACTCGCACGAGGCATGCCCGGCCACGGCACACCCGGCAAGGCGTCGACCTGAGACAGGGCCAGGATGTAGGCTGAGAAGTCCAGATCCCACACGCCGTAGCCCGGGCGTGCCATGCTGATGGGCGAGTACGTTCCGTTCGGGTAGAACACGATGTTTCGCTCTTCAAACGGCGCTCGATCGACAAAGTCCAGAACCCCTCGAGGCCGGCGCAGAATCATCGGGTCAGAACGACGGCGGATGCGTGGTGAATCGTCGGGACATTCTCCCCGCTCGAGCTTGCGCAGGACGCTTCGAACGCCCAAAGACGTGATCAGTCCACCTTGCATGGGTATCAACCCATTTGCCCGGTCGTGCGCGTTGACCGACAAGGGGAAGATGCGCTGGCCGGATTGGATCGACATGGCAACTTCGTCCGGGAGATTGGAGTACTGGCGTTTGAGCGTGAGGGCCAACGGGTGAGGCGAGGGGTTCCGCAGCTGGCCAAGTTTGGTGAAGGACAGTCTGCGCATCTGGTCGATGATGGGTCCACGATCGGGCGTGGCGATGTCAGGAGAGGGGGTAAGGGTCACCTGCGGCACGCTCACATCGAGGACGCTGGCGTTGGGCGAGTCAGATGGCGTGACAGCGCCGGAACCTGGCGCCGACGAGGCCTTGGCTGAGCGCTTCCCGCCGAGCCATCCCCGCCAGCTGCCCTTCTTCGCCCTGTCGCCTGCTCCCGCCGCCGCCAGGGCGACAGCCAGCTTCTTTCCGGCAAGCTCCACCTCGGGAGCCGTCTCGCTCGGCGTCTTGACGCCCTCGCTCGAGGTCGACGAGCTAGCCGACGAGACCACGCTCTGGTTCGAGTTGGAGCGGGACGTCATCGGCGTGGAAGGTTCAGCGGGGAGATCCGTTTCGTCCAGCACACCCGACTTGCGGCGGAACATGAACGACTTCTTCTTGGGCTCCGGCTTGATCTCGGCGGGCGGGAGGTCCAAGCTGGTGGCAGAGTCCACGCTGTTGCTGCGCTTTCTCGTTGGGCTGTCGGGTGCCGTCGACGACTGGGACAAAGGGGACGGGCGATGCAGCATCGAGAACGAGCGGACCTTTTTTAGCGGTTTCGGCTTGGCGGCGGGTTCGTCGTTGAGCGGGACCAGCGCGTCGGCGGCGAGAGGGTCAGAGTATAGCCATGCTGGGTCGTCCGGGGAAAGCAAGAACTTGTCCAAGCCGTGCGGGTCGTGCGAGGCGCCCGCGATGATAGGGAAGGGCGAGTACGACGAGGCACGGACGAGAGCGGGCGTGTTGTCTACTTGCGGGAGGTAAAGAGAGGTCGGGCGAGGGAACGCCGCAGGGGGGCGGAGAGCTACTTCGGTCATGATGCTGCTGTGAGCGGGGACGAAGCGAAGGAAGAAGCGGCCAGCGAGAGCTTACGAGATGGCCCCGGCAACGCTACCTTTTGACGGTGACGAATGCTCGCGGACTGTCAGGCGGTTCAAAGGAGCTGAGGTGCACACGGTGCCGATCGATGGGAGAAAACGATCTGCGCAGCATGAGCCGACCACAAAGGGGTAAAGTCGCTCGGCGACCGAACGGAACGGGAGCACACTTACCAGCTCTCGGCCGGCTGGATCTCTTCGTTTCGTCCTTTCTGCGTTCTTGGCGGGAATGCTACTTCATGTCACGTATCCGGGGGGCAGAGCGTTGGAAGCAGCGACAGGGAGGGAAGAGATGGTGGGCCTGAGAGACAGAGTCAGCCATTGTATCAGACAGGCGGACGAGAGAGAGAAGAACGAGCGAAGGTGAGAAGGTGAGACCTCTCGACGTCATGGTTTCGGCGATGGCATGATGTGAAATGGCAAGGAAGTCTCAGTGTGCTCACCTTGATGATGAGTCGCTTCCTTGCGTGCGGTCCTCCTTCCGATCCAAGCGGCGGGGCGATGCGAATCTCACACGGCGCAGCAAGATTCTACAGCTCGGGCTTTAACAAGCGCCCAGTGGTGTGGGTTGTCGTCCGGGCGGCGATGCGAAAGTGATTCGAAATTGCAGTCGATCGCAATGGCACAACTTTTGACGTGTGTCAATGCCGGCTCAGAGCGCGGGGCTGGCGATGACTCTGCCGTCGATGGTGATGTATGAACCGAACAAGTGTGAACTGGTAGATGAACAATTTATCCACGAACCGAGCGACGTTCCCCTTCAGGCCAGGGGATAGGGTCCTAGCGTAGAACAAGCACGTTTTTTTGGGTGTGCCCTAATGCTAATCTCCGCAGTAGCAGTGATGATCGACTCTCGGGGGCGTGACGTGTGATGATGCCAACGGTGAGCAGGTGGGCCAAGGTGACGGGAGCGATGATGCTTCGGCGAAGACTCTCCCGGCGGCCGATGTAGCGATCCGAGGAGGATTGCCGATGCTGATTCCGAAGGCGATGACAGGGAATGTGCCGGCTCCAGAGGGGAGACAGCCGGCGAACAAAGGAGTGTGTGGTACAACGTCCGGTGGGGCGGCTGACTAAGGGCGGGATGTGCTAGGTAGAGCAGCCTTGTGGCCGGGAGGGAGGAACAGGCGTACGTCGATGCGATGGCAGGGAAGGCGTGCGGAAGTGATCGGCGGAGAACGTCGTGTCGAGTACGACGCGCGCGCTATGGAACCTTTGAGCTTGATAGTACAAATGATGCGCACGAACGGTCTACGTACAGAAGCAAGGGGAGAAAGGGTGATAGGACGATGGCGATGGCCATGACCTATATGCCCGTGTGAATAGGTAAGCCCGGTTGGCGTGGGCAGACGTGAATGCTTGGCTGAATGGAGGCAAAAAGGGCCATAAGCTGCATCGACGCCTCTCAGGCACCGTGTACCAGAAGCGGCGTCCCTGACGGCGTCGCTGATGCTATATTCGACCGCCCTTTGATCGTTGCAAAGGACGAACGTGTCATGCATCGCATACAGACCTCTGACGACACGATCCGACCTGGTGCACCACTTGTCATCCCTTGACATCGGCACCAGCATTGTTTGAGGGTGGCTGGAAGGGGGGGAAGGGGTCGATGGGTTAGGACCCAATAACGTTCAGGTGAAACGGACGATGCCGGAACGTGCAGTTGCCGATGTCAAACACGGGAATGCCGGGCCCTGAATGCAAACGAGAATGACGGCGCGGTACCTGGCGGTGCTGTGCCCATCACAATCTGCAGCCATCGCGTCGTGATGCTCGCTGGACTTGCTACACATGCGACAGATGCTCCACTTCGTGCTCATGGAGGGGCCCTGGCGTCCTCACCCGTCGACGTGTATGCAGTTGATGCCATGCTAGGGGGCCAATGGTGATGACCTGTTGAAACTAAAAGTGCTGTTGAAAGATCGCCACCGTCGTCATGGGCGTCCGGCCGCATGTCCCCGATAGGAGCCCCACACCCACGACCTCCCCTCCACCCTGTGGGCAATTAAAAACCCTCTCTAGTGCGCGTAGTCGTACTTTTCGAAAAACGTCTTGGCGTCGCGCGTCTGTCGGGTCAGCGATCGAATCGACGCACAGTAGCACCGCTCACATCCTCACGTGGCCCCCGCACCCTGCCCCGCTCCTTCTCCTTGATCCGCCGCAAGTCCCTGTCCTCCCGGATCCACGTGAGCGCAAGCTTGAACAGGTCCTCGAGTCGCGCGCTAGGGCTCCACTCAAACAGCGGCTTGGGCGTCGTGCCCAGCTGCAGGTGCGCGATGTGCGTGGGAAAGATGTTGAGCCCGTCAAAGATATGCGTTGCGTCTGGGCTCAGCTGGGAGAGAGAAACGACTTTTGTCCGGCAACGTACAGACAATGGTCGCCTTGCGCGTCTCGGACTCGGAAATCAGAAAATCGATCAGGTCGGAACGAACGAGCACGTCGAGGTCGACCGTGACCTGCAGTGAGCCCAGTCGCCTTGGAAATACCTGTTTCCCGCCCACCTCGTCCAGGAGCAAGACGTTCCACTCAGTCATGAGACCCATGCACAGCTGCACTCGTCGTCGCTCTCCGTCTGAGATCTGTTAGTCAGCGGTCTGACTCGGCCTGCATATCGAAGTAGCGTGCCTGATGCATATGCCTATCGTTAGCACGGTAGTCGCATATCACCAACTCTTGAGGATGCCCGAGCTATGTTCCGAATCATGCCTCATATTCGCAGATGACATGCGAATGTCGTGTCGGCCTGCACCTCCCGACCTGAGCCCTTCTCCGTCCGCCTGACCATATCCGAGGAGAATGCGTCCCCACTCCTCGACAAGCAGAAAAACATGATGGAAGACCAAACTTGACCCACTCACCAGTCAAGGTCCACGTCCAATATCCTGAGTAGCCGATCCCGCCTTTCCTTGTGCCTGTACCCTCCTACCGAGTCGAGGAAATCCGATACGACGATGTCGGAGCGAACAACCGGGTTGCTGGACCATTCTGTGCCGAGATAGACCACGCCGTGCGGGGGGTTCATAAACACATCTTGGCCCAGGATCCGGCAATCTCGGGTCTTGGTCAGGCGTTTGCCGGCAAGAATCCGTAGCAGCGTCGACTTTCCGGCTGTCCGTGAGCTCGAGCCCGAGCCCCATTGCCCTATTCCTGCTTGCAAAACCCACCTCCATTCGCGCCGACCAGCAGACACCTCGACCCCTGGGCGAGCTGCAGATTCACATCGGTCAAGACCGTCTCGTCCTCGACGGTGAACGCAAAGTCGAGGCTTCGACAGTCGATCGCGAGCAAGTCGTCGGGTTGCACCGTCATTTCCTCGGCAGAGATAAGGTATGCATGCAGTCGATGCGGTCAACAAAGTGTCTCTCTCGCGCGCGCGATTGTGGATCGTTGCGGATGACGCAAGATGAGGGGTGGTCGGATCGGACCGCCACACTGGGCTTGGATGTGAAATTCCCGTTGTAGCCCAGGGCGAAGTGCCCAGCGGCGTCGATGTCGACGCGTTGTGTTGATTTTGGTCCCGCTTTCGGGCGTTGCATGATTAGCCCAGCACCAGCCAGCGCGGCGACAACGTTTGTCACAAGCCATAAGCTTTTCCTCGCCACCTCGTCGTACAACCTATCAATACCCCACCTCCTACCACACCATGTCCCAATCTCAGCAGATCAACCGACCGGAGGAGACGCTCGACGTCGCCCCCACGCCCCAGAACACCCCGCTGGACACCCAGGTGCTCGCGAACCGACCGGCCACCGCGGGTAAGCCGCAGGTCGAGGACATCGGAGAGGGTGAAGAGGAGGACGACGAGGATGTGGGTGCCAACCCGGCCAGCTTGCTCGCCAAGGTGAGGCCCCCGCGCGTTTGCAAGCTGCCCAAGCGCTTACATCAGAACCCCGCGTTGCTCGCGCTCGCGCAGCACAAATTTGACCAGCTCATCGGTCGCTCGTCCGGCTACATCGAGTCGCTCCCGCCCGCGGTCAGGCGAAGGATCGACGGCCTGAAGGGTGTCCAGGTCGAGCACGCCAAGATCGAGAGCGAGTTCCAGATGGCCATTCTGATGCTCGAGAAGAAGGCAAGTTGGACGGACCTCGTGGTCAGACGTGGCACGCTGACAGGACCAGTTCCTTGAGCGATACGCCCCGCTTTACGAGCGACGTGAAGCCATCATCTCGGGCAAGGCCGAGCCGACCGACGCCGAGGTCGAAGCTGGCCAGGCGGCCGACTCTGACGACGAGGACGAGGAGGAGGGCGCACGAGTGACCGAGGTGGACGACGACAACAAGGAGGCCGCGGCCGGTATCCCTGAGTTCTGGTTGACGGCGCTGCGAAACCACGTCCCCATCTCGGAGACGATCACGGACCGCGATGAGGAGGTGGGGTTGTTTGACCGGGAACATGGCTGATCGCAGGTGTTGAAGACGCTCCAAGATATCCGCGTATCCTACCTCGACGAGGACCAGCCGGGCTTCAAGCTGCACTTCAAGTTCGGCCCCAACGACTACTTCTCCGACTCTGAGCTGGTCAAGACGTACTACTACCAGGTGGGCGATGCCGCGCCGATGTCCGCTGACGGCAGAAAGAGGTCGGCTACGGAGGCGACTTTGTGTACGACCGGGCCATTGGCCACGACATCAAGTGGAAGGAGGACAAGGACTTGACCAAGAAGACCGAGGTCAAGAAGCAGAGGAACAAGGGTGGGTCGCGCGCAAAACTTTACAAGACGGAGCTCACCGCAGCCACCGGCCGAACCCGCGTCGTGCGAAAGGTCGTTGACACGGATTCCTTCTTCAACTTCTTCAAGCCGCCTCAACCACCTTCGCCCGAGACGCTCGAGAGCGAGGACGTCGACGAGGACGAGCTCGAGGAGCTGGACGCCCGGCTCGAGACCGACTACCAACTCGGCGAGGAGTTCAAGGAGAAGATCGTCCCGCGAGCGGTCGACTTCTTCACCGGCAAGGCGCTGCAATACGAGGAGGGGTTCGATGAGGAGGACGACGAGGACTTTGACGAGGACTTTGAGGACGAGGACGACGATGACGAGGTGGGTTTGGCCAAGTTGCGAAAACTGCATGGCTAACCGCTAAGTGATTGCAGGCTGGCGATGCTGAGGCGGCCGCTCAACCCAACCCCGAGTGCAAGCAGCAGTAAATGGGTGCCGTCGGATTCGACCTTTCATCTTTTCTCTATACTAGAACGAACACCAAGCGCATCCTCCTTCAACTCCTTCCGGTACCGGCCATAGCCAACGAAATGCAATTCATCGTGACGAGCGTGCATCTGGCGAGACGACTACGTTCGCACCTGAGCTATCCCGTCGACTTCCACAAGCTGCCCTTCCATGAGCGAGACGACCCCGATGCCGGTGAGGAGCGGGACTTGGTCAGGGGGGTACCGGTGCGAGATGATTTCGATCAAGCGCTGCGCTGTCTCGTTGGTGAAGCCCACGACGTAGACGGTCCACTGCGGTCAGCGCAGCGATTGCCAGCGGCTCACCTTGAAAACATCCTGCAGCGTCGCCCCGGCGTCTCTGAGCGCTTTGTCGGCGTTGTCCAGGGCGTCGTCGAGCTGCTGAGCAAGATCGTCCGCATAGGACCGGTCGTTCTTCCAGCCGCCTACGATTGAGCTACATTCTACCTCCCCTTGCGCACTCACCTTGGCCGCTGATGTACACCAAGTCGCGCACTCTGACCGATTGGCCGTATGCGGTCGGTTTGCCGCCCCACGGCTTGTAATCCTTGAACTCGAACCGGGGCATTGTAGCGGATCACGAGTAACGGGCAAGCAGCGCTTTGGTACCAGGCCGAGGTGGAAGATAAGAGGGGCAGAGGGGAGGGGGCGCTTTTGAGCCCTCGACTGCGGTGGAGCGAGATGGGCACGCGCAAGGGAGCGGGGCTATGAGCCAGCTAGCGGGGCGGCGTTGTGGAGATGGGCCCAGTGAGGTCAAGAGTTTCAGATTGGTCCGGCGTGCATGCTCGAGGCTATATGTGCCTCGATCTCCCTCCACCGAGCTGAATCAGCTGTCTGCTGTGCAGTCGGTGCGGGGACCTCACGAGTTGTCGATCAAGCAGCGGCTGAGCAAGCTGCCAAGCGGATGAGTCACCTTGATGACGCAAAGTATACCAACCCTCACGCGTCAAGAAGCGGCGTGGCGTGGCGCGGCAAGCAGGTGGACCGCGCCTCTTCCACATTCTATTGCTCCCCTTTGTGGTCGAAGGATCAGTGAGCCTTCTTCGCCTACAGATGTGGTCGATTCGATCCCAGGCAACCCGTATGCCGATCATGGGGTCCGAACCATCGCCGGCACGGCATAATGGTGCTGTGCGTGCCCGGCGACCCAGCCCGCAAGCCCGACAGCCTGCGCACGTATATAGATGCTGCTACCTCTTGACTACGCTCAATCCCAAGCCCATCAAGTACAACGTCAGTCCCACTAGCCCAGCCCCTTATGTGTTGCGACCCCCTCGCCCTACTCTCATGTGCCGCAGCTGTCATACTGTCGGTCAGCGTCGTCACCTTTCGACCCGAGCGCACGTATCTCCATGATCATTCATTGCCAATAACAAGCAGAGCGCCGCTAGTATGTGGCATTACTCCATGCATGTGTACGCAATCATAGCCCAGGGGGCTTTGCGCCGGCAGCCAGCGAGATGTATTGAAACTCAGCAGGATGGGTGGCAAAATCAACGCGACGCGCCGGGACGGCAATGACCACCTCAACATGGACCCATCAATTAGCATCGTCTTCCATCATCCGCCCTTCATCAGCCTTCATCACATCCCACCAACCCATCCATCATGTCCAAGATGGCGATGTTTGGCCTGGGGCATGCCTCCACCGCTCCAAAGCGCTCTTCGCATGAGCGTCGCGAGCCGTCCGGTGGGGCTTTTACAATGTTTACTCCGCAACAAGTCAAGCAGTTCAAGGAGGCGTTCAACATGATCGACCAGGATGGGGACGGGCGCATATCCGAAGACGACCTGAAGATCATGCTCTCGAATCTGGGTACGCTGCTGCTTTCGACGATGCGCGGTTGGAAGGCCCAGAGTGCTGATATTCAGGCCAAACACCGTCCCCGACGTTGTTGAAAACGCTGCTCACATCCCGCGCGGATACCACTTCTGGCGTCAACTTCACCCAGTTCTTGTCGATGATGGGAGAGCATCTGCTCGAGCTAGATCCAGAGCATGATATACTGGAGGCATTTGCTTGCTTTGACGAAGGCGATAAAGGATGGGTGGATGTGAGGGAGATGAGGAAATGGTTGAGTGAGTTGGGAGATAGGATGACGGACAAGGAGGTGAGTCTCTATGGCTGCCGCAGATATCAGGCCTTCGTCGTTGCGAGCAGCTGACGCCCAGATCGACCGACTCTTCATGGGTCCTTTCACCGACCGACAAGGCAGGTTCAACTACGTTGAATTCGCAAAGACATTGCGGGTCAACGATGGCGAGCCGGAGCGTGCCGATAAGCTCACGACGTGAGAGAAGGCCGGACGCTTGACATCTCGAGCTAGGCTTCGGACGGAAGGATGGGGATGCGATCAGGCCACGGGATCGAGATGGAACCAGGCGGAGGGCAATACACCCGAATGCGGAAGCGGGCGAGGTCAGACTTTGTATGGACATTCTTGACGACACGACACGATACCTCCCGGTCATGCATACGACGTACGAG
>Ga0308169_10003014_pt1 | contig 16848 bp, 6 predicted proteins | sample PhyBR1_2_FD_202139 | JGI IMG/M metagenome (GOLD analysis project Ga0308169, IMG submission 202139) | Phyllosphere microbial communities from UC Gill Tract Community Farm, Albany, California, United States - DLSLSB.R1 | ecosystem: Host-associated > Plants > Phyllosphere > Unclassified | place... | reverse complement strand
GCGCACCGACGCGTCGCGGTCCTGCACCAGCCACGCTTCCGTCGTGGGGTCCAGCCTGCCGTTGCGCGCGGCCGCGCCGCGCACGGCCGGCGAGCGGTGGCGCGCCAGGAAGGCCAGCGTGTCGGACGCCAGCGCGTGCGAGGCGGCCAGTTCCATCAGCTGCACCTCGCTCATCCCGTGCAGGTCCGGACGCGCCGCGGGACGCGGAGCGCCCGGCGGCGGGGAAGCCGACGCGCCCTCGGCGCCCGACGCCGGCCGCAGGTTGTGCTTCCTGAACAGCGCTTCGTAGGCCGCGACCTGCTGCCCCATGTTCTTCTTCATCGGCGCGCATGCCTGCACGGCGTCCAGCAACGTGGCCTGGTCGAGCGCGGCGTGCCCGAGGAAGGCGTCGCGCAGCGCGTCGCCGACCGCGGCCGCGATGTCGGCCCCGCTAAAGTCGCGGCTTGCCCGGGCCAGGGCGTCCAGGTCGAAGCGCCGCGGGTCCTGGCCGTGCGCGCGCAGGCGCGCGGCGAAGATGTCGCCGCGCTCGGCCTGGGTCGGCAAGTCCACGTAGAACAGCTCGTCGAAGCGGCCCTTGCGCAGCAGTTCCGGAGGCAGCACACCGATGTCGTTGGCCGTCGCGAACACGAACACGGGGTCGCGCTTTTCCTGCAGCCAGTGCAGCAGGTAGCCGAGCATGCTGGCGTTGACTTCCGACTGCGCGCCGGCGCGGCCGGCAAATGCCTTTTCGAGCTCGTCGATCCAAAGTACGCACGGGCTCATCGCTCCGGCCGTGGCTAGCGCGCGCCGCAGGTTCTGCTCGCTCTCGCCCACGTACTTGCCGAGCAGCGAACCCATGTCAATGCGCAACAGCGGCAGGCCGAACGCCTCGGCCGCGGCGCGCGCGCTGAGCGACTTGCCGCAGCCCGGCAGGCCGGCCAGCAGCACGCCCTTCGGCAGCGACACGCCGCGCCGGCGCGCCTCGTCCCGGCGCTGGAACACGCCAGCCTGCTGGCCGAGCCAGGTCCTGAGCCGCTCGAGCCCGCCCACCGCATCGGCGGCAGCGTCGAGTGCCACCATCTCCAGTACCCCGCTGCGTGCGACCAGCCGGCGTTTTTCCTCCAGCGACGAAGCCAGCATGGCATCGGTCAGCCCATCGCCCTGGCGGCGCAGGCGCCCGAGCACGCGGACGGCGTCGTACTCGCTCATGCCGGACAGCGCGGCGGACAGGCGCGGCCGCATGCTGCCAGGCACACGCAAGCCGAGGCGCTTGGCTTCGCGCGCCACCAGGCAGTCCATTTCATCCTGGGCGGGCAGCGGCAGGTCCAGACAGGTGACGAGATGCTCGATTTCGGCCGGCAGGGCCGCGGCGTCCGACACCAGGACGACCGTCATCCGGCCGCGCCGGCGGTCGCGCAGGCGCGCCAGCAGCTCGCGCAGCGCGCCCAGCGCCTGCTTGTCGTCGCGCAGCGCCAGGCCCAGGTCCTTGATGACGCAAAGGGTGTCGGCATCGAGTTCGCGAAGCAGCCCCAGGTCGTGCGCCAGGCTGCGCGGCTGGACTGCGGCGTCCTCGCGCGGCCGCTTGGACTCGAACGGCACCCAGCCGTGGGCCAGGTTCCATTCCTCGACGTCCAGGCCGGTCCGGGCGGCGAACTCGCCCAGCAGCGCATCGAGCCGTGCTTCTTCCGTGGTCTGGACGAAGAAGGCGGCGTCGCCTTCGTCGAACAGGGTGACGAGGCATTCCGTGAATCGTGCGGTGGCAGTCATGGCGTTCTCCTCATTACCAGCTGAACACGCTGGAGACCACCGACCACGCGCTGGACGCGATGCTGGTGATGCCGCTCGTCACGGTGGCGATGATCCTCCCCGCCGCGCTGGCCATGCACTTGGCGCCCTCGTACAGCTTTCCGGCGACGCAGGCGCCAGCAATGCCGCCGGCAATGCCGCCCACGACGGCGCCCACCGCCGAACCGACCGGCCCCAGCACGGCGCCGATCGCCGCGCCCGCGGTGGCGCCCTCGCCCGCCGCCGCGATGCTGCCCAGGGTCGTCGCCGTGGCGGCACCCATGCGGTCCAGCGCCTCGCGGGTGTCGATCTCGCCCGAACCGAGCTTGAACAGGACCTTGGCGTTCTCCAGCGCGAGCATGGCGGCGCCCGCGATGCGGAGGGCCGGCGTCGCCTTCAGCGCCTCGCCCAGCCAGCCCGAGCGCGCCGCGACCAGCATCGCACCTGGGACCGCGACCTGCGTGCCGGCCTGGGCCGTGCTGCGCGCCGTGTCGGTGAAAAATTCCTTCAGGTCTTCGCTGGCCGCGGGATTCTCGCGTCCGTTCAACCAGTTCCACGCGCGGCGGCCCAGCACGCGCACGCCGTGGAAGGCGGCCGCCACGGCGGCGCCGACGGCGACCTGCTTGCCCAGCTGGCGTGCGAACACGGCCTTGTCCATGTCCCGCCAGTCATAGGTACGCGACTCGGCGCGCTGCTGGGCCGCCTCCTGCGCCGCCTTCGCGTCTTCCTTCGACAGTGGCCGCGAGCGCACACTGTCCACCTCGATCAGGTCCGTGCTGCCTTCCACGGCCTGGCCTTCGGGCACGAGCTTGCGCTGGCCGCGGTAGTCGCCGCGCTCGAACAGCTGCGCCGAGGCGTCGGCGTCGGCGCCGTACTTGATCTGGTAGCGGCTCACCAGCTTGCCGTTGGCGTCATACACGCCGATATCCATCGAGTTGCGGCCGTAGGTGTTACCGGGGGCCGGCTCCAGCACCCTTGCGCGCAGGGCGCTGCCCTTGGCGGCGGCGTCGAGGTTGAAGGTGTTGGCGTGGTGGTGCTCGGCGATGAAGCCGTCCAGGTTGCGGCAATGGCTGACCCTGCCGTCCATGCAGCGGATCGCCTGGGCCGACGAGTCGTTGGCGCGCGACAGGGCCTTGTCGAACTGGCTCGCGTAGGCGCCCAGTTGGGTGACGCCGCCCGCGCGGGCGCCCTGCGTCACCTGGTCCGCCAGCCAGCGGCCGCGGCTCACGCCTTGCGCCTGCTGCGCCGTCACTTCGGCGCCGAGCCGGCGGATATCCGCCACGCCGGCCACGATCTCGGCGGCATCGCGGGTGGCCGCCTGCGCGTCCGGCCACAGGGCGGCGTGCGAGGCCAGGTAGCCCGCGAGCCAGGCTTGTGCCGACTGGTCGCCGCGCACGGCGTACGAGCCCAGGGCCTCGCGCATCAGGTCGGCCAGCCGTTCCGTCCGGATGGCGGCCAGGCTGCCGTTGCCGTTGCCGTTGCCGATGACGATGTCGTTGCCGCTGTGGTTGTTGCTGTCGTTGCCGCTGTCGTTGCTGCCGTGGCTGTTGATGTCGTCACGCATGGTTTTCAAGCTCCTTTGGGTTGGTGCTTTACTAGTTGCAACCCGCGTGCCAGCCCGAAAACCGCCGAAAACCGCTCCTTTTCGTAATAGAAGGACATTAAAAGTAAAAACTTTTTATTGTAAGGTAAATTTATTCACTTAACCATAAGAGCCCGTCCGCCGTTCCTGGCGCCAGCTGCTCGCCCAGCACGTGCACGAGCGGGGACATCCGGGCCAGCCCGGCAGGCGGTTGCGCGGCCGTCGTTAGCCACCAGTTGCGCTGGATGGCCAGCGCATGCATGCGCGCGTCGAGCAGGCGCACCACCCGGGCCAGCGCGACAGCCGTGTCGCTGCCCGGTTCCAGCGGCCCGTCGCGCGTGGCCCCCGTGCACAGGGCCAGCAGCAGTTCGCAGGCTTCCGTGAACGGCCTGGCGTAGCGCACTTGCACCCTGCCCACGACCTCCGCGTCCGCTTCCCAGGGCACGCGCGCCAGCATGCTGCCGAGCGAGCGCATGCAATCGGCGGCCAGCCAGGCGGCAATGCCCGGCCGCGCCGACAGCGCCGCCACCAAGGCCGGCACGCGCCAGGCCCCCCTGGCCAACGCGCGCACGGTGGCCGCGCGCAGGCCCGGGTGGAAGGTCTCGTAAGCGCCATGGCGCGCGACATGAGCCAGCAGGCGGTCGAGCAGGTCGGCCCGCCAGCCGCTGCCGTCGCCCACGGCCAGCCCCAACAGACGCAGCAGCTTCAGGACGGCGTCGGTGCCGGCGGCTGCATCGTCCAGCGCGGCGATGCGCGCGGCGTCGTCCGGTCGCGCGCCGTCCAGCGCAACGCGTACCGCCATGCGGTCGATCTCGTCCGCCAGGTCCGCGGCGCGGGTCGTGTCCAGGTGGGTCGCCAGGCGCCGCCCCGCCGCCAGCGCCTGGCCCGCAGCCCAGCTGCGCTCTTCGGGGCGGTGCCGCTTCAGGAACTCCTCGAGCGTACTGGTCCCCTTGGCTGCGAACTCGCCCACGTCGCGCGCAAAGCGCTCGGCCTGGCGCGGATCCCAGCCGGGCGCGGCGCAGCGGGCTGCCAGCGGGGGCGCCGGGCGCCGCATGCGCGCCGGCGGCCGCGCTTCCAGCAGCGCGAACGGCGCCGCCGCCTGCGGCCGCAGGACCAGCGCATAGCTGGTGTCGGCGCCGTACACGTGGCGCACGCCGGCCGCGACGGGCAGCGGCTGCGCCAGCGGCAGCAGGTTCGATTGCACGTGCAGTTCCCAGGCCGCGGCGCGCGGGCTGTCGCCGGCCTCGCTGACCGGCAGCACGCAGGCCGCGCGCTGGGCCGGCAGCGCAAGGCGCGCCGGGGCGAAGAATTCGCGCGCGGCGCCCGGAACCGGCTCGACCAGCATGCGCTCGCCCAGCGGCACCTGGACCACGTGGCCGGCGCACGCAACCTCGAGCAACAGGTCGGGCAGCCATTCCTTCCAGCTGACGCAGCCGGCGGCGCGGCGTATGGCGACCGCGCGCGCGCCGGCCGCGACCTCCTCCAGGGTCACTGGCACCAGGTGCGTGCGGCACCAGGACTCGGCCTCGGAGATCGCACGCGCCCGGACCGCACAGCGCCCCTGGCCGTTGGTGCCGACATCGAATTCGAGCCGCGTACCGTGCTCCGGCAGCACCGCCGGCGCCAGCGCCGTCACGTGCAGGAACAGCCTCTCACCGCCGTCGTCGCAGCGCACGAACGCGAACTTCTTGTCCGGATGCTTGCTCGCCACCGTCCCCAGGCAGGTGCGCCGCGCATCGAACGGGCCGCCGGCCACGAGCACAGGGCGGCGCGCCGGCTGCCCGCGCTCCCTGCGCGTGTGCTCGGCCGCGACCTGCTGCAGGGTCGCCATCCATTCCTGCACCAGTCCTGCGAACATGGCCGGGTCGTGCGCGAGGGCGAGCACGTCGAAGTCGGCCTCGCCGGCGGCGCGCGCCAGCCGCGCATGGTCGCCGCCCGCCACCAGCGCGGCGATCGCGCCCGTGTGGACCAGGCGCGTCGCCAGGGCGTCGCAGCGCGTACCGGGCAGGACGGCGCCGGCGGCGCGCGCGACCAGGCGGCGCGCGTACACATGCAGCACGTGCGGCCAGCCGAGCCGGCCCGTGTCGTCGGAATCGGGCAGCGGCGGCCGGCGTTCCCAATATAGGCCCGTCGACGCCGGCAGCTGCCGTTCGAGTTCGTCGTCGTGGCGCGCGGTCAGCAGCGTCAGCGTGGCGCTGGAAAACTCGGCGTCGATCACGAGCACCTCGTCGCCCGGGCGTACCTCGCCCGGATGCGCTTCCAGCCAGGCCATGGCCGCCGCGACGCTGCGCCAGACCGGCACGCCGTGCGGCAGCGCGCCCTGCACCGCGCCGCGCAGGATCCGCTGCGCAGCCGCCGTGCCGCCGTCCGGCATCGTCCAGGAGGGGGCCTGCGCCGCCTGCCCCGGGAGCTCGCCAGCCACAGCGATTGCGAGGTGGCGCGCCGCGACTGCCAGCGCCGCGTGATCGGCGCCGGGCAGACCTTCGACCAGCTCGTCGAGGCTGTGCACGGACGGCTGGCACAGGCCCGCGCCGCGCGCCGCGCGCCCGCCCAGCCACAGCGCCTGCCCGGCCTCGGGCAACGCGTAGGCCGCGGCCCAGGGCTGGCTGGACAGGCGCTGCACGGCGCCGTCGCAGGCGACGATCGCGCCGCTACCCATCGCCAGGCCGGCCACGCCCGTGCCATGCTCGCCCGGTGTGGCTCCCGTGGGTCGTTCGCGCGTCTCCAGCCGGCACTTGGCGGCAACGGCGGCCACGATGCGCGTGGCCAGTTCTGCCAAGCCGCCCAGGTCGGCGAACGTGTCGGCCTCGAACTCGCCGCCTGCGGCATGCACGGGCACGCCGCGCCCGCGCGCTGGCGCGCCGTCCGACCGGTGCAGGGAAAAGCGCATGCCGCTGCCCTGCGGCGAGCGCAGCGCGCCTTCCCCTTCGTACCTGGCGTAGCGCACCAGCAGGCCGTCGGGCTTCGGCGACACGCGCAGGATCAGGCGCGGCTTGCCAGGAGCAGCCGTCAGCAGGTGCAGTTCCGGATCGGCCAGCCAGCGGGGCACACCGCCGTCCAGGCCGAGCACGTCGATGCCCGGCGCAGCGCCGCCCACGCCGTCGCGCACGCGGCCGAATGTGGCGGCGCATGCCACGCCAGGCAGCGCGGCCAGGCGCGCCACGACCAGCCAGAACAGCGCGGTGCGCGCGCGCGCCATGGCCGCCGGCCAGGCCGCATCGAGGGCGTTCTCCTCCTCGTTCAGCCATTGCCAGGCGCGGTACACGCGCGAATAGGCGGGATCTCCGAGCAGCACGTTGTTGGGGCGGATGCGCTCCGCCGCCAGGCCGCCCAGGTCCGAGCGTGCGAAGCGCTGGCGGCACAGGTCGAGCATGTCGGCCAGCCGCGCGCGGCGTTCCTCGTCGGCGGCGCCCGAGTCATAGGCGCCGGCCTGCGCCAGCCGCAGTTCGGCGCGCTGCGCGAGCCGCCGCGCGAACGCCGCCAGCATCCGGTTTTCCATCGTGTCGGAGCTCTGTTCGCGCTGCACCGCGAGCATGCGCTGCCCGACCGCCAGCTTTTCGCGCACCGTGCGTCCCGGCTGCGCGGCCAGCCAGGCCACGCCGCGCGCATCGACTTCACGCACGCGGTGCAGCGGCAGTTCGGCGTGGCTGCGCACGACCCGGTGCCGGTGCTGCTGCAGCAGGCGCGCCAACGGCTCGCCCGCGAAGGCTGCGGCGCGCCAGACGCGGTCGGCGGGAAAGGGCCGCACCGCGCCCTCGCCCGCGCGGCGCAGCGCGGCGAACAGGGACGCCAGCGGCTGGACGACGGGCGCGCCCGTGCGCTGGTCGATGCCGGCCGCTTCCGCGAACGCGTGCTCGTACGCCTGGTGCGTGATCCACCATGCCGCCGCCAGGTCTGCCTGCCCGGCTGCCAGTGCCTCCAGTTGCGCCAGCGGAGGGCGCGGCGGCACGCCGTCGCGGGCCTGCATCAGCCGCTCTCCTGGCCGAGGTAGTGCGCGCTGTTCCACGCGAACACGCCGTAGCTGGACCCGCACGCGGCCGTGAAGTCTTTCTCCAGCGAGAGCCCGAGTTCGGGTTGCGCCAGCACCTCGCCGATCGGATCGAGGCACTGCGTGCGCGCCGAACCGCCGGTCTCGATGCCGCGCAGCTTCGGCATCACCTTGAACACGAGCTGGTCCTCGAACGCCAGCTGCAGCGCGCGATCCAGGCCCGGCTGGCCGGCCTCCTTCTGCGCGGCCAGCACGTCGGGATGGTTCGCCATGTAGGCTTCGACGGCCTGCCACACGCGGTGGCCGAGCGCCCGGCCCGCGTGCTCGAGATGCCCGTTGATACGTTCCAGCGCCATGCGGAAGCCGTCCATCGTCTTTTCGGGCAGGTCGGCGCTGCTGGCGCGCCAGCCGTGCCAGGTGGCGGCGGCCAGCAGCGGCGCTGCTGGCGGCGGCGGGGCGTGCCTGCGGCTGCGCAGCATTCGCGGGCGCGGGAAATACAGCGTGTTGGCGCGGTCGACCACCTTGTCCGACAGGCTCTTGGTGGTCTCGTCCTCGTTCATCGTGCCGACCCACAGCACATTGTCGCCCAGCGTAAGCTCATACGGCTTGACGTCGGCGCCCAGGTCGATCGACTGCGTCACGGTGCCGTCCCGGCGCCCTTCGAGGCCGCTCAGCAGGTCACTGAAGTAAAGTTCCACGTGCGCCAGGTTCATCTCGTCCAGCAGGACGATCAGCATGCGGTCGGCCAGCCCGTCCGCGTGTTCGGGGTAGGCCTGCTGCGCCTGCACCAGGGTGCGCAGCAGCGGGGTCGCGTGAAATCGCGTGTCGAGCGGGTTGTAGTAGCCGAACAGCGATTGCGGACTGTCCCAGTTCGGCTGCACCGGCAGTTCCAGGAAGGCGACGCCGCCCAGACGCGCGTAAAGGCGCGGCAAGGCCGACTTGCCGGTGCCGCTGACGCCGGCCAGCACGGTGAGCGGCGCGCTGTCGGCCGCCTTCAGCGCCGTGTGGAATGCATTCATCAGGCGCCGCGGGAAATGCATGCCCAGGCTCGCGCAGCCGCGCTGGATCCCGTCCAGCCACGCCTGTTCGGACGGCGGCGTATCCTTGGCCCCCACGCGCACCACGTCCCGTATCTGCGGCTGGGTCAGCGCGGCCATGCGCGTTTCGGGCTGCGAACCCTTGGCGTGGATGCCCTGCAGTCGCTCGACTTCGTCCGCATAGACCCGCATCCGCAGTTCCAGCGCCTCCAGGTGGCGGCCGGCGGTCTCCGCCTGGCTGCGCTGGCTCTCGAGCTCGGCCACGCTAATGACCCAGCGATGCTGCTGCCCGGCCAGCTTGGCCATCTCGAAACCCTGGCGTTCCAGCTGCTCCGCCCAGCCCAGCTTCTCCTCGCGCAGCGCGTGGAGTTCGACCCGCTCTTCCAGCGTAGGACGCGCCAGCAGCTCTTCCTGGAGCTGCGCCGTCCGCCGCTCGGCCGCGTCCAGGCGCTGCAGGACGCCCTCGGCGGATTCCCCGAAACGCAGTTCCAGCTCGTCGAGGCGCCGCACGCGCGTTTCGAGGTCGGCCACCTGCTCGACGGCGCGGCGCAAGTCGTTCTCCAGCCCGGCCTGGCGCGCCTCGGCGGCTTCCTCGATCCAGCGCACGCGTTGCTCGGCGTGGCGCTCGACGTCGGCCCCCTTCTGCAGCGCTTCGCGCTCCTGCTGGTCCAGGCGCATCTGCTGCAGGCGCTGCGTGTGCTTCGCCTCCGCCAGCGCCTCTTCGCGCGCGGTCAGGTCGCGCGCCGTCCGTTCGACATCGGCCTGCGCGCGTTCTCGTTCCCCATGCAGTGCGGCGTCGTGCCGCGCGCGCTCTTCGTTCAAGGCCGCCTGCTGGCGCGCGCGCGCGGCGCGCGCCTCAGCCTCCGCGGCCTCCCTGGCCCCGGTCAGGTCCTGCGCGGTGCGCTCGCGCATGGCACGGATTTCCTCGTCCAGCAGGTCGAGGCGCTGCGCACGTTCGGCCGCGATGCGGCGCACGAGATCGAGGCGCTGCGCGTCGATGTCCGCCTGCAGGGCGGCGCGCGCTTCCTGCTCGCGCCGCGCCAGCGTGGCCGCGAATGCCCGTCCTCGCTCGCCGACTTCCTGCTCGCGTGCGGCGACTTCCTGCTCGCGTTCAGCCAGTTCCTGCTCGCGATCGTCGAGTGCGCGGCTGCGGGCGTCCAGCAGCAGCAGGCCGCGCAGTTCGTGGTCGTCGTCGTTCCCGCGGTCGCAGTCGTCGGGCAGCGCGGCGTGGTCATTGTTGTTCGTCATCAAAACTCCAAGTGAATCAGTTCAGTACGTCCAGCACGGCCTGCAGCGCGCGGATGGTCATCGCGTGCAGCGGTTCGATATGGGAAGCATCGAGGCCATCGGTGTCGCCGTGCCCGCGCAGCTGCACGACGCCGCCCACGTCCAGCAGCCAGGAGGGGCTTTCGCGCGCGAGCTGGCGCACCGGTTCGGCCGGCTCGGGCACGGCCAGCAGCAACACGAGCACGCGCGAGGACAAGGTTCCGCCGCGCGCCCCGATCCGGATACCCTTCGGGTTGGCGTGGGTCAGTTCCTGTGGCAGACCGCCTGCCTGGTCGAGCGCGAAGCCGGCCGCCCGCGCCGCCTCGATAGCCAGTGCCGCGTTGGCGCGCCGGTCGTAATGCGAGATGCCGCCGCTCAACCGCCCGGCCGGCGCGACCCGTTCGAGTTCGCGCACGGCCGCTTCCAGCACGATGGTGGCCCGCACGGACACGTCGCGCAGGCTGCCGGGGATCAGGGGGCCGGCATTCGGCGTCGCCGCCAGCGTACGCGCCTGGATCAGCGACTCGAACAAATCGACCAGGCGCACCAGCACGTCCGGGAACGCTTCGATGCCTAGGCAGGACTGCGCGTCGTGCTCGGCGCGCGCGCGGATGCGCAGCGCCACGTCGGTGAAGGCCTGCGTGGACGCCGCCGCCGGCGATTCCGCCTCGGGCACGCCGAACATGCCGCGCAGCAGCGCATACAGGCCGGCGTCCAGCGCCTGGGCCTGGGCCAGCGTCGGCAACGCGCGGCCGTCGTGGGCGCCGGCGTTGCGGGCCTGGTTCAGCCGGGCCAGGAAGGTCAGTGCCTGCGGCTGGCGCGCGGCCAGCACGCGCAGCGGATGGCGCGGCTGCCCATGCGCCGCCAGCAGGCAGGCGGCCAGGCAAGGCTGGAGCTTGACGTTGCCGTCCACGATAGCCCCCTTCACCGCGCTGCGCTTGACCGCCAGCAGGAACATGGCCTCGCGCGGCACGTCCAGCCCGAGGCCGGCGGCGATCCCCGCCAGCCTGGTCACGTTCGGCTGCGCATCCTGCAGTAACGCCTGCAGCAGCGCACGATCGGGATACAGCCGCACCATCCAGCCGAACAGGCTCTCGACGGCCTCGTACGCGACACCCACGAAATCCTCGATCCGGCGGGTGGCGGCCGCACCCCCGCGCGGCACGTCTTCCAGGCGCCGATCGGCATCCGACAGGAGTTCCAGCAAGCGCGGCGGCAGCAGGTCCAGCGCGGCGCCACAGCGCCCGCGCACCCGCTGCAGCGCCTGAAGTCGCGCCTGGAGGACGGTATGGGCCAGCTCGGACTCGTCCACGTGCCAGGCGTCGCCGCTGAGCTTCTGCAGGATCCTGCGCAGCCCGAAGTCGTTTTCGCGTGCCATCCGCGTGATCGCGTCGCGCAGCACGCGGCCGTCGCCGAAACCGCAGGGGTCGGTCGCGAGCCAGGCCTGCTGCTCGCTGCCGGACATGTGGAACAGGCACACGGCCACGTACACCGGCTCGGGCGCGGTGCCCAGCAGCCTCACGCGCTGTCCAGGCAACAGTGCCTGCGCGGCCTCCGCTGCCGCTGCGGCGCGGCGCTCGGGCGCATAGGCGCGCAGGCGCTTTGCGTAGCGCTGGGCTGTTCGCCGCAGCTCGCGCGGGCTCGGGTGCGGCTCCTCGACCGTACCGCGCGGACGGATGAAGCGCGCCTTCACCCTGTGCCCGTCGCCGAGCGCGCCGCGCGCAAACTCCACCTTGTCCGGATTACCGGTCGACGCGGCATCCACGAACGGTAAGCTGCCACGGTGCAGGTGCGGCCACAACGCGCCGCTAAGTGAATCGATCAGCACGTAGCCCGTCTCCGCCACCGGTTCGGGTGCCTCTTCGCCCGCCAGCAGGCGCTGGCCCGCGGCAGTCGGGGCGTGGGCGGCGTCGACCAGGCCGCGCGCGCGAAGCTGGTCGAGCACGAGGGCGAGCAGTTCCTGCGGCAGCGCCAGCCGGCTCTCAATCTGCGCCGGCGTGCGCACACCCGCCTGGCACAGACGCAGCGCGGCCAGCTGGAACACGTTCAGCGGCGACGCGCGGCGCTGCGGCAGCGAGACCTTGCAGGCCAGCGCGGGCCACAGCAGCCACTCGCGGTGCTTCGCGCCCCTGGGCAGGATCGCCTGGAAATCGACCACGGGGGTCAGGTCGTCAAACTTTACCGGCATCGATCACCTCGCACAGTCGATGGAAACGCACCAATGGCCCGATGGCCTGCTGCGCATCGGCACCGCGCAACATCCCGTCGTCGCCGGCGACGATCAGGAGACGCTGCTGGCGGCTCATGGCCACGCACAGCCGGTTGGGCGACATCAGGTGTCCGTATCTGCCGCGCCAGTTCGCCTGGCCGCCCGGTATGCGGTTGCTGCGCACCATGGAGACGAACACCACGTCGAATTCCATGCCCTGGAAGGCGTCCACGGTGCCGTAGCGCAGGCGCTCCACGTAGCGGCCGTTCGGCTTCTTCAGTTCGCGGTAGGGTTCGACCACTTCCGCCACGCCATCCTCGTCCAGCTCGACCATACCCGCCTTCACCAGCGCCTCCTGGATCAGCGCGACCTGGGCCGAGTAGAAGGTGATGACGCCGAAGGTGAGCGGCTTGCCGGCATCGTGGTCCATCAGCGCCTGCAGCTCGCGCACGATGGCCTTTGCCTCGCAGCCGCGGCTCTTGCTCTGGCCGGGATGCTCCTCGCCGCTGGCGATCGGCACGCGCAGCCATGCCGCCGGGCCCGGATAGCGCGGCAGGCCGTGCGCGAATTTGGCCGCCGGCGTGGGCGAACCGAACGCTTCGCCATGCGGCGCATAGAATTCGGCGCTGACGAATTCGCCCAGGGCTGGATGCATGCGGAACTGCTGGTCGAGCGTGACCACGCGCGGGATCTTGTCGCGTGCCTGGCGCTCGCGCAGTTCGATGAACAGCGTCTCGAACAGACTTTTCTCGAGCATGGCCGATTCATTCGGGGCGTCCGCGCCACCACGCCGCGCGGCCGCGTCCAGTTCCGCGGCCAGCTTGCGGTCGATGATGTGCGGCAGCTGGCGGTGGTCGCCCACCAGCACGATGCGGCGCCGCGCCTGCGCCAGCGGCACCAGCAAGTCGAGCGGATCAGCGCGCGCCGCCTCGTCGACCACCACGGTGTCGTAGCCAGCCTCCGGCCGCAGGTCCATCAGGTCGTAGCGCGCCGACTGCTGGCAGGTGGCGGCATACACGGACGTATAGGACAGCACGGCGGCCTGCACCGTTTCCGGGTCGTCTTCCAGCGTCTGCAGGAAGGCGCGCACGGCATCGTCCGCGCCGTCGCGCCGCCTGGCCCGCGCAAGCGTGTCGCGCGCGGCGGCCAGCAGGTCGAGCACGTCGGCGCGCACCTGCGGCAGCGCGTCGTAGACGGCGGCCGCAGGCGTTAGGTCCAGCAGCAGCCGGCGCCGCATGCCGCGCAGCGCGGCCAGGAACGGCGGCGCGGGGTGGTGCGCCGCGCCGGGCTCCCACAGCGCAGCCCGTTCGAGCAGGGCCAGGTCGTCCGCCGCCGCGATGCCGGCGCCCTGCAATTCCGCATGCAGGCGCTGCGCGTTCTGCGGGCCGTCGTCGAGGAACCCCGCAACGTCGCAGCGCAGCGCCCGCACCATCTGTACGCGGCGTGCCCGTGCCGGGTCGCGCACGCGCGCCGCCTGCGACTTGTCGGCCAGCTCGCGGCCCAGCTCGAGCAGCGCGCCGGACAGGGCCGCAGGCAGCCGCGCACGCAGCCGCTCCGCCAAGTCGCACAGCATGCGACCGGCCTGTTCGAGCGTGCCGGGCGCTTCCAGGTAGGACTGGATCAGCGTATCGATCTCGGACGGGGACGCGCCCTCGTCCAGCTCCGGCCACGCAAGGCGGATCGCTTCGGCGCGGCCCTGGGCCCACACCTCGACCTGGATCTCGGCGGCGCGGCCCGAATCGCTGCCGCGGCGCCCGCCGAACTTCAGCGGCGGGAGGCCGTTCACGCTCATCTTGCGGATCGCGTTCTCGACCGCATCGTGCTGAAACCCGCTCAGCAGCAGGCGCCCCTGCAGGCCCTCGGCACCGCCCCACATGCGCTGCAGGCACTCGACCAGCGCCACGATGACAGTGGTCTTGCCGGTGCCCGGCGGGCCCTGGATCAGCGCGATGTCGGGCGTGTTCAGGGCCACTTCGACGGCGCGGCGCTGCATGCGGGTAGGCTCCTCGTCGCCGTACACCTTGCGCTTGACCATGTCTGGCATGCCGGCCTGGGTGCCCGCCTCGCGGCTGGGCACGGGCCGGCCTTCGATCAGCAGACCGAGCTGGGGCATCGGGCACGATGCCTCGGCGATCTCATCGAAGGCGCGCTTGCGGCGCCCCATGCGCGCGCGATCACCCGCGAGCGACAGGAACAGTACACCCTCGGCCGGCGGCGGCTGGTCCGGATCCTTCGGGGTCAGCGTCAGCCGGCGGTCGCGCCGCGCGTCCTTGATCTCGCCCGCGAACAGCACGCCGGCCGGCTTGCGCTCACCCGTGCGCACTACGTCCCAACCGGCGCCCGGCGCCAGCACGTCCGGCGCTTCCACGGCGGCTTCAATCGCCTGGCCGTCGTCGAGGGCGCTGCGGAAGGCCTCGATGGCCTCATTAGCGACCCCGGGCGCAAGGGTAAAGCGGTAGCGGCTGTCCGGCAGGGATTCGGCGAAGCTGTAGGCCAGGGTGCCCGCCTGTTGCGCGCGCTCGAGCACCGCCTCGTCCTCCAGTTCGGCGTAACGTTTCCACAGGTCGAGCAGGCTGGCGCCCGACACCGCGAGCTGCAACAGCTCGGCGGCGGCGACCGTGCGCAGGCGCCCCGCGACGCTGACGTCCGCGAAGCGCAGCGCGCCGGAGACCAGCGCCAGCGGCACGTGCGCCATGCGCTGCGGGCGCTTGACGGCCTCCACGCGCAGCACGTCGCGCCCGTCGTCCAGCCGTGTGCGGCGCAGCGTGGCGATGGCCGCGCGCCCGAACAACTGCCAGGTGCCCGGCTCGGCCTTCGGATCGACGCTGAGGAAGGCATGCGCCGTGCCGCCGGCGGACACGAGGAACTCGTCGATCATCCACTCGATGGCGCGTGCGGTCGACAAAGGCTGCCGCTGCGAGCGCTGCAGGTCGGCGACGAGGGCCTCGTCGATCCCAAAGTCGCATTCCGGCAGCATAGCCTTGTGCAGGAAAGTGTGCACCTGCAGCGCCAGCGTGCAGTCCTGGCCGGCAGACACCAACCACGCCAGCCGCGGAAACGACTGCGCGCGCAACTGCTCGAGCGCTTCGCCGTCTTCCGGCGTGGCGCCGGCCACTGCGCACCCCCAATCGCCCGCTTTGAGCAGCGTCGCGCCGGCGGCCTCGAACAGGAGCTGGGCCGGCGTCCCCGGCTTATGGGGATTGGGCGCGCTGCCTGCGGCCGGACGCAGCGCAAGCGTGGCGACGCTGCCGTGCCGGAGGTGCTCGATCTTCATGCCACGCCTCCGTACAAGCGCAGGATCGCCATGCGGTGCGGCGCCTCGACGTCACCGAAGTGCAGGCACAGTTCCCGTCCCGGAACAGGCAGGGGGAAGATGGTCTCGCGCTCGACCCTGCGCAGCGTGCCGCCGCGCGCCACGTGGACGAGATAGCCGCCCAGCGGCGCCACCGCCACGCCGCTGGCCACCAGGCGCACCGACAGCACGGGCGGATCGTCGGCGCCTGCCAGCACGGGTTCGGTCACGTGCCGGTACACCTCGGCCTCGAGGTCGACCATCTTGTGCCAGACCGGCTTGCTGGCTATGCGGCTTGCGCCCGGCTCTTCGTCGATCTCCGGATCCCAGCGGTGCACCTGCATGTGGATGAACTTCGGCTCCGGGCTGGCCACGCAGAACGGGCAATAGCGCGCCGAGACGTAGAAGGTCGAGCCGCAGCCGGCGCAGCGCACCGTGTAGGCGGCGGCGCGCTGCAGGCCCTCCGCCCATTCGGCCATCGATGGGCGCCCGCTGCGCTCCGCGCGGCCGGGCCCGAACGCGCGGTCGAACAGCTCGCGCAGGTCGGCCGTCAGCACCAGGTGGCCCGGAAAGCCGTGCACGCGCGCATTCGACGTGTCGGCGGGATCCTCGACCCATGGCAGGCGGCCCTGGTCCGCGAGCGCCTCGCGGTCCTCGCCGTCGTCGCCCCAGCCGCCGTCTTCCACGAAAGTGCCGATGAAGGGATGGCTCTGGGCCAGCACGTTGTAGGCCAGCAGGGCAAAGGAATACGCGTCCGACAACGTCGACGGGCCGCCCTGGCGCGTTACGAGTTCGGGCGCCCCGAAGCCGGGCGTGAAGACGCCGGCCGCGTCGGAACGGTAGGCGAGGTTGTCGACGTCGATCAGCCACAGTTCGCTGGCGTCCGGCGACTCGGACACGAACACGTTGTTGGGCGAGACGTCGCCGTAGACCAGCGGTACGGCGTGCAGACGCGCGAGCAGCGCCGCCAGCTTGGCCAGCACCACGAGGCGCCGCCGCAGGCCGCCGCCCGCGGCATAGAAGGCGCCCGTGCCTGCCGTACCCTGCGGCGCGATCAGGGAACGGATCGGCACCATGCCCTGCAGCAGGCGCATGGTGTAGCCCGGCCTGTCCTTCAGCATCGACAGAGGCACGGCGAGCTGCCATTCCGGCAGGGGCAGCAGCCTGAGGTTTTCCAGCCGCTGCCGCAGCCTGGCCTGGCGCGCCGCGTTCGTGGCGCTGCCGGCCTCGCCCACGAGCTTGACGGCGATACCTGGACTGCGCGTACGCAGCACGACGCCCTGCCCGCCCTTGCCCAAGGGTTCGGGTAGCAGCACGTGGATATTGCCTTCTTCATCCATCACTGACGCCGGGATGGCGTTCATCGGATCGGCTCCAGCCTGGTCGCGGATCGCCATGCCGTTCACACCCGGTCGAGGCCGAACGGATCCTGCATCTGCGGGATGTCGTTCGGGTCGACCGCCCGCGTGCGGCTGGTCGTCGTCATGGTCACGAATTCGAAGAAGTCGGCGATACGGCGTGCGTCGGCGCTCACGAACAGGTCGCGGTCGGGCGGCACGAAGCTGCGCATCATGCCGATGTCGCAGTCCGAGCCGATTGCCATCGCCAGCCTATAGGCCTTCTGCGCGCGCCCTTCCTTCGTCAGGCGGTCGAAGGCCGGCTGCAGCCTGTCGGTCGGTGCGCCGTCCGACACCAGCACGACCATCGGCC